>Ga0207137_1147_pt1 | contig 15852 bp, 14 predicted proteins | sample Alteio_BWMinHeat_9_FD_153572 | JGI IMG/M metagenome (GOLD analysis project Ga0207137, IMG submission 153572) | Enriched cells from forest soil in Barre Woods Harvard Forest LTER site, Petersham, Massachusetts, United States -... | ecosystem: Environmental > Terrestrial > Soil > Temperate forest >...
CGGTGACGATGGCACCGACTTTTCCCGTTTTCAGGAAGTGGCCGACCATGTTGTCGGTGATCAGCGTGAGGGGAATGCCGCCTTTGTGGAGTTCCCACGCGGTGAGGCGCGCGCCCTGCAAGTAGGGACGCGTCTCGGGGACGAGGACGTGGAGCATCTTGCCCTGCTCGACGGCGACGCGGATGACGCCGAGAGCGGTGCCGATGCCGCCGGTGGCGAGCGCGCCGGCGTTGCACTGGGTCATGACTTGGCCTTCCCGGGGCATGAACTCTGCGCCGAAGCGGCCGATGGCTTCGTCGGTGGCTTTCTTTTCGAGATGAATCTGCTTCGCTTCTGCGACCATTTCGACGCGGATTTTCTCGAGGCCGGCGGATTGCGCACTGAGCTCGGCCAAGCGACGCTTCATGCGCTCGAGGGCCCAGAAGAGATCGACGGCGGTGGGGCGGGTTTTCGCCAGGACGTTGCACATTTCGGTGAATTCGGAGCGGAGCGCGTCAAGGGTTTTGGCAGGCGAACGCAAAACGCCGAGGGCTGCGCCCATGGCAGCGGCGACGCCAATCGCGGGCGCGCCGCGGATAACCATTTCACGAATGGCGCGGGCAACTTCGCGGTAGTCGGTGTAGGTGTGGTGGACTTCTTCGCCGGGCAGACGACGCTGGTCGAGCATGACGACGCCGCGATCAGTCCATTCGATGGGTTGCGCTACGTACATGGAGTATTCAGCCAATATTGTAGCGGAGACCATGGCGCAAGACGAATTACAGGTTTCTGAAAAGCATGCCGAGGAGTTCAAGGGTGCTTGGGAAAGTGGGTGAAGCCGTGCGTGCCCACGATAGCGGAGACGGCAATCATGGAGTTGTAACCGAGATGAAGAAGATAGCTGGCGAGCACGGTGCCGGTGCGGGCGCGCGCGAAGGTGAAAATCAGACCCACGATGGAAAGAAGAATGACGAAGCCGGGAGTCCAGCCAAGCTGCGCGCCGTGCAGCAGGCCGAACAGAATGCCGGTAATGAGGATGCCCGGCAGAATGCCAAAGGACCGGGCCACCAGGGGATAGAGATATCCGCGGAAAACTGTTTCTTCGACGAGAGGGGCAACGAGAACGGCCATGGCCATCAGAAGCAGAGCGCTCTCCTGATTTTTGAAAAGGTCTTCCATGGGCACTTTGTTGGTGGTGTGGATCTGGGAACTGGAAAACGCCACGAAAAGGGCGAGTCCCGAGCCAGCGAAGAAAAAGACCCAGGGACTGGTCTTGCGCGGGTAGGGGCCGGAATCGAGTCTCTTCCACCCGAGAGTGCGCCAGAAAGGTAGTTCGGGGAGAACTCCCAATGTCATGTAGAGAAAGAGCAAGACCGCCGCGAACCACGCGACATTGAGCAGAACCTGGACTTGCGGCTCGGAATTGAGGAGATGCAGGATCTGCTTCTGCGTGAGGTGGCGTTCCGAGGAGTAATAGCCGAAGAGGACGGCACCCAGGGCAATCTGGCTGATAACGCCGAATACAAGAAAAACCAGAAAATGGCGCCAGGACCAGGAGATGCGCAAGTCCTCCGGCAAATTGGGTTGTGGGCGGTGAGCGGCAGCGGGGTTGACGACGACGTAGGTAATGGGGTCGCCCGCGAGCTCGGGAGGCTCGATGGCAGACGGCTGGTCAGTCGGTCGAGGCGGGTCCGCTGAAGGAATTGGATCGTCGTGGAAGAGGGTCATCGTTTTCCCGTTACCGATTTTTCTGTCTGCGCCCTGTTGAGGGCCAGCCGGAAGCGAGCGCCGCGGCGACCAGCGGCATGAGCAACTCGTGGTGGCCGGTGAAGGCGAAGCCGTGCGATTGCGGCCCACGAGACGAGCGATCCGGCGCGGTGGGGCGCTTCACTACATTGTGCAACGGACGATAGTGCTGGATAAAGTCAAAGTTCGAGGTTGTGATGGGGCGGAGCGGCACGCCGAGATTACGCACGACCGAGACGGCCTTCAGGAACACTTCGGGAAGAAGCACGGCCGAGCCCCAGTTGAGATAGACACCGCCCGGGTGCATTTGTTCCACGAGCGCGCAGAAGAGGCGGAAATCGTGGTGCGTCGCGGCGCCAAGAGCGGCGCCATCGGCCTCGCGGTGCATGTGGGGAATGTCCGTACCGATGGCGAGGTGCACGGTGACGGGGATGCGGCGCTTGTAAGCGGACATGAGAACGCTCGAACCGGCATGGGGCGTATCGAGGATGCCGCTTGAAAGGAACTGGCCGGCGGCTTCGCCGTACCCGATACGGGTTCGATGGGCCAGCTTGGCGATTTCGTTGAGATATTTGCCGGTTTCCTCGGCCATCCCGAACTTGCCGCCGCCGAGACCCGCTTCGACGTCTTCGGAAGTGTTTCCGGCGAGCGCGATTTCGAAATCGTGGATCAGTGCCGCGCCATTCATGGCGATGCCGAAGATGAACCCGCGCTGCATGAGGTCGATGAGAACGGGGCCGAGACCTACTTTGATGACGTGGCCGCCGAGGCCCCAGAGGATGGCTTTACGCTGTTTGCGGGCACGATGGATGGCGGCGAGAAGATGGCGGAGATCTTCCGCCGCGAGAATGTTGGGGAGAGAATCGAGAAATTTGGTGAATGAGCTGTTGCGCGCGGGCGGCTTGGCAAAGTCGCGTACGCTGACTTTGCTCTTGCGCGAGGCGAGCGGATAGGTGTGGACCGCGCCGAGCGTCAGAGGATGGATGGCGTAGATGCTCATGGGAGCACGTTCACTGTAAGGGGAAGGCAGAAGGGGTGCAAGTTCAAAGGTGCCCGCGATAGTCCGCGACCGCTGCATTTGCACCCACATTGCGCATCGCAGAACGCGGGTGTTGGCTACTTCGCGATGGCATTGTGGCCGTTGGCGTTGAGGCTGAGCACTCGGGCGAGGGCTTGGCCGGTGTAGGACTTTTTGGCGCGGGCGACGACTTCGGGCGGACCCTGGGCGACGATGCGGCCGCCACCCTCGCCGCCTTCGGGGCCGAGGTCGATGATCCAGTCGGCTTGTTTGATCACGTCGAGATGGTGCTCGATGATGAGCACGGTATTGCCGAGGGAGACGAGGCGCTGGAGAACGTCGAGAAGTTTTCGAACATCGTCGAAATGCAGGCCGGTCGTGGGCTCGTCAAGGATGTAGAGCGTACGGCCGGTCTGGCGCTTCGAAAGCTCGCGCGCCAGCTTGATGCGCTGGGCTTCGCCGCCGGAGAGCGTGGTGGAGGACTGGCCGAGCTGCACGTAGCCGAGCCCGACTTCGACGAGGGTGGCGAGCTTCTGTTGGATTTGCGGAATGTTCTCGAGAAGTTTCAGCGCGTCGGAAGATGGCAAATTAAGGATATCGCTGATGGAATGACCCTTGTACCGGACCGCTAGCGTTTCGGAGTTGTAACGGCGGCCGCGGCAGACTTCGCACATCACGTAAACGTCGGGCAGAAAATTCATCTCGATGCGGCGAAGGCCGTCGCCTTGGCAGGCTTCGCAGCGGCCGCCCTTCACATTAAAGCTGAAGCGGCCGGGACGGTAGCCGCGTTCGCGCGATTCGGGGAGCATGGCGAAAAGCTCGCGGATCGGGGCGAAGACTCCGGTATAGGTCGCGGGATTCGAACGCGGAGTGCGGCCGATGGGCGCCTGATCGATTTCGATGACTTTGTCGATGTGCTCGATCCCGAGGACCGAGAGGTGCGCGCCGGGCGGTTCCATGGAGCGATAAAGCTTCTGCGCGAGGGCGCGGTAGAGAATATCGTTTACGAGCGTGGATTTGCCGGAGCCGGAAACACCCGTGATGACGGTGAGCACGCCGAGCGGCAATTGCACATCGAGATCCTTCAGATTGTTAGCGGCGGCCCCGAGGATCTGAATGACTTTGCCATTGGGGCTGCGGCGCTTTTCGGGGACGGGGATCCGCGATGCGCCGGAAAGATAGCGGCCCGTGAGCGACTCGGCGCTCGCGGCGATTTGTTCCGGCTTGCCCTGCGCGACAAGATAGCCGCCAGCGTTGCCCGCGCCGGGACCCAGGTCCACGACAAAATCGGCGCGGCGGATGGTGTCTTCGTCGTGCTCGACGACGAGCACGGTGTTGCCGAGGTTGCGCAACTGCTCGAGAGAACCTAGCAGGCGACCGTTGTCGCGCGAATGGAGACCGATGGAAGGCTCGTCCAGCACGTACAGGACGCCGCGTAAGCGCGAGCCGATTTGTGTGGCGAGCCGGATGCGCTGGGCTTCTCCGCCGGAAAGCGTGGCCGCGGAACGGTCCAGGCTGAGATAGCCGAGGCCTACGGCGAGAAGGAAATCGAGGCGCTCGGCGACTTCTTCAAGCGGGCGGGCGGCGATTTCCGACTGGCGCGGAGTGAGCTGCGCGAGAATTTTGTCCACGGCGGAACGCGCCGAGCTAAGGGAGAGCGCGGTGAAATCGGCGATGGACCATCCGGCAAGTTTCACGGCCAGCGATTCGGGACGCAGGCGCTTGCCGTGGCAGGTGCTGCATAGCGTCGCGGACATGTATTGGGTGATCCACTCGCGGTAATTGTCGGAATTAGATTCCTCGAAATTGCGCTCGAGAAATTTCAGGATTCCTTGAAAGCGGAAGCCTTTTTCAGCGCGCGCTTTTTTGGAGGGAGGTTCACCGCCATTCGAACCGGGGCGCCTGTTCGAAGGCGGATAGCCATAGAGAAGCATGTTCTGAATGCGCGGGGGAAATTTGTCGAAAGGCGTGTCGAGAGCGAATTCGTGGGCGTAAGCGGCTAACTCGAGCGTGCGTTTCAAAAATGTCGAACCCGACCCTGGGCCGAGTCCGCCGTCAAAGAGAGGTCGCGTCCAGTCCACGATCACCTTTGCGGGGTCGAAATCGTATTTCGAGCCGAGGCCGTGGCAATCCGGGCAAGCGCCGTAAGGCGAATTGAAGCTGAAGAAGCGCGGCTCGAGCTGCGGCACCGAGATGCCGCAATCGGGGCAGGCCAGTTTTTCGGAGAAGACGTGTTCCTTGCCGCCGACCACGGCTACGGTAACGAGTCCCTGCGCGAGTTTCAGCGCCGTGGCGATGGATTGTTCGAGGCGCGTGGCGATTCCTTGCTTGACGAGCAAGCGGTCGACGACGACTTCGATGGTGTGGTTCTTGCGCTTGTCAAGGCTGGGCGTGTTGTCGAGCGGGTAAAGCTCGCCATTTATGCGCACGCGAACGTAGCCGTCGTGCGCGAGTTGTTCGAGTTCCTTGCGGTACGCGCCCTTGCGGCCCCGAACGATGGGCGCGAGGATCATGATGCGGTCGTCGGGATGGCAGAGCTCGCCGTGCAAAATGGATTGCACGATCTGTTCGCTGGACTGACGGGTAATGGGCTTGCCGCAGTTCGGGCAGTGCGCGTGGCCCACGGAGCTGTAAATCACGCGGAGATAGTCGTAGATTTCCGTGATGGTGCCGACGGTGGAACGCGGCGAGCGCGTGGTGGTTTTCTGCTCGATGGCGATGGAGGGCGAAAGGCCCTCGATCACGTCGACGTCGGGACGCTCCATCTGGTCGAGAAACTGGCGGGCGTAGGCGGAGAGAGATTCGACGTAGCGGCGCTGGCCTTCGGCGTAGATGGTGTCGAAGGCGAGAGAAGATTTCCCGGAGCCGGAGAGGCCGGTGATGACCGTCAGGGTATTACGAGGGATTTCGAGGCTGATGTTTTTGAGGTTGTGCTGCCGCGCGCCCCGGATTACGAGTTTGGTCAAGCCCATGGAACGAAACCGCTCCTCCACAAGAGCCTGGCTGTTACAGGCAGGCCCCGGCACCCAGTGCGCACACTGAGGGCAGAATAACTCTTCACAGTAGCAGGAGGGGAAGAATCGGGTCAATACACAGGGAGACCGACGCGGAGGCTAGCCCGGCGCCACTCTTGTTGAGGGTTCGGCGTTTTTTCTTTCCGCATAAAGTCGATTGATTCTTGGCTGGGTAAACCAAACACCGATGGGAAAAAACCACATGAGAAAGAATGGTCCTGCATAATCGTAGAACGATACCGGCTTGCTGGTCTCTGCTAACACTAGGCTCTTGGAGACGAAATATAAATCGTAGAACATGCAGAACATGGCTAAGAAGTGTAATGGGAAAATAACTAAGAGCAACGCTGGGCTGGTAGTGCTAATTTGAAAAAGAGCTATGAATAGGAAGATGTAGAGTCCTGGATAAACGAGTGCGAAACGAAAGAATCCCACCTTCGGTCGTAGCGACGGCTGCACAATCGAATTGAGAAACGACCCCATAGACCAGAACCAGCCGAGAAAAAAGAACATAAACAGGGCCACTACGAATCCAAATGGAAGACCGATTTTTCCAAAATCTTGCGGCGATCGCGCGGTCGCCGATATAGAGCTCACTATGACTACCACATCTCCTACAAAACCGACCCCAACGAGTAGGACGAAAATCTGCCAGTGCTTGGCACGGAGAAAGAGATTCGCGACCATATCCATTTCTTTTCGGAACTCCTATTGGCGTTACTAAGATTGGCCATTCACGAGTCTATATCACGACGGCGAGTAATTCGCGATGCTTGCTTAAACCTGATAAGACCGCCATAGGTTTGCCAGATGAGGAATCGGCCGGCGCCGGGGCGGCGGCCGAATCTGCCGTTATCGCTGTGAGGGTCTCATTCTCAACCAGACCAAAACACAACTCGGGTTATAGTACTTGGCTCTCAAGAGTCGGGGATCGTCAAATCTGGGTGTAGAGACTTCACCTGATGAGTAAATTCTCGCGGGGGGTAGAGCTTTTTTACCCGGGAATGATTTGGCACTTCATTGAAAACAATAGACTTAATAGTGGAGGAGGTCTTGCAGTCAAAGTGGTGTGGGGGAGACGAGCCGAGGATCCCTTTAGGGGATTGAGGGCTGGGCCGGTTCGTTACTCCCCCTTTTACCTTCGCCGACCGGTGACCCGAACGACCGTCCGGATCGTCACCACCCCACAAACACCCCAAATAATACCGAACACGGCGAAGGTGTGTGCCTAACGACAGTTCCAGGGCTTAGTTCAGGCGCGGGTGATGTAGTCGCTGAGAGTCATGAAGAGCATGATGGCCAGCCAGAAAATGCCGGACACGATGACCAACTGGGTGCGCTTGGGGCTGTAGCGCAAGTGCATGAAGTAGAGGACCACGAGCGTAGCCTTGAAGGTGGCAATGGCCAGGGCGACGACGATATTGAGCGGGCCGAGATCGACGTAGGCGGCATAGACCGTTATTCCCGTGAAGAGTAGCAAGGTGCTGCCAATGACGGCGTAAATCTTAGGCGAAACAATGTGCTCTGACACGCGAGGTTCTCCCAAACTTCCCTTACTTGTGCCGGTCGATCAGATACAACAGCGGGAACAGGTAAATCCAAACAATATCGACGAAGTGCCAATAAAGCCCGATGAGCTCGACGGGCGTGTTGTAGTCCGGCGTAAAACGCCCGCGAATCGACTGCCTGATGAGCCAAATCAGCAGACCCGCGCCGACTACCATGTGCAATGCGTGGAGCCCGGTCATACCAAAATAAAGCGAGAAATAAAGCTGGGCGTGGGAGTTGAGATAAGGATCCCGCGAGAAGGCCTTTTCCAGCTCTTCCTTTTCCGCCGCAATCTCTCCGGCGCTATCTGTGGCTGAGGGATTCTGCGAATGATAGCTGATGTCGAAGCTTTGACCAGGGACCAAGTGGTGCTCGAATTTTTGCGCATACTCGACGACCTTGATACCCAGGAACGTGCTGCCGAGGATCAGCGTAAGAATCAGGAAGACCGTGACTTGCGTCTTCCTGCCGGTTTGCGAAGCCCATACGGCCATGGCCATGGTGAAACTGCTCGCGATCAGCACGGCGGTATTGAAGCCGCCGAGTTTGAGATCGAGAGTGTTGCTGCCGACACCGAAAGCGACCCCGTATACGTGGCGGTTGATGGTGTAGGCCAAGAAGAGGCCGCCGAAGAACAGAATTTCGGTTACCAGGAACACCCACATCCCGAGAGTAGCGGATTCCCGCTGCTGGTCGAGGGTTTGAAATTGTCCGTACAGTTCTCCGGTGCGGTGCACGCGGCGCTCCTCTTCTACTCGATTCCGGCGAGCGAAATGCCGCCCGATCCATGCAACGGCACTAGTCGTCTCCGTGAGCCGGGGCCAGCGACGGCGTACTCGGCGTCAAGGAAATATCGGGCCGGTGAGCAAAATCGTATGGCTCCCAATCCACTTCGGGAGTGACCGGGAAATTCTCTGTAATCGGCGGCGAAGGCGTTTTCCATTCGAGTCCCGTGGCAGGCCAGGGGTTGGGGCCGGCAACCTTGCCGTAGCGCATGGACCAGGTGAGATAAATCATCGGCAGCAAATAGCCCAGCGCCAGGATGGAAGCGCCTGCCGTGGACATGACGTTGAACACCTGAAATTCCGGCGGGTAAGTGTGATAGCGGCGCGGCATGCCGAGATAGCCGAGAATAAATTGCGGGAAGAACGTCAAGTTGAATCCGAGAAATAGAATGACCGCGGCGGTGCGTGCCATAAACTCGGGATAGAGCCGGCCGGTGATCTTCGGCCACCAGAAGTGCAACCCTCCGACATAGCCCATGACCGCGCCGCCAACCATGATGTAGTGGAAGTGCGCGACGACGAAGTAAGTGTCGTGGATGTGGATGTCCAGACCGAGGCAGGCGAGGAAGAGTCCGGTCAATCCGCCAATCAGGAACAAGCCGATGAAGCCCAGGGCATAGAGCATCGGCGTGTCGTAAGAGATCGAGCCCTTATAGAGGGTAGAGGTCCAGTTAAAGACTTTTACCGCCGAGGGAATCGCGACGAGATAGCTGAGCAGCGAGAACGCCAGCGCGGCGTAGGTGGATTCGCCGGTCAGGAACATGTGATGCGCCCAAACGAAGAAACCGATGACAGCGATGGCGATGCTTGAGCCGGCGATGAACGAGTAGCCGAAGATGGGCTTGCGCGCAAAGGTGGGAACGATCTCGCTGATCACGCCCATAGCGGGAAGAATCATTATGTAGACGGCCGGATGCGAGTAGAACCAGAACAAGTGCTGAAAAAGAATGGGGTCGCCGCCCAGCGCTGGATTGAAAAAGCCCAGGTGAAACATGCGCTCCAAGCCGACGAGAAGAAGACTAATGGCGATAACGGGAGTGCCGAGAATGAAGATGATGCTGGTGGCGTAGTGGGCCCAGACAAAGAGAGGCATGCGGAACCAGGTCAGGCCCGGCGCGCGCATGGTGTGAATGGTCACGACGAAGTTGAGGCCCGTCAGGATCGAGGAGAATCCGTTGATGAAAATTCCGATCACCGCCGGCGTAACGGCGGAATTCGAATAGACGCTGCTGAGCGGGGTGTAAAACGTCCAGCCGGTATCGAGGCCGCCGGTCGAGAACGAATACAGAACGAAGCAGCCGCCAACTAAGTAGATGTACCAGCTAAGCAGATTGATTTTGGGGAAGGCGAGATCTTTCGCCCCGATCATCAGCGGGATCAAGAAATTTCCGAGAACTGCGGGAATCGAGGGAATCAGAAAGAAGAAAATCATGGCCACACCGTGCATGGTGAAGAGCCTGTTGTAGGTCTCCGGGGTTACGAGGTAGCCGGTGGGTGTCAGCAAGTGGATGCGGATCATCGTGGCGAACAAACCGCCGATAAAGAAGAAGAACGTAACGGAGACGAGGTAGAGCAGGGCGATGCGCTTGTGGTCGGTGGTGAGAAGCCACGACCGGATTCCATACGTGGAGTTCAGATAGTGTTCGCGCGGCAGTTGATGACCGGGCGATGTTGGTGGTGCGCTCATAAATTATTTCGCCCCCTTGGACGGCCCGATGCCGGCGCCCTTCGCGGGAACCGGCTGCGACTCCAAGGACTTGACGTAAGCGGTGAGAGCGAGAATCTGCTCTTCCGTCAATTGTCCCTGGAAAGTGGGCATCAGCGGCTGATAGCCGGCCACGATCTTGGCGCTGGGCTGCAAAATCGATTCGCGGATGTAAGCGTCGTCGGCAGTGACGGTGGAACCATCGGCCAGAAGCACTTTGGCGCCGTAAACGCCGTTAAGAGAGGGAGCACGGCCCAAGCCGCTGCCGAAATGGCACGTGTTGCAGGCCTTTTCGGCAAAAAGCTTTTCCCCTTCGGCGACGGGATTGGCTTCGCCCGTCGATCCGGAGAGCCAGGCCGCGTACTCCGCGGGCTCCATCACCGTAACCCAGCCGCCCATTACGGCGTGGTTCGTGCCGCAGTATTGCGAGCAGAAGAAATGGTAGCGGCCCACCTTCGTGGGACGGAACCACATGGTGTTGTAGTGCCCCGGCACCACGTCCATCTTCACGCGGAAAGCAGGGACGTAGAAATCATGGATGACGTCTTCGCTGGCCAGGATCAGCTTCACGTTGCGCCCGACGGGGACGTGAAGCTCGTTGATCTCGCGCAGGCCGGTAGGCTGCTGCGCCTTCCACATCCACTGCTTGCCGATGACGTAAATGTCGAGCGTGTCGGACGGGGTGCGGCGGTAGTTCACGTAAACGATGGCGCCCCAGGCGAACATGACCATCGCGAGCAGAAGGGGAACAACGATCCACGCCGTTTCCAATCGCGAGTCGCCGTGGAAAGAAACGCCGATTTCACTCGCCGATTTGCGATGGTACTTGAAGAAGCAGACGATTATGGCGATGGTGACCGCGACGGCGAAGAACACGCACACGGCGGTGATGAAGAACATCAACGCGTCCACGTGGGGAGCGAAGTTGGACGCCTGTTCCGGATAAATGGGCAATTGCGACTGCACGGGTCTAGTGTGCTCCTTGCTCTGTATGAACGCCCGGCGGCGGGCGCAAATTCGAATTGGCCGAAGCACGGTCGCGCCGTCGGAAAATCAAAATTCCCGCGACGATCAGCAGCACGGTGAAAACACCGGAAAGACGTATGATTTTAAGAATCGACGCGCTATAGGTGGCCGCGGCGGGATCGTATTGATAGCAGAAGAGCAGCACCCTGTCGATGGGCGCGCCGATTCTCCCCTGCGAAGCCTCGACCAGGCCAAGACGCACGTCGCGGGTCGGGTACTCCACGCCATAGAAATAACGTGAAATTCGGCCAGCCGGTGTAAGGATCATAATCCCGCTGGCGTGCGCGAAGAGATTGGTCTTCTCGCTGAAGGTGTAGCGGAAATTCGCGGCCTGTGTCGCGGCGTTGATGGAATCTCTTGCACCGGTGAGGAAATGCCAGCCGGCGGCAGTGCTGGGACGTCCGTAACGCGAGACAGCGTCCGCTTTTTTCTGGGCGGCCATGTCCGGTGTCTCCCGCGGATCGAAGCTGACAAAAACCACTTCGAAGTCGTGGCCGGGATCGAAGGAAACCATTTTCATCGACGAGACCACGCCATGTTCGACCTGATTGCACAACATGGGGCAGCCGTAATAGACGAAAGCGAGAAGCACGGGCTTCTGGCCAAAATAGTCGCCAAGCTTCACGCTTCGGCCGGTCTCGTCGCGAAACGCAAGATCGAGCGGCATCTGCCCGTTCAGCGGAGGCTCGAAGCCGACATTCACCAGGGCGGGCGGGAGACCGTTCGATGACTGCCCGAGATTGCTGGGGGCTGTTTGAGCTCGGGCGCACAACGCAGCGAGCAACAACGCTGCCGTTGTTGCCAAGCTGCGCCCCGAGATGGAGACAATCCAATTCACACTCTTACTTCTTCTTTGCCGGGGACGCGGGCGCGGCCGGCAATCCTTTCTCGGCGATGATTTTCATCGCATCTTTCACGGGAATCTGGGCGATGCCGGCCTTCTCGTCGATCCAGGCGGCTTTTTCGTTCGCGCGCGTGTCTTCTTCTATTTTGTCGCGCAGATCCTGTTGCGGATCGCTGTTATGGCCCGGCACTCCCTGGAGGCGGGGCTCGGGAGGAAGCGCCGGCGAGGTTCCTTGCCGGACCGGAGGGGGAGGGGCGTCGGATTCGGCGGCAAAGTTGGCCGTGTACTTCAAAATGTAAATGCAGGCGGCAAACGCAATGATCACGGCGATGGCCAAGTAAACGAACGAAAGAAGAATTCCCCGCGGCTGGATGTCGGTCTGTTCGAACGTGACATCGTCATTGCGCGGCAATTGGCCGGCGGCGTGGCCGGAGTTGTGGGCTTCAGTGCTCATGATGCTCAATGGCCTCCGCGAGTTTTGGATCGCCCAAGGGAAGCAGCGGCTGCCGCTTCAGGTTGAAAGCAAAAAAGAAAAGCCAAAGGCCGCCCAAGGCCAGAGGGGCGGCGAGGTCCAGCCAATTCGGCATGGCGTTTGAGGTGAATTCGGGCCTCGTCAGCCAGAAGAGATCGACCAGGCGCATGAGGATGAGCCAGATGGCCACTTTCGGCAGCAGGTTGGCGTTGCGCTTCAAATCGCGCGAAAGCAGCAGGAAGAAGGGCACGAAGAAATGAAAGACCAGCACGATGACGGCAACGACACCCCAGCCGCCGTACAAACGGGTCCGATAGAACGTAATCTCTTCAGGGAGGTTGCCCGACCAGATGATCAGGAGCTGCGAAAAGCCGAAATAGGCCCACAGCATCACGAATGCGAGCAGGAGCTTGCCAAGATCGTGAAGATGGCGGTCCTGGATGACGCCGGCAAGCGGCTCGCTGCGGGACAGCAGTACCACGATGGCGATCATGAGTGACATGGCTGAGATGAGCTGCCCGACGACGAACAGGAAGCCGTAGATCGTCGAGGCCCAATGCGGCGAGAGCGACATCACCCAATCGATGGCCGCAAAACTCATGACAAAAACGTAGAGGATGATGCCAGGTCCGGCCATCATCTTGAGGTGGCGGCGCAACGCGCGATCTTCGCGGTCAACGTCCTGCCTCTTGGACCAACGATCGAAAATAAAGACGAGCAGCAGCCAGATGAAGAAATAGATCACAGCGCGCACGAGGAAAGCGTTCGTGGTCAGGTAGCTCTGCTGCAGGTGCGAGAGAGCGCCTTCGCCGGTTTTCGGCGCTTCGAGCCATTCCTTGTAGAGATACTTCATGCCCAGCGCAATCGGCAGGAAAAGAACGGCGACAAAGGGCAGCGAACGCGTCGCCGCTTCCAGAGGGCGGCGTATCACGATGCCCCAATGGCCTCCCGTGAGATGCTGCAGCATCAGCAGGGCGAGAGAGCCGAGCGAAAGACCCAGGACAAATATGAAGGCGATCAGATAGGAATGGTAAAACTGGTCGGGCGTTCTTATGTAGCCGATGGCGATGAGCACGAAGCCGACCACGCCCGCGACAAGCGCGCGTTGCTGCAGGCGATCGACGCTATCGGGCGCGCTGTAGTCCTGCGCGATCATTTCGCGGAGCCTCCGGCTTTGAGTTTTTCACGCAGGTCGCCGGGAAGATCGGCCGCGTGCGCGTTGCGGCTGAGCTGCAGGGCGCGAACGTAAGCAATAATGGCCCAGCGGTCGCGCGGCGGGATTTGCGCGGAATAGCCGAGCATGGCGCCGAAGCCGTTGGTGACCACGTCGTAGAGATAGCCGTTGGGCACCTGACGCAAACGATCCTGGTGATACGAAGGCGGTTGCTTCATGCCGCGCATGACAATCAGGCCGTTTCCGTCACCTTGCAAACCGTGGCAGGGGGTGCAGAAAATCTGATACCGCTCTTGGCCACGCTCGAGAAGTTCCTGATTCACGGGCAGCGGGAAGTCGTTCGAATCCTTGGGGACAAACAGCGCGTCATCCGCCAGGGCGCCGCGCGCAACCGTGTTTTCAAGCAACGGGCGCTCCGACCGGCCATCGGCGAAAAACTCGGTGGGGGAAAGCGGCCTGGCCTTGGGCTGATGGGCCATGTCCTGCTTCAACTGGCAACCGCTCGAGAAGAGGAGGCAGGCTGCCACGACCAGTCCGAAGCTGACGCGCGAGGTGCTAGTCATCGGACACCTCGGAGACGTGATGCGCGTGGAGCCCTTGCAGGAAGCGGGCAGTCTCCACCAGATGGAATTTTTTGTCGCGCGCCTCGATGCAGATAAAGAAGCGGTCCGCCGACGCGTGAGAGAAGCGGTGAACGTTGAATACCGGGTGGTGCGGCTGAGGAAGACCGTTCAAGGCGAGCATCCCCAGGACCGCGGAAAGCGAAGCGCCGAGAATGGTGAGTTCGAACGTAACGGGTATGAAAGCAGGCCAACTGTTCAGTGGGCGCCCGCCGATATTCATGGCGTAACTGGAAACGTTCACCCAGTACTGGAAACCGAACCCTCCGAGGCCGCCTGCGAGGCCGCCTAGAAGAGTAATCATCGGCACGAGGTTTCGCTTCAGGTGCATCGCTTCGGACAAGCCTTCCACGGGAAAGGGTGCGTACGCGTCAAAGCGACGGTAGCCCGCGTCGCGGACTTTTCGGGCCGCCTCGATGAATTCCTCGGGCGTGGTGAACTCACCCATCACGCCGTAAAGGTGTGAGCGATGCTCCATTATTTGTTTTCCTCGGACGTTTCCGCCACCAGTTCGCGCATTTCCGCGATGGAGATCGCGGGAAGAACCCGCACGAAGAGAAAAATCAGCATTACGAACATACCGATGGTGCCGATGAACGTAGCCCAATCCCAGAACGTCGGACTATAGCGGCCCCACGCCGAAGGCATAAAATCGCGCGTGAGACTGATGACCACGATGACGAACCGCTCCAGCCACATACCGATATTCACGACGATGGACATGATAAAAAGAACGGCCACGTTGTGGCGCATCTTGTAGAACCACAGCAACTGGGGCGTTAGGATGTTGCAAAGAATCAGTGCGTAATAAAAGGGCGCATACGGCCCGTGAAGGCGTTGCTGCACCAGGAAAACGTCAAATTTATTTCCGCTGTAGAGAGACATGAAAAATTCGAAGAAGTAGCCGTAGGCCACGATAAGCCCGGTCGCGAGCATGACCTTGGCCATGTTGTCCAGGTGGCGCATAGTGATGAAGTCTTCAAGGTTGTACGCCTTGCGCAGCGGAATCGCGATGGTTAGGACCATGGCAAAGCCCGAGTAGATGGCGCCGGCCACGAAATACGGCGGGAAAATCGTGGTGTGCCAGCCGGGAACGATGGCGATCGCAAAGTCGAAGCTCACAACCGTGTGCACGGAGAGAACCAGCGGCGTGGCCAGTCCTGCAAGAAGCAAGTAGGCCGACTGGTAGCGGTGCCAGTGGCGCGCCGAACCTCGCCAACCCATGGCCAGCATGCCGTAAACAATCTGTGCGGGCTTTTTGATCGATCGATCGCGCAACGTCGCCAGGTCGGGAATCAAGCCCACGAACCAGAAGAGCAGCGAAACCGTGCCGTAAGTAGAGACCGCAAAGACGTCCCAGATGAGCGGGCTCCGGAACTGCGGCCAGATTCCCATCGTGCTGGGGTAAGGAAACATCCAGTACGCCAGCCACGGACGGCCGGTATGGATCAACGGAAAAATTCCCGCGCAGGCCACGGCAAAAAGCGTCATCGCTTCGGCGAAACGGTTGATGGACGTCCGCCACTTTTGATTCAAGAGAAAAAGAATGGCGGAGATCAGCGTGCCCGCATGGCCGATACCGATCCACCAAACGAAATTGACGATGGCAAAGCCCCAGCCGATGGGAATGTTAATTCCCCAGATGCCCACGCCTTTGGTGATGAGCCACGCGATAGCGATGGTCATCATGCCCATCAAGCTGAAGGCAATCGCAAAGCCGACAAACCAGCCGAAGGAAGTCGGGCGCGTCAGCACAATCGCGCTGATTTTGTCGGTGACCGAGCCATAAGTGTGCCCGGGCCCAAGTACCGGAGTCAGCCGGCGGATTTCGGGAGAGTCGAGTGGCGGTTGCCCCGCGCTCATGCCGGCTCCTTCATCGGCGATCCGGAAGCGGTAGCGAGTTCAGGATTCGGATTGCGCA
>Ga0207137_1148_pt1 | contig 15775 bp, 18 predicted proteins | sample Alteio_BWMinHeat_9_FD_153572 | JGI IMG/M metagenome (GOLD analysis project Ga0207137, IMG submission 153572) | Enriched cells from forest soil in Barre Woods Harvard Forest LTER site, Petersham, Massachusetts, United States -... | ecosystem: Environmental > Terrestrial > Soil > Temperate forest >...
ACCTCTTCATCCAAAATAATATAATGATAGATCGCCGCAAACAGGATAGTTGCTATCGCCAGCAATACCCAATTTTCAGCAGCCCACGCGGTTCCTAGAGCCATCAAGTAGGTCCCTAAGTAAAGGGGATTTCTAATAAAGGAATAGGGTCCGCCTACAGCCGGGCGCGTATCCTTTCTGAGGTAACCGCTGGCCCAAAAACGAAGACTTGCTCCTAAAAAGCAAAGAAAGATACCTGGAAGTGTGGGGTATTCCCGCGCGGAAAATCCTAAAATAAAGGCAAACGCCCAAGCAAGTGCAATCCTAGTTCTACCTTGAATAAATCCACGATACCAACTCAAGTTTCGCTCCACGGTGAGGGTGACCATATCTTCTGGTTTTCGCACGGAAATGGTCAAGTGTCTAGCGCTTTGCGCCTCCTTGAGGCGCGCTTTCAACTGTCAGCTCTCAGCTGTATTTTGTGAAGACTGATGACACCTGAAAGCTCACTTGCTCCCCTCAGGGGCGGTCGCTATGGCGAACTTATCAGCCCCTGCTTTTCGAGCGTGATCCATCACCTCGATGGCTGATCCCAGAAACGCCTGACGATCCCCTTCAAGGATGACCAGCCGGGAAGTGGTCTTGGCAAAAGCCGCTTTCAAGAGCTTCTCCATTTCAAGATAGTGCCCTGCGCCAATCTCATACTCATTCACGCGAAGCCCCCCTTTGGGAAGGAGGGTAACAATAGTCCCTTGCGCTTGTGATTGAGCCACCGCATTGCTCGCCTGAGGTAGATTCACATCCATCCCCATTTGAGACATCACTGAACTGGTGACCATGAAAATAATCAATAACACCAAAAAAATATCGGTCAGCGGAGTGATGTTAATTTCCGCCATAATGGCACCACTGGACTCCTCATCGGAGTAGCCCATCGTTTTAAGCGCCATGAGATTCTCGCTTGGAAATCGGAGCTTGCTCTGTGACTGCCATCTCGATCAGCTCAGCAATCTCTTCGGTATTCACCCGAATCAATAAAACCAGCGCACCCCAGCGAGTTTGAAACGCGTTAAATGCCATCACTGAAATCACGGCAACCACAATACCCGCAGCTGTTGCAATCAACGACTCTGAAATTCCTGCCGCCACAACGGCAAAGCCCCCCGAACCTGTCTTTGCCATCTCTTGAAACGATCGCAAAATCCCAATCACGGTTCCGAAAAGTCCAATGAAAGGAGCCGAGCTTCCTATGGTTCCTAAAATCCACAAATTCTGGCGAAGCTCTAGATTGATAATATGGCGTTTTCGCTCCAACGCTTCGAACCATTTCACTTTCAATCGGGAGTCCTTCGATGCCAGACGTTCCAATGCAACCATCAATAAGCGCGAAGTCGGCATTTCCGAGTTCCGTTGGCAAAGATCACGAAGTGCATTCAAATCACTTCTCAAAAGAGTGTTCATCGCTTCCATGTGGAATGCTCTTAAGTGGGACCCTAACCTTCGATAGCTCCAAAGACGTTCAAAAATTACAACCCACACCAATAGAGAACAAAATACGAGAGGGTACATTGTAAAACCCCCACTCGTAATCAATTGCCAAATATTATGATTATTGAGTGCTAGTGCAGACATATTACTTGCAACCCTAGCTAGGCATTTTTACTATGTCAATCCTATGCACGACCTCTTTCAAACAATCAAAGTTCTACTCATCACTCTCCTAGTCATTTCTGGTTGTACCGTGTCGAATCCAGTTCCTTCGACACCCCAGGCCTTGAAAATCGGTAGCAAACCGATTCAACTGGATCCCAGAAAAGTACATGAACTCAGCATCGCGAAGTTCGATCCAACCCAAGGAAGTCAGTGGTTCGCCCACTTGAACCAGGATCACGAACTTTGGAAGATTACCTCTCCTCCTGCGGACCGCATCATTTTAGATAATTTGGCGGACGGGATTTTTATTATGCATTTATTGGATACTTTTAAATCTATCCAAATTAAAGATGATGCCCCAAAAGGAAGTCTTGAATCCCTGGGCCTCGACCCTCCCCTCTTTTCCATTCGATGGAGATCAGGACCACAAGATTCCGAAATTCGGGTTGGATTACCCTTAAAGGACGGATCAGGAACGTATTTTTCCTTCAAGGGTGGATCGCCCATGATTGCTACGGGTTCCACGTTTAAAATGTTGAGTTTTATTGACTCCTTCGATTTTCTCCGAAGAAAAACATGGGCAACAATTACGGCAGACGACGTGGACGAGATTCAACTCCGTGTTCAGAGTCGGGATTCCCTCTATGCTCAACGCGAAGGAACCCAATGGACGAACGAAAAGCATCTCCCGCTGAAGAAGGATATTCTGAAACTCCTGAATCATGTGACTACTGCACAAGCCATCGAATTTATCGATGACAGCGTTCGGGCTGAATCGCTTACGAAACTGATTCAGTCTCATCCTCAATATGAAATTCGGCTCAACGGGCGATCTGGCGAACTAGTTACTTTGAGAATGATTAAAAAAAATGGAAGGCTCTATGGCTTAAATTCGTTGCGACCGGAAACCGTTTGTGTTCTTGACGGCTCTCTTCTCCAATCCATAGATTCCAAGAAAAAATGAAATTACCGCCCCACGGCCTTGATCTAATTCCATCCAGACGACTTACGCGTAGGAACTCTCAGGTGATCGGAAGGCTTGACGGATCTCTTGGCGGGTTTTTTTGGCCCAGGGGCATTCATTTCCTGTTGACTAACAACATGTTGTATCAACCGCTGTTTCTCCTCTGGATTTAGGCCCTCGGAAGCTTCCTTTTTCTTTAAAGACTGATACTCACCGTCGCTACTAGCAAAACTAAGAGCCGAAACGAATAATGCCATAAAATTAAATATTAAAACAAACTGTTTGAATTTGAAATTTTTCATATATTTAATAATATATGAAGTTTTCATATATTCAAAAAAAATATCTCTACTCTGTCAGCGAAGCTCATTTAAGCTGCCTTTTTCAACTCTGCCTCCTCTGCTCGGGTAGTGATGCCACTCAACTCATACATTTCCCTACCCAAAACAGAAAGCAAGTCATCAAAGGAAACAATTCCGACAACATGATTCATCTCATCCACCACAGGAATTCGGCGAACCTTCGCTCCATGCATGATTTCAATACAATCAAAAATCCCGTCCGTCTCCCGCACAGTAGCTAGAGATTCAGTCATCACATTTTCTACCGTGGTGTCATCGACATCCACATGTTGAGCCACACAACGGACTACAATATCCCGATCGGTCAGCAAACCGCGTGGCTTGTCATTATCCAAAATCAGTACACAACCCACATTTTCCTGATCCATCAATTTCGCTGCATAAGAAACTTTACTATCAGGGTCACAAGCCACCAATTTCCGACTCACGATATCTTTGAGCATACACCCACCTTCTTGTTACTCCGATAATTTTGCATCAGTTGTGCCACGCCTAAAATCAGGACACCTCCTAAAGCGCTCATGAGCAAAAATACAATCGCGGAATTCAAATAGGCAGTCAACGGTTGGCCTTTTGCAGCCATGGGAAGAAAATTATTCCAAATCGTCTGATACCCTGCAGTCAGGGTAGTCGTCGCGACAAAAACAAGGGGAACAATCGTCACCCACGCATACTTTCTTTTTCCTGAGCGAACGATCCAGATCGTACCCACCGTTAACGCGATCGAAGCAAGAAGTTGGTTAGCAACGCCAAAGAGTGGCCAGAGCGAAGAAATACTTCCAGTCCAAATAAAACTTCCCCACCCTAAAACGACAAGAGTAGTAGAAATCAAGCTCCCCGGAATCCAATCCGACCGACCCCAAGGTTCGTGGATTTTTCCAAAAACTTCCTGCAAAAGAAAGCGTGCCACTCGTGTTCCAGAATCGAGTGTCGTCAGAATAAAGAGTGCTTCAAACAAAATCGCGAAATGATACCAATAAGCCATGAGGTATTTAAGCCCCGGAATCGATGAAAAAACCTGAGCCATCCCAACGGCCAAAGAAACAGCCCCGCCTGGTCTGCCGGCAACTGTCTCCCCAACCTGCTGGGAAAGTTCTGGCAGATTCACGATGGACATTCCGAGCTGACTAAATTTTTCCGGCGACACATTAATCGCAAAATAATCCGCTGGAAAAAGCGCAGAAGCAGCAATCAACGAAGTAAGCCCCACCCACCCTTCGCAAAGCATTGCGCCATAGCCGATCATCCGACAGTCTCGTTCATTTGAAATCATTTTTGGCGTGGTCCCGGAAGCAATCAAAGAATGAAAACCTGAAATCGCACCGCACGCGATCGTAATAAAAACGAAAGGAAAAACCTTGCCCGGAACAATCGGTCCACCCCCATGAATAAACGGCGTCAGCATGGGCATATGAAGTTCTGGATTCACAATCAACACCGCCACTGTGAGCGCTGCAATTGTCCCCAATTTCATGAAGCTGGAAAGATAATCTCTCGGGCAAAGAAGCATCCATACGGGCAACACACTTGCGACAAATCCATATCCCGCAAGCGCTAGTATCAGGCTTCCGCGCGAAAGCGTAAAATAAGGCGCCCACTGACTCCCCGGTATGAACTGCCCGAAAACCACTGCAGCAATTAAACAAACCACCCCAAATCCGGTAGCTACCCGAATCCCTCCCGGTCGCAACCAACCCGAATAGAGTCCCATCACTAACGCAATCGGGATCGTCATTGCCAATGTAAAGGTCGCCCATGGACTCGACTCCAAGGCGTTCACTACAGCAAGCCCAAGTCCAGCGAGCGCCACGATGACAATAAAGAGAATCGCTAAACCCGTGATACGACCGGCCCATGGGCCCATTTCTTCGCTCGCAATCCGAGCAATACTTCTTCCCTCATGACGCACGCTTGCTGTCAAAATCACAAAATCATGGACTGCTCCACCGACAACAACTCCAATTAAAATCCATAAATACCCGGGTAAAAAACCGAACTGAGCAGCCAAGACGGGACCAATCAAAGGGCCAGCTCCCGTAATTGCCGCAAAATGATGACCGAAAAGGACCCAGCGATTTGTCGGAACAAAGTTGTGGCCATCTTCTCGGCGAATGGCCGGTGTAAGCCGTGATGCATCCAGCGACAAAACCTTCGCAGCGATAAAAGCACTGTAGTAACGATACGCCAATACAAAAACACACAGTGCGGTCACTACAAAGGGAAGGGCTTTCATAATAAGGTTTCCAGTCTCTCTTTTGATTTATTCTAGCATCCAACTCAGTCCTGAGGCAGGATGTCATTCTTATGATACAAAAACACGATTTATCTAGGAAAAATCACGTTAAAACTATTATTTTTGACTTAGATGGGACACTGATCGATACCGAACCTGCCGCTGCACTTGTGGTGCAAGAATGCTTTGCCGAGTGGCAAATTCAGCTTGATCAAGAAGACGCGAACTATGTGACAGGCCGAACCTGGGCTAGCGCATTTGATTATTTATTTAGAAAATATTCAATACCTGTTGCAGCGGACTCCGCAAAGAAACAGATACTGAGTCAATATCGCAAAAAGCTCGAAACTCATCTCACTATCGTTCCAGGCAGCGTGACTGCCGTCGAGTCCTTGGCGGAACACTTCACGCTGGGCTTGGTATCGGGATCGTGTCGCGCTGACATTCTTTGGGCACTTCGAAAACTAAAAATTGAAACTCACTTCAAAATTATTCTGGGAGCCGAAGATTACGCGGAGAGCAAACCTCAACCCGACGGATATTTAAAGGCCATTCAAACACTTCAATGCACACCTGAAAAATGCCTTGTATTTGAGGATTCGGCGGCAGGTATCGCATCCGCCAGGTCCGCAGGAACATGGGTGGTGGCAATTACTTCAACAAATCATTGTAAACAAGATAATTCATTGGCGCATTTCAAAATTCCAGATTTGACAAATGTTAGCCCAGAATGGATTAGAAATCTTTCATTCGACTGAAGTAAGAACCTATGTCATGTTACAAACGAGGAACACCTATGAAATTTAATTCGATCGTCACTCTCACACTAGCTCTCTTGTCAATGAGTACGGGTTGTACAAAAAAAGAAAGTACTCCTACAGAACCCGCAGGAGAAACCAAAAAGGAAGAAATGAAAGTAGAAACCGTGAAACCAGGTGAAGTTACCATCAATGAGCTTGTCGTTGGAACCGGCGCAGAAGCTAAACCTGGACAAATGGTCAGTGTCCATTACACGGGGTGGCTCACCAGTGGAAAAGAGTTTGATTCGTCGCGTAATCGCGGGACACCCTTTCAATTCAAATTGGGCGCGGGACAAGTAATTCCAGGATGGGACAAAGGCGTAGCCGGAATGAAAGTGGGCGGGAAAAGAAAATTAACAATCCCTTCAGATCTTGCCTATGGGGATCAGGGAGCAGGAAACGTCATTCCTCCTAAGTCCACCCTCATCTTTGAAGTTGAACTTTTGGACGTTAAATAATAACTTTTAGAATCTTATGGAGAAAACAAATGGAACACACTGACAGCACCGCGCCGACCTCTACCGAAACCGGAAACAATCAAGAAACTTTAATTGTTGCTTCCAAATTAAAAAATTACATTCGCGCTAAATCGGGAATGAATACTTCAAGCGCAGTGATCGAAGCGCTTTCTGGAAAAGTCCGCAACCTCTGCGATCAAGCGATTGAAAATGCCAAACGCGATGGTCGTAAGACTGTGATGGACAGAGATTTTGGGTGAGTAAGGTCCGCCTGAAAAATCTTCTCCAGAGTATTGGAGGAGAAGACCGACTCAGGGAAATACTCCGAGACTTCTATCATCGAATGTCGGAGGATATTTTAATTGGTTACTTTTTCACAGGCAAAGATTTAAATTCGATTGCAGATCGACAATCGGATTTTCTGATCTACGCTATGGGTGCGAGTACCACTTATCAAGGCAAGCTTCCCACGTCCGCTCATTTGGAATTACCACCCATTTTGAAAGGACATTTTGATCGACGCCTTGTTATCCTCCGACAAACTTTAAAAGACCATGGATTGAGAGATCCTGACATTCAAAACTGGATTGACTTCGAGAGTGCCTTTCGAGAGGTAGTTCAATCTAGCTCTAAATAAACCGCCCTTGCTTAATCTTTTCGACAATAATCTTCTCAGGCATAGTCGGATCCCGAGGATCTACCGTGAAAAAGGCTTGTTGCTCACAACGGCGCTTATTCTCCAAAAGCCAATTCAAAATTGCAGTGAGACCCTTATTCTTTTTATCATGAAAGAACGGATCGTTCTTAAGTGCGTCTTGCGCTTTCTTCAAAGCCCGAACTTCCTGAGCATCATTTTCCTTAACCGGATAGTCGTTGAGATCGTATTTCTTAATATCTTCTGGCAAAACCCCCAAAAATCGGACATCAGGAGCCGAATAGTCTGAGTTTCTGATTAAGCTCGCCGCAGACCCAGCCTTCAAGGTTCGAAAGATATTCTGCATCGTGTACGCGTCGAGATCTCCAAAGAAGTAAAGGGGAACTGCTAGCTGATCCTGAATCAATTTACACCACCCTCTCACGGCGTTGGAAGGAACTCCTTGCGCACCCATGAGAATACTCGCGTGGCGTTTCGTAAAACCATTCGCTACTAACGTATTTGCCGTACCTTCTGATTCCACAATCAGGCAAAAATCGATTTTTTTCCGAGCTGAAAGTTTCAGATTTTGGGGTCTATTTTTAGGCTGAAACGGTGTGGTTCCCAGTTTAGACAAGTCCACTACGGCCTTGTCCCCATCAGGAAGAGTTTCTGTTACAACCAGCTGCTGCGAGTAAGTCTGACCTCCACGGTCATTCGCATAGCAATTCAATTCCTCGCGATAACACTCCAGCATTTCACAAATGAAATCGATAATTTCATCCGACTCATCCTGGTCCCCGAAATCCAATGGCCTCAGTGATGAATTGTGTTTGATTTCACCTTTGCTAATATAATAAAGCTCGCGCTTCGTATTCACTGCACCCGTGTCGATATTTCGGAGCAAGATTTCTAACATAAAGACGGCTCTGGACATTTTTTTTACGGAACTGACGTTCAACTCCGTCGCAACTTTCTTCGAGCCTGGTGTGAGAAAGCCATTTTTATGACTATAAATCGCATTGTCCAGTGAGCACTTCGTCGCGTAAAGAACGGGGCGCTTTGCACGCTCCAGATCTACCAATAGACGATTGCAGAGCTCCTTACTTAACTTAGGAATAGTTTGATCTGTACTTGGCATTAAACACCTACCTTCATTTCGGCATTCTCTTCAATTAATTCTTTTTGCGCTTCCAGCACGGCATGCGCTTTATCAAGTTCTTGTTTAGTAATATGAGCATCACGTCCGAGAATCTTCACCAAACCATCCTCTGCTTTCTTCTTTCGTGCAGCTGAAGCCTCGGTGATACGGCATAACCCTTCTACCAGGATCGGACAAAATTGCTCAATGTGACGAATCTTTTCCTCAAGCTCATTGGCCTTCACTTCACGTCGAATATGCTTCGAGAGCTTCTGCCCTGCTTGGATCAACGCCCTCCGAATTTCTTCGACTAATTCTTCTGATCCATCGACTGTTTCTTTAGACGCATTCTTAAATTTAATAAATGGAGATACGACACTGACAGCAATAATATAAGGACCCTGTGGTATGGAGTTCTTGGGTTGTACCAATCCATAAGAACGCCAATTCACGGACTCAATGGCGTGAACAATAGCACAGGAGGCTTTATCGAACTGCAAAGGAACCCGATTTGCGAAACGCAATATTTGAACGGCAGATTCCGACTCTATGGATTTATCCTCGAGCCTGGCAACCGCGACCTCTACTTGAACTGGCTTAAAGTCGCAAATCGCGGGCTTTCTTGAAACCACTGAAAAAAAATCAACTGCTCCCAGACGTTTGATACTCTTTGCAAACCCGTCCTCGCCAATCGATAGAACTGACTTTGTCGACGGAGCCATCAGTTTGAGATTTTGAAGTGCGATAAAAAGATCTTTGAATTGAACTTCGCCCAAAGAATCTACAGACTTTTCTAAAAGCCCCTTGGACATCCCACTCTTGACCAAATCACTTAAAACACCTTCGTGAATCCGCGAAAATCCCTTCTTCAGCCACTGATTTACCTTTACGCGACCAAAGAGATGGGAATGCGCGATAAACTCACCCAACTTCATGGTGTGGGGATGAGGCTCCACGGCTTCGGGAATTTCCGGCATTTGCTGAGTCACTCTCTCGATCCGATGAGGCTCTAACTCCGGAACTTTGTAGTGAAGCGTTAAATGGGGATTTACCAAAGCCGTTCCGCTCAGATAATTCAAGATACCGGCTTCGCCGTTCAATTGAACTCTACCATCGACCAAAAACTCCACAGTCGTCCCATGGGGCCGGTTCCAGTCGATCGTTTCACGCTCTTTTACTACACCTTTATTATGTCTAATATCGACTTCTACGATGCAAGCGACTGCTTTTCTCATGGTTTTTGTTTTGGTGATCACACGTGCGCCAGTTGCACTGGTCAATTGCGCCCAGGTCGTCGCTGCTGAAATCCCAATCCCCTGCTGCCCACGAGAGCAACGTCCTCGTCCAAACTTAGATGAAGCTAAATACTCGCCAAACACCTTTGGAACATCGTCTGGATCAATACCAGGGCCATTATCTTCGACTCGAATTTTAATCTGGTCCGAATTCTTTAATGATCCGGGTCCCATTTTTTCGATCAACACGCCGACTTCAGGGAGAATCCCGTCCTCTTCGCAAGCATCCAACGCGTTATCAATCGCTTCTTTCAGTGTGGTGAGAATTGCTTTCGTTTGAGAAGAAAATCCAACCTGCTGTAAATTTTTTGAAAAATACTCAGCGGTACTGCTCGTGGTAATTTTGTTGCTTGCTTGTTTTGCCATGTGCGGATTCAATCAAAATTTGAACACATCTGTCAACCTATAAACGTTCTCAATTGATTAATCCGTATTTACGAGCTAGCGGCAGAATTCGCTGATCCCTCTCCATGAGTGAGAATTCGAAAAGTAAAAACAAACAGCGCAGCAAGAATAGGACCGATAAAAACCCCAAAAAATCCCATCGTCTGCAATCCCCCAAGAGCCGCAACAAAAGCGAGAAGAGGATGTAGACCCGCCGAGCCGCGAAGAAATAAAGGTCGCACGGTGTTGTCAATTCCCAGTATTACAAGAACCATAATAAAGAGAACAATTGCAACTACTTGATTACCCTCGAGCAATTGCTGGGTGGCAACAAAAAGTGTGATGGGCGAAGATCCAATAATCGGGATAAATGACCCGACAAATACCAAAAGACCGATAAATGCCGCATTAGGAACCCCGGTTATTAAGCATGCTACAAATTCTACCAGTGCCTGTGCACTTCCTGAAATGATCGCTGCCAGAATCACTGACCGACACATTTCTGCGATCATCTTAACCAAGCGGTCCGTTTGCTCTGCAGTAAAAAGAGTATTAGTTCGAATCAAGTGAGCCCATCTTTTTCCATCTATCAAGAAAAAATAGACACTCACGACTATCAAGCCCAAGGCCATTGCCACTCTAGGAAGATGACTTAAAGCCCCCCCTAAGAACTCAGCTAGCCAGATGCCCATACTTGCTGACAAGTCATGAATTGTAGCTTGGAAACTTGTCAAATCGAGAGGGAGCCTCCGAGTCACCCAATTGATGGCATCGTGCACCCCAGGTAAGCGAATCAGAGAATCCAAAATTCCGCTCCCTTCCAAAGGGGGAGCTTTCCAATGCTGAAGCTGTTCAAAACCGGTTCTCGCAGTCAAGAAGATCAAGATGGAACTCGGCATAATCAAAACTACTGTAATGCCAAAAGTGAGAAGAGCCGATCCCGTCACACTCGGGATTTTTCTTTTCTCCAACCATTCATGCAATGGCCAAAAAAGCACAGCAAGGATGCCCCCCATCACAATAGGGAGAAGCAATGATGACGCGACATAGAAAAATAGAATCGCGACGATACCTGCAAAAAGTTTGCGCCCCAGAGAACCTTCGTGTTTTTCTATCAGACTACTCTCTCCTTATCTTTGAGATCTTCCATGGTGCCGAAGACATAATCCCACAATGGAGAACTCACACCCAAATGGATGTTGGGATTCACATAGTGATGTTGCATATGGCTCTGTTTGAGAAATTTTCCCAGCCTAGTTCGCGGAGTGAAATGGTGAACCGCGAAATGGATATAATCATAGCAAAGATATCCGATCAGGAAAAAGGCGAAAAAAGGTTCGACAAAAACCGGACCTAATACACATTGAAACGCGGAATAGAAGATCACAGCCAAAATCAGGGATGCCACAGGAGGCATTACCAGACGCGTCGGATCAATGGGATCGTTATGATGAAGACCATGAATTAAAAAATGAATCCTCTGTCCGAGCTGTCCTTCACTTTCATAATGAAAAACAAAACGGTGAAGAAGATACTCAACCAAGGTCCACAGGAAAAACCCTGCGAATCCCAATAAACACATTTCCGAAACTCCAAGTTGATGGTCCACAATGGAACGGCGAATCAACCAACCTGCAATGGGCCCCCACACGATGAGAGGAGTAAGAGGATGGACATGGGTAAATCTCTCCAAAAATGGACTCTTAAATACTCGGAGACTCTTGTATGGCTTCTGCATAAACCGCATCTTACAACCCGAAAGATTGTCAGGCAATGATTGTTATGCTAGTTCATTCTTAAATGCTAAATGAACTTATTTGGTTGACCTTGGCGTGGGTCGTCGGCACGGCGATCCAAGTTTTTTTTCTTTACGTTTTGCTTCAATCCTATTCGAAGAGGACGAATCCGTCGCAGCTCTCTGCTAACATGTCAGATTTATTACAAAAACCGCTGATGGACATGACCGAGAGAGTCATCCGTGTAAATACCGAAATGAGAGAGTCCATTACGGAACGACTCGGAAAACACTTTCTAGACACCCAAGAACGCTTGGATCGAACCCTAACGCAGAGCCGCCAAGAACTTCAAACAGGCCTCTTTGCAACGACGCTAGCATTGGAAACCAAGTTTCAGTCCTTGGAACAGCAAGTCGGAATTCGCCTGGAAACGATCGGGAAAAACGTAGAAAGCAAGTTGAACGAAAATCTCAAAGAAGGATTCAAGCACTTCGAAAAGGTCCAGCACCATCTCCAAGCTGCGGAACTCAAATTAGCCTCGCTCAATACAGTGGGTCAATCGATTTCGGATCTCAACAGTCTTTTGAAGCTCCCCCATTTGCGTGGGGGATTTGGAGAAGGCATCCTCGAACGCCTCTTGGCGGACTTTCTGCCCACCGGTGCATACGAACTTCAATATACCCTCGCGCCAGACTCGGGAGAGCGAGTTGACGCGGTGATCAAACTCAACAAACAGGTACTTCCCATCGATAGTAAATTTCCCAGAGAACAGATTCTTCCTCTCTTCGAATCCAATGATCCTTTGATCCTGGAAGGCGCAAGAAAAACTCTGTCTGAGGTCATTCGCACTCAAGCCAGATTCATTGCGCAAAAATATATTCGCCCAGAACTCGGCACGACCGATATGGCGCTTCTTTTTCTACCCAGCGAAACTTTGTACTTTGAAGTCACCCGCAACGGCGCTCTCTTTGAAAGCCTCGTCAAGCTCAAGGTATTTCCTGTTTCTCCGAACACTTTGGCAATTTCTTTACGCTCAGTGGCGATCGCACAAGAATATTACGAAATGGCTCGAGGTGTGGAGAAAACCATTGAAGATGTCAAAAAAGCACGTCGTCACTTTGAACACTTCGGAAACAAATTTGAAGACGTGGGCAAAGGACTCAAAAAGGCACAGGAAGCCTTTGAAACAGCCCATACTCACTTGGGTCGCTACGGAAGTAGCATTCTCCGATTGACAGGTGAATCTGAGGAAATAGTCAAAATAGAATAGACTTGGAAAAACCATCAAGATAGTGCCATAGTGCTAGCCATGTCAGCTCAAGGATCGTTGAATGGGGATTCAGATCGTCGTGTTCGGTTATTGCAGGACCTTGTAGAAGTACCTTCCGGAACTCAAACATTTTCGGGTGTCAATCAAGTCCAAGACTTGGTCGCTGAGGAACTCCGAAAACTGGGCTTCGATATCACTTTTTTACCTAACCCTGAAGGTGCAGAAAAATCAGGTAAATTTTTAATTGCCTCTTTAAACTCATCCCAACAAACCTCGGGTGGCTTTATCGACTTATTGGCGCATGCCGATACCGTTTTCGAGAAGGATTCAAACTTCCTGAAGTTTGAATTGAATAGTTCTCAAGGGACTGCCAAGGGTCCTGGAGTGATCGATGATAAGGGCGGAATTGTAGTCGCACTTGCAGGACTTGAAAAATTTTTAAAGAAAATCGGGAAAAAGAACTTCAATCAACTCCCCATCCGATTTATCTGCTCACCGAGTGAAGAAATCGGATCTCCCGGTTTCACTTCCCTTTTCCAAAAGCTGAGTTCCGAATCCAAGATTGTACTTGGATTTGAACCCTCTCTGGAAGATGGCTCGATCATTGAGAGTAGACGGGGCAATCGCTGGTTCGATATTCAAGTTTCTGGAAAAGAGGGGCATGCTGGGCGGGACTCTGAAAACTGCGTAAACGCTGCCCATGAGCTCGCCTTCAAACTCACGCACCTCCACGGCCTGACGGATCGCAAACGCAATATCACTGTAAGCACGGGCCAAATTGGGGGCGGGTCTAAATACAATATTGTTTGCGGGCACGCCCATGCGAAAGTCGATGTCCGCTTTTCTGATTTTGAAAGTCGTGAGGCAGTCCATCGCCAGATCGAAACTATTCTCAATACTGCTTATTTGGGCACTAATGCTCAAGGAGAAATTCCAAAAACCAGCTACACCATTGCTAACGATTGCCCACCTTTCGCAAAAACGGACCTATCGACTCTCTATGTTAAAAAATATTTGGAAATCATTGCCGAAATCGAGGGGATTTCGGTGAAGAGTACTCAATCAGGAGGAGCAGCCGATGCAAATTATATGAGTCGTCCCGGGCTTGTGATTCTCGATGGATTGGGACCCCAAGGAGGAGGCATACATCGAAAGGATGAATTTATCCGATTAGCCAGCCTGGAGAGCCGTTCAGAGGCTCTCGTAAAATTCCTGGAATTTGCCATTCACGCCCCATCACTCAACTTAGCGGGAACATTATGATGAAAACAAAAACCGAATACCTCAATGAAGTCGACACTTATAGCGCTCACAATTACAAGCCCCTTCCTGTAGTTTTAGCTCAAGGAGAAGGGATCTGGGTCTGGGATACAGAAGGTAAAAAATATCTGGATGGCCTTTCTGCCTATTCCGCGCTCAATCAGGGGCATCGTCATCCGAAAATTATTCAGGCGCTGAAAACGCAAGCTGACAAAATAACCCTCACCTCGCGTGCTTTCCACAATGACCAAATGGGAGCTTTTTTAAAGAAACTTTGTGAAATCAGCGAAATGGAACAAGCTCTGCCTATGAATACAGGCACTGAAGCAGTCGAAACAGCTTTAAAGCTCGCTCGTAAATGGGGATATGAAAAAAAAGGAATTTCAAAAGATCAGGCCGAAATCATCGTTTGTGAAAATAATTTTCACGGCCGTAGCACCACGATCGTAAGCTTCTCTTCCGAAGCCCAGTACCGAAATGGCTTTGGACCCTTTACCCCCGGATTCAAAATCATTCCCTATGGGGATGTTGAAGCTCTCAACCGGGCAATCACACCCAACACTGTTGCTTTTCTTTTTGAACCCATTCAAGGGGAAGCCGGTGTGATCGTTCCTCCAGCTGGATTTTTAACAGCTGCGAAGAGCGTCTGCCAGCGTCATCAGATTTTGTGTATAATTGATGAAATTCAAACCGGCTTGGGGCGTACCGGAAAACTCTTCTGCTATCAACATGAACCCAATTCAAAACCGGATGTCCTGATCCTAGGAAAAGCCTTGGGTGGCGGAGTCTTTCCTGTATCAGCTGTCTTAACCGCCAAGAAAATTATGGATGTTTTTAGACCTGGCGACCATGGAAGTACCTTCGGAGGAAATCCAATGGCCGCCGCGGTCGGAAGTGCGTCGCTCGCTGTTTTGATCGATGAAAAACTCCCGGAACGATCGGCCGAAATGGGAGCTTATCTTCTTGAAAAGCTCAAAACTCTTGAATCTCCGATCATTCAGGATATTCGCGGAAAAGGACTCATGATTGGAATTGAAGTCAAAGCTTCCTTCGGTCATGTGAGGCCCCTTTGTGAAAAGCTAGCCACCTCGGGTGTTCTGGTGAAAGATACTCACGAACGAGTGATGCGGATCACGCCCCCCCTTGTCATTCAGAAGAGTGACGTGAATTGGTTATTTGAAAAACTTTCTGAGGTTTTCAGATCTGTTTAAATAAAAAACCGACAGACCGCGGCATGAAGCTTGCTCTTCCTTCAGAGGAAGGGGAGGCTTTTATGTTGACTGACCTATTTTATATTGGAAATTTTGGAATCAACGACCCGCTTTTGATGTGGGCGGCTTGGAGTTCGTTAATTTTTTTTGCAGGTCCCGCTCTCGCTTCTACCGCTCTTTATCTTCGTGACGAAATGAGAGAGAGGGAGGCTGGAAATCTAAAAGGAAGAAGACCCCTTCACCTTTTACGTCCTATTCCTATTTCTACTGATACTGAAGAACGAACGAAGAGGAGAGCTGCCTGACGGGAAACTCAAAGCCACGGACAGGTATCCCGCATCAACAGGTATCCCGCATCATTTGACGGAAACTAACGAGATTGGAGCAGGCAGGCC
>Ga0207137_1141_pt1 | contig 15748 bp, 14 predicted proteins | sample Alteio_BWMinHeat_9_FD_153572 | JGI IMG/M metagenome (GOLD analysis project Ga0207137, IMG submission 153572) | Enriched cells from forest soil in Barre Woods Harvard Forest LTER site, Petersham, Massachusetts, United States -... | ecosystem: Environmental > Terrestrial > Soil > Temperate forest >...
GTCGCGGACTCTGCGATCTGCGGTTTAAGTAGCATTCCCGGTAAGAACCCCGAAATGAGCGGCACACCCCGAATCCACGCCGCCAGCAGTGCACTTGGCCGCATAGCCGGCGATAATTGGACGCAACTCTGGCTCGTGTAGCAGCGCGGATTTCAGGGCTGCCGCCACCCGGGTGGATCGCACCTTGTTGCGCCCACGGAAACCATCATTAAGAGCAAACGCGGTGTCGTAGTAGTCTTTTGCAACTTCATTGAGCTTGGCTTTTTGCTGTGACGAAGAAGTCTTGGCAATCAAAATCAGATCCGCTGATATCCACTGCAGCCTTGAGGCGCGGCCTTTTGCCGATAAGCGTGCCTTTTCTGACCATGACAGAGCTTCACTGATCTTGCCAGCATCTCGGCATATTCCCGATAAGCTTGACTGAAAATACCAAGGCGTATCCGTGTTCTTTATCTCACTGATCAAAAGCTGACGTGCACCTTCAAAATCCCCGGCCATGGCCAGTAGCTCCGCAGCGTCCGAAATAACGGCATGCCGTTCGAACTTTGACTTGGCGCCGCTGTCGGCGCGTCGCACGGCAGCTCTGACTCGGGCGAGTAACTCGCTGGAGATTTTACCGCCCGTGGGCAGCCGCATTTTCTCCAGAGTCACAGCTGGCAGTAGCGACTCGACGCGAATGTCTGCAGAGGACTGTGGATTGTCACCAAGTATTTCACTAGCGGTCAGCCACTGATCCAAAATTGGTTTGCTGGCGACAGTCCTGCTGGTTGCAGACTCTACTGCTGAATTTCCGGCAAAACCCCATTCGAGAATTCCTTCCGCTCCGCCGGTCAAAGTCGCACGCGTTGCCCAGATGGTTTCCCTAGTCTCCAACATTCGTTCGACCAAATCCGCAGCACTTGCTTTCACCAAAGCGACGGCTTTTTTGACCTCATCATCACCCTCTGCTGCGGCCTCCGCCGCGGCGCTTAAAGTGCTTGCTGCCAGCATTGCGCGTTCGCGCCCCTTCGGAGCAAGGTCCGTCAGCTGATAGAGCAGTTGTAGTTGTTGCGCCTGCGTGTAGGGCAAGTCACCACCATTGCCCCACTGGTAAGTGGCAAGCATCTGCCACTGCGCCGGCGTCGCTTTGCCGTTTTGGGCATTGGCAATCGCATCTTGGACGCTGCCACCAGAGCTCAGCGCAGCCGTTAGCGCCGCCTCAAACTCCTGCATATCGAGGGCTTCGCCAAGGCGCATGATTTCCTGTCCGTTCGCAGTGAACAGCAGCACGGTCGGATAGCCAGAAACTTTCAGTTTCTCCGCCCAAGTTTGCGCATTTTCGCTGTCGCCGTCCAGATGCACGGCTATCAGCGTCTGCGTCAAGTCCGCGAACCTTGGTTGGGAAAATACCTGACTCTTAAGCTCGTTGCACACCAGACTGCTCCCCAATAAAGAAGTAGCGGTTTTTTTGCCGCTTTCGCCGCCGCCATAGCCTCGGTAACACCGCCCTGAAACCAAGTGCCGGCGAGTTCGTCCGGCTTCGCCGACGCGCTAGCGACGCTCGCTCCGTTGGCGAAAAGATTTGAAACAAAGACTAGGGAGAGTAAAGATAAAATGTTCACAAAAATCTCCATAAAGGCCTGAGACGCTCATTATAGTCCACCAGGGTTTATACCGCAAAGGGCGCAAAACGCGCAAAGCAGGTCTTAACCGCAAAGTCTCCATGACTGGCGTCACCCAAATGCACGAAACGACTTAGGCGTCTCGCGGCGCTGCAGCGAACATTCAACAAAGAATAAAAGAAGAATAGAACTGCCGGCCGGCCGATGCCCGGCCGTTCTATTCTTCTTTTATTCTTTGTTGAATTGCTTGCCGTCCATTGGCGGCTCGTCGGATCAAGTTTCATAGTAGGACGCAAAGCACGCAATGGGATTTATCAAAAAAGGACCTTTGCGAACTTGGCGCCTCTGCGGTTTAACTCTGGCCTCTGCGCCCTCTGCGTCCTCTGCGGTAAAAAAAAGAAAAGGCGCCACCGCGGTGCGATGACGCCTCGTGCTCATTGTCCCTTAGAAAAGCCAAAGGGACGGGGGATCTAGACGATTATTAACGCTTCAGGTTGATCACTTCTTCGTACATTGAGTCGGTAGTGGTGATCGACCGTGAGTTGGCTTGGAATCCGCGTTGCGTCATGATCATGTTGACGAACTCCTGCGCCAAATCGACGTTAGATTCCTCGAGTGAGGAAGCATAAATCGAGCCGCGCGTCCCAGATTGGGCCATGCCAATCTTTGCCGGACCAGACTCAATGGTGGCGTAGAATTGGTTGTGACCACCCTTCATCATGCCGTCTTGATTCTCGAAGGTCGCCAAAGCCAAGGCGCCGAGTGGTCGAATGACGCCGTTGGTGTAGACGCCATGTATCGTGCCATCGAGTTCAATTTTCAAGGACTTAATGTTGCCGGCTTCATAGCCGTTTTGCGAATGGAAGTTCGTCACGCTCTTGGACGCTATCGAAGTTGATGCCCCAACCCCGTTGCCACCATCGGCAATCGTCTTGCCGAAATCATAATCAATGGCCTGCCCCGGCGCCGAACCACCAGAAAAATTGATTTCTGAAAATTCTTGATTGCGCTCCAAGAGATTGCCCTTGGCGTCAAAACGGACGGTGCCTTTACCAACTTCCTTCATTTTTTCGCCACTGGAATCTGAGACCTCCTTGCCGTCGACCGTAGCGTGCCATTCCCAGCTAATACCGTCGCTGTCTTCGAGGCGTTTGAAGAAAGTCGTCAATTGGTGCGAGCCACCCTGACTGTCAAACATTGTCACAGTGTTGTTGAAATTAGAAGTTTGCTCGGCTTTGCTTAGGTCAAAGGACTCATTCATGATTTTTTCACGTGCGTCTAAGTTGACGTCCATGGTCAACTTCGTCGTCGCTTGCGGCGGAATGGAGTTGGTTTCGACTCGGACGTCCTGGAGACGCGAGGAAATATTTCCAAGTTCATTGGCCATGTAACCTTGCACGTGGCCGCCAGATGGATCAGACAGGTAGCCATCTTTGTCAAAGATAAAGGATCCTACCCGGGTAAAGAACTTGCCGGCGGACTCTTGCACTTCAGTGTGCGGGTTACTAACGACGAAGAACCCCATCCCTTGAATCGCCATGTCAGTAAGGTTGTCGGTCACGGCCAGGCCACCTTGGGTGTGAATCGTCTTCACGTCGCGCAGGCGCGACCCGCGACCGATCTGCGCGTTGGATCCAAGGTCGGCGGACAGCATGTCCTCGAATTCCGCCCGGTCCTTCTTGAACCCCTTGGCATTGGCGTTGGCAATGTTGTTGGCAATAACGGCCATACCGTCGGAGTTGACTGATAGTCCTGTCACACCGGTGTAAAGCGCTTGACTAATTGCCATGCGGACGCTCTCCCCAATTCTAAAGGTTGAAGGGTGACTGCGGAGGAAGATAATAAATGCTTAAGGCTGTTCACCCAGACTATCACGCGAATTTGTGGCGGGTGGATTGTTGCAAAAATTCATTAGTCTGGGGCTAAAGGGAATTTTGGTGGGTAGGATTTGCCTAAACTCGAGCTGATTTCGGGTCGAATTTTTACGGGGAGTCGGGGAAGAAAGGAGCCGGGGAAGGCTCGACAAAAGCTTTCCCGGCTCCTTTCTTCCCCGATTCCCCGTAGGTGTTGTCGTCTAAGCCATCAGCTTAAAGGTCGGCTTTACCGGCGCACCATCTTTCGCGGCAGGTTGCGCGGCAGCTTGTGTTGCTGCGGCTGGCGCAGGCGCTCCCGCGCCTTGTCCCGCTGCAAATTTTTGAAATTCTTCCGGTTGCAATTTCGGTGACGGCACTCCGTCCGGACGCGGATTCTCAATCACGTCCTTCCAGGCTTCGTGCAACGTCAACAACAAATTTTCCACCGTCAGCAGGCATTCTGGATCGTTCTTGATGTTGCCTTCGATTAATTTGTCGATCATGAACACATAGAGGTTTTCCAGATCGACGGCCAATTGGCCGCCAGCTTTAAAGTCAAGTGTCGCCATCAACTCAGATAGGATGGCCGTCGCTTTGGAAATGAATTTGCCCTTTTCGGCAACCTTTTTCTGCTTCATCGCGGCATGGGCGTGCTTGGTGAACCGAATCGCGCCTTCGTAAAGCATCAGCAGAACTTTTTCGCGACTTGCGGTTGTTACCTGTGTTTTCTGGTACTGGCTATATGGATTGCTCACCTGATTCCCCCATTGGCCTGTCCATCATGGACTAGCATCCTCTTCGCTTATTCGCTGCCCTTATCCACCTTCACCACCGAACTTTTGCGCTAAGAATTGGCCTTGAGATTGGAGATTCGCCATTTGTCCTTCGAGCGCTGAGAACCTTCTCTTGATCGACTCTTCCTTCTCTCCGAGCTGCCGTTCGCGCCGCGCAATGTCCTTGTCTTGGTTGTCGATGATGCTGTCGAGACCGCGCATGCGGCTTTTCAGAATCCCCGACGTCGGATCACGGAACTGTTTAATTTTGTCCGCGACGCGATCCCCAAGACCTGCTCCATTCCGGGTCCGAATAAACAAATTTGCGACACTGTCATAATCATCGGTTAAGGCGCCTCGAACTTTAGCGTCGTCATACTGAAGTTCGCCTGTCTTTGGGTTGGTCGTTACGCCAACATCAGCAAGAGTTCTATATTTTCCCTCACCAATACCGCCGCCTGGAAAGAGCGCGCCCTGCAAGCTACGCATTACTTGCCGGATGGAGGCATCCCCGGCAAGCTTACCTGGCTCGCCATCTTTTGGGCTCTTCGACTGCTCGTTGGCAAACTTAACGATATCATTATATTTCTCGACGAAACTTTTGACTCCAGCAACCGTAGCGTCCAAATCAAAGGCGACGTTGACTTGAATGCGCGTGCCCGGTTCAGCACGCTTTACTCGAAAGGTGATGCCCTCGACCAACTGATCAAGGGAGTTGGTGTCGCTGGTGACTGGCACATCTTCAAATAGGACGTCGAGATTCCGGCCAGCAACCTGGTTTTTGAATTCCAAGTACGTCGTATCTTCGTCGATGTTGATCTTGGCTTCTTTCCCTGATTTCTCGCTGACCACCAGTAGTCGGTACGAGTCAGGCGTATACCCGGTGTTGATCACCATCGCCCGGACGCCGGCATCCGTCTGATTGATTTGCTCGACGACTTTGTCCAGGGTTGATCCTGGCTCGATGGTTATGTCGACGGGATCTTTATCCTCGCGTTCGATCTGCATATAGCCAAAGCCAACCGTCGTCTTGTCCTTGTCTGGGAATCCGAAGGCGAGTTGCTTGTCGGTCTTGGCGAGTCCGCGCACTTCAAATTCATAGGTACCAAGCTGGGCAATGCCTTTGATCTGACCTTCGAGTATATCTGGGTGCGATGACTCGACCTTTAGATGGTAGAAATCGGTCTTGCCTTTGATGCTGTTGGTGGCCTTGTCGAGTTCGGCCAGCGCCTTTTGCAGCTTGTCGAACTCCTTTTTCTCCTCAACAACTTTTTCCTTGCGCATTTTCGCTTGCTCAACGGGAATTTTCTCAGCCGCAACCAATTGGTCGACGACTTTGTCAAAACCCATTTGACTTTGAAAGCGCACACCCACGCTGTGCTATCCCCTTTGAGATGTTAAACTAGAGAGGTATTATTTTGCCGTAAAGAGCCACTATCGGAGATTTTTTGCGAGAGAACCTGCCAATTCGCGTTTTCCATCCGGAGACCGCCGAGCACTTTAAACGGCGCAACCTTTTGCTCCAGACTGCGCTGCGGGAAATCTCGTTGCCGTTTACCATTGAAAGTGAATATCCCATTGTTCTTGGTACATCTGGTCGAACGTTCAGTTATTGCGTTGCCGCTGGAAAAGCCGACGATATCGTCGCTCACGCCAATCTCTGGCCACGCGTACTTGACGATGCGAAAGCAGAATTTCCTTTCGGGTTAGTTGGTAATGTCGCGACGTCGGCAGCATTCCGTGGTCAGGGACTGATGCATAGCTTATTCGCAAATCTGAAAGAGGAATCTCAAAGACTGGGACTGAACGGATTAATCCTGTGGAGCGATCTTGCTCAATTTTACCAAAAGCAGGGCTTCACGTCATTCGGCAGAGAACGCCGGTATCAACTAGCCGGGGAAGCACTGCGCTCGCTGGTCCAGTCGGCAAATTTTTCCGCTGCTTATTTGGTGGAAAGACGAGCTGCTGGCACTTTCTTGCCGGGTGAACTGCGCAAACTCTTATCATTGCGCCCAAGCGTGACGACGGCATTGCGCCGCGATCCATCCGAGTTTGCTCAGCAGCTGACCATACCAGCTTTGTCCGTTTTTACTGCCGTTCGCCGCAGTGACCGCGAAGTGGCTGCCTACGCTGTTTTTGGCAAGGGCTATGACATGGTGGGAGTTGTGCACGAATGGGGCGCTGAGTCTCCGGAAGCACTTCTGGCGACTCTGTCGGCGGTAGCAAAGAGTTGTACTTTTGCCGAAATCATCGTTTTGGCGCCGGGTAGCTTGGCGAGTCCTTGGCACGAAATATTTGCAACTCGCTCGACCGGAATTACGGATCATCCAGTGGGACTAGCTTGGGTGAACGCTGATGCTGCGGGCTGCGCGACCGCAACGAAAGCGCTCGAAACGTGCTTTATTTGGGGCCCGGATTCAATTTAGGCCGCTGTGCTCAGTCGTGATGCCCAGGCCGCGAAGCGGCCGTCTGGGCATCACGCTGTGCTCAGTCGTCATGCCCAGGCCGCGAAGCGGCCGTCTGGGCATCTCTGAGATCCCCAACGCGCCGAAACGGCGCTGGGGATGACGACATTAGCTACATTATCCCTGATTTTGCAGCAAGGCTAACGCCAACTTCGGAATGTTGTTAGCCTGTGTCAGCACCGAAGTGCCGGCCTGCATCAAGATATTGTGCTTGGCCATTTCCGCCGTTTCTTCCGCAACATCGACATCCTTGATGCGACTGCGTGCGGCCGAAAGGTTCTCCACGGAAATACCAATGTTGCGAATGGTCGACGTCAGGCGGTTCTCAATAGCACCAAGTTCCGCTCGAGTGGACGATACATCTTCGACTGCCGTATCAATCTTCGACAAGCTCCTCTGTGCATCTTCCTTGCTGCCAACATTGAGATCTTCGAGACCGAGCTTGCCGGTTTTCACGTCAAGCCGGAAAGCGTCGAAAGAAATCCGGTCGACACCCAGCAAGTTCTCGCCGCCAGTGTTGACTTGAAAATCAAGTGATCCGCCAGTGCCATCGAGCAGGAAATTACCGTTAAACTCAGTAGAATTAGCGATCCGGTCAATTTCGTCTTTGAGCGACTGATATTCCAAGTCGAGAAATTTCCGTTCGCGGTTGCCGATCGTGTCAGAGGCAGCTTGCACCCCGAGTTCGCGGAGACGAACAAGGATGTTTTGCACTTCGTTGAGTCCACCTTCCGCCACTTGGATGAGTGATACACCATCAGAGGAGTTACGCTGGGCCTGGACTAGGCCGCGGATTTTCGCGCGTAGCTTCTCGGAAATCGCCAACCCGGCTGCGTCATCGCCAGCACGGTTAACGCGGTATCCACTTGAAAGCCGCTCGAGCGACCTATCAAGCAGCTCCCTGGTTTCACGCAAGTGCCTTTGCGATGTGAGCGACGAGACGTTCGTCGCGATTCTCAGGCCCATGCTTCAGTTCCTCCCGGTCGTGGGAAAGGGGGACGACACCTAGCAACTACTTAATACCGCCGACTCTGATATCTAGAAATATAGGAATCTCTGGGATTTTGATTGGCAATGAAACACTGGCGTGTGTGACAGGGCTGGCTAACGGAAAATTCTTGATGCTTAGAGAGATTGAAGGTCAAGAACGTAGCGGAAAGAAAAACTCGCAGGAAAACGACAGCCTAAAAAGGCTCCATTTCAAGGCTAGCATAGATTAAGCACGGCATTCAATGGGCAAATGCGCGCAGGGTGCCGTACTCATTCCGAAGGCCAAAAGCAAAATCCCGGGCTAGAAAGTAAAAGGACGCCGTTTTGCCAATTCGTCAAATGTGGAAAAACACCGCCCGCGGCGCAATTGTTTAGTCATCCTTTTTAACTTTTGGTCTCGCCAAGCACTTGCCCCAAGTCCTTTTCCATCGGCTCAACTCGCCCGGAGAGTAGCTGCGCGTGCACGCCGACTCCAAGAAAATCTGTCGATATCCAATAACTCGGCTTATCGCCTGCGAGCTTGACGATACTGAGATGATCGAGCGGTTTGCCATCCTTTTCAAAGATGAGATCCAGTACCGGCTTGGCATCTTTCAGCTTCGCTTCCTCTTCTTGGGTTGCATACGCAGTCAAGCGCAGCTTCGATATCTTATCCATCCAGCTGTCGTAGACTGGCTTGGCCGGCGCGTTTTCTTCTTCGTCCGTCCAAATTAATTCGCCCCGCTTGTCTCTCTGAGTATGCGAGAAGCGATGCGTCCGACCGTTGGCCTGCAATTCCGCCTTTTGGACCTCGGCGAGTTCAAAGCTCATTAGGCGTCGATCATAGATACGTAGCGGTGCGCGTTCGAGATTTTCAAACCCCGAATCATCGACCAAGAAAACGCGTTGTTTGCCTTCGCCCTCGCGGGCGAACCGACTGCTGCTACCATAACTGCGTTTGCCGAGGATCAGAGTAAAAGTCTTGCCGCCTGCTTCCTTAATGGTGAAGACCTCGCCCTTATCCTTCAGGCCAAACTCCTCAATTTGTTTGTCATCGGCATTGGCGATGACCCTAGACGCATAAAGAGGGTTCAAGCCTTTCAAAAGATCATCCAATTTTTCATTGGCGAGAAAATGTTCGGTGGTTGTCTTTGTCGTTGGCGGGGCAGTTTTGTCCTGTTTCGAATCTTTGCTCTTTGAATCTTTGGTCGAATCTTTTGCTGCATCTTTAGCATCTTTTTTCGCGCCGTCTTTAGTCGCATCCTTGGCTACATCCTTCGGCGGCGGCAGCGCTTCCGTCTTGCTGTGTGTTACCCAATACCGGCCATCTTCGCGTTTCGCCGCCTTTGCGTCGATATCTTTGCCTTTGTAGCTGACTTCCACGACCGATTTCGGTTCAATGGCAAAAACCGAGACTTTTTCTTCGTCCCCTTCTGAAGCTGCCGGTAGCGACGCCCAATAGGCGCCACCAAGACCAAGGGCCAAAAGTACCGAGTAGGCGCTCAAAGCGTTTATTTTAAGCCCATTAAGCCATTTATGCTGCATCTGGCTTCCCCTCTTCCTTATCCTTCTTTCCATCTGGCTCTTTGCCGTCTCTCGGGCGGCGGCGCGTGGCAATAAAGCCAACCACCAAAACCAGTAGCGGCACCGCGACGACCGTGCCATGGAACCAAAAGACGTCTTCCTTGCTGGTATGACGTATTTTTACGTCTTCCTCGTCCGCCAACTTCCCTTGCAATTCAGACTCGCCAATGAGCCACTTTAGGCTGTCCGAAAGGTAGAGAATATTGCCGATGTTCCGCACCAAAGCGTCTGATAGGACGTTCGCGTCGGCAAATGCCACAACCCGCCCTTGGTGCGATTTTTTCGCCGGATCATCTGGCCTCTTATCTTTGGCACCAGGCACGTCCTTAAGTTCGGCCGTGGCACCTAGAATATAGGCATCACGCTTCTCGCCTTGATCGAATTTAAAATTGCGATTGACGTCAGCAAAGGTGTCGGAAAGCGCCCGCACGGTCTCGGTAGTTTTCCACTTGTCGTGGCTCGGCAGCACCGTGAAGTAGCCCGACTGGTACATCAAAACACCAACTCGCTCGTCGTGCCGCGCCAAGCTCGACACCGATTCATGCGAGGTAAACACATTGGTATAGATGAACCAGGCATCCGCATCGCTGTGCGTTGCCACAACGTGGTGTTCGTTGGCTAACGGGACGCTGTTGAAATGCAATCCGATGCCATCGAGCAATTCATAAAGGGGTTGACTATCCCCTGCGGCGGGGATCAGCGCGTTGCCGGTCGATTTATCGAGACCGAGGAAGACCATGAGGTTGCCGCCGCGCTCAAGATAAGCGCGAATAGCGTCAACTTCGGACTTTTGAAAGGGCTCGCTCGGGCCGATAATGACAACCGCCGCTGCGTCATCCGGGACCGCTGTGGCGCTCCCTTCGGTTATCCCGAAAAGGCGGGTGCTGTAATTCTGCTGTTTCAAGAATGACTCAAGCATGCGCAGGCCACGCAGCGGATTGTCGGCACTATCGCCGACCCACGACGCTTCGCCGTGGCCACGGGTGAAATAGAGTGTCTTGCGTTCCGAGGTAGTTTCTAAGAACGCCTTTTGAAATTCCGAATCGAGCTCTTTTAAGGTCTTCTTGGCTTTGCCCAGCGACGTACCGGTGTCGATCCTGGACTTTTTGCCCTTCATATCCAAGACAATCTGCCCATTCTTCGCCACCCGGTACTCTTCTGCTTTGGTCGGCGCCATATCCTTGTCATACCACTCCAACTTGATATGCGGATCGCCACTCGCCAGAGCGTTGAAATAGTCACTAATTGTCGTGCGCACTTCGTTGCCGGGCGGATAAAACAGGGCAATCGTCAAATCGCCCGTCAGGGTCTTTAACATGTTGCGCGTCGATTCCGAGGGCGTTCGGACCTTCAGGTAACTCCAATCCCGTTGGATATCCTTTTTGTCGCCAACAAAATTGAGCGTCACCAAGAACGCCAAGAGTAACCCAACAGCGAGCCATGCCGCACTGGACCGGCGCACCCGCAGCGGCTCTGCCGCTTGACCTCGCCCGGCGCCGTGCATGGCCCATTCACCGCCAATACCGGCAAAAGCCCCGAGAGTAAACAGCACCAACCACGTGGCTAGCAGCGCTTTGCTCGCCGGCGACTCCGGCACCGTCGCGTTGCCGAGGAGTTTCACATACCCGAGGTAAGCGCCGATGGCGCCAGCTATGACCACTTGCCAAATGCAGAGAAAGCGCCAGCCACTTGCTTCACTCGTATAGCCTTGGCGTCCCGCCAACCCGGACAGCGCCGCCGTGCTTGCCAAGCTGATCAGCAGCAGGACCACCGCTACAACTCGTAAAGCCAAGTGGTAGGACTCGGTCCCGAGGTAGCGATCGGTAATAAACAGTACTGCCACGCCTAGTAACAACGCCGGGAGTCTTAGCAAAGTCAGAAGTTTGTTCATCATCCGCGCCACCTCCGCGCTTCCAAAGCCCGCACGGAACACTCCAGGAAAAAGACCGTTACGCTGAGGTAGTAAATTAGATCACGGGTATGCACGATACCTTCAGAAAACGGCGTAAAGTGTTTGTTGTGGATCGCCAAATAACCAAACAAGTCCTTAAACGGCGGTTCGACAATGTCAGCCACCATCCATAGCACCAGGAACGTCACCACAAAGAGCGACCCAGTGACCCCGGCCACGAGTTGATTGGGTGCGATCGTCGAAGCAAAGAGCGAAATCGCAATCGCAGCCGCCCCGAGCAAGATGATCACCAAGTAGCCGGACGCCAGATGCCCAAGCGATACTTTGCCATTGATAAAGATCAATGCCGGCATATAGAGCGACAAGGCGTGAATGATCAAAGAGAAAAATACCGCGGAGAGAAATTTGCCATAGATGAGTTGACGTTCGCTAATCGGTGAAGTGTAGAAAAGCACGATGGTGCCATTTTGCTTTTCCTCGGCAATTAACCGCATCGCCAAGAACACGCCAGCGACCAAGGAAATTCCCGAGGCGAAATAGAAGAAATCCGCCAGGACATCGGCTGAGAATTTGGGGCTGCTGGTCACCGCATAGGCGTTAAAGAGCAAGCCATCGATGAAGAGCGCCGCGGCGCAAATGATATAGCCCATCCAAGTCGAGAAAAAGGCGCCGAGCTCCCTTCCGGCTACTAAGAGGCATTTACCCATTTAATGTGCCTCCCCTGACTTTGGCTTTATCAGCTTCATGAATAGTCCCTCAAGCCCAGCTTCGCTGCGGCCAAATCCCAGGAGGCCGGCACCCGAATCAACCGCAACCTTGGCAACTTTCGCCCTGACGTCGCTTTCCGTGGCGATCACTAACCTTTGGCTGCCTAGAGCATGGCCACCACCGTTGCTGCTTGCATCATTAACCTGACTGACGCTGCTGACTCCCGGAATCCGGCTCAGTGAGTCAACAAGACCGCCCGGCAGCGACGCGACATCCATGGCAAGGCGCATCGATTTGGTCATTTTCGCTTGTAGCTGCGCTTCCGATCCCTCAGCAACCAGACGGCCATGGTCGACCACCAGCACCCTGTCGCAGGTCCGGGTGATTTCCGATAGGATATGGCTCGATAACACGACCGTGTGCTTGCCGCGCAGCGAGGTGATGAGATCGCGCATTTCGACGATTTGCACTGGGTCGAGACCGTTGATCGGTTCGTCTAGAATGATAACACGTGGCTCGTGTACCAAAGCTTGCGCAATGCCAACGCGCTGCCGAAAGCCGTGCGAGAGTTCACCAAGCCGCGCTTTGGCGACTTTGTCGGTGTTGGTGTGCCCCATCACTTGCTGCACGCGCGACTCGACGGCTTTGGCCTCGACGTTTTTCAGTTTGGCGACGTAACGCAAGTAGGAGTCAACTGTCATTTCATCGTAGAGTGGCGGCGTATCCGGCAGGTACCCGATCAGGCGACGGATCGCCTGTGGATTTTCGTCCACCGAATACCCTGCGACTGTCGCCTTGCCGCCAGACGGCAGAAGAAAGCAGCCGAGGATCTTCAGAATTGTACTTTTCCCAGCACCATTGAGACCGAGGAGACCGACGATTTCGCCTTCTCCAATACGGAAACTGACATCATCAATGGCGCGGTGGCCGGAATATGACTTGCTAAGGCTCTCCGCAACAATCATGGGCGTATAACCTAAGGCTAAAGAACTGGCATTGCCGAAAGCGACTATGCATATCCGGCGTCAGTGGTCAGATGTCTAACAAGATGCAGAAATGACTGAGCCGCGTCAATGCCTTAAATGACATCGCCGTGGCCAAGCGAAGTTTGCTACGATGCCCTGCTCGCAGGTTCGGCAGTTATGGGTTGAGCGGTGTACGCATTGGAGGGTCTGGCTTAGGTGGACGTTAGATACCGAATTCTCATGGTTGATGATGTGGTTCGCTACCACCGCCTGTATGAAATGGCCATAACGGACGCAATACCGGCACAAGTAACCTTCGCCGTCAACGGTGAGGAAGCGCTGAAGCGCCTCGCTGGGCCCCTACCCTTTGACTTACTCATTCTTGATTTGAACATGCCGAAACTAAATGGCGAGGAAACGTTGAAGCGCATCCGCCAGGACCCGAGTTTCGACACTTTGCCCGTGGTAATTCTCACCGGCGACACCGATCAAGAGACCCACCGTCGTCTTTTAGAAATTGGTGCTGATGATTTTGTCGAAAAAGGCTCGCCGCCGGAGATCTTCGTCTCGCGCCTCAAAGCCCAGATGCGGCACAAGTTGGCGCTTGATCGCCTGACACGACTGGCCGTTGATATGGATATTTTTGCCGCCGGAGTGCTGCATGATATTCGCAACCTCGAAACAAACATCATTACCGTTTGCGAACTAGCGCGCAATTATTTGCAGGATGACCCTCGGGGTCGCCAAAGGCTAATGATCGAGGATTTTACCGCTTTGGTCGAACGCTCGGAGCAGCTTGGGAAATATGCTGCAGAGATTATCCAAATGGTCCGCGAAACCCACACACCACTGACGCAAAGTGCGCAAGATTTGCCACAGCTGATTGCCTGGGCCGCAAAAATGGGGACACCTACCCGGCAAGGAGCTAGGGCAACCGTCAAATACAAGAGCGCCGTGCCACTCAAACCGGTGTTGGCTGATCGCCATTTTCTCCAACTTGCCCTGCTCAACATCGTGCAAAACGCCGTCAAGTACTCGCGGCCCGATGTGCCGCCGGAGCTGGAAATAGACCAGCGCCCAGGTCGGGATGATCCCTCGACGCCAAATACCCAAACGGTGGTGACTTCCATTCGCGATAACGGCGTTGGCCTTAAGCAGGGTGACTTACGCAGAATCTTCGACCCCTTTACCCGTGGCTCGGGTGTCGGCCGTGAAGTCAGCGGCTTCGGGCTCGGCCTGTCGCTGGTACAGAAAGTGGTGACGGCGATGGATGGTCGAGTCTGGGCCGAGTTGCCCACGTCCGGGCCTGGAGCGGTGTTTTGTCTCGAACTGCCTGTCGCGCTGGGGCTTTGACGTGTTGAAAAATGCCAAATTTCGCATCTTGCTCGTCGAAGACCAATTACGCCATCAACGGGTCTATACGGAAGCGTTAACCGCACATTTGCCGACCGAAGTGCAATGCGTCGCGACTGGCGCCGCAGCGCTGGCCGTTCTTGGGCTGGCACCCAACAGCGATGCCGCGACGGCGACCAACCCGCCGCGCGGCCACACAGAGAGCTTGCCTGAACTGATCATTCTCGATCTTGATCTGCAGGATATGCGCGGCGAAACCGTGCTCGCGCGGATACGGGCGGATCACCGCCTGAGGCTTTTGCCCGTGATCGTTTTGACGGGCAGCGGTGGCGTTGAAAAACATCTGGAAGTCATGAGCCTCGGTGCCGATGACTTTCTCGAAAAGGGCTGCCCACCGTCCGTCTTGATTGCCCGTCTGCGCACGCAAATGCGGCACAAAATCGCGGTGGAGAAGTTGAGCCGAATGGCGCTGGACCGCGACCTTTTCGCTGCTGGAGTCTTGCAGGATATCGACAGCAGCAAAAGCACCATCATCGCGCTTTGCAACGACGCTATCGCCGAATTAAAAGATGACCCCGTCGCGCGCAAACCAGAGATCCTTGCGGCTCTGGAGAAGTTGAGTCTGCATGCCAGCAAACTTGGCGGCTATGCAGCCGACATCATCCAAAGCGTCCGGGACACGCAGCGCGCGCCGAATCCTTCACTTCAAGATATCCCAGAGCTGCTTGCCTGGGTCTCACAAGTATTGACCGGCAATAACTCAGCCTCGGCGGCAAAAGTCCCGACAACCGCGGCTGTAGGTTCGAGTCCCGAGTCGCGTCCCATCTCTTGGGCGCAGGCCGGGCCAATGCAACCGGTGCGCGCTGACCGCAGCTTTCTCCGCTTGGGACTGTTGAATTTGGTTCGGTACGTTCTCAGCCAAACAACTGGCGCAGTCGGCATGACGCTTAGCCAATCACCAATTGTTGACCTGAATAGGTCCAATTTGGGGAACTCGGCGCCTTTGCCTGAAGAGTTGGCAGGTGGAACCCTCACCTGCCTAACGGTTCGGGCTAGCGGCTCGCTGACCCTATTGCCGCCCAGCGCCGACTCTGCTAACGCCAGCCTTAGCGCCAATGTCGATGACCCAGCCGCTGGTAGTTCGACTGGGCTGAATTTGGGTTTGACGTTGGTCAACCGCGTTGTTGAACGCATGCATGGTCAAATTTGGGCGTCAGTGAGCGGCGGCAGCGTCCAAGATTCAGGCCCGTCGTGGCAGTTCTACTTAGCCTTACCAAAATGAACTTCGATGCACTTCTGAGTCTGCGATTTACTTTAAGTAGACTGCCGGTGTTTCATTGACGTAGTTGCCACGGACTAGCTTGCCTTCAAACGGATCGGTCGGGTGCTCGATGATTGCGTCCGTCTTGGCAACTGCACCGACCAGACGAATATCTTGACTATTGTCAGGTCTGACGCAGCCAGTCGTTGGACAGCCATCATCGCCTGGTTTACGCGCGACAAAGATGTGCGTCGAAGTTCATTTTGGTAAGGCTAAGTAGAACTGCCACGACGGGCCTGAATCT
>Ga0207137_1149_pt1 | contig 15562 bp, 11 predicted proteins | sample Alteio_BWMinHeat_9_FD_153572 | JGI IMG/M metagenome (GOLD analysis project Ga0207137, IMG submission 153572) | Enriched cells from forest soil in Barre Woods Harvard Forest LTER site, Petersham, Massachusetts, United States -... | ecosystem: Environmental > Terrestrial > Soil > Temperate forest >...
AATCATCCGATTTCCAATCCGTCCCGAACTGGACGGTCGTGGATTTTTGCGCTTTTGGCGGTATTGCCACTTTCGCGAACGGTACGTCATACACGCTGGTCGGTGGAATCAGGTCGCCGGCTGCAACTTGCGCGTAGGTGGACCAGTTAGGGCGCAGCATGTAATGAACGTCCAGCGACGGCAAGAAGTCGCTGTAGGTCACCGAATTGGAAATGCTGGGCAAGCCGCCGGTGATCGCATAGCCGTTTTGGGTTCCGCCCAGGGGGCCGACTTTTTTCAAGTCTTGCAGATGGTTATAGTTCTGCTTGTAGTTGGCATACTTCGCGCCGGGCGTAATCTTGAGGTCATCGCCAAGCTTGAACTCATACTCGATGTAAGGCTGGGCGGTAATGGTCTGATAGGTTTCGCTGAATCGCGGGGCCGGCGAATCCTTCCAGCCTGCCAATTCGTTCGAGTTGAACTGATGGCGGTCGCTGTTGGCATATTCCAGCCATACGCCGGTACGCAGGATGCCCATTGCGGAATTTTGGCTAAAGCGCAGCAAGTTGCCGGTCGTGTGATAGGAGTTGAGCTTGTCTATCCCGGTATTGTCGGCTTTGTTCAAGACAGGGGAGATCGGGGCGCCGCCGATGTTTTGCTGGTTGTGATAGCCGTAGTTGTACAATTTGTCGTCGACTTTCCAGCCGTTGCCCAGATCCGACGTCACGCCGACATACTGGAAGCTGGTCACCACGTCGTAGAGGTTATACCCAAAATAGTTGGATTGCGTAGGATCGTTGCTGTTCAAGTAGTTGTCGCCGAACTGGGCGACCTGGGCCCGTGTCGGTGCGCCGGCATCGAGCTGATTGTTTTTCACTTCCATCACGGTGGTGAAGGCTGTCAGTACGGTGCTCGGCGAAAGATTGTACTGGTACTTGGCAGAAAACGCCTTGCGGTCCTGGTTATTAAAAGTCTGGTAGCCGTCCGACTTCATTTGCTGCGCATTGATCATCAGATTTTGCGCGCCATCATTTCCGAACTGACCGGTTTCGTGTTCCAGCACCAGCATGCGCGTGTCCCAAGTCCCGTAGGTGCCGGTGACGCTGGTGCGCTGCTTGGCTTCCAGTTCACGGGACAGGAGGTTGAGCGAGCCGCCGAAGGTAGCTTGTCCTATGGTCGCGCCTGAACCCGGGCTGCGGTCCACCACGGCGCCGCCCACCGTCATGTTAGGGAAAAATACGTAGGAGTGGTGGCTGACGCCGTTGGTGTCGTTAAATGGAATGCCGTCGAAAGTCACCAGGTATTGGCTGTCGGTCAAGCCGCGTACGTTGGTGCCGGCGTTGCCCATGCCGACGCCGTTCGGGCTATAGCTGAACGCGCCCGGGGTGATCTGGAAAACCTGGCTGAAATCGGCTACCGGAGAGTTGAAATTGCGTACATAGCTGTCGCCTACGATAGATTGCGCCGAACGCGCGTCGAGCGAACCCTGCGAGAGCGCATTGCTTGCCGCTGTTTCTTTGCTGCCTGATACGATTACCGTGCTGGCGCCGCCTTCAGCAGGCGCCGCATTGTCTATCGCGTCGGTCTGCGTGTCGGCAAATGTGGTAGCCGGAATGGCAAGCAAGGCGCAGGCAAATGCACCGGCCACATATTGCGTCATGGGTTTCAGTCTTGGGTTTTTCATCGTCTACTTTCCATTGAAAATAAAATTCGTCCTATGCCACAGGTGGCGCAGGAATACGTCATGCCGGCGGGAACAGCGAGAGATCAGATGCGACGAATCTTATTGAGCATTTATGACAAGAAAAAGACACAAAGAAGTCAACGATTCAGACGTTGTTTTTGATGGAATTTAATGATTCTTTAAGTCTTTGCTGCGAAAAATATGCATACCGGGTGATACGGCGGAGAGTTCGCTGCCGCCGGGTCCAAGGATGGAACTGGTGTGGGGCTTGGTAAGACCTTCCGGGAAGCAATAAAATAATGATTTAATTGCAATTCTGAAATTTCAGACCCGATCGCAGTTCATACCTGGGCGGCACGCTATTTTTCCGAACGGCAGTAGGGGAAATGATTGTCAAAAGAGTACTTTTTTGGCTGGAGTCAACGCTTCTTTGCAAAGCCTGCAAGCTTATTCGATACAGTTTGATACAATGCGAAATGTATTTTTAAACTTACCGGATTGGTGTTTCCCCTATGTATAAAGCTGTGCGTGAAAAATGCGAGTTCGTATGCGCTCAGTACGTTGATAATTTGCAAGACTTGTCGGCTCGCGGTCGTCTGCTCGCGTCCGATTTGTCGTGGGCATATCGCGCAGCTTTCGGGACTCGGCTCATAGGTTTTAAACACCGCGGCCGCTTTATTATGCGAACCCTGTTTAACCTGCAGGCGAGCGCACTATGGTTTCGTTTCCTGAAAGAGAGCTATCTCAGGGAACTCGTGGCAAGGGAACCTGGTTTTATCGAAACCATCCATCGCCCGTTCTACGATAAAAATATAAGTGCAATAAATAGGGGGCGCTTACTAAAGAGCCACTACGAACTGCTGCAAGCTATTTTTGGTCCTCGGCGCACTGAAAGAGTGATGAGCGGTGCCGGCGTACTGCTGTGCCGGTTTGCCGGAAAGAATGGTGAGGACTTTCAAATCAATTTGCTGCACGAGAATACCTTTAAGCGCGAGGGCGGGGTGACGCTGGAATTGAGCCTGAACAACGCGGCTTTGCTATGCCTGACGTTTACTTTGGCGAGAGTAGACCGTGAGATTTTGATCAAAGTCGGCGGTGCCCAGGCCAAAGGAAACAATTGCCGCTCTTTAGTGCGCGATGCAACGCATGCGCTGTCAGGCATACAGCCCAGGCTGTTGTTGATTGAAGCCCTGCGGGTCATCGCGAACCAGGTCGGCTGTACCAAGATTGAATGCATTGGCGCCGACAATCACGTTTATCGGGCATGGCGATATCGATCCAAGCAGCCCATCACCGCCCAATACGATCAACTTTGGTTGCTGGCCGGCGGCAAGTTGAACCAGAGCGGTAATTTCGACATTCCTAGCTATGTCGCCGAAAAGCCCATCGATTCCCGGCCGTCGAAAAAACGCAGCGAATATCGGCGTCGCGCGATTGTGTTGAAATCCATGCGCCAGCAAATCTGTGACACAATGCAGGGCGAACGCGACACCGACCTTCCGGATCGCATGCCCGCTGCCGCTTGTTGCGCAAGCTGAGGGGCACCCACAATCCTAGTCCCCGACCTAGCGAAGTATGCCGCCTGTACGATTATTGCTGATAGAAGACGACCTGATGATAGGCGAGAGCCTCGAACAGGGATTGCGCAAGGAGCAATACCAGGTGGACTGGGTGCGGGACGGGGTCGCGGCGGAACAGGCTTTGTCCCGGGAACGCTATGCGCTGGTCTTGCTGGATCTTGGTTTGCCCATGCAACACGGCTTGCAGGTGTTGAAAAATTACCGGCAGGCGCAAGGCCGTGCTGCAGTGCTGATCATTACGGCGCGCGACACGCGCAACGACAAAGTGCAGGGCCTCGATGCAGGCGCAGACGACTACCTGATCAAGCCTTTTGACCTGGACGAACTATTTGCGCGCCTGCGCGCGCTGCTAAGGCGCAGCCAAGTCTTGCCGCAGGCTGAATGGTCTCATCAGGGCCTGACCTTGCGGCCCGCTACCCACGAAACGCTATATCACGGGGCGCCGCTGCACTTATCATTGCGCGAGTTCAAGTTGATGCAGGCACTGCTGGATGTTCCCGGCCAGGTTCAGTCCAGGGCCAGCCTGGAAGAGAAAATGTATTCCTGGGACGAGGATATAGAAAGCAATACGGTCGAGGTCTACATCCACTCTTTGCGGAAGAAGTTGGGCGCCGAGTTCATCAAGAATGTGCGCGGCGTCGGTTACAAAGTGGCGAACCCAAAATGACCGCCAAACTGACCATACGCCAGCATATTTTGCTCGGCCTGCTTTCCGGCGTCGTGCTCGCTTTTGTGTTGGCCGGTATCGCCGCCTATTTCAAGATTCAGCATGAGACCGACGAATTGTTCGACTATCAGTTGAAACAGATCGTGCGCTCCTTTCCGCCGCAGATGGTGCAGCAAAAGACAGATACTCCTGACACCCACCCCGGGAAAAAGATTGTCGTGCAAGTGTGGGACAAGGCAGGTGCACAAGTCTTTGTTACCAACGCAGCCCGCGCTTTGCCGCGCTACGCCAGCCGTGGCTTTGCCGATGTAGTCGCCGGCGAAGAGAGCTGGCGCATCTACAGCGAGGAAAATTCCGGCCAGCTGGTACAGGTGGCGCAGCTTGTCCGGGACAGGCTGAAGATCCAGGGCAAGCTGTTGTGGCGCTGCCTGATTCCTTTTCTCAGCTTGATTCCTGTTCTGGCACTTCTGATCTGGCTGGTCGTCGGAACCAGCCTGCGCCCGTTGACTCGCTTGACCTCGTTCCTGCGGCAGCGTTCGGCAGACGATTTGCAGCAGGTCGATGTCCGTGCATACACACCGGAGATCGTGCCTATTGTCGAGGCGCTCAACGCATTGTTCGAGCGGCTGGACCATGCAATCCAGTCGCAAAAACGTTTTGTGGCGGACGCCGCGCACGAGCTGCGCACGCCGCTAGCCGCCTTGAAATTGCAATTGCAACTGGCCGAGATGGCGGACGACGAGGCGGAACGCCTGGCCGCCACCAAGAAATTGCATGAGCGCTTAAACCGGGCAACGCACTTGGTACAGCAATTGCTCACCCTGGCGCGCCAGGGAGGCGAAAACAGCGCGCACGGCCAGGAATCCATCAACTTGCCGCAGTTGGCGACGAGACTTGTATCCGACTTCGCGCCATTGGCCGAGAGCAAGGGCATAGACCTCGGCATGGAGTCCGACGATCCTTCGCTCGAGGTTGCCGGCAATGCAGAGTCCTTGCAAGTCATGCTGGGCAATGTGATTGATAACGCGATTCGTTACACGCCGTCCGGAGGCAAGGTCGATGTACTGGTGACGAGGATAGACGGCAAACCAAGCCTGCAGATCGACGACACCGGCGTCGGCATCGCGGCGCACGAGCGTGAGCGCGTGTTCGACCGCTTCTACCGACGCGAAGGCACGCAAGAATCCGGCAGCGGCCTGGGCTTGGCCATAGTAAAGAACGTGGCGGCGCAACATGGGGCACGTATACGGCTGCAAGACAGACTGCAAGGGCAGGGTTTGAGTTTTTGCATCATGTTTTGAAAAAATATGATGACAATTATGCAAAATAATTGCAAAATGGCTAATGACCACCTTGTTTGCGGAATCACGCCGCTTACGGGCGAGTGGCACCAGACCAACTCTTAGCCGGTGAATTTATGTCTACTCTCAATAAATCGGATTGGAAGAAGCTCATCAACAAAAACACGGACGAGGCAGAATTTGCCGAGCCCGCCGAGATCGAAGACATCGAAGCCGCAGAAGACGCGCTGGGAATAGAATTTCCCGCTGAATTGCGTGCCATGCTGTTGGAATTCAATGGCCTTGCGGCCAACTACGGCGTCCCTGTCGTCTGGTCCGCTGAAGAGATTGCAAGCCAGAACCTGGCGTTCCGCAACAACGAGGACTTCAAGGAACTTTACAAGCCCTTCAACCATTTGCTGTTCTTCGGCCACGACGGCGGCGGTGACCAGTTTGCTTACGGCATAGGCGCCGACGGCAGGGTCGATCAGAAAGAAATTTTCCGTTGGGGCCACGAGGAAGATACCCGCGACCTGTATGCCAAGGGCTTGCGTAATTACTTTGAAAACCTGTTTGAAGAATTCAGCGAAGAGGAAGAATAGTCCGCGCTGAATCAACTGAACCGCTTCGGCCAGGCGCGCTTTTTGCGTCGCACGACGCGGTTAGAGCTCGACGTCTACCTAGCGTCACATGGGTGTCACAATTGCGCGCCACACTTGGCGCGCTCCGGCAAAATGTGACTGTTTTTGCAATCCACAGCGCGCCGGATACCCATAACCAATACCCCTTGCCGAACGCGCCGTTTGAGGCGCGTTCGCTATTTTGGAGATTGCAAGATGCGCAAAAAATTAGGTTCTTCCTTGCTCGCCGCTGCGGCGTTGGCAGGATGCGGCAGCAACCACCCGGCCAATTTCGTGCCGGAAGGCACCACGCTCCAGATGGCGATTCTGGAGACCACTGATATCCACTCCAACGTGATCCGTTATAACTACTACGCGCTGACTCCAGATGCCACGCTCGGGTTGGAGCGCACTTCCACCTTGATACAAGGTGCGCGCACCGAGAATCCCAATAACGTGCTGTTCGATGATGGCGACGTCATCCAGGGGACACTGCTGGGCGACTATCAGGCACAAGCGGTACCGGTTACCTGCAGCGGCACGCTGGCAGTGCACAAGGCCATGAATGCGCTTCAATATGACGGCGGCGGCCTGGGTAACCATGAGTTCAACTACGGCCTGGGTTTTTTGAGCCAGATCACCAATACCAACATGGGCGTGACCGGCATTTCCAAACCTACCGGCCCTTGCGGCGCACCGGGCTTTCCGCTGGTGCTGTCGAACGTCTATAGCGTGGCGAGCCAGAAGCCGATTTTTAACCCCTACGCGATCGTTCCCAAGCAATTCACGGCGACCGGACCGGACGGCAAGTCCATCAGCGTGAAACTGAACGTGGGCATCCTGGGTTTTGTGCCGCCGCAGATCATGGACTGGGATGCGAAGAATCTGGCCGGCAACGTGTACGTGAACGGACTCCAGGAAACGGCCAACCAGTACGTGCCCGTCTTGCGTAGCGCCGGTGCAGACCTGGTCGTTGCCCTGTCGCACGGCGGACTGGACGCTTCGCCTTACAGCCCCAAGATGGAAAACGGCAGCCTGTATCTGACCACCACCGGCATCGATGCGCTGCTGGTCGGCCACTCCCATTTGATCTTCCCGCAAGCGAAAGAAGCCAAGGGACCGAAAATCGATGCTTCGTTGACGGCTCCCGTGTTGCCTAGCACCATCGTCGACAGTACCAACGGTTTCGTCAACGGCGTGCCTACCGTGATGGCGCAAAGCTGGGGCCGCCGTCTGGGCATCATCAAGCTAAGCCTCCAATACACCGGCGGCAAGTGGGTCGTGCAAAAGCCGCAAACCACTGTCGAGTCGCGCGGCTTCAAGTACGCCGACGGCGTAACATCGGTTGCCGCCGATCCTTCCATCGCCACCCTGATCGATACTGAGCACAAGGCGACCATTGCCTATGCACAGCAACCGCTGGGTACTACCACCGATTTTGAGATGTCGTCCTACTTCTCGCTGGTAGGCGACGTCGGTGCGATTCAAATCGTCAATCAGGCGCAGATCGACTATGTCAAAAATTTCCTGGCAAATTCTACGGATCCGACCCTGGTCAGCTACCGCAGCATCCCTGTGATTTCTTGCAGCGCGCCGTTCAAGGCCGGCCGCAACGGTCCTTCCGACTTTACCGACGTGGCGCCGACGGCCAGCAGCAGCACGCCGTTTGCACTGCAGGTGCGCAATCCGGGGGACCTGTACTTGTACAGCAACAATAATCTGCAGGCAGTGAAGATCAAGGGTTCGGACTTGAAAAACTGGCTCGAGACCTCGGCGTCGCAATTCGCAACGATCAACCCAGCCAGCACGGCGGAGCAAGACCTGGTGCCTTCTTATTCGACCATCTACAATTACGACGTATTCTATGGCGAAGCGAATGCGCTCCAGTATCAGATCGACGTCACGCAAGCAGTGGGCAACCGGATCGTAGGTCTGACTTTCCAAGGCAAGGCAGTGGCACCGACGGACGACTTCATCGTCGCGACCAATGATTATCGTGCGGGCGGAGGCGGACATTTTCCCGGCATAGACGGCAGCAAGACTATCATCAAGTCTCCCGATGCCAATCAGGCCGTGGTCAGCAAATATTTGCAAAAGCTCGGTAAAGTCACGCAAGCGACCAACGGCAGCGGCCAAAGCTGGGGCTTTGTCAAGGTAACGACGCAAGGTCCGGTCATACTGCGCTCCGCGCCAGGAAAACTGGCCGTGGCGCAAAACCTGAGCCTGTTGCGGGTGAAGTCTGAAGGCGCACTGGATGCCAACGGCTTTTCCAAATATGCGATCGATCTGAGCAAGTAAACCTAAGCAAGCAGGCACGTAATGTCGAAAATAGCCTGAGTTTCGCTACGGCGAGGCTCAGGCCTTTTGCTTCTGTCTTTTAAATTGATGCGTGACAAATTGAGTAATACATCAAAACTTTTATCCTTGTTGTTGGTGGCGCTGCTGACGGCGTGCGCCGAGCATGGCGGCGCCACGCCGGATACAGCGCAACTGGAGTCCCTGGGGATACAGGCCTATCACGGAAAACAGGCCAAGGCCCTGTCCGAATTGCGCTATTGGGCCGAACAAGGGCTGCCGGTCGCTCAGCGTGAAATGGCGATATACGCCCAGTCGCAGACTGCCGGCTATGCCGAGGCGGCAGCCTGGTATGCGAAGGCGGCAAAAGGCGGCGATGCAGAATCCGCCTACGCACTCGGCGACGCCCACTATGCGGGCAAACTGGCATTGCAGAAAGACCCGGTCAGCGCCTGGTCCTGGTTTTCCATGGCGGCCAAGGCCGGTAATGACAAGGCCGCGCTGATGTTGTCGCGCATGACCAAATATGGCGAAGGCGTAAGTCCTGATCTTGCCCTGTCGACCTATTGGCTGCAGCAATCCAGCGAGCGCGGCAATGCCCAGGCGATGTTCTTGTTGTCCAATGCTTACCTGTATGGCGAGGGCGTAGCGCGCAACCCTGAATTGGCGCGTACCTGGCTGGAAAAATCCGCCCAAGGCGACTTTCCGGTTGCCATTCAGGCCCTGGCACTGGCCGTGGAGGGCGGTGACCTCGAACTTAGCAAAGACCCGGAGCGGGCGCGCCATTTATTGAAAGAGGCGACAGACGAGCGGCGCATGCACTGGAACACAGCGCAATAAGCAAGCAGAATGGCTATACTTCCTGAATGGCGCACCTTAATGCCCAATCTGGGCAGAGTTGAACGCCTTACGGAATCGAGGGCTTCATGCAAGCTTATCAATTGGAATTTTTCACTGAGCACGATAAGCGCCACGGGCATCAGGCCCTATACCAATGGCTGCTGGACACGGCGCGCGGGCTAGGCATACGCGGCGCCACGGTCTTCACCGGTACCATGGGCTTTGGCCGCCACGGCCGCATGCATTCCGCCCATTTCTTTGAACTCGCGGACCAGCCGGTCGTCGTTACCATGGCGGCTACCGAGGAAGAGGCGCAGCATCTGTTTGCCAGGCTAGAACAAGAACAGGTGCACCTGGTCTACGTCAAGATCCCGGTGGAATATGGTGAGACCGGCCATTCCTAGAACCCGGTTTTGCTGCAGACCAACAGCTGCATGCACGGTAATCCTTTCCTTTGAACAAAATAGCCGATGGCCCGACTGGCGAACGCGGGCGCCGTAGTCTATTATTGAATTGCCATGTTGCCTTAATTTTAATTTGATTGAACCCGCGATTCCATTGCCCCACCTTGGCCAAGAGATTTAGACAGGACTGTGCCCCATGTCTCTCAATTTCGACGAAATGTTGCTCAGCGAAAATCCGGACGCGATCATGCTGCTGGACAAGACTGGCCTGGTCAGATACTGGAACCGAGGGGCGCAGCTGATCTTTGGGTATGCAGACAGTGAAATCTTGGGAGCCAGTCTGCATGACTTAACGGTTCCAGCGGATCAGCGCGAAGAAAGCGACCGCTGTTTTCAGCTAGCCTTAAGCGATGGCAGGGCGATCTACGAATCAGTGCGGCGATGCCGGGACGGCTCCTTGATTTGCGTAGATATCTCCAATAAGCGCATTCGTATCGACAGAGAAGAGTATTTGCTTTCCACCATGAAAGACGTGACCGCCATCAAGGCGATGCGCGATGCCAAGCTGATTGATTCCAATTTCCGCGATTTACTAGAGTCTATGCCGGACGGCATCGTGATTGTGAACGCCACCGGGCGTATCGTGCTGACCAATAGCCAAACCGACAGCAAATTTGGATACGAACGCGGCGAATTGCGCGGCCAGCCTGTAGAACTTCTATTGCCCGAGCGCTTTCGCCTTGGCCATGTCGCGCATCGCTCAAACTATTTTGCGCATTCTCGCACGCGCTCTATGGGCTTGGATTTGGAATTGTACGGCTTGCGCAAATGCAAGACGGAATTCCCGATAGAGATCAGCCTGAGTCCTCTGGCGACCGAAGAGGGAATGATGGCCATTGGCGCGATCCGGGACATCAGCGAACGTAAAAGAGCCGACCAAAAATTTCGCGGCCTGCTGGAATCGGCTCCGGACGCTATTGTGATTGTCGATGGCAAGGGCGATATTGTGCTGGTTAATTCCCAGACGGAAAAATTATTTGGCTATCCACGCCAGGAATTATTGGGGAAAAAAGTGGAAGTGCTGGTGCCGGAACGGTTTCGCCATCGCCATCCAGGGCATCGAAACATGTTCTTTAGCGAACCGCGCACCCGTGCAATGGGAGCCGGCCAGGGTTTGTATGGCCTGCGCCGGGATGGTACAGAATTTCCGGTCGAGATCAGCCTTAGTCCTCTGGAAACGGAAGAGGGGACCCTGGTGTCGAGTGCCATAAGAGACATCAGCGAACGTAAGCGCATCGAGGATGCCCTATTCGATAAAAATGTAGAACTGCAGCATGCGGCGGAAGCGAAGAACCGCTTTCTCGCCAATATGTCGCACGAATTGCGCACTCCCTTAAATGCCGTTATCGGCCTATCCGATGTGCTCAGGGACGGATTGCTGGGTAAATTGCAGGAGAGCCAAAAGAATTACGTGGCCCAAATTTCCGATAGCGGCCAGCATTTGCTGGCGCTGATTAACGATATCCTTGACTTGTCGAAGATCGAGTCGGGCAAGATGACGCTTGACCTGGAACCGGTAGTATTGGATGAAGCGCTGCGATCGAGCCTTAGCATCGTATCGGCGCTGGCCAATCAGCGTGGCGTTGGCGTGAGCTATACAGATCAAAGCGGCGGGCATAGCGTCATGGTTGATTCGCGCAAGCTCAAGCAGATCATCTACAACCTGTTGTCGAATGCCATCAAGTTTTCCCCCGACAGCAGCGAAGTGAGTTTGTCGGTGCGCAAGGTGGCTCGCGAAGATGTGCGCATGCGGGCTCCGGACGGGATGGCGGGACGACTATTGCCTTTGCCTGAGAGTGACTTCACACAATTTCTTGAAATATCGGTCGTGGACGGCGGCATAGGCATCGGTGCTGAGGATTTGCAACATTTGTTCCAGGCATTTCACCAAGTCGATTCGACTACGGCGCGCTTGCACCAAGGGACAGGCTTGGGACTGGCCCTCGTCTACCGGATGGCGGAGCTGCATGGCGGCACGGTCGGCGATGCCAGCGCCGTAGCGCGTGGGGCCCGCTTCACGATTTGGCTGCCGTGGCGCGAGGCGAACGGCCTGGAGCCGACGGCGCGGCACACCTACCCATCACAAAATCATATGCCGGTGTCGAGGCTAGGCCGGCGAAGGGCCTTGGTGATCGACGACGAGCACCGTGCGGCCGAGCTGCTGAAAATCCATCTGGAAAGCGCCGGATTTGAAGTCCGGTGCGCGCTCGATGCCGCCGAGGCAATAGAGACGGCTTTATTGCAGCCGCCCGATCTCATTACGCTGGATATGTTGCTGCCTGGCGTAAGCGGATGGACAGTGCTGGACAAACTGAAGACGATACCTTCGCTTTGCTCGATCCCGGTCGTGATTGTTTCCGTGCTGGCCGATGAACAGAAAGGGGTGGCCATGGGGGCGGCCAAGATGTTGCAAAAACCGGTCACCCGCAAAGTATTATTCGATGCGCTGGCAGGACTGGGCCTGGACCCGGTTGCGCGTACTACAACGGTACTCGTCATCGACAATGATCAAGAGACCGCGCAGCTGCTTGCCGCACATCTGGACGTACGCAATTGCCGTGTATTGCATGTCACTGACGGAAGCGAATCCGTTAGAGTAGCGCTGCAAGCTTTGCCAGACCTGGTCATCCTGAATCTATTGATGCCTGATTTGAGCGGATACGAAGTCGTCGATGAACTAAGGCGCAGGGAAGAAACGGCCGGCTTGCCGATATTGGTATTGACTACCAAAACCATTAGCGAGGAAGAGCGCATGAGGCTGAACGGCCGCGTATCCGGTATCATGGAAAAGGGGCGCTTTACCCGCGAGCAATTCCTCTTCGAGGTCGAGCGGGCATTGTTTAAGGGCTAGGCATTACATAGGTGAAGTCGTAAAAATGCTTGCCGTTCTCGATGTTGATTGTCATGGCTCCTGTCAGGCCGGCCAGCTCGCCGGTGCCGGAATCGGGCACCACGCAGACGCTCAGGCTGGCGGCACCGCGATCCATGGTTCCGCTGTGCTGCAACACAAAGCTGCCTTTGCGGCCCTGCAGCGAGCCTGTCACTTGTTCCATCGCCACGTAGCCGGCAGAACCCTTGACCTCGGTGCCGGCCGCCAGCATCTGGCCTTTGCTGGTCGCATTCAGCGGGCCGTGGAATTGCTTGGCGATCAGCATGCGCCCTGGGACAGGACTTTCAGTATCGTCTGTGGGCGGTTGCGGCGTGAGTTTTACTTCGAAAGTGCCGCTGGCTTGGTAGTTCATGCAATATCCTTTTGCTTGGGTTGAGGAACGAAGATTTATGCCAATACCTTGGCAACTGGGGCAAAGCGCAGCCGGAATGCATCTGGCATGCCGGATCCCAGCAAGGGCCGCAGATACGTGCAAAAAGCTTCCGTCACGTCGTTGCCGCTGGCGGCGATGAAGTGATCCTCCATCACGCGTGTCTTGCCGGCCACCTCGTCCAGCGCCAGCAATGCGTAGTTCACGGCATAAGAGCCGGTACGTTTAATGGCCACCGAACCGTCGGCCGCGCCCCACATGGCAAACTGCACTGCTTTTTCGCCGACTTCACGCGCTTCGCGCTGATCGACATCGGACACGCAGCCGAGAAACGAGCGTTGCAGATAACCGAAAGTATCGCCGCGCACGCGTTTGATGCCTAGCTTGGCCTTGATTTCCTCGCATAGCAAATCAGCCAGGGCGCCAGTACCGGACAATTGCACGTTGCCGTGCGCATCGCGCTCGACCTCCTTGCTGAGCAAGGTCGCGATGGGAGCTCCGGATGCGTCGTGGATACCTTCCGATACGGCGATCACGCAACGGCCGTAGCGCTGATAGATATCTTTCACGTCCGCCAGGAAGCTATCCATGGAAAAATCGCGCTCCGGCAGGTAGATCAGGTGCGGCCCGTCGTCCGGGAGTTGCTTGCCCAGCGCGGCAGCGGCGGTCAGGAAACCGGCGTGCCTGCCCATCACCACGCCCACGTAGACGCCAGGCAAAGAGGCATTGTCCAGGTTCGCGCCGGCGAAGGCTTGCGCGACGAAGCGCGCGGCCGACGCGAAACCGGGCGTGTGATCGTTGCCTACCAGGTCGTTGTCGATGGTCTTGGGAATATGCATGCAGCGCAAAGGATAGCCGGCCTTGTGCGCCTCGGCGCTGACGATGCGCACCGTGTCGGACGAGTCGTTGCCGCCGATGTAGAAAAATTGTTCTATCTGGTGCGCACGCAACACCTTGAAAATCTCCGCACAATACTTGTCGTCCGGCTTGTCGCGCGTGGAGCCCAGAGCGGAGGAGGGCGTTTGCGCCACCAGCTCCAGGTTGCGGCTGGTCTCCTGGGTCAAGTCCACGAGGTCTTCGTTGATGATCCCTCGCACGCCGTGGCGCGCGCCGTAGACGCGTTCTATCTGACGGAAGCGGCGGGCTTCGAGTACGACGCCTGCCAGGGTTTGATTGATGACCGCGGTGGGGCCGCCGCCTTGGGCGACCAGGATTCTTCCAGATGCCATGGCATGTCTCCGTGTGCGATAGGTGCTGCAGCCGATTTTACAGTCATCCGCAAGCAGGGTCTATTGCTTCTTTTTCCGAGGTGGACTGGCTTGCAGCCCGGCCAGCAAGATATCCAGCATGGTCTGCGCGTGTTGGCCCAGGTCATAAGCGTCCGGGTAGATCAGCCATTCATGGATCAAGCCAGTCACGTAGGAATGAAAGGCTTGCATTGCCAGCCAGGGATCGGTGTCGGGCGGCAACTGCCCCTGGTTGATTGCGGCCTGAAAGATGGCCGTGATCTGGTCCAGGCATTCGCCCCGCTTTTCCTGTTCGTGCACGAAGAAATCCATCTGGTGATTTTTTTCGCAGCGGTGAAACAGGATATTGAATACAGTGCGCTGGCGCGAGTCGTTGCTCACCATGTGCAGCATATGTACGGCCATTTTGCGGATTGCCGCCAGCGGGTCATCCCCCGGGCCGCCTGCGACTTCATTGAGCAGCATTTCCATGGGAAGAAAGGCGCGGTCGCACATGGCGCTGAACAAGGCGCCCTTGTCCTTGAAATGCCAATAGATGGCGCCGCGCGTCATGCCGGCGGCAGTTGCGACGTCCGTCAGTGTAGTGTTGGTGACGCCTTTTTCACTGAATACGCTTTCCGCCGCGTCCAGTAGTGCAGTGTATGTTTCCTGCGCCTCTTCTTTGGTTTTTCTGGCCATATTTTCTCCCCTACCTGGAACTTATTTATTGTTTTACCATCTAAATTTGCTGCGTAATTTTGCCGTGCCACCGCTGGCCCGCTTCATCTGCGCCTTCGAGCTCTGGCATACGCCGGTCCGACCGGACTAAATTAACTGTATACAGACCCCGCGGCTATCCACAACCGGATAGCAAAAAATGCAGGTCTCGGCATCATTTTCCAATATCTGCGAAGATGGTGGACTGATATTAAAGAAAAGAAATGCAGTACCTCGTTATTTACAAACATTCTTGAATGTATATATACTAGCATACCCCTCGTCGATAGAGAATAGAGAAGAAGCCATGCATCCCTCCCACTCCCCACTAGTTAGTACCCATCAAACCCTTAGTCCGGACACCCCGTCTCGTGCTGCCGGCGACGCTACACATCAGGTGTTGCGTGTGTTGGCGCTGAGCGTGCCCTTGCTGTGCCTGTCTGCGTGCGGCAAGCAAGAAAGTGCTGCGGCGACCGGCGGCCCGGGCGGCATGCCCGCACCGGAAGTCAGCGTGATTACGGCCCAGCCGCACGACGTTGCACTCAGCTTTGAATATGTAGGCCAGACCGCAGGTTCGCGCGAAACCGAAGTGCGCGCCCGGGTACCCGGTATCCTGGAGAATCGCGTCTACGAAGAGGGCTCCAAGGTCGCGGCCGGTGCCGTGCTGTTCGAGATCGACCCTGGCACCTATCGCACCCAATTGACCTCGGCGGAGGCGGCGGCCGGCGTGAGTGAAGCCAAATTCAACCAAGCCAAGCGCGAATATGAGCGCCTGGTGCCTCTGGCAACTGAAAAAGCGATCAGTCAAAAGGAATTTGACGACGCCAAGTCCTTGCTGGAAACGTCGGAAGCGACGCTCAAGCAATCGCGTGCACAGGTTAACGAAGCCAAACTGAACCTGGGCTATACCAAGGTAGTGGCGCCTATCGGCGGCATCAGCGGTGTGGCTG
>Ga0207137_1143_pt1 | contig 15509 bp, 14 predicted proteins | sample Alteio_BWMinHeat_9_FD_153572 | JGI IMG/M metagenome (GOLD analysis project Ga0207137, IMG submission 153572) | Enriched cells from forest soil in Barre Woods Harvard Forest LTER site, Petersham, Massachusetts, United States -... | ecosystem: Environmental > Terrestrial > Soil > Temperate forest >...
CGTTCACATTGCTGACCAAAGCATTTTCGGTCAAGGAAAAATAGAGCTTTGCAGCTTGTTTGCTAGTACCGGTCAATGCCAAATCCAGCTTGCCGCCCGCCACCTTATTTACGTCTATGCGTATGTCGGCCTGCGCTGCTTGCTGGTTGATGCGCCTGACCGCCGCCGCGAGGCCGCCCTGCCAGCCACGCACTTCCTTGCCGCCGACAAACACTTCCGGCGTATACACCGTGCGGGAATGGGCAAGTTCGGACAACCAGCGTTGGCGCTCCGTAAACAGAGGCCTGGCGTAGATATCCTTCCAGCCCAGATCATCCCAATAATCCACATGCAAAGCCACAGGCACAACCTGTTCGGGAGTCAGGCCGGTGTTTTTATATAAGGCGCTGACATAATTATCGGCTGGCGGACAACTACTACAGCCTTCTGAAGTATACAGTTCCAGCAAGGCCACCGTATGTGCGGGACTAGTCTTGCTACAAGTCTGAGCGAGCGCGGGAATTTGCGCCACGGCACAAGCGGCCAACGCCATCGTAGAGAAAATTAATTTCATTGCACTTCCCCAATAATAAATAGCATGCAGATAAACCTTGGTCGCCCCTACTTACTATACCTTACAAGCGCACGACAGGAATTCCTGCGCTTGCCGCTTCTGGCACAGATAAAAAAAAGCACGCCTATGGCGTGCCCAATCTCCCAGCTTGCCCGGTCAGCTGCGCGCTACCAGTCTGATTTGCATGGACGCCGGCAACAGACCGCGTAGTTTGACGCATATCTTGTGTTCATACCTGCGCCACAACATGCCGGTGACGATCAATACAAATCCCAACAAAGTCAGCAAGGCAACGAAGAGGAAGCTATCCCTGTACAAAGTCCACGATAGTTGGCCCAGCATCAGCGCCACGCCTATGCCGCCAAACACCGCAAAGGTACGGCGATTCAGCATCGCCCCCACGAAGATCAATGCGACATTGATGGCGAGGTAAATCAGTTTGCCGTTCAGTTCGCCGTTGCCGAGGCTGGAGAGTGCGCCGCAAAAAGTCAGCAAACCGGACAGATACAACCAGAACGCGTAGTCAATACCGCTACGGGAACGTACGTCCACGACTAGTGCCAACCCCAGCGTCAGCAAGCCATAGGCTAGTGCAATTTGTTTGCGCAATTCCCAAGCCGCCGGGCTAAACAGGCTGCCGTCGTCGGCTTGCATCAACAAGGCCGGAACAATATCCATGCCCATGTAAAACAAGGTTACGGCAATCGGCATCACCAGCAAGCTGTACCGGAAACGCCATAGCATGATCGCTCCGGCTGTCAGAGTCGCCAGTTCTATCAGCAGCCAGCGCCAGTCTATCCAATGATGAAAATCGCGGTAATGCGCGGCAGTCGGCGATTCATTCCAAAACCCCATCACATTTTGCAAGGCAAAGGTCGCCAGCGGCACCAGCGCAATCGTCAAAGTGGCAAAGATGGAAGCCGGTACCGCCAGTCCCCGCGTATCGAGCCAGACGGCCAACGTCAGCGAAAACAAGATATAGATCAAGCTCAGGTCCAACAGAACGGGCATACCCCACTTCTCTACCGCCAGCGTGCTGAACAGGGTGCAGGCACCGATCGCCAACAAGCCTCCAAGGTAAAACAACATATTGGTGCCGTTAAATCTCGCCTTGCGCATCTTATGTTGCGCCACTCTCTCTTCCAGAAAATGCAGTAAAGGATCCACCTGGCCGTAATGCAATAATCCTAAATCCGCTGCGTCCATCAAGGCTTGACGCTTGCACATCTTGCTCATTTCACAACCCTCCGAACTTGAAAATAGGGAGCATGCCGGAGGGAGATAGCTGCGCCTTCTCCTGTATTTCCCGCCAAGCTCTTACGTAACAATTTTGTCCATCTGCTATGGAGCCTCCATTAGAAGCGTTTTTTGCCGCTTTGCGGAACCTGCTTTGCAAGTATCGAAAAGCGATACTGTGCGTCGAGCATGACGATATTAAATTCGTCAGCAATCGGTAAAAATCGTGATTGTTGCTGCTACGCAGCACCGCCGCACGGTGCCTTACTTGTGTCGGCGTGGACCTGGGCTCGGATTGGCAGTCAAAGCACAGCATGTTATTGAATACTTAGCTATTTGCATGAACTTCTTTATAAGACTACCCAATCCACTTTCCGGCAACCGCGTCATAGAGAGCCGGAGGTCATTGGGTCTGTCTTGCCCGCTTCCACAGTGTATGCCAGCATGACCCTGGCGCCGATGGAATAGAGACAATCTCCATCGTCAAAAACTTTTCAAAATGTGAATTTCCATACGGCGGAACGCGCAATTTTTGCCGGAATTCAGGTTTTCCTTCGGGCTACGGTAAAATGCTTGTCATCCGTCTATTTAACGAAGTCCCAGCCCATGAGCAACGACAATAAAAGCAGCGCCGCCAATAACGAAAACACAATAGCTCCTGCAGCCAATTTCCTGCGCAACCAGATCGACGCGGACCTGGCTGCCGGCACCTACGCGCGTCCCGGCCTACCCGGTGTGATCACCCGCTTTCCGCCCGAGCCTAACGGTTATCTGCACATAGGCCACGCCAAGTCCATCTGCGTCAACTTCGGACTGGCGCGCGACTATGCCGGCCGCTGCCACATGCGCTTCGACGACACCAATCCCGAGAAGGAAGAACAGGAATACGTCGACACCATCCTGGATACAGTCAAGTGGCTGGGCTTTAGCTGGGACAAGGAAAGGGACGACGAAACCGAAGGGCACCTGTACTTTGCCAGCGACTATTTCGACCAACTGTATGCGATGGCCGAATACTTGATCAAAGCTGGCCACGCCTATGTAGACAGCCAGACGCCAGAACAAATGTCGGCCAACCGCGGCAATTTCGGCGAGCCCGGCAAAAATTCGCCTTACCGCGAACGCACACCGCAAGAGTCGCTGGACCTGTTTCGCCGCATGAAGGCCGGCGAATTCAAGGATGGCGAGCATATCTTGCGCGCCAGGATAGATATGGCCTCCCCCAATATGAATATGCGCGATCCGGCCATCTACCGTATCCGGCACGCCCACCACCATCGTACCGGCGACAAATGGTGCATTTATCCGATGTACGACTATACCCACCCTATCTCCGACGCACTGGAAAACATCACGCACTCCATTTGCACGCTGGAGTTTCAGGATCATCGCCCGTTCTACGATTGGGTAATAGAAAAATGCGCTGAAGGCGGCTTCTTCCAGAAGCCCGTTCCCAGACAATACGAATTCGCACGCCTGAACATGACCTACATCATCACCAGCAAGCGCAAGTTGCGCCAGCTGGTGACGGAGGGCATCGTCGAGGGCTGGGACGACCCGCGCATGCCCACCCTGGTCGGCATGCGTCGCCGCGGCTACACGCCAGAAGCCATACAAATGATGTGTGAGCGCACCGGAGTGACAAAATCCGACGGCTGGATAGACTATAGCGTCCTGGAAGGTTGCCTGCGCGAAGACCTCGATCCCAAGGCGCCTCGCGCCACCGCCGTGCTGCGTCCGCTGAAACTGATTATCGACAACTTCCCCGAATCCGAAACCGTGGAATGCAGCTCGCCCGTGCACCCGCATTTCCCCGAGCGCGGCAACCGAGTATTCCCGATCAGCCGCGAACTGTGGATAGAGCAGGAAGACTTCATGGAAGTGCCGAGCAAAGGTTATTTCCGCCTCTTCCCGGGCAACAAGGTACGCCTGCGCTACGGCTATGTGGTGGAATGCACCAGTTGCGACAAAGATGAAAACGGCAACGTGGTAGCCGTGCACTGCAACTACTTTGCCGACAGCAAATCCGGCACCGAAGGCAGCGCCAACTATAAGGTCAAAGGCAACATCCACTGGGTCAGCTTGGCCCACGCGCTGAAGGCCGAAGTGCGCCTGTTCGACCGCCTGTTTACCGATCCTCATCCCGACGCCGGCGGCAAAGATTTTAAAGTATCTCTGAATCCCGCCGCCAAGGAAGTGTTGACCGCCTACCTGGAGCCGGGCCTGAAAGCGGCCATGCCCGCCGACGTCTATCAGTTTGAACGGCACGGTTATTTTGTGGCTGACCGCGTAGATACGACGCCGGGCAAACCCGTGTTCAACCGGGTAGTTACCTTGAAGGATTCGTGGGGGAAGTAAGCCGCAAATTGCGTCTGCGCGATCCTTCAGGAAAAACGGCCTATGGGCTCGCGCCTTTCGGCAAATTTGAAGTTGGTCCCTTCGTTGAAGGCTCTTTCAAAATAACGCGTTGCTTCGCGCTTAAGCGTCGCTCGCCGTATTCTTTACGATTGGACCGTCCGGAAATCTGCCTGAACGGCAAGCCAACTGCCACACGCTTGCCGGGTAACAGCCGACTATATCCGGTAGTAGCACATGGAAAACACGCTAGCCTGCGTGTCTGTCACCATACAGCATAGTGACATTGATACGCCGGTTCTCATAACCTGGTTTGAAGTGGAAGTTATCGGTCTTGTGGAACAAATCCGAATTGAACAAGACCACGCGGTTTTGTTTATGTGGCACCACAAACTCTTTGGCACCGGAATTGCGGAGAAATTCTGAAATCAGGCTTACGTTCGCATTGTAGTCGTGGAAATTCCAGTCGAGAGGGGCCTCCTTGTCCCAGATGACTAAGCCGCCGCCGCTTGGATCGAGATTGGCGTCATCCGGCGTAAGCCAGAAATTAACGTTGACCGCCGCAAAGTCTGCATGGGTAGCAATGCCAGTCTGTTCGCTATCGTATTTGTAACCCCATAAGCCCTTTATTCTATGCTCTCCAAATATGGCAGGGAGTGCCAATCTCTGCTCCTCCGCAATTTGGGCGAGCAGGGGACAAATAAAACCATCTTCACAACTGCAACCGACGTAGCCGTTACCATAGCGGCCATCAAACCAAATTGTCGACTCCAGGCAAAAACGGCGCAAACTGGCCAACGCTTCCGGCTTCAGGAAATTATCTATATAGGCAATGCCCGGTGCGTGGGCGAAATATGCCGCTTCAATCGCTGCCCAGTCTTGATCCTGATTCAATGCCCCACCTGGAAGCGCCGGCGCATTATAAAAGTTTGTCAATCGATTGATGTAAGGTGCGACTATCGGCTTGACCTCTGCAGGAAATGCCGCTACCTTCGATGAAAACAAAGGCTCCATCACTTCCAAGGCTTGGCTAAGGGCCTCCGCGCCCTTGCCGGCGAGTTCACTCTGTATACCTTGCCCAGCCAGGAATTTGAATTGCTCAATATCGTGGATCAGTTTGGACCTGGTCACTTTCGAATCTTCGCCGTCGATAGTGCCAGGTAATCCCCGAAGTGTGCGGCGGCTAAATAGTGCTTGTTGAAACGGCTCCACCGAATGCTCAAATTGCCCATGTAACTTGATCAGATTGCCGATGTTATAGCTGGCTTTCCAGCAGGTGGCATCAAGTGCCAGGGCCTGCTTAAATTCCCGGTACGCTTCGTCCAGGCGCCCTAGCATCTGGAAAGTAACTCCCAGGCCATTGTGCGCTTTTGCAAGACCGGGACTAATCTCAATGGCCTTACCGTATGCACGGAGCGCCTCATCCAGTTTTTCTTCTTCCAGGTACAAATGACCTTGCAGAAAATATAATTCCGCCGAATCAGGATTGCACTTCATACCTCGTTGTAGCCAAGTCGAGAATTCGTTGAATTTACGAAGCTTGGAAGCCAGATCAAAGCCCAATTCCAATGAATCTATGGCGCCGGGCACTTGCTCTTGTATCTCCGCGCACAGCTGCCAGGCTGATTCAAATTGATCGGCATCGTATAACTGTCTGGCTCGAGAAAGTAGTTCTGAGAGAAGGTGGCTGGAAGCTTTTTTTTCTGAGTCGGAAAAAAGCTTAAACAAACTGTTTAGCATGCGCATTCGGTCGCGTCCCATGGAAGCCAGGTTTAAATATAGATCACGCAGCGACACAATGCAGGCGTCCTCATACACATTGTTAAGCATACTGCGACGCTGATCGCAGCCGCTGCGATTTGCGACATTTTATCATCGGTGTCAAATTGGAATAGGTGCCGCAACGCGATACAAAGCCGCATGTAGTTTGACAAAATCTGTTCGCGGGCAAAGTATAAAAATACGTCGACACGTTTCGGAACACCGTAAAATCGCTGGCGCGTGCTTACGTCAACGAGTAAGTCGATTCACCGCACAAACTCCGGCTCGGACAGCAAGGACTTCACAGCAACACTCAATCAGCTGTCTCAGGAAATAGTAAGCGCCAATCTGGAACACAGGCCGACGGCAAACATCTTGACCAGCGCGCACCAGTTTAAACGCGACACTTCATTTCTCTCAAGCCGCCAGGATTCGAAGAATGGCTAAAGCCTACGCAACACTGCCTCGCTTTTTTATTGCCGTGCGACATCTATCCCAATCCGAATTAACCATCCACAACAATTCCCTGTTGTCATTTACTTGATTTTTGCAAAAATTCAATACAAACTTGTATCGTAAGGCTGGACTGCCAGGGCTCAATGAAATAATGCCCGGCTAAACGCAGCGCCGCGCCTGTGCAGCAAATAGTGAAAACTATTCACCGGATACTGGTTGCCGCCCATGTTTTCTTTGCCCTTCAAGAAGAAAAGCAAACACCCTGACGCCGTCTACGAAGAGAAACGTTTCTTTGCAGATGAAGACGAGGTGTTTTTTGGGCGTTTGCGGCGCGCGTTGCCGAACTGTTATATCTTCCCCAGGGTCGAACTAGGCCTGGTGCTGGAACCGGTAAATGCCGACGCCAAACAAAAGCAAGCTGAACAAGAAGAACTGGCAGGCAAGTACATCGACTTTGCGATTTTTGACGCCGGCCTGAGCCTGTTGTGCGTGGTGGAGCTGTGCAAGAAAGACGCCAGCGGCCACTATAGCTCGCACAAAAAATATTTCGAGCGCGCCGGCATCAAGACGGTGCGCTGGGACCGGGACATGCTGCCCAACTTTGAACAAGTCCTGCGGACTCTGGCGCCTTTCTCCAGCCTGGTATCGCCCAAACCTGACGTAGCCGCCAGCACCATCATGCGTACCGAGATCGCGGCCGGCAATCAGGACAAGATGGATACCGTGCAAGCCATTTACAGTGCCCACCCTACGCCCGGCAATATCGAGGCCTTATCCATACTCGAAATAGAACGCCTGACACCCGCTCATTTTATCAAGGCCAGGTTTCCGCATATCTGGCAGCGGATCTGCTTGTTCTGCAACGAACCGGCGCACCTGAAGCGCTATCTCGCTTCGTTGTCGGTACAGGACAGAGGCGAACAGCGCGCCGGCTTCCCGCGTGAAGCCCTGATAGAGATCGCCGCAATCACCGCCGCCAACGACGTCTACGTACAGCGCGCCCAGCCGCGCACAGCCTGGCATACCGACTTTGTCAATCGCTAAGCACCCGCTGCGCGTTGCGCAGTTCTTTAACCGGCATGACCCTGATGGAAGGAAAAAGCATGATGAGCTTTGAATTGACGTGCGTCGCCTGGACGCTGGTCCTGGCGCTGCTACAAATTGTTGTGGCCGCGGTCGCCAAGACGGCGCAATACGGTCCCAAATGGAATATGGGAGCACGCGACGAAGCACCTGGGCCCTTGAAACCGGTGGCGGGACGGCTGGACCGGGCGCAAGCTAATCTGTTTGAGACCTTGCCCTTGTTTATTGGCGCGGTGTTGGTTGCGACCTTGGCCGGCCGCACCGGCAATCAGACGCACTGGGGCGCCATGATCTACCTGGCGGGACGCGTATTGTATGTTCCCTTGTATGCCGCCGGCATCCCGGTTGTGCGCACGGTGGTATTTACCGTTTCGTGCGTAGGATTGGTAATGTGCATGACGCCCATCCTCCTGCCTTAGAAAAATAGGCTTAGGCAATCGCATGCAGTATCTGCGCCAGTTCTCCCTTGGTTTCGTCTATCATGGTCATGGTGTTGTCCCGGTCCAGATGCAGATTTTGCAAAGGTACCGGGATATGTTCCCAGTCTATGCTATGCAAGGAATTGGCGACCGAGTGCGCATCCAGGAAATCAGCGGTGGCGACCACGTCAGTCAAGTTGGGCTTGACGTTGACGGGTAAATTGGGATTGCGGAAATCCGTCACCGCAGCACGGATATCGTCTGAGATATCCCAATTTTCCAGAATCGCCGAGGCAATGCTTGAATGCCATTCGTCGACCAGGCTCCATAGCGCCTGGTCGGTCGCAAACAAGTCCTGGTAGTGGCGTGCGCGGTTCAAGATGTAAAACTTGCCGACGTCATGCAGCAAGCCGGCCAGCAGGGCCTTGTCCGGATTGATTCGCGTCAGATCCTTGGCGACCACAAAGGCTTGCGCCGCTACCCGTAAGCTACGCGTCCAAAGGCCCTCCATCCGCTGCGAACTCTTGCCGCTGTCCTTGTGTTCTATCAATTGCTTCATGCCCACGGAGATGGCGACGTTGCGCACCGCACTAAACCCCAGCAACAGGGTCGCCCCGCGTACCTCGGATATGCGTTTGCCTCCGCGGTTATAGGCAACCGAGTTTGCCAAGCGCAATACTTGCGCGGTCAGCACAGGCTCCGCGCTGATGATGCGGGCGATTGCGTCGTTGGAAATATCAGGATTGTTCAGCGCACGGCGTATCTTCATCGTCGCGTTCAGCGAAGTCGGGAAGATCAGGTTTTTGGCAGACAGTTCGGCGGTCAAACCTTCTATGAACTCAAACTCGCGTGATTTTTCCGTCATGGTCATGGCGAATGCGGACTGAGGGCACCCTAGCTTGTCTTTCTACTGCTTTGCTCAGGCCGAGGCGCAGGCGGCACGGGCAAAACTTACGTATTGCAATAATGCTTTTTTGGAATCAATTCTATACATTAGCATACTTTGCCGCAAGCCAGCGCAGCTCGCTGTCGGCTGCTGACGAAATAGCGTGCGCAATGGTCTTCAAGCTATCCTAGTGCCCTGAGTCGGAAATTCGTTGATGAAAGCCGATGAAATGAGCGCCATGCCGCGTCGCAAATACTCGCAACGGGACCCCCGTATCCCCGTAGGGAGCGAGCATTGCCTTGCAAGGCAACGCCGTTGCGCAAGCGAGCCGTATGCGGCTCGAATTCCTTGCTGCACCCCTTGCTGCGTTTTGCTTCTTGCCTGGCGCTCATGGCATCACTTTTCTTATTCTACGAACTTCTGACTCAGGACACTAGGATATTGCCTGCAGCACTTGGCTAAGCTCGCTGCGCGTTTCATTTCTGAGCAGATCGATTTGTTGCTTGCCGAAATGGATGTTCTTGAGTGGATTGGGTAGATGGTCCCAATCCAATTGGTCTATAGTGTTGGCAACGAAATGATGATCCAGCATGTCGGCGCCAGCAATGACGTCCGTCAGGCATGGCCGCATGCGTTGCGGCAAATCGGTAGTCAAGTGGTCCATGACGGCGGTACGAATATCGTCTTCTATCTCCCAGTTTTCCAGGATGGCGGCGCCTATGCTGGCGTGCCACTGGTCCACGACTTCCCAAATCGTACGTTCGGTAACGAAGAGGTTTTGATAGTAGCGAGCGCGATTCAGGATATAAAACTTGCCGACGTCGTGCAACAGGCCCGCCAGCATCGCCTTTTCCGGATTTATCCGTGTCAAGTCTTTAGCGAGCACATAAGACAGCGCGGCCACCCTGACACTGCGAGTCCACAAGCCCTCCATGTGATGAGATATTTGTCCCGAGGACTGATGCTCCGCCAACTGCTTCATGCCGACAAAGATCGCCACGTGGCGAACCGCGGAAAAACCCAGCAGTAAAGTAGCTGAGCGCAGTTCGGAAATTTTCTTGCTGCTGCGGTTGAACACGACGGAATTGGCCAGACGCAGTACCTGGGCCGAGAGTACGGGCTCTGCGCCTATGATGCGCGCCACATTGTCGTTGGAGATGTTGGGATTGCTCAACGCGCGCCGAATTTTCATGGTGGCGGTGAGCGATGTCGGGAAAATCAACTCTTTGGACGACAATTCTGCCGTCAAGCCCTGGATGAACTCAAATTCACTGGTCTGCTCTGTCGTCGCCATGTGGGTTGCGCATCTGAATGGAAAAACCGATTTGCACTAACTGGACAGTTGAACTCAAATTATTACCGCCTGCAGCTGCGAACGCGGGCCAGCTCATCCGCCTCGTCCGCTTACGCCCGCTCGATAAGCCCGAGGAAAGCCGCAAATGCCATTCACAACCGCCCGCCACCCGAAACCTGGCGGCACTTGAGAAATCAATGGCATTACCTTACCACATTTCCTGGGTTCAGCCGCCTTTGCTGCGCAGTGAGCCGAGAAACAAGCCCAAGCCGCCAACTGCCAGTACCAAAATCACCAACAAGTCGAACAGCGACATGGTGCGCAGATCAAAATGAAGAGAGCTTATCACGCCGAACAACAGCGCAGCCAGTGAACCCAGGGACAGCACCCAGCCCAGCAAGCTCCTCACGTTAAAAAACACCATGGCGATGCCGATGATAAAAGGAATCATGATCATGCCACTGGTCACGCCGTAGCTACCGCCGAACGCGTTCCAGCTATAGATTCCCATCCCCATCCCAAAACTGGAATGTACGCTGATGGCGTTGAACAGCATATAAAAGCCGCCGCACATCATAAATAATCCGACAAAGAATTGACCTATTCCGCCTTCAGTACCCCCTGCACCTTTCATGCCACACTCTCTCTTTCTTCGTTGAACATTCCGGTTAGCCCATGCCGCCCGGCGTCTATCTGCGGTTATTGTAATCGACATCAGTTGCAATTTTTTAGGCAATCGGTGGCCAAAATCACCGTAGCGCCGATCTAAGCTCCGGCACCGTGGGTCGCGCTCTTGCCTTGGCAATTTGCTGGACGGGGAAACGAAACAAACGCTTACAAAATCAAGTCAACCGCGGGCCTTGCCTGCGAGTTGTAGAAGCATGCAAACAGCAAAATGGAGAACAACATGAGGCTTAGTATATGGAGAACGCTGGCTCTCATCATTGCAGGCAGCGCGCTTTCTGGATGCGCGGTCTACGCGCCAGCACCTTACGGCTATAGATCGGCGGTGGTGGTCGAACCCGCACCGGTGATCGTTGCGCCGGTTCCCTACTATGGGTGGGGATGGCACGAGCATGGGCATCGCTGGTGATATTTTTTCACCCCGCACAGTGTCGTTTTTCCCATACACAACAAGCGTAACAAAGAAAGTGGGTTGATAGCCGCAATGGCGCCCACGCGTTCAGCTTGATCATGAAACTTCTTACACACTGGGGAGCGGCATTATTTGCCTCTGTTTTTTCTGCCCGCGTCGACCAGGTCCCAACCCAGCTGTCGTCGAATTTCCTTGATATCCGGCGGTGGACAATGTTCTCGCTGCCGACGTTTCAGGTAGTCCCTGACTTGTTCCTTGGTCGGTTGCCGTTGACGTTGGTCCATTGCGCACCTTAGAAGCTTGCTATCGGTAAAGCCATAACGATGAACAGGCTTTCCTGTTGACCTGAAAACGCAGGCTTTTTCCGGTAATCGCATAGGGTTTCCACCGCAGATCAGCTCATCCCATTTGAAAATCGAGGTCAAATTATCAAGTAGATGACATCGCTCCCACACGCCGACAAACACGGGACGCCCAAGATACGCCGCCGTTGCAGCTTACCGCTGACAGGGAAAGCATACGTCAAAGTCACAGTTGTCTAGTCGGCAATATTCGCCGTGGGGCCGGAGGGTTTATCATTGCGGGAAATGTCGGACGGTATCGGTCTGGCACAATTGCGCAAATTGAAGGAGGCGGATTTTCGCGTCGCCCCTGAACCTCTCCAGGAGAATGTATGACGACAAGCGATGCCACCGCTGCAGAAAGAATTCCTGTCGACTGGTATTTCGATTTTGTTTCCCCCTTCGCCTACCTGCAGCTGGAACAATTCGACAGGCTGCCTGCGAACCTCGACATTACGCTGCGGCCAGTGGTACTGGGCGGCTTGCTTGCCCACTGGGAGCAAAAAGGGCCAGCCGAAATTCCAGCCAAGCGCACGCATACCTACCGCTACTGCCAGTTCCGGGCCGAACAGTTGAGTATTCCCTTCAAGATGCCGCCGGCACATCCCTTCAATCCCATTTCTGTATTGCGTTTGGCAGTGGCTCTAGGTTCCGGCAAACCCATGGTGCAGGCCATCTTCCGCTATCTGTGGCGAGACGGCTGCAGCGTCGCGGCGGGGCCTGAATGGCAGGCGCTTTGTGAGCACCTGCAAATCTCCAATGCAGACGAATTGATCTCGCGCGAAGCGGTGAAGCAGGAATTGCGTGCGAACGGCGATCGGGCCATAGAGCAAGGCGTATTTGGCGTGCCCAGCTTCGTAGTGGAAAAAAACATTTTTTGGGGTGAAGATGCAACCTCTATGCTACTGCATCACTTGCAGCATCCGGAATGGCTGCAATCGTCGGAACTGATGCGCATCAGCCAATTGCCAGTCGGCATACAACGCAAACTATAGTCGGCCTGTGTCATCGCTTAAGGTTTGTCCCGACGATTTGCCGCCCATAATCAGCTCCCAACCCAGTTTCCGGCGAATTTCCCGGATATCGGGTGGCGGACTATGTTCGCTTTGCCGCTGCTTTAAATAGTCCCTGACCTGCTCCTTGCTAGGATGATTCTGTTGGTTCATGATGCCACCTCCCGTGCAGCCAAATTGGAAGCCGCTTGCTTCGTTAACGGCAGGGCAGCGATTCTGTTGACCGGCAAAAAGTAAAATTTCGTTAGAACACATCTCATTGCTGTCGAAGAGATACGCCCCAGAGGCAGGGTGACAGCAACACAACGGGGGGGAGAATTTCAGTGCCGGGTTTGCGTAAGCAATTCGGTCAGAAGGACCGCTTGCACTTTATTCACTTTCATTTGTGCATTGATTTCGTTTTTCAATTCCGACTGCATCGCTTCAAAACCGGCCGGCGTGCGCAAATCCACGGGATTCGCCCTGGACACGACGATCTGGAAAATATCGCCAATTACCGACTTGTTTTCTTCCAGCCAGGCTTCGTCCTCGGCGTCGACTTGTATGGTCACCTGCATCCTGGCGATCTGGCCGTCCACATTGATGACGGCCTGAGGCAAAGAAAAATAGCTGAGCGCGGCCTCATTTTTAGGTTCTATTTGCGTGTACGTGTAGATAGCTACTGCAAACGCAACCAGTCCCAACAAGGCGAAGCTAGCGGCATAGCGCGCAAATTGGTCCCTGCGCCGAAAATTGTCTAGCGCGCCCGTGTTCATCTGGCTGCGCGGCATATAGATTTCTGGATCGGTTACCGTGGGTGAGGTAACGAATTGGCGCCGCCGCCGGCGGCGCCCTGTCTCTCCTTTGGCCGAGTCTTCCGCCGAAACGGCCGTGTCGTCTAGGGCCAGCTCATCGGGCTTTTGTTCTGAAAATTCCCTGCCGTCCGGCCCTACGCCCTCAAATTGCAATTGAGCGCTCAATCTTTGCGCTGACGCTGAATTTTGCTGGGACATGGGACGCTCGAGCCTGGAAACGGACGCTATCGAAAAGTTAAGTGCGACAGCAATGGGCCCGGCGCACGGCAAGAATTTTCATGGATGAAAACATCCGTAGATTAGAATCCTACAGAATTTATCAAATGTCCATGACCGCCCGTTGACACGTCAAATTGTCCGGGACGTCCGGGTATTGTAGTGCAAAAATTCCGTGTAGCAACATTACCTACCCGGGACGGGCATTTTTTTTCAGATAAGCCACTGATTTAATAGCAGTTTATCAAAATCAGTAAACCAGGGAACAGTGTGGGCCGCCGCCCTGTTACGCTCGGCCTGTCTGGGCAACATCGACCACCCGGCTGGGCATACGCATCAGCATAAACTCTTCCGCCGCGGTCGGATGCACGGCGATAGTCCTGTCGAAATCGGATTTGGTGGCCCCCATATTGTAGGCTACCGCCAGCGACTGGATGATCTCAGGCGCATCTTCACCAGCCATGTGTATTCCCAATACCTTGTCCGTGCTGTCCTGCACTATCACTTTCATATAGGTTTTGGTCGCTGCGCCGGCAAACGCTGCCTTCATCGGCCGGAATTCAGCTTCATAAATCCTGAGACGCCCCACTACAGCAGCATCTTGTTCGCTCAATCCCACTGAACCTAAAGGGGGCGTTGTAAATACAGCAGTTGCCGCCGATGCATGGTCGACATGGCGCCGCTCGCCGTTGAATAAATTATCGGCAAAAGCACGCCCCTCGGCGATTGCCACCGGTGTCAAATTCTTGCGATTGGTAACGTCACCGATGGCGTACACTCCTGGCACCGAACTCCGGCTGTAGGCATCCACGACGATAGCGCCATTCTCTTGTATCGCAACACCAGCTTCTTCCAGGCCCATGCCGCGGCTATTTGGATGGCGGCCGGTCGCATTCAACACCGCATCAAAACGATGGCTGCGGTGGTCGCAAAGGATAGCGCTACCGCTATCATCCACTTGCACCCCCTGCAAATTGCTGTTGGGATGAACCTGGATATGCTGCAATTTGAGGTTGGCGGCGGCCCGCTCGCGCAATGCGCGATCGAAGCCGCGCAAAGGCAAATCACTGCGGAAGAAGACACTTACCTGACTGCCCATGCCGGCCAGGATACTAGCAAACTCCAAACCTATGTAGCCGCCTCCAAGCACACCTAAGCGCTTGGGCAAAACTTTCAAATTCAAAATGTCGTCGGATGTCATGGCCAGGGACAAACCCGGCAGCGCGTCGCGACCAGGGCTGCTGCCGGTAGCGATCAATATGTTGCGAGCGCTCAGTACACGCTGATCGACTTGCACACTCTCAGCCGACAGCAGTCTCGCTGTGCCGGCAATCACGGTAACCTTGGAACTGTCCAGCAATTCCCGGTAGACATTTTCCAGACGGTCTATTTCCCGCGTCTTTGCCTCCTGCCACGTCGCCAGATCGAAGCGCGCCTGCGCAATCTCCCAGCCGAAAGCCGCCGCATCACGTAATTCATGGCTAAAACGGCCGGCGTACATCATCAATTTCTTCGGCACGCAACCGCGTATCACGCACGTGCCGCCCAGACGATCACGCTCGATCAACGCCACCTTCGCTCCATACGACGCGGCACGCCGCGCCGCAGCCACTCCGCCGGAGCCCCCTCCTATCACGATCAAATCAAAGGTATTGGACATAAATTTTTCCTTTCTGTTCGATACATTCCGCGCTAGACGAAGCCTGCTCACAATCCCTAAAAACAATCCCTAAACCCATGTACGTCCGAACTGCAGCCCGGTACGCCCTGATTTCAGTGTACCGCGACAACAGGATCGGCGTTTCCCGCTTTGCGCTATGATAAGGTTTTAGCCTGAAGCCCTTGTCATGACGATATCCTTGGATTTATTCGCCGCTCCTGGCGCTCTGGAGACTATCGCCTTGCCTGACGCCGAGCTCCGCTACGCGCGTCATTTTTATGCCGCCGACCTGGCCGGACAATATATGGAAGCCCTGCTCAAAGAAACCGGCTGGCGCCAGGAAAAA
>Ga0207137_1132_pt1 | contig 15431 bp, 15 predicted proteins | sample Alteio_BWMinHeat_9_FD_153572 | JGI IMG/M metagenome (GOLD analysis project Ga0207137, IMG submission 153572) | Enriched cells from forest soil in Barre Woods Harvard Forest LTER site, Petersham, Massachusetts, United States -... | ecosystem: Environmental > Terrestrial > Soil > Temperate forest >...
CACTGTTTGCGCTGACACGGAAACCGCGGAACTCGGGAAGCTTCGCGAGCTTCTCACCCGGAGGGACGTCGACGGTTTCATCGTCTCCGCCGGGAGCAATACGACGAATGCCGCGCACGCTCGGAGCGAATATCCACGAATGCAGAAAAGCCTGAACGAAGCGCGCGCACGGATGCCCGGCCGCCGGTGGAGATGGTTCTCGCGATTGCTGAATGATTCCGTTCTCGCTGCGCAGGCGGCTGTACCCGGCGCGAATGGCGAGCCCGATCGCTCGAGCGCACCCGAGGAACAGGCTTGCCAAGAAAGCGTCGAGGCCTCGTGACCACGCTGGTCACCGGAGCGGCCGGATTTCTTGGGAGCCATGTGGCGCGGCAGTTGGTTTCCCGTGGAGAAGTAGTGCGCGTGCTCATGCGGCCCACGAGCACCAATCGCGCCATCACCGATCTGCCGCTCGAATATATCACTGGCGATTTGCGCGATCCCGCGTCACTCGACCGCGCGATGTCCGGAGTGCAAAAGGTTTTCCATGTCGCTGCGGATTACCGGTTATGGGCGCGGCGCTCGAAAGAGATCTACGACTCGAATGTCGGCGGAACGAAGAACGCGCTCGAAGCTGCTAAGAAGGCTGCCGTCGGGCAGTTCATCTATACGAGCACGGTAGCGACGCTCGCAGTAGACCGTCCGGAGCTCCCGAACGAAGCCACGAACGCCAAGCTCGACGAAATGGTGGGGCACTACAAGCGTTCCAAGTGGCTCGCGGAGAAGGAAGTCCTTGACGCCGCGAAAAAAGGGTTTCCTGCGATCGTCGCGATGCCCACGACGCCTGTTGGCCCGGGCGACTGGAAACCCACGCCGACGGGTAAAATCATTTTGGATTTTCTGAATGGCAAAATGCCCGGATACGTGGAAACAGGTCTCAATTTTGTAGGCGTCGAAGAATGTGCCGCGGGGCATTTGCTGGTCGCCGAAAAGGGTAAAGTCGGCGAACGCTATTTACTGGGCGGCGAGAATCTGACTCTGAAGCAATTGCTCGACACGCTCGCGAAGATTACCGGTTTGCCCGCGCCGAGAATGAAGATTCCTCACGGGCTGGCCCTGGGTGTAGCCTATGCGAGTACGGCGTTTTCGCGGTTGATCGGGAAGGAGCCGCAAATCCCCGTCGAGGGCGTGAAAATCGCCCGGCACATGATGTTTGTGGATTGCACGCGGGCGCAACGTGAACTGGGCTTTCAAGTCGGGCCGGTAGCCGCGGCCCTCGAGCGCGCGGTACGCTGGTATGAAGCCAACGGCTACATCGCCAAAGGCCGCGCGAAGCGCATGGCCCGCGCTCGCGCCGCGTAGGATTTGGTAGCACGGGCTTTAGCCTGTGCTCATGCCGTGGCAATGACTTTGTAGGGGCGCAGCATTGCTGGCCCAATGTGGCAACGCTTAAGAACCATGCGCATTCTCGTCACTTTCGCGGTTAGAGCCGAATTCTCGCAGTGGCGCTCGCGTCATCCCTTCGTGCCCTACGAATTCGAAAATTGGGAGAAGCGGCGCGATTTTGAGCTATTCAAAGCAAATTTCGGTTCGAACGAAGTTACCGTGCTGCTGACGGGCATAGGTGGCGAGAACACGGACAAGGCGATGCAGACAATTCCCATCGAATTGCACGACGTCTGCATCTCCGCGGGACTTGCCGGTGCGCTCGAACTTAACTTGAAACCGTGCGACGTTGTTGTGGCAAGAACTTCCGAGACACGGGATCATAAATTGAGAGCGGAGAGTGACGCTATCCTCGTGGATTTTGCCGTCGAGTGCGGCGCACGGCTGGTCAACAAATCGCTTACCTCAGAGAAAATTGCAGCGACCGCCGACGAGAAGCAAGAGCTGGCTGCACGTGGAAGCGTGGTCGAGATGGAAACCAGCCATGTCCTCAGAGCTGCCGAGAAACACCATGTGCCCGCAGTGGCTGTTCGCGCGATCAGTGACGCCGCCGACGAAGACTTGGCCGTCGATTTTGGACGCATCATGGATTCCCGTGGCCATCTGAAATATGGTGGACTGCTCATGGAAGTCGGGCTCCATCCATATCGCCTTTTTCCCCTGATACAATTCGCGGGGCAGAGCCGTGCGGCAACAAAATCACTGGCAGACTTCCTGGATCGGTTCGTTTCGGCCATCGCTGCGAAAGGGAACTGCGTCCGCAGCCGGGACGTCGAAGAGGTCTCTGCAACGTGAGCGGGACACGCACAATTACCGAGTCGCTCCGGACCCTCGGCCCAATCCCCAAAACCATGCGCGCTGGCGTCTACCGCGATAAGGGAATTGTCCGCGTCGAGGAAGTGCCCGTCCCGGAATTGAGTGATGGAGAAGTCTTGATCAAAGTCGCAGCCTGTGGGATCTGCGGCACTGACATCAAGAAAATCTTCCACGCCTACGTGCCCCCGCCCCAAATCCTCGGCCACGAATTGGCCGGAACCGTGGTCGCCACGGGACGCGGCGTAACGAAGTGGAAGACCGGCGACCGCGTGATGAGTTTTCATCACATTCCTTGCGGCCAGTGCTTCTTTTGCGAGAAGCGCCTTTTTTCCCAGTGCAAGCAGTACAAGACCACTGGGTTGACCGGTGGCTTCACGCCCAACGGCGGCGGCTTCGGCGAATACGTCAAGGCCATGCCCTGGGTCGCCGAGCGCGGTATCGTGGCGCTCCCCGACAACGTGAGTTTTGACGAGGCTACCTTCATTGAACCGATCAACACGATCGCCAAGGCGGTGCAGAAGGCACGCGTCACGCGCGGGGAAACCGTGCTGATCGCAGGGTGCGGTCCGATAGGATTGCAGCTCCTGATGGTTGCCAAACTCGAAGGCGCAAAGCTCTACACCAGCGATCCGATGCCCGAGCGTCGAGCCAAGAGCCTTTCTCTCGGAGCTGTTGAGTCGTTTGACCCCAGCGGTGGTAAGCTTGTACAAGAGGTGAAGGCCCGGACTGACGGCCGGGGCGCCGACGCAGTTCTCGTGGCCGTGGCGCATCCCTCGGTTGTCGGGGAAGCTCTTGCAGCGGCAAGGCCCGGAGGGCGTGTGCTTCTCTTCGCGGCCAACGATCCGGTAACGAAGATCGAGTTTCCCGCATCGGAAATAGGGATCGACGAAAAAGAAATTCTGGGCAGCTACAGCGCGGCAGTGGACATCCAAGATTCAGCGGCGGACTTGGTGCTCAACAAGAAACTCCCGGTAATGGAAATTGTGACGCACCGCTTCCCGCTGGATAAGATTCAAGAGGGCTTGGATCTCGCCGCACGGCCAACGGCCGAATCCTTGAAGATTTTGATCAGGCATACATGAGGGCCACGACAACCAAGAAGTCAGACATAACGGCGGAACCCATGCCAGCAGTTGCTCGGGCGATTGTGCCTTCCCAGATGACGGCCGCCGTGCTCTACGGCAGCGAAGACCTGCGCATCGAGCAGGTGGATGTCCCTTCGCTTGCCGCTGACGAAGTGCTTCTTCGCGTGCGACTGGCTCTGACGGACGGCACAGACCTGAAAGTTTGGCAGCGCGGCTATCACGCGAAAATGATTCAGCCGCCCGCCGTGTTTGGCCATGAAGTCGTCGGGGAGATCGCGGCAATCGGCAAGCGCGTCGATGCGCGCTGGCGGGTAGGTGTCCGCGTGGTCGCGGCAAATTCCGCGCCATGCTTGCGGTGCTTCCATTGCCGGCGCGGGCAGGAAAACCTGTGCGAAGATCTTCTCTTTAACAACGGCGCCTACGCGGACTACATGCGCATTCCCGGGCGCATCGTCATGGAAAACATGCTCGAGGTGCCGCACTCCGTCGACGACCGTAGCGCCGCGCTGGTCGAACCTCTTGCGTGTGTCCTGCGCGGTATCCACGAAATGGAAGTCCGCACCGGCGACACTGCGGTGGTGATCGGCTGCGGGCCGATCGGATTGAAATACGTCCGCATGCTTTCGCGGCGCGGCGTGCGCGTTATCGCTCTTGCTCGGCGTCCGGCTCCGCTGGAAATTGCCAAACGCTTGGGCGCTGTGTCCACCATCAACGTGGCGGAAACTCCGGATCTTGTCTCCGCCGTGAAGGCCCTGACCGAAGACGGGCGCGGCGCCGATTCCGTCGTTGAGGCTGCCGGGAATCCCGCCACGTGGAAGCAGGCTCTCGAAATGGTGCGGCGCGGCGGCGTTGTGAATTTCTTCAGCGGTTTGCCGTCCGGCACGCATGTGGAGATTGAGCCCGCAGCGATTCATTACGCAGAAATCAAGCTGATCTCTCCGTTCCATCACACCCCGCGATTCATCCGGGAAGCGCTCGAAGCCATCCGGCGCGGCGACATCTCCGCCCATGATTACGTGACGCAAGAGATCCGCTTGGCGGACCTCCCGCAAGCTTTCGAGAAAATGAAAACGCGCAGCGGTGAAATCAAGCTTGCCGTGCGGCCTTGACCCGCGAACGCTCTGATTTTTATCCCCATCCTGTTTGAGAAACGAGGAACCCTTTCCCCGATGTTGCGCCCCGGTGAACTCGAACTCGCTAGCCACGCGCCTCCGCCGGGATGCGCGCCGGAGGCCGCGCAACAATACACGCGCTGGCTCGCTACGCATCACTACGAAAATTTTAACGTAGTTTCCTGGTTGCTTCCCAGGGAACTCCATCAGCACTTCTACAATGTTTACGCCTACTGCCGCTGGGCCGACGATCTCGGCGATGAAGTGCCCGAAGCTCCTCGCGCTCTCGAGCTGCTCGATTGGTGGGAGCGCGAGTTGGACGATTGCTACGACGGCCGGCCTTCGCATCCTGTTTTCATCGCCTTGCGTGAAACGGTGGTCGAGAAAAATATTCCGAGGCAGCCCTTCGCCGATTTGTTAAAGGCGTTTCGTCAGGATCAAACTGCAAAGCGCTACCCGACATGGGACGCGGTACTTGGCTACTGCGTATACTCAGCTAATCCCGTGGGACGCCTCATTCTCTACCTCTGCGGCTATCGCGACGAAGCACGACAGCGCCTCTCCGACTCTACCTGCACCGCGCTGCAGCTCGCGAATTTCTGGCAGGATGTTGGACGCGACCTGGAAAAGGGCCGCATCTACATTCCTCTGGATGCTGCCGCCGCTCATGGTTTGACCGAAAACGATATTGTCAATCGCTGCTTCGACGAGCGCTACATGAAATTGATGAGAGACCTGATCGCGCGCACGCGGGCCTTGTTCGCCGAAGGCGCACCGCTCGCAAACATCGTTGATGGCCGTTTGCGCATTGACGTGGAAATGTTTAGCCGCGGCGGTCTCGCTGTTCTCGACTCCATCGAAGCGATGGGCTACGACACGCTCCACCATCGCCCGGCTGTCAGCAAGGGGAAGCAGGTCCGTTTGCTCGGACGCGCCCTGGCGTCTCACTGGGTAGGTAAGAATTCGAAGCAGGCCGGCCCATCCGCAGTGACACGAACGCGGCTGAAGCCGAAAGAAGTTCGAAGAGACTCTGCTGTTACTCCCCGAGCAATTGCGGCTTCCTATGAGGAATGCCACGGCATCGCCCGCGCGGCACGAAGCAATTTTTACTACGCCTTCTTCCTGCTGCCAAAGCCCAAGCGCGATGCGCTCGCTGCTTTGTACGCTTTCATGCGTCTCGTGGACGATGTCGCGGATGAAGGCCGGGATTTTGCCGCTAAGCAGCGCGGGCTTGCAAAATGGCGCGCCGAGCTCGACGAAGTCATTACTGGTCAAGACCAATGTTTTGATGGCACAGCAGCGTTGCCCCTACCTGAAGCGTTGCCGGATGGTGCAGTAGAGGTCCTGTATGCTCTGGAGGACACAATTCGGCGTTACAAGATTCCGGCTCGGTACCTCCACGACCTCATCTCCGGCGCCGAGATGGATTTGACCGTGCACTCTTACCCTACGTTCGATCGCCTCAAGGAATATTGTTATCGCGTCGCCGGCACCGTTGGTCTCACCTGCACCCACGTCTTCGGATTTCGCGATCCACGCGCCCTCGACCTCGCCGAAAAGCTCGGCCTTGCCTTCCAGCTCACCAACATTATTCGCGACGTGCGCGAAGATTACGCTGCTGGCCGCGTATACCTGCCCGAAGAAGATCTCGCCCGCTACAGCGTCTCGCCGGAAGATTTTGGCCGCACCGAAGCGACCCTCGGCATGCGCGAGTTGCTGCGCTTCGAAGCCGACCGCGCCTGGCAATCGTACGAAGACGGCGCGGCGCTCTTCGGATTGATCGATCCGGAAAGTCGCGCTGCGCTTTGGCTTTTGGCGCATACCTACAGCGCGTTGCTGGCGCGAATCGAAGCGCTCGATTTTGCGGTGTTCGGCGAACGCATACGCCTCTCGCGCGCGGAGAAAATGATCTTTACAGCCAAGGCGCGCCTCGGCCGCCTGACGGAAGAGAATGTCCTCGAAAAACGTGATCGTGATCGGCGGCGGGCTGGCAGGGCTGGCGGCCGGCGTCGCGCTGGCTGAAGCTGGCTGGCACGTCCGGCTATTTGAACAGCGCCCGTTTCTCGGCGGCCGCGCAACGTCCTACGTGTTGCCGGACGGCGAGCACGTCGACAATTGCCAGCACGTAACTTTCGGTTGCTGCACCAATCTCGAGGATTTCTATCGCCGCGTCGGCTGCGCCGATAAAATCAAGTTTTTCGATCGGCTGCTTTTGCTGGATCCCCAGGGCCGGACCGGCCACTTTCAAGCCGGATTTCTCCCCGCGCCGCTGCACATTCTCGGCTCTTTTCTTTCGTTCAGCCCATTGTCGTCCGCTGACAAGTTTTCTATCGCGCGCGCGATGTTTGACATTCTCTTGCACAAGGGAAAACCCGCCGATCTCCGGCGAGGCGCGGATATTTCCATGCTGGAATGGCTGAATCGCCGCCGCCAAACGAAGGGCGCGATCGATCGTTTCTATCGCCCGGTTCTCGTCAGCGCTCTCAGCGAGGAGCTCGACAATATCGATGCCCGATATGGCGTCGATGTTTTTTGGAAGACAGTTTTGTCGAACCGGGCTGGCTACCGGATGGGCGTTCCGACGATTCAGCTCGCGGAACTTTATGAAGGTTGCCACGCTGCCATTAAAAGCAAGGGCGGGGAAGTGACGCTGCGTGCGCCCGTGCGCGGTCTGCGCATCGAGAACGGCGCTCTCAACGGAGTTATCTTCGACGGGGGCCGCCAAGAAACTGCGGACGCGTATGTCATCGCCCTGCCGCACAGTGTTTTCGATGAGCTTTTGCCGGAAGAGGTGAAGTGCAGCGACACGGCGCTTTCGAAGGTAAGCAACTTGAAAGATTCCTCCATCACCGGCGTTCACCTGTGGTTCGATCGCACTGTGATGACGGAACCTTTTATCACCCTGCTCGACACCATCACCCAATGGGTTTTCAACAAGACGGCGCTCTACGGGGCGGCGAACGGGGCCGGTGCCGCTGCGGACGGTGGTCAGTATCTCCAGCTCGTAATCAGCGCCTCCCACGGCCTGCTGCAGAAGCCGCGCCAGGAAATCATCGATCTCTGCTTGAAAGAAGTGCGGCATGCGCTGCCCGCCGCGCGCGACGCGCAACTCGTCAAGGCCACGGTGATCAAGGAAGCCGCCGCAACGTTTTCACCCGAGCCGGGCTGCGACCGCTGGCGGCCCAGGCAGGAGACCAGCGTGCCCAGACTTTTTCTCGCCGGCGATTGGACCGACACCGGCTGGCCCGCGACCATGGAAGGCGCCGTTCGCAGCGGCTATCTCGCTGCCGAGGCTGTCCTGCGCGCCGCGGGAACTCCGAAGCAGTTTTTGCAACCCGATCTGCCGCCCGACGGCCTCGTCGGCTTGTTCTTGTAGTGAGAGTCTGGACTAGCGTCTCAACTCACAAATCGTTTTCTTAACTTGCTGCGGCAAGTAGAAATTGTCATTCTGAGGGCATCCGACGAGGATGCCCGAAGAATCTCAACTCTGATTATTTTTCCCGAGAAATGGTCGGGTGTTTTTTACGAATTACTGAAAGTTACTTCTCCGAGCCAGTTTCCCTGCAGCTCGCTGAGGCCGTTGAAATTTGGACAAACGATCCTACGTGCCTCTCCCGGATGGTGATCGATTCGAATGAGGCATCCAACGCGCTATATTCCTCGCGGTTTTCCCGCTGGAAGTTTTCGTAAACCTCTCGTGAATCCCACGCATCTAAGGTCAGGTATCTGTTCTTACGAACGGCATCCCGCAGGACGTGAGTTTCCCGATAGTGCGGATCGCGCCGGAATAACCGCTCCCACTCGCCATCCGGGCCGTAGCTGTTCTCGAATCGTTTTTCACATCCCGGCTTGACTTCGAACTCCCATAGGATTACAAACATGGTTGTCCCATCTCCTGCAACGGAAACCGGCAATCCTGATCTAAACTCTGGGGTAGATCGTTCCGCCGGACCGAGTGTAGCAATCCGATTGGATACAAACCAAGGAAGAGTGCGTATCAGCGCTCCATTTCGGGTTTTTTGGTTGCAGTCCGTCGTGACTGATGGATGGAGGCCTCTGTGAGCCCAAAGTATGGTCACCGCGGGTATAAGGACGCGGAAAAAAAAGAAAAAAAGGAAAAGTCGCACGATCGTAGGCCCCCGTCGGGCGGTCCGCGGCAGGATCAGTTTGGTCCGCGCACGCCGCGCATGGTCGGAACGGTGACCCGCGGCCGCTGCGCCAACTGCGGCGCGGTGCTCGCCCCCGGTTTCGACGCCGCCGGCAAGTGTCCCAAATGCCAGTTCGAATTGCACAGCTGCAAGCAATGCCGCTTCTTCGACTCCGGCGCGCAGTTCGAATGCACCCAGCCCATCCCTGAGCGCATCACTCCCAAGGACGCAAAGAATGATTGCAAGTTCTACGAATTCCGTATGACCATCGAGAAGGACACCGCGCCCACATCCTACGCGCAACAGGCGCCGGCCGCAGCCACCGCTCCGCCTTCACGCCCCAACGACGCGCGCCAGGCTTTTGAGGATTTGTTCAAGAAATAGGGATTCTCCGAAACCTCCGCAAATTGTCAATCTCAGCTTTTCGCCCGCAATGGCGGTGGCTCGAGAGCACTTTTTGATGCCGCGCTTGTTCTCCTCCCGAACAATATTGCAGAGAAGAATAAATACCTGTATAGTGAATATGGCGCGCACGCGTCACGCCCTGGGGGAGGAAACTTCATGCCCTCAAACCACAAACGCTGGCTCACCGCCCAGCAAACTGCGTTGGAACTGGACTCCACCAGCGCTGAAATCTGCCGCTTGCTCAGTATCGGTCGTCTTTCAGGCTCCAAACAAAAACAGCCCGGCCGCCCGGGCAAAGCCCAATGGCTCGTTAACCCCAAATCCATCGGCAAGGAAATTCGTTTGCGCGCGAAACAGCGCAAGTCCAAGAATGGCAACTACAAACGCGTCGCCGCGCGCCGCCCATCCAAAAATGTTGTCGATTCTCCCCTCACCCGCCAGGAAGAGTCCGCTTCTCTCGCATCACCCGTCGACCAGGGTGGGCTTCGAACTCCGTCAGGACTTACGCTGGAACAACCTTGAAACGAATTGGAAGGAACTTTCCTCCCGTTCTTTGGGTTTCTCCTCGAGCTCCCGCAATCGCCCGCTGGCTTTGCTGTGTGCTGGATCGATCTCCAGAATCTTTCGATACAAGGGAACCGCGCGCCAGGGCAACCGCATCAGCTCGTATAATTCTGCGAACTGAAAGTACGTGGAAGTGTTCCATGGGTCCAGCTCGATGGCTTTCTCAAAACAGCCAATCGCTTCCTGGCGGTATTGCGGCAGGGCCGCCAGGCTTCGCGCCAGCATCGCATGATATTTCGCCACATCGGGAGCGATCTCCACGCACTTGCGCAGCCATAAAATGGAGCCCGCAAAATTGTGGGCCCGCAAACTTTCCTTGGCTCTCGCTAGGCACTCATCCACCGTTTCCTGGCTTTCCGTTTTGTCCTGGCCAAGCGTGAACGCGCCCGCCGACACTAGCTGCTTGTCGTAGCGCGCTCGTTTCTCTTCATCTACAAGTGTCTTGTATGCCGCCGACAACCGGCTCATCAACTCTTGCAGCAATCCAATCCATTCGCTCTGTCCCATGTGGCGGTCTGGATGGAACTTCCGTGCCAGGCGATGGAAACTTTGCTTAACCTCTCCGGGCGACGAAGTTGCCGTCACGCCGAGCATCTCGTAGTAAGTCGCTTTCTCCGTGAGCTCCAGCAGCTTCCGCATTTCTGCTTCGAACTGTTTCAGGCTGTCGGTTTCAGCGGCGCTCGGCGCTTCGGGCTCCACTGGCGGAGCTGTAGCCGCAGCCTCAGCGCGTGCTGCAGACGCCGCAGGTTCCTCGGCTGTTTGTGCCCCCGGCGGCACCCGTACGACAATTCCCAAGACCAGGAGCGCGTAGAGCGCGCGGGCGGCCTGCTCTTTCGCTTGACCGCCTTGCGCAAGGAACTCCTTGGCGCGGGCTGTCCCCGAAACTGCCGCGAGCAGTTGTCGCTCCTGTTCATCTAGTTCCGCCGCCTGAAACCTCAGCATCGGGTCCGGAGAGACCTGCACGCAAAGCTCGCCGTCCTCCGCGAGGGGTCCCAGCGGCAAATCCTTGGCGCGGCGCACCGCTTCGAGCAGCAATTTCCCCAGCGGCACGGGAATCGCGATTTCCGGCACCACGTTCTTTTCGAGCGCGTTGAAGAAGTAATACCGGCAAGCGGGGTAGTCCAGCAGCGTTGCGGTAATCTGGACGAGCTGTCTCTGTACCCAACTGGCTATTTCCTCGACACTGTACAGGCCCATCTCGGCAACGGCGGACCCGAACCGCTGACCAGTTTCCATTAGCGCCGAAGCCTCTTCAAACTCGCTCTGCGTCAGCGCGCGTTCCCGAAGCATCATGAAGCCCAAACTATCCCGAGGTTCGCTGCTTGTCGCGAAGACGAGTTGCCCACCATCGAAGAAGAGCTGCCTTTCCACCTTTCCAAGGACGAGTTGCAGCTTGCCGGTCAGCCGCGCCGAATAAATCCTGTGTAGCAGCGCGAACAGTTCGTGGTGACTTTCGATTTCACCGGAATCGAGTGGCCGCGCATCCGGCGCAAACCAGGTCCGTGGTCCCGCCGCGGCGATTTTTCTTTTCTCTGCCTCCAAGTGCTGGATATACCGGTTCAGGCGCGCTCGGTGGTCTGCCAGCATATGCACAAATTTCACGCCCATGCCTTGGCCGGGTTTTGCGTGCCGCACCGCGCCGCGGGCGCGCACTTCGCCGCTCGGCACGTCGAACAGCAATTCTAGGTTCGTCCCGGGAGGAGGGGGTTCGGCAACGCGGAGAAACACCCCGCCCAGGCTGAGCGTCCCCACGCATGAGACGTCGCGTTTTCCGCCGCCTTGCCAGGCCACGCGAAATTCCTTTGGCGTATTGTAGCGGGTCTGGCGGCGCCGTTCTCTTTCTTGACTTTCGATGATAATTCCTTGCGTTCAGAATAACCTGCCCGCAAGGCTCTGAGGTGCCTCCGTGCCCTATCGCACATCGTCCTTGGGTTCCGGGTGCAAGTCTCCCGCGTGGGACCCTCTCCCTGCCGGAAACATTTTCCCTCCCCATCCGTACACCTGCTTCACCCCGTTGAACATTTCCCATGCTCCTTGCTAAATCATCAAGGGTTTGCTATTCGATGTCGTGTAATCTAGTCCACCGGGGGGCCGGGGCCAATGAGGGATGAGACCACCAGGCAGGCAGCAGAGGAATACCTCGCTACAAAGCTCACGGAAGACGAACAGAGATACGAGAACGAGCACAATAGGGCAGCGGCTGTCGCTCTCTCTCTCGTGGTTTGGAAGAGATTTCAAGACGCCCTTCTCGCGCAGTGCCGCGAGTGGAATTCGGTGACGCAAGAAGAGACTCTTACTATCAGGGAGACTCCCGTTGGCGACCTCAGGATTTGGTGCGCTGGCAGATCGAAAGCGATGACTGTGCATTACGATTCCAGGAAACACTTGGTCACCGTCAAAAATGCAGGCCGCCTCGAACACGAAAAAGACGTGATACTTCATATCGAAGGCTACCGCACCGGCCCCGACCGGGATAATCGCGATGCTCGCCTGACGCGCAACGAACAGCCCGTCAACATGGAGATGTTGATTCTGGGTGAACTTCGCGTTCTCACCGGCATCGGCCGCCAAAGAAGCGCTTAACGATTCAGCCCAGTCATTTTGAATGTAGCCACCGACGACCTTCACGGGCGCTCTGCTTTAGGAGGTCGGAGCTTCAGCTCCGACGTAATTGTCTTCCCCCCGTTGTCATTCCGAGCGTAGCGACCCGATTTTTTCTCGCGTCTTGGATTATGAGACGTCGGGTCGCGTAGTCGAGGAATCGTGGCCTCACGTAAGCGCAGGCAATTTCGGTGGAAACATCCCCCTACTGGGATTTTCGGACGGGTGTACAATCGCTCAATGATCGGCGCTAGTTTGGGGAGGTTCCCATGCGCGAAATGAGGAGAAGGTTTGTGTTCGTACTGGCGGCGGGAATTTTTCTTGCGGCAGGAGCGCCGCCGCTGTTCGCCCAACGGCACGCCCGCCAGCCGAATTTCCAACAACAGCCATATCACCCGCCGGTCACAGGGATAAATCAGAACCCGCCGCTCGATCCAAAGGGTGCGAAAGCAGCGATGCTGCTCCAGAACGAAAAGCAATTCCGTGAGGGCCTCGCACAACTGTCCGTGCTTGTGAACGAGCTGAAAGAAGAAGTGGACAAGACTCCGACAACGGATGTGCTGCCCGCGAAAATGTACAAGAAGGCGCAGGAAATCGAGAAGCTCGCGAAACAGATCAAAAACAAAGTCAAAGGATAAACAACAATTCCCCGGCGCCGCGCCCCGTTAACCTCACCCCATTGCCGCCCACTCATAGATTCTCCCCGTTCCCAAATAGAAAGGAACGACGCAGATTTGGAACGCCGGGGGCAACCCTAAGGGGATCACCCCCAGCCGGGCTGAATCAAACGGTTCAGGGTTCTATGCAGCTCGTGATCGTCGCTCCGACGACATCCGTGAACACGCCGCGCGTTGCGGAAAATTGCGGCTGGCACACGACATCCGATCCGCCCAAGTTGCCCGATATGAAGTCGGGGCCCAGGAAGACCACCATGGAGAGATCTGTAATTCTCACTCCAGCGCCTCCGTTGCCTGCGATCGTGGTACCAACGCCGCCGTTTTCCACACTAGCTTCCCCGGCGGATTCGACTCGAAGCCCATCGATCCCATTTCCTTGAATCGTGCTGTCGATTATCCGTGCCGTGCCATGTTGCAGGACGCGGACACCGAACCCCCCGCTGCGCTGAATGGTCGAGCCAAAAACAGTCAAGTTGCTCCCAAATGCGACCAATGCGCCCGCGGCACCGTTGTCTTGTATCGTTTCCCCAAAGATCGTCGCCTGAGCGCCGGCGGTCATGCTTATGCCGCGGCCCGCGTTGTTTTGGATGGTGTCGCCCTGCAGAATCGCGGTTGCTCTGGCCAACCGCACGCCGCTATCGGCCGAATTCTGAAACGTATTTCCTGCAAAGAGGCACGTGCTGTACTCTCCGCAGCTAACGCCGAGCCCGCCGTTTACCGTGAATCCTTCGAAATCAAACGTCAAGGTATTCTGCGCGTTGACCACGAAGTCCGTCCCGGCGGAAGCGTCCGAGATCGAAGCCCCCGGTTCTGCCAGCAGCGTCAGCCGGTTGAACCCGATAACGGCTAGGTTTTCCGTGCAGGCGCCGGTCACGCGCACGGTATGCCGTTTGTCGGGATCGAGACGAGACAGAAACTGTCCTAGCGTCTGCTTTTCGGGATTTCCGCAATTGAATTTGATGTCAGTAGGTTTCGGACTGTCTTTTAGGTGATCGTGGAATCTAGGATCGTCCTTAACCGCCGCCGTTGCCGGGAAAAGTGGCTGGGGAACCAGGATTCCGCTCACAACAAAAGCCAGCGACCTCGCAAAATTGGATTTCATCGGTTTCTCCTTTTCCTGAAGTTGGGAAGGACCTTCCAGGCCGGGTAATTTCTGCGCGGGCCCCCTGGAGCCTGCCCGCGCGTTAGGCCCTCTATAGTCCCCTTCAAGCAGCCCCGCAAGCGACAAGGAACGACTCCCCTCATTAGGGGAGATATGTCGCTGTTTGACAGCCTAGTGTCCTTGGCACCAGGCTCGCTGACGGCACTTGCGCCTCGTTGTAGTGGAGGGTCGGAGCTTCCCTGTCCCGAGACTCGCCGAGGGAAGCTCTGACACAACGGCCCACCTACATTCCGGATGTCCTCCCGCCGCGGCGCCGGAGGGTAGTTGGCTTCCCTTCCATACCAAAAAGTTGCAACATTCCTTGGGCCGCGAGTGAGTAAGTCCTTTGTTCTCATTCCGGTGTCTTTGGAATTAAAATTGCCAGAGCTTGATGCGGGTTGGTGCCTTTATTTTTGGGGAGGTATCGGCATGCGAACAAAACTTTCTATCCGTTCAATTGCGATTTTTGGTTTAGCCGCTTTGGCGACCGTGACCTTTGCACCTTGCCCCACTTATGCAGGCGGGATAATAACCTTCGCAGGTCCGACAAGCATTTCAGTAACTGAAGACGGTACCACCCATACTTTTGACTACACCTTGACGAACAACTCAGGAGCAGATCTCACTGATATCGGCGTTTCTGGAACCCTCTTTGGTGCTTCCCCGTCTCCCGATTCTTCTGACGGGCCTGGTTTTACTGTCTACGGTGACATCCTCGGCGCTACTTGCAACAGTTCTACGCCGCTCGCAAATGGGAATAGTTGTACGCTAGTGCTAAGTCTTTCGCCGGACAACGGGTCGGGCGAAACTGATGCGGATTCCGGGACGACAACCTTCACGGCTGCCGCGTCCTTTCTCCTGCCTTCGGGCGGTCCAGAGACCCTTACCGTTCCCGTATCAATCACCGTCAACGACCCCGCCCCTGTTCCGGAACCATCCAGTCTGCTGCTCCTTGGCACCGGTTTGCTGGGCGTGGCGGGCACGGTGCGCAGGAAGTGGCTTGGATAGTCCCGCCACCGCCTAACCTCACCATCGCCAAGAAAGAACCGCAAAGCCCTCCTCGTCGCGTGAGTCAGCAGTAGCACAGCCTTCAGGCTGTGCCCACTGACACCACACCCAGGTTGATCCACCCTGTACCCAATCATCGTGGTCATACGTGCTCATCGCAAGCATCTCGGCGATCTCTACCCTGAAGCAGGCGTGCTTGCGGAGGCTGGGGGCTGCGCATGTTATTCGAATGGACGGTGGAAAAAAGAGGAAAATCGTTCGAATGAGCTGTAGAAAAACATTCGAAAGGAAAAGTCAATCGGGAAGAGTTAGAAGGAAAAAGCCCCACTCCTGCCGCGTATGAATGGGTGCCCGGACCGAAAAATCGCGCTGGCGCGTGAAGCCTGACAGGCGGATGGCGGCACCTTAAGTTTTAAGAGCATCACCTCGACCCATCGCGGGTGGTGCAG
>Ga0207137_1152_pt1 | contig 15421 bp, 9 predicted proteins | sample Alteio_BWMinHeat_9_FD_153572 | JGI IMG/M metagenome (GOLD analysis project Ga0207137, IMG submission 153572) | Enriched cells from forest soil in Barre Woods Harvard Forest LTER site, Petersham, Massachusetts, United States -... | ecosystem: Environmental > Terrestrial > Soil > Temperate forest >...
AGCGAAGCGAAAGAATTGTTGCGTTCAGGATTGCCGCACGCGGAGTGGATGGCGAAGATTCTGCTCGCGGGACAATATGTTCCCCCCGAGTAGAACGTGCGCGCTTATTCGTAGCGCAGAGCGATGATCGGATCGACGCGGGTGGCGCGGCGCGCGGGCAAATAGCAAGCGAGAAGTGCCGCGCAGGCCAAGACGAGCGAGACGCCGCCAAAAATGAGCGGGTCATGGGCGCTGACGTCGAATAACAGATCCGACAGGAACCGCGTGAGGGCGAACGCCGCCAGCAATCCCAGCACGAGCCCGGCGGCGGCGAGTCGGAAGCCCTGGCCAATTACCAGGCGCAGCACTTGCGCCGGCTCCGCGCCGAGAGACATGCGAATGCCGATTTCGCGCGTTTGCTGGCTCACTGAGTAGGAAAGAACCCCGTAGACGCCGATTACGGCCAGAAGCAGGGCGAGGCCGCCGAAGACGGTCAAAAGAGCGGCGCCCATGCGCGGCGCCCAAAGCCCCTGGCTCATGATTTCCTGGATGGTCTGGACGTTGGTGATGGCCATGTTGGTGTCTAGGGACTGGACCTGGCTGCGGAGAGTGCCGATGACTGCCTCGGGCCTGCCGGTCGTGCGCACCTGGAGAGTGACGGCGGGAGAATAGTCCTGCGTGATGGGCAAATAAATGATGGGCTGAGGCTTCTCGCCGATGGTGTTGATGACGGTGTTCTTGACCACGCCAACGATTTCGCGCAAACCGGGATCGCCGAAAAAGTGGAAGCGCTTGCCGACGGGATCCGCATCGGGCCAAAACTGCTGGGCCATGGCCTCGCTGACGATGGCGACCGGCGTGGTGGTTTGGCGGTCGCCGTCGTTGAAAATGCGCCCTCGAACCAGAGGAATGCGGAGAGTCGCGAAATAATTGGGGGTGATGTCGTCGAGCTGCGTCAGGGTGCCGCGATAACCAGTGGCTTCATCCTGGCCTTCGGGGAAAACGGTGCGGCCTAAGCCGCCGCCCAGAGGGAAGTCGGAAGCGATTGTTGCTGACTCGACGCCGGGAGTGGCCTGCGCGCGTTCCACGACGGAGCGGAAATATTGCTGGGCGCGGCCTTCTTCGTAATGAAGAGCTCCCAGGTCGAAGGCCATCATGAAGAGCTTTTCGGATTCGAAACCGGGATCGATGCGCTGCGCGTTCTGCATGCTGCGGATAAAGAGGCCCGCGCCGATTAAAGCGACGAGCGCCAGGGCGATTTCGGAGACTACGAGTATGCTGCGGAGAGGACTGCGCGCCCAGCCGAGGGTTCCACCGCGCCCGCCGAGTCGCAGGATTTCGGCGAGATTGGGCGTCGCGGCTTTGATGGCCGGCGCCAGACCAATGAGCACGGCGGTAAGAAGCGCCATGCTCAGCGTGAAGAAGAGAACGTGGGAATCGAACGATAGATCGAGATCGTTTTCACCGATGAGCGGCGGGCGGTAGGACCAGAGCGCCGTGCGGCCGCCATAGGCGATGGCCAGGCCGGCAATCCCAGCGAGCAAAGAGAGCACCAAACTTTCCGTGAGCATCTGGCGGAGCAGGCGGTTGCGGCTGGCACCGAGGGCTGCGCGGAGGCCAATCTCTTTTTCGCGGCGCGCGGCCTGAGCCAGCAACAAGTTGGCGAGATTCACGCAAGCGATCAGCAGCACCAGGCCGACGATGCTCATCATCAACGCGCCGGCAAGATTGATCTGGGAGTACGTGTTGGCGCCGACGGCGGCGTCGGCGAGAGGAGTCAAAGCCACACTGCGGCCCGCATTGTCCTTTGGAAATTCGCTCTCAAGATGCAGCGCGATGGTCTTGAGGGAGGCTTCGGCTTGAGGCAAGGTCACACTGGGTTTCAAGCGGCCGACAACGATGGTGGCGAGAAAACGGCGATCATTGAAATTGTCTTTGAAGAATCCTGCAAGCGCCTGGGTATACATGCTGGTGGGGATCCACACCAACTCGGCGGGACTAAAGGAAAATGTGCCCTTAAAACCGCGCGGCGCGACACCGATCACGATATAGGGCGTGGCGTTCAAGGTAATCGGTTTGCCGATGACGCCGATGTCGGAGCCAAATTTGTCGCTCCAAAGCGCGTGGCTCAAGACGACGACGTTGTTTCCACCAATTTTTTTGTCTTCACCGGAAAGGAAAAAGCGGCCCAGGGCGGGGCGGACGCCAAGAACGTCGAAATAGTTGGCGCTAACGAGTTGCCCGTTAATTTGGCGGGGCTCCGCTCCCCCGCTCCATGTCAGGGGGCCGCCAGAGATGCAGAAGAGTCCCGCGAAAACTTGGTTTTCGCGGTCGAAATCCTGGAAATTAGGAAAGGACAGGCCGAGCTTGGTGGCGTTGGCCGCAGTCACCTTCGTCTTGGCATCAACGGTGTCCATTTGGACGAGCGAGGAAATATCCTGCACGGGGAGAGGATGGAGAAGAATGGCGTTGACGACGGTGAAGATGGTGGTGTTCGCGCCAATGCCGAGGGCGAGCGAAAGGACGGCGATCGCGCTAAAGCCCGGATTCTTCGCGATCATGCGAAGAGCGTAACGAATGTCTTGTAGGAGAATTTCCATGTCCCGCACCCCCAACCTTCCCGGGCGAATACAGCGGGCCCTTTAAAGTATAGACGGACTAGCTCGGAGTGAAGATAGCAGAATTCGGTGTTCGGCGGCGAAGTTACAGGGTGGAGGCGGGGCGAGCACGATCTTCGCCAGTGAGGACCAAGTCTTACTCGTAGCGAAGAGCCGTCATGGGATCACCCCGCATGGCGCGGCGGGCGGGAAGGTACGCGGCAAGGAACGCCACGGCAGTGAGCAGGCCAATCGCGACGGCTAACGTAACGGAATCGTGAGGGGCCAGGCCGAACAGCAATTTTCGAAGCAGACCGGCAGCCGCCCAGGAAATGGCCAAGCCGGCTGCAATGCCGCCGAGGAGGACGGCGGCGAGATCCCAGAGAACGAGGTGGAGAATCGAAACGGGCAGGGCGCCGAGTGCAATGCGGATGCCGAACTCGGTGCGCCGCTGGTTCACAAGGTAGCTGAGAGCGCCGTACAAACCGATGGCTGCCAGGAGCAGGGCGAGCGCGCCGAAGAAAGCGGACAGTGTAGCGAGGAGGCGTTCCTGGACGAGAGAATCATCGACTTGCTGCGCGAGGGTATGAAATTCGAGCGGGATGGATTTGTTCAGCTTGGCGACTGCATCCTGAACCGCGATGGCGAGGCCAGAGGGGGGCGTGGCGGCGCGAAGCTCGAAGTTCTCTGGTTCAAAGCTTTCCGGTATTTGGGTAATGGGGGAGAAAGCAGTCGCGTACGTGTCTTCGCGGAGCGATTCGTACTTGGAGTCTTTAACGAGTCCAATGATTTGGACCAGAGGCTCGGGCTTACCGGGATCTGCTGCCACCCGGAACGTCTTTCCGACAGGGTTCGGAGTGGAGAAAAACCTCCGCGCAAATGTTTCATTCACGATCGCAACTTGAGGGGAAGTTTTTGTGTCATTGGAGTTGAAAGCGCGGCCGGCAAGAAGAGGCGTGCGCAAAGTATCGAAGTAGGTTGGAGAGATGAAGTTGAAGTAAGCGAGGGAAGCGTCGCCCGTCGGCGGATTGGGAGTGTCCGCTTTAATGTAATTGTTCCACTCGAAGTTGCTGATGGGAGTCATGATGGAGCGGCTGACGGAGATGACTCCGGGAAGAGAACGCAAGCGGCTTTCGATATCTTCACCGGTGGCGAGCCACTGCTCGGGAGGAACGCTGGCGGTTTTGAGATTGGCAGCGACGAGGAGGACATTATTCCGGTCAAAGCCAAGATCGAGGGTAACGAGTTTCACGAGGCTTCTGAGGAAGAGTCCCGCAGCGACCAGCAAGACCAGGGACATCGCCACTTGCGAGGCCACGATCCACTTTCCAGGATGAAAGCGAGCGCGGTGCTCGTCTGCGCCCGGACCTTTCATGGCCGAGGTCAGCGAGACACGCGCGGAGCGGATCGTCGGAAACAAACCAAATAGGATTCCGGTGAGGATAGCAACGGCGGCGGTAAAGGCCAGCACGCGGCCGTCGAGCGAGAGATCGACGAACACGGGATTATTCGCCGTCGAGATAAAGCGGACGAGGAGAACGCTTCCCCAGCGAGCGAAGAGCATGCCGAGGAGCGCGCCCGCAGAAGAGAGCAGAATACATTCCGTGAGCAACTGGCGGACGAGGCGGGTCCGGGAAGCGCCGAGGGCTTTGCGTACAGCCATTTCTTTGGTCCGGGCAACGCCCCGCGCGAACATGAGACTCGCAATGTTGGCGCAGGCGATGAGAAGGACGAGGCCGACAACGGCCATAAGAATGGAGAGGGGTTGACCGAAGTGGCGTCGCAGATCGGAAGTTCCAGCAGCGGCGGGAAGGCTCACCAGACGGCGCGTAACAAAGCTCTGCTGTTCGGCAGGAGCCCAGTCCTGAGGGACAGCGCCGCCGAACACTTGTGGCGAGAGGACGCCAAGACGCGCCTTGAGTTGTTCCGGACTGATTCCCTGCTTCACGCGGCCGACGATGTTGAGCCACCACCAGGAACGCTGGTCGATCCGCGATTCTTTTCCGTCAAACAGTGCGGCGGCACAAACAGGAATGGCAACGTCAAATTTCTGCCCGGACTCAAGACCGTAGAAGCCCGGCGAGCTAACGCCGACGATCCGAAACGATTGGTGGTCGAGCGATATTGCGCTGCCGACGGCGTTTTGTGCGCCTCCGAAGTGATCCTGCCAGAAACCGTAGCTAAGGACAGCGACACCGGAGCAGCCGCGGCGGTCATCGTCCGGCACGATGAGGCGGCCGGCGACGGGGCGAACATCGAGAGCATGGAAGTAGCCGCCGCTGGCAAAAATCCCATTCGCGTGGCGGACCTCGCCGCCCTGAGCGAGATCGAACTGCGTCGAGCTCCAAGAGAATATGCCTGAGAAAACGTCCTGATGATCCCGAAGCTGTTCCCACAGGGGGTTGGTGAACGATGGAGTAGGTTCGGCGTTCTGCGGAGGGCTGGTCCTGTAGAGCTGAACCAACTCTTGGGGATTTTGGACTGGGAGTAGGCGCAACATGACGGTATCAATGAGGCTGAAGATGGCGGTGTTTGCGCCGATGCCCAAAGCGAGAGAAAGAATGGCGATTCCGGTGATGATGGGAGTGCGGCCGAAGATGCGCAGCGCGTAGCGGACGTCTTGCAGAAGATTTTCAAGGAAGTTGACGCCGCGGGCGTCGCGGCACTCTTCCTTAACTTGTTCGGCGCCGCCGAAAGCTAGGTGCGCGCGGCGAACGGCTTCTTCGCGGGTGGCCCCGGCGCTCATATACTTTTCGACCTGTTGTTCGAAGTGAAAGCGGAGTTCGTCGTCCATCTCGGATTCGACGGCTTGGCGGCGGAACAAAACCCTCAGGCGATAGAAAAGATCCGAGAGCATAACGGCTCCTTATGCCGTCCCCAAGACTTGCGCGACGGCGGCGGTCAGCTTGCCCCAGGCGCGCTTCTCCGATTCGAGCTGCTTCCGGCCGCTGGGAGTGAGGTCATAGTATTTTGCGCGGCGGTTGTTGTCAGACGTGCCCCAATGAGCCTTGATCCAGCCGCGCCGCTCAAGGCGGTGAAGCGCGGGATAAAGAGAGCCCTGCTGAACGCGGAGCACATCGCTGGAGATTTGCTGGATGCGTTCGGAGATGGCCCAGCCGTGCTGGGGACCCAGGGCGAGAGTACGGAGGATAAGCAGGTCCAAAGTGCCCTGGGGGAGTTCCAATTTTTTAATGGGCATGCGGTTGTTCCCCTGTTGCTTCGACAAGAGAAGATACGGCAACTCTTGTCGAAGTGCAAGGGGAAAGTGCGAGAGGCTGGGCGGCGGACATGTGCCGCACCCAAGGCGCGGGGATTACGAAGGGAACTACTTGCAAAGCCCGCTTAGCGGAGGGAACCGCAGCGGGAATCCACTTCCTGGCGAAACTGTGGATCGAGGAGAGCGCCGCGCCAGCGGGTAGCGGAGCAAACCTGTTCAGCGGTGAGGCCCAAAGCGCCGCGCAAGTCGGCGCCGTCCAGATTAGCGCCGGTGAGTTCCACGCCGCGGAGAATGGCGCCTGGTAAAAAAGCGCCGCGCAAATCCGCTTTCTGTAAGTCGGCGTCGAGTAGGATGGTGCCCTTAAGCTGCGCGCCAGTGAGATTGGCATCGGCGAGTTTTGCGGAAGATAAATCGGTCTGTTCGAGAACGGCGCGAGAAAGAACGGCTTTCTCCAATTTAGTGTCGCGGAGATCGGCGCGGGAAAGATCCGCGCGGAGGAGATTTACGTTGCGGAGGTTCGCGGCGTAGAGAGAAGCGCCAGTGAGCTTGGCGTTTGACAAAACCGCGTTTTCGAAAATGCCGTAAGAAAGGTCGGCGCCGCGAAGGTCCGCTCCGGAAAAATTCGCGCCGGTGGCGTTCGCGGAAACGAAAACGGCGTGAGACGCCTGCACGCGATCCAAAGAGGCGGAACGCAGGAGTGCTTCGCGGAGATTGGCGCCGCGCAAGTCAGCTTCGGAGAAGTAAGCACCTTCCATATCAGCGCGCCAGAGACGGGCGTTGGTAAGAATCGCGCGATAACCGCGGGAGTAGCGCATATTGAGCTGATTGAGCCGCGCACCGGGCAGTTCGGCCAGATCTTCTTCAGACAAATTTCCGCGCGGTGGGACAGGGGAGAGCGCCACTTCCGCCAGGTCGGCATAAGGGCGGCATCCCACCATTTGCAACGCCTGAGAGGCCCACCTGCGGAAATCGGTGGACGGAATTTCGGGAGCGATGCTCCGATCGGAGGGCATTCCGCGGATGACGCCATAGGAGAGCAGCGCCAAAAGCAGTCCGACAGCTACAGCGGAGCGCAGCGCCGAAAAGGCTATGCGGAATGCGCCCTTCGTCTTAGCGTGGTGCAATTCGCCTTGGCGGAGCACACGAGAAACGATCGAGGGAAGACAAGTGGCCACGGCGACGGCGGCCATAACGAGGACGACCTGAAGAAGCGTGCCGCGGAGATCCTGACGGACCAAGTAGCGTACCCAGAAGAAGAGCAGTGTCGCAGGCACAATCCAATAGGCGAGAAGGGCGGCGAGAGAAGCCTCGAGAAGAGAAAGCGGAGAGCGGGTATCGCGGGACCAGCGAAAATGGCGGCGCACGAGGCCCATCAAGTACCACGCGCCATCTTTCTCCATCGTTTGCCCATCGGGAAAAACAGCCGGGAAGGCTGCCATGTTTCCCCAGAGGCGAACCAGGAGAAAATGAAAACGCAAATAGAGCAGGAACAAGAGCATGGGCCCGCCCAAATAAAAACCGGTCATGGGGAGGAGGTTAGCGAGGCGAGGGATGGGAATCGCGGAAGCGTTGAGCAGCAGGCGAACGTCAGTGGTCGTGGCGATAAGAACCCAGCAAGCTGCGCAGAGCAAAAGGAGCGAGAAGTACAACCAACGGGCTGCCTTGGTCATTTGGGCAACGAAGGTGGAGCTGTCAAACGAGGCGACGGACTCCGGCAGGATGGCTTCAAAAAGATTAGTACCGCCCAGACGGCCGACCCACAAGCCTTCCGCTCCATAAAGATTTGCGCCCATGAGATTGGCGCCGCGCAATTCCGCGCCAAGAAGATTTGCGCCGCGAAAATCGGCGCGGACCAGGCTGGCGCCGCGCAAGTTCGCAAGAGAAAGATCGGCGCCGCGAAAATCGGCTTTGTGGAGAGATGCTCCCTGGAGATTCACACCCGTGAGATCAGCTTTGGCAAGGGCGAGGCCGGAGAAATCGGCCCTCAGGCCGGATTCTCCAACGGACTCGACCCAGATTTTGTGCTGGTCGAGAATTTCCGCGAGTTCGACGAGCGAAAGAACGCCCGAACTGTTTTCGGCGGAACCATCTCCAAACAATTCGTGAATTTCCGAAGGCTTTCCCAAACTTATCTCCCCAAAGTTTCGCGTAAAAATCTTGTTTGTGGCGACGCAGGATCGCGGGCAAAGATGCCCTGGCCTGCGGTTGTGACGCCAAGCTCGCAGGTCGTCTATTTTCCAGACTGAGCGATTGCTGGGCTGCAGCCATCATCCCGCAGGAGAGCTGTGGAAATCGACTGACCGGGAGGACAGGCTGCGCAAAGGTAACGGGGCTGAATAGCGCGTGGGGACGAGGGCGAACTGCGGGACAAATAGATAGTGCTACGCGAATGGAATTTACGCTAGAAGAAAAAGAGCCGGGGGCTCCGCTGAGGGGCCGAGGCACCCCGGCTTTTATCCCGCCCGCCTCCGCAGTGAGCGAGCAAGGAACTCTGGAAAACTCAGGACAGCTTTTGAGAACTCGACGGAAAATTGCATCGGCTGCGAGGCTACTGCTTCAGATCCTCGATGGCACGCAAGAACTCATAGCGCTCGATGGCGGCGACGACACCGACGGCGCCTTCTTCGCGAGGTTCGGTGCGCTGCACGCGGCCGAGGCAGCGGACGCGAACCGGACCAGCCATGGTGATTTCGTTCGGGAGAGTCAGAAGAATTTCGACCGGAGAACCTTCGCGAACGTCTTTGGAGAGGAAGAAGTAGACGCCGCGAGAGCTGACGTCGCGGGATTCGGTGCTGGTTTCGCCGACGGCCGCACCGGTAGTCCAGCGCACGGTGAGGGGAAGGCGCATTTGGAAGCGCTGGGTGGTACGGCGTTCGGAGCCGGTCACGGGAAAACCTCCCAATTCAAGAAAGAGTGTAGCCGGGAGCGGGGGTTGGAACAATAGGACTGGAGACTCAAATTGAAACATTGTTGAGGAAGTACGAAGGTACTAGGACAGAGAGGAGAGGCCATTGCAGCGCGTTTCTGTAGGAGGTCAGAGCTTTAGCTCTGACGAAACGGCTCTATGGAAGAACGGGCTTTAGCCCTGGAAGGTCCGGTCTTGAATTTGTTGGGAATCGGCCCCATTCAAACCATGCCCATTTACGCCGGGGGCTGAAGGCCCGACCTCCTAAAGAAAATTTTCCATCCCTAAACATCATTCAGCGGCTTTCTTCTTTTCCTTGATGGAGATTCCCAACTGGTCGAGCTGGTCGTTGTCGACAGACGAAGGGGATTCGGCCATGAGGTCCTGGGCGGCGGTGGTTTTGGCGAAGGCAATTACCTCGCGGATGGATTTTTCTCCCGCTAGGAGCATGGCGATGCGGTCAATGCCCAGGGCGATGCCGCCGTGGGGCGGCGTGCCGTAGGTGAGCGCGTCGAGGAAAAAGCCGAAGCGGCGGCGAAGCTGCTCTTCGGTCAGGCCGAGAGCGCGGAAGAGGCGCTCCTGAATGTCCTGGCGATGGATTCGGATGCTGCCGGAGCCGAGCTCGTTACCGTTGAGAACCAGGTCGTAGCCTTTCGAGCGCACTTCCCATGGTGCGGATTCGAGCTTGTCGAGATCTTCGTCGACAATGCCCGTGAAGGGATGTTGCGCGCTGACCCACTGTTTGTCGGTCTCACTCCATTCGAAGAGCGGGAAGCCGGTGAGCCAGAGAAATTTCCATTGGTCTTTTTTAATTAACCCCAGCGATTCACCAAGTTGAAGCCGTAATTGGCCTGCGATGAGCGCGGCGGCTTCGGTTCCTTTGATTTGTGTTTTTGCGGAAACGGCCACGACGAGGTCGCCGGTTTTTGCGCCGCAAGCGTCTGCGAGCTTTTTGGCGTTTTCCGCGCCGATGAGTTTTTCGATCGTCGAAGAAACGCCTTCCGGCGCGAGCTTTGCGAAGTACGCGCCGCGCGCGCCGAGGGACTTGGCTTTTTCCGTCAACTCGTCGAGCTGTTTGCGCGAATAATTTGCGGCGCCGGGAGCGGCCAGCGCGAAGACATTGCCTTCGATTTGGAGTTTCGTTTTGGCCTCTTCGGGGAAGCAGGCCGTAACCTCATGCAGTTCCATGCTGAAGCGCAAGTCGGGCTTGTCGCTGCCGTACTTGCGAATGGCATCTTTGTAGAGCATGTGCGGGAACGGCGCCGTGACCTTGATTCCCGCAACGGCGCAGGCGCGCACCATCACATTTTCGATGACGTGGAAGATGTCTTCCTGACGGGGAAAGGACATTTCGAGGTCGAGCTGGGTGAACTCGAGCTGGCGGTCAGCGCGCAGATCTTCGTCGCGAAAACATTTGACGATCTGGAAGTAGCGGTCGAGGCCGCCGATCATCAAGATCTGCTTGAAAATTTGAGGCGACTGCGGCAGCGCGTAGAACTGGCCGTGATGAATGCGGCTGGGCACGAGAAAATCGCGCGCGCCTTCGGGAGTGGAACGCGTGAGCATGGGTGTTTCGACTTCGATGAAGCCCATTTCGTCCATGGCCTTGCGGATTTCGAGAATGATCTGGTGGCGGAGGATGAGATTGCGATGCGGCTTGCGGCGGCGCAGGTCGAGATAGCGATACCGCAGGCGCGTCTCTTCCGCGACGTTGATTTCGTCTTCGATGAGGAATGGCGGCGTCTTGGCGTTGTTGAGGATGTGGAGCTTCGTGGCGACAAGATCGACTTCGCCGGTGGCCAGGTCGGGATTGGCTTTCTGGCGCTTGACGATCTTGCCCTCGACGGCGACGACGAATTCGGAGCGAGCCTGTTCGGCCTTGGCGTGGGCAGCGGGCTGCGTCTCTTTGTTGAAGACGACCTGGATGATGCCTTCGCGGTCGCGAACGTCGAGAAAGAGCAAATTGCCGAGGTCGCGGCGGCGATGCACCCAGCCCATGACAATGACGTCGCGGCCTTCGTCGGAGGCGCGGAGGGCGCCGCAGTAATGCGTGCGTTTCAGGTTGCCGAGAAAATCGAGCACGCCCTCTTTCCTCTCCACAATCTCAATTCGCTGTCATGCTGAGCGAAGCGAAGCATCTCAACTGAACCTATTTGCCTCGATTTATCCGACGTTGAGATCCTTCCGCTATCCTCGTCGGATAGCCTCAGGATGACAGGGTGATAGTTTTGCACGAATACAAATAAACGTGAAACAGAACGGGTCTGAAGACCCGCCACTACAACTTACGCAAGAAATCCAGAAGATCCGGTTCGGTCAGCTTTTGCTGCGAGCCGTCGGCCAGGGTTTTCAGGGTCCAGAGGCCTTCGGCTACTTCATTATCGCCGAGGATCAGAGCGAAGCGTGCGCCCAATTTGTCCGCTTGGCCGAGGGCCTTGCCGAATTTCTGCTCGACGGGCGGTAGCTCGACGCTGAAGCCAGCGTTACGCAAGTCTTTTGCCGCGCGGATGGCGGTGGCGTGCGCCTTGTCGCCCATCCAGGCAATGTAGACGTCGCGGCCTTGCTGGGCGGGGACTTTCCCGCTTTCCTGAAGAGACAGAATTAAGCGGTCTTCACCGATGGCGAAGCCGATGCCTTTGGTCGGCGGGCCGCCGAGCAATTCGACGAGGCCGTCGTAGCGGCCGCCGCCGCAGACGGCGTTCTGCGAGCCGAGGCCCGCCGCCGTGATTTCAAAAGTGGTGCGCATGTAGTAATCGAGGCCGCGAACAAGCCGCCAGTTTTCGCGATAGATGACGCCGCGCAATTCGAGCTGGCGCTTTACTGCGGCGTAGTGCGTGGCGCAGTCGGCGCAGAGATTGTCGGCGATGCGGGGGAGCTTTTCGATGATGGCTTGCTCGGTTTCAACTTTGGAATCGAGGACGCGTAAAGGATTGGTGTCGATGCGCCGCTGGCTGTCGGGGCCGAGCTTGTCTTTCGCCTTGGTTAGCTCGGCGCGAAGCAGCTCGACGTATTTTGGGCGGCAATCGCGGCAGCCGATGGAGTTGATGTCGAGCTGAACGCCCTGCAGCTCTAGCTTGTCGAAGAAGGTCATCACCATTTCGATGACTTCGGCATCGATGGCGGGGGCGTCCGAGCCGCCAAGGATTTCCGCGCCGATCTGGTAGAACTGGCGGTAACGGCCTTTTTGCGGGCGCTCACGGCGGAACATCGGGCCCATGTAGTAGAGCTTCACCGGCTGGGGAAGCTGCTGCATGTTGTGCTCGATGTACGCGCGACAGACAGAGGCGGTGGCTTCCGGCCGCAGCGACATGTCCTCTCCTACCTCAAGCCGATCACTCGCAAGCCGAATTCTATCTACCAGGCTGATCAACGTGTTCCAGGTTTTTGCATCTTTTGAGTCCTTGCTGGCGGAAATTAGATCGCTAAGATCCTTTGCGGCACCCGTGATATCAGCAAGAGCCTCCATGCCAACGTCTTCCAATTGAGTCAAATCTGCCTCATGCGCCTGTGCAATAAAAGTGAGCAAGCTCACTACTAACCCGAAAAAGAGCTCAACATCCCTGAAATCACCAGATTTGATTCTCCACTCCACGAGAGAGCGCCGAAGACCATAGATATGCTCCGTATCCCTATCGGGCATCGTGTACATCTCTTTAGAAACGATGTCCGTGTCTATGCCCACCGAGCGAGCGAAGAGTTCGGTCGCCTCAAAGATAGGCACTCGGATTTCGCCGAAGCCGAAGGTGGCGAAGACGGAGTGGGCGGTTTGCTCGACGCGATTCCACAGCGCTGTCTCCGGAGGGAGAAGGTCACGCGTGCCGCGGATCGCTTGGAATTTGCGCGGCTTGTCTGCTTTTTTGGCTGCGCCTTCACTCACGGGAAGATTCCTTGCGGTAGACGTTTTTGTATTCAACATAGCGCTGGGCGTAGGCGTCGATGGAGGCCTGATCGATGCCGGTGAGCACGCGCTTCACTTTGCCGGGATGGCCGACGACGAGGCTGCCGGGAGGAATGACAGTGCGTTCGGTCAGCAGCGTGCCCGCGGCGACGATGCTGCCGGCGCCGATGACGACGCCATTCAGGAGGATCGCGCCGATGCCGATGAGGCAGCGCGACTCGACAGTGCAGCCGTGCAGGGTGACGGAATGACCGATGGTGATGTCGTCGCCAAGAATCAAGGGATATTCGTCGCGCATGACGTGGAGCACGGAGCCGTCCTGAATATTCGTGCGAGCGCCGATGCGAATGTGGTGCACGTCGCCGCGGACGACGGCGCACGGCCAGACGCTCGAGTCCTCGCCGATCACCACGTCACCGATGATGACGGCGGCGGGGTCGATATAGGCGGAAGCGGCGATTTGGGGCCGCTTGCCGCGATAAGACCGGATCATTGCAACCATATTCCTCAGGGGCTAAAACCCCTTAGAGTGGCCACTCAACGTCGGAGCTGAAGCTCCGACCCCCGCCGGAACGTGCTGGAATGTAGTTAACCATAACCGGCCCCTCCCCCCGGGTTTTTTGTAAGTGTTGCATCTAAAGGATTTAGCTATTCCGTAAGTCATTTAGAATCAATACTTACGAGGCTGCTGCAAGTGTTGATTCTAAATGACCTACATAGGGGCAATTCTTCGAGAGAATTTGCCACGAATCCACCCTGACAAGACCGCAAAAAGAAAATGCGGCAACACGGTTGCCGCACTCCAAAAACACTCGTTTCCAAAACGCATCATATTTGAAAATGCTGAGGCGGTCAAGAAAAAGTTAACCGGAAATGATCCGGGGAGCCGGCTAGTCGATCTGGACGGCGCGGCGCAACTGGGCCATCATCGCTCTATGGAAACGCGCTGTGCGCAATGTGGAGCTGCGATGACTTGCCGTCCCGAAGGCGGCTGCTGGTGCGCGGAATTGCCGCACGTCCCAGTGCCCGCCAATGCGGAGGGGTGTCTTTGCCGCACCTGCTTGCGCGCGAAAATTGAATCGCTGCAGATCTCCGAAAAACAAAAAGAAGCGTAAGGCTTCAGTCGATTTGGACGGAAGGGCCGGAGGCAGAGGCGCCGAGTTCGGCTAGGCGTGCGGTGACGGCGCGAGCGACGGAATAGAGACTTTTTGCGCCAGCGCCGGCTTCGCCGAGCGAGGCAACGGGCTTTCCGGTGTCGCCGCCGATGCGGATGGCGGGATCGATTTCAATTTCGCCGAGAACGGGCACGCCGTAGGCCAGCGCGGTCTTTGCGCCTTCGCCATGGCCGAAAATGTCGAGCGGCTTGCCACAGTGGGGACAGGAAAACGTGCTCATGTTTTCGACGACGCCGAGAACTTCGACGTTCACCTGGCGAAACATTTCGATGGCTTTGCGAACGTCGGCGAGGGCGACGGTCGAGGGCGTGGTGACGACGACGGCGCCGGTCACCGCGACGGTCTGGATGAGCGTCAATTGCACGTCGCCGGTGCCTGGAGGGAGATCGATGATGAGGTAATCGAGCTGGCCCCACTCGACGCTGCGCAAGAATTGCGTGATGACACTGTGCAGCATCGGCCCGCGCCAGATCATGGGCTTGTCGCCGGGGTTCAGCAGGCCCATGGAGATCATTTTCACGCCCATGACCTCGACGGGAATGATGCGCTTGTCGTGCGTGGCTTGAGGCTCCTGGGTCGTGCCCAGCATGATGGGCACGTTGGGGCCGTAGACGTCGGCGTCCATGAGGCCGACTTTGTGGCCGAGCTTCGCGAGAGCCAGCGCGAGATTTACGGCGACCGTGGTCTTGCCGACGCCGCCTTTGCCGCTGGCGACGGCCACGAGATTTTTTACGCCGGGGATGGGGTGGCGTTCCGGCATTTGCTGGGGTGCTGGGGGCATTAGACTTTTGTTCTCCAGGAAGAAAGAATTTCGACGGTAGGATTTTCAGCTAACGGATACATCGCGGCTGCGTTGAATGGGACACAGGCTGAAGCCTGTGCTACTAAAGGCGAAGAAGCAGATTCCTCGACTGCGCAGGCCGACGCTTCGCAAGAGCGAAGCGAAGGGAAAAATCGGCCTGCTCCGCTCGGAATGACAATTGGGTGCATAGGGACGGGCTGACGGGGAGACAGGCTGAAGCCTGTCCCACCAGAACCGCACACGCTGAAGGGCGTGCTACCAAAACCAAACGCCGAAGATTGTGGGTCTTGCTTCATGCGTTTGCGCCGTGGCATTTTTTGTATTTTTTGCCGGAGCCGCAGGGGCAAGGATCGTTGCGGCCAACTTTGGCGCCGGCGCGAACCGGTTTAGGCGCTTCAGCTTGCGCGGGGCCGGTCTGGTATTGCAGCTCGCGCTGCTGGCGCTGCTGTTTGCGTTCGAGCTGGCGGGCGACTTCCGGAAGATGCTGCGGCGCGGGTTCGCTGGCTCGCGCGGCGGCGCTGGCGACGGCAACTTGCGCTCCGCCTGAGCGTGGCGGAGCGGGGCCGCGCTGGGCCTCAGGCCGGACCTGCATCTCGTCAGGATGCTTTTCCGCCTGCTGAATCTGAATGTGAAAGAGGTAGCGGATGGTTTCGTTGTCGATGCGCGCCATCATGTCTTCGAAGAGAATGAAAGCTTCTTTTTTGAACTCGACGATCGGATCTTTCTGGGCATAGCCGCGCAGGCCAATGCCCTCTTTCAGGTGATCGAGCGAGAGCAAGTGGTCTTTCCACTGCGTGTCGACCACGTCGAGAATGATGCGGCGCTCGAGCCAGCGCATGAGCTCGGCG
>Ga0207137_1151_pt2 | contig 15362 bp, 15 predicted proteins | sample Alteio_BWMinHeat_9_FD_153572 | JGI IMG/M metagenome (GOLD analysis project Ga0207137, IMG submission 153572) | Enriched cells from forest soil in Barre Woods Harvard Forest LTER site, Petersham, Massachusetts, United States -... | ecosystem: Environmental > Terrestrial > Soil > Temperate forest >...
TAACCACACGGTGCCGGATAATATCCTGGAAACGAATCAGCACAGGCATTTCTACACCTTGTGACCGGATCTCCTCGACGACACTCTTGAGGTCAAGGCAAAAGTTGAATACATTTTTTGGCAAATTTGCAAAGTGATCCATAAAAATGCCGCAGGCTTAAGGTATGTTCCAGACGAAGTTGAAGCTTTGAATAAGCATTTAGCGGATCAATATTTGTGTAATTTCTCATTATTTCAGTCGATGCCAGATCATTGGGCGATTTCTCACCTTTTCCCGATCGTACCTGTCCATCGTCATGATGAAGAACCGTCTCGGAGTGCAACCCTGGTTGATATTACCTGTGATTCAGATGGCAAGGTCTGCAAGTTTATCGATTTGAGGGATATCAAGGACACTTTGCCTTTGCATACGATCAAGAACCAAGAGCCCTACTATTTGGGATTTTTCCTGATGGGTGCCTACCAGGATATTATGGGAGATCTTCATAATCTTTTCGGCCGGGTGAATGAGGTTCACGTATTTCTGGATGAAACAGAGCCAGGGGGCTATTACATCGAAGAAGTGATTAAAGGGAACAATATTGCGGGTGTTCTCTCCTGGATTCAATATAGCGGCACTGATCTAGAGAAGAGAGTTAAAGAACAAATTGATATCAAAGTACGCGAAGGGCATATCAAGCCTCGTGAAGGCGTCGATCTTCAGAAGTTTTATGAAGAGGTTCTACATGGCTACACCTATGTTGATTACGAAAAACAATCTAGACACTTGATTTCGACTTCTGAGACAGCTAATCGAGGAGACAGCGGATCATCAACGCAGAGTAGTTCAAATTTATTAAACTAATCCTACTTTCGGGGGGGGAGTTTCATGGAAATTCAGAATCAAGGGTTTGATCATGTCGAATTCGTAGTGAACGACGTTCGTTCTATGGGGGCGGTATTCGAAAGGCTTGGTTTTGAAAGAATCGGTGAACGGAAGCTTGATGCCGAGGCGACTCAAACCTTGGCTTATGCTCAGGGCTTTGTGAGAGTTCTCCTGACCCAGCCTTCCGATTCGTCGCAAGGGAACGAGACTCAATCGGAATCAGTTCGGTTTCTGAGAAAGCATGCCGAAGGAATTTGTGTACTGGCTCTTGACGTGAAAGATGCCACCCAAGCGTTCGAGGAAACCGTAAAACGGGGGGCGAAGCCGGCTCGAGAACCTCAGATTTTTCGAAGCACGGAAGGTACTGTGGTTCGCTCTGAGATCTGGACGCCAGGCGATGTCCGCTATGCTTTTATTGAGCGAAAGTCTTCTCCAGGCTACGGAAACCTAGTTCTCTTTGACGAAAACCTCGTCGTTTCTCGGTTAGAAAGCCCTTCTCCTTTGGGGATTCGAGCCATCGATCACCTGACAAATAATGTAGGGATGGGGCAGATGAAGCACTGGGTAGAGTTCTATAAGGAAGTGTTCGGCTTTGGTGTCACTCGCCATTTTGATATCCGAACCGATCGCACCGGACTTCTGTCGGATGTGGTTGAATCCCCGTGCGGTAAAATTAAAGTTCCTATCAATGAGCCGACAGAAGCTGAAAGTCAGGTGCAGGAGTTTGTCGACCGAATGAAGGGTCCCGGGGTTCAACACTTGGCACTTCTCTCGGTTGACCTTCAAGATACATTGAGAAAAATGCGGGAGAAGAGTTTTAAATTTCTCACCGTTCCTCATACTTATTATGAAGAGGTTCCTTCCCGTGTTCCGGGTGTCACTGAAAATCTAAAGGAACTCGAGGATTTAGGAATTCTTTTGGATGGGGACCGAGATGGGTACCTCCTTCAGGTTTTTTCCGAAGAAATCCTGGGGCCTTTCTTTTTTGAATACATTCAAAGAAAAGCAAATAAGGGATTTGGAGAGGGAAACTTCCGCGCACTCTTTGAAGCGATTGAAAGAGATCAGATTCGAAGGGGCGTCCTCAAGAATCGTGCTGTGTAGCTTCTGCTATTCTGAAAGTTTTTTCCAGACTTCCCAAACGTCATTGGGGTTTTTTGCCCAATGATGAGGGTCACAGGGGTCGAGGAGTTCTCGCTTCGCGAGGAGATCCCAAAGTGCTGCAACACTTTGACTGCCCGCTGCGCGACCCGCGATGATGTCCATGGGTGAATCTCCGACAAAGAGGACCTCTTGCGGTTCGAGTTTCATTCGCGAAAGTGCTAAATAGAGCCCTTCTGGTGAAGGTTTGGGAGAGTTGACATGGTCACTCGCTACTACAGTGATAAAGCGATTGAGAAGTCCATGGTGTTTCAAAATCACTTCGGTAGTATTCCAACTTCGTCCAGTAAAGATCGAAAGGGGAATGCTCGCCGAGAGAGCTCGATCTAGAAGTTCGTGTATGCCGTTGTGAAGTGGCATTTCACCTAAGTGAGCTTCAAAATAGTCTCGGCACGACTGATATGCAGCTTCTGCTTTATCGGCTCCCAGGATCTTCGTAAAAATCTGGTCTTCACCTGTCCCAAAGTAGCTCATGATCTCGTGAGGAGTGTGTCTTTTACCTCCTAGTTGGGTGATCCCGTGATTGAATGCATCAAATGTAATTGAAAGAGAATCTACTAAAGTTCCATCCAAGTCGAAAATGAGTCCTTTTATCATATTAAGGGTAATTATGGCGCAAAGTGCCGTCAGGTGCAATGCTATAGCGGCTACAAAGATTTAGTGCTAAAGTCCGTGATCATGCTTCTTTCACAGATATCGCCTTTTTTTAAAAGCCGCCGTGAAAATTTGACGAAATCCCATCCTGATGCGGTATTTCTGATTCCCTCGAATCCGGACTATGTCAGGAATAATGACGTTCACTTCCCCTTTCGGCAGGAGAGCGGTTTTTTTTATTTAACTGGGCTTGAAGAGGCAGAATCATTTTTAGTATTAGCTCCTAGAAGATCAGGAGCAGGTGGCCATCGCACTATTTTATTTGTAGCGCCTCGTGATCCGGACAAGGAAATGTGGGAAGGGGAGCGCTATGGAGTAGAAGGTGCTATCGGAATATTTGGGGCGGACGAAGCTTACCCTATCAGTGAATTGGATAAAAAACTTCCCGAGCTTCTCGCTTCCGGAGAGCGTGTGTTTTATCGGATCGGCCAAATGGGATACGATCAGCGAATTTTGGCGGCTCTCGAAAGTCATCGCCGTTCACAGGGACGGAGTGGGAGATCCTTACTTTCTGTTGAAGATCCGAACGCTCCAATCGGGGAATTGAGACTTTTTAAGGGCGCAGAAGAAATAGAGATCATGCGCAAGAGTTGTCAGATTTCGGCTAAAGCGCATCGGGCTGCGATGCAAGAGACGCGTCCAGGAATGAAGGAATATGAAATTGAAGCATTAGTCGACTTTATCTTTCGTAAAGAAGGCTGTCAGCGATTGGGTTATGGAAGTATTGTGGCGGGCGGGAAGAATGCGACTTGCCTCCATTATCGCGCCAATAATGACATCCTTAAAGAGGGTGAACTTCTTTTGATCGATGCAGGAGGTGAGTATCAGTATTATTCTGCAGACATCACCCGAACCTTTCCAATCGGACGAAAGTTTACTACAGCCCAGGCGAAGGCTTACGATCTTGTTCTTCGTGTTCAAAAAGAAGGAATAGCAATGACCCGTCCGGGTGCAAAGCTACCTGATATTCATAAGCATGTCTGTGAAGTGATGGTGGATGGATTACTTTCTCTTGGACTTTTGAATGGAAAAGCCGAAGAAATTATAAAGAAAGGCGAGTACCGCCGATTTTATCCGCATAACACCAGTCATTGGTTAGGCATGGACGTACATGATGCTGGGCTCTATATAAAAAACGGCGAGCCACGATTGCTTGAGCCGGGGATGGTTTTTACAATAGAGCCGGGTTTCTACGTTCAACCTTCCGATCATCAAACCCCGTCAGAATATCAAAATATTGGAATTCGAATCGAAGATGATATTTTGGTAACTTCGAAAGGATGCGAAAACTTTACTCAAGATGCTCCGAAAGAACGATCTGAGATCGAGGCCTTGAGAGGCTGAATCTGAAGTTTAGATTTTTAAAATGAATAAAACCGCTTTACCCATCCAGTTAGGTCCCTTCCAGTTAGAGCATCCATTTATTCTTGCTCCGATGGCAGGGATCACAAATTCGCCCTTTAGGCGCCTGATGAGGCGCTTGAAAAGTTCAATGGTGGTGTCCGAATTGGTCTCTGCAAATGGGATCGAGTATGCAGGCGCCCGAACATTAGATTTGTTGAGATACCATGAGGAAGAGCGGGTCGTGGGTCTGCAGATCTTCGGTGAAGATACAGATCTGCTTTGTAAGGCAAGCCAACATATTGAAAAGGCAGGCGCGGATTTTGTTGATTTGAATTTAGGTTGTCCAGTGCCTAAAGTTGTGAAAAAGGGTGCCGGGTCTGCAATGTGTCGCGATCCCATCTCACTGGGTAAAACTCTGGAAGCGATGGTGAAGTCGGTTAAAATTCCGGTAACAATCAAAATCCGGACAGGTTGGGATACAGGGTCGAAAAACGCGATTGAAGTGGTGAGAGCTGCTGCGGATGCAGGTGTGCGCTGGGTCGCGATTCATGGGCGAACACGGGCGCAAGGTTACAGTGGACTTGCAGATTGGGATTTTATAGGTGACATCAAAGCGAAAAGCCCAATTCCGATTATTGGTAATGGCGACCTCACGACCGCGGAAATCGCAGTGGAGAGATACAAGACCTATGGAGTCGACGCCGTCCTGATTGGTCGAGGCGCACTTCGAAATCCTTTTATTTTTGAGCAGTCTTTGGCTGTGTGGCGTGGGGAAAGTTTTCAACTTCCGGAAGCCGAACGGTATGTTCAATTGATGAATGAGCAACAGGCGATGCTGCATGAGATCTATAATCCTCGGATGGCGATGATTCATGCGCGAAAGTTTCTAGCTTGGTATTCCGCGGGATTTCCCGGTTGTCATGAATTCAGAAGCAAGGTTTTCTCGATTCCAGAACCAGAAGCACTTTGGCAAGAAGCCCGTATTTTCTTCGAAAAAAGTACAAAAGAGCGTGATTTGAAATTTTTGTCACAACCCTTCCTCATGGGAGGACATGGTTAAATGGGTGCCAATTGAATGCGAGTGGCATTTTTCTTTGGGCCAAAGGCCAAGTAATAACCCCGCGAATCTTCTTCGAGGAATTTAAGCAGATCAAAATAGGGCGCATGTAGAAATCGAGCCTCTTCTTGATTTGTTTTGATTTTACAGATCAACCGGCCAGGGCGGTATTTTAGACTGGTGGGATCCAGAAGCTCTCGAGTTTCATCATTCAGTAAGAGCTCGTAGCCCGATGCCGGACTTCCATCGATTCGTATTACGAAATAAGGGGTATCTTCGATATGGATGCGCTTGGTCTCGCGGCCAATATGAAGATAATATCCTTTTTCATCTTTCTTCAGACTGCGTGCGAATAGACGCCGTGTGGGTTCGTGTGAGATTTCAACACCGTCGGCCAACCAGATGCCGCTTTGGGTGAGGATGATCACTTCATTATCAATAAAAAAAGGTGCATTGTTCGTCAAGTGTCCTCCGGATTGATTTACAATGAACGCATTCGTTAAAATAACATTAAAACCTTCTTATTGCTTCTCTAAAGCGAGCCACGCTAAGGTGGTGCACTATGGCAAAAACGAAGAAAATAGGAGTTTTCGATTCTGGAATAGGTGGAATCACAGTACTGTCGGAGCTCAGGCGCAGCCTAAGCTCTGTAGATTATGTTTATTTAGGGGATACGGCCCACGTTCCCTATGGAACAAAGAGCGCCGCCCAAATCGAAAAACTTTCCTCTGAATGTGCTCGTACGTTGAAAAGCAAAAATATCGATGCACTCATTGTAGCCTGTAATACTGCGTCGAGTTTGGCGTTAGAAGTGATTAGAAAAGTGATGGATCCTATCCCAGTGTTTGGAGTTGTTGAACCCGGTGTAGCGGCAGCTTTGGCCGCTTGGGGTGAGTCTCATTCGGAAAAAAGTCAAACCCCGATCCTTGTTCTTGCGACACGCGCCACTGTGCAAAGTCATGCCTATGGAAATGCACTTCGGGGAGCCCTGAATACTCTCACTGTGATCGAACAACCTTGCCCTCTTCTGGTTCCCATGATTGAAGAAGGGTGGATTGATCATCCGGTTCTTCATCAGACTCTAGTGGAATATGTTCGTCCTCATTTGAAAAATCACGCTTCTGGGGTTGCACTTTTAGGATGTACGCACTATCCCTGGATTCACAGAGCGTTTGAAAAAGCTTTACCTGGCTGGAAGGTTGTGAATTCCGCTCGGGCTGTGGTGCAATCTTTGGAAAGCAGCCAGCTTTTGAGGGAGAATTTCTCTTCTGAATCGGGTTTGGCAGGTAGAGTGGAATGGATTTTTACGGATCCTGACGCGGTACCTGCTTTTGCGAAGAAGTTGCTCCAAGAAGGCTAAAATTAAAGAGGCGAGAATGGTCGAAAAAGAAGAGAGACCCAAATCAGGTTGTCCCATGCACAGTGTGGCACCTTCGGAATTGACATATAATGATTACCTTAGGGTATCAGATTTACTGAGCCTACAGGTTTCTAAATCCGATCCGCCTCATCATGACGAGCTTCTTTTTATTATCATTCACCAAGCTTATGAGCTTTGGTTCAAGCTGATTCTCCATGAAATTGATAATGCGATTCGATTTATGAATGCTGGAAAAGTCTTGCGAGCGCAGCACTTCGTGAATCGTTCTGTGCAAATTGTGAAACTTCTGGTGCAACAGATTCATATCCTGGAAACGATGGAGCCCATTGAGTTTTTACATTTTCGAGACCATCTCATGCCTGCAAGCGGTTTTCAGTCAACTCAATTTCGAGAGATTGAGTTTGCAGCTGGGTTGAAGGATGAAAAGTATTTGGAATATTTCAAAAACCGCCCCGAGTTTTTGGACCGGCTGAAACAGCGACTGAATCAAATCGATCTTCGCAGTGCTTATTATGACCTCCTCCGAAAACAGGGGTTTGAAATGCCGGAGGGGGCGGGTGATCTTGAGCGTCGATCCACTGAGGGTGTGCCCCCCAATGTCATTCAAGCGATCCTTCCGATTTATCAAACACCTTCAGATCACTTAGAGCTTTATCTCTTAAGCGAGTCATTGGTTGAGTTCGACGAGTATCTGGGTCTTTGGCGTGAACACCATGTCAGAGTGGTGGAAAGAGTGATCGGCTCCAAACAAGGAACGGGAGGCTCACAAGGAGTTGGATATCTTCGAACCACGACGTCGAAAAAGTGTTTCCCAAGTCTTTGGGAAGTTCGAACTCATCTCAAGTTTGAACCCAGTTCTCAGGGCATCAATGTCGGGCTTTGATTTCTTCCGCTAACCGCATTCTGGACTCGCGCCGTTTTTTTGCTTCTTCAAAGCGTCTTATTTCCTCAGAGCTGATGGGAAGCACGGAGGGTACTGGGGTAGGGCGGCCGTGATCGTCGAGTGCTACAAAAGTAGCATAAGCTCGAACTGTATTCACGATTTCACCCGTCAGTGGGTTTTCGGATTCCACTCGTATCCCTACTTCCATAGATGTCCGAGCTGCAAAATTGACCATCGCTCGGAGATGCACGAAATATCCGAGTTTGATGGGAGCGAGAAAATGGAGAGCATCGATAGAGGCGGTCACTACGACGCGTCGGGCATGTCTCCCCGCGGCTATTGCTCCAGCGATATCGATCCAGCTCATCACTTTTCCGCCAAAAATCGTACCTAATGCATTTGTATCGGAAGGGAGCACGATTTCGGTCATAGTGACCGAGGATTCGCTCGGGGGTTTTCCGGGAAGTGTACTTTGTTTGGATAGTGCTGTCATGGAGTACGGTTATAATCGAGAGTTCGAGGTAGATCATTAGAAATGTCACTTAAAAATTGGATCGGTATACTGATTTGCAACTTGATTTGGTCCGTTCATCCCGTAATGGGGAAATGGCTTTTAAATGAAGTCAATCCACCCCAAGCGGCTTGGTTAAGATATTCAAGTGCGCTTCTTTCTTACGTGATTTTTGTCGTAGCTTTTCGTTTTTTTCGCCGTTCGAGTCCGGGAAATCTCACGTTCTTCTTTATTCCGAAGAATTTCTCGGATGGACTTCAAGTGATGACTTTAGGCCTAGCAACTTTTTGTTTTTCCCCCTTGATGCAAATTTCGGGGCTTTCTCATTCCCTGGCGACCGAAAACTCAGTGATCGTTGCAATCGAGCCATTGCTCACGGCATTGTTTGCCTGGTTGCTTTTGCGGGAGAAAGTGACGCTAGTGGATCTCGTTGGATTTACTCTGGCTCTTCTAGGCTTTTCTTTTCTCACCCGTCTGAGTTTTTCGCAGATGATCATGGGTCAGGGTCATTTTTCCGGGAATCTACTCATTCTTTTCTCGCTCATTGGGGAGGCCGTTTATACGGTTTTAGGTAAAAAATTGACAATTCGGCACCCGCCGTTCGCGATTTTTGGAACGGCGTTGGCTGTGGGAGTTTTGTTTCTCGCACTCGGACTTTCGTTTTTCGAGAGTCCTTCTCAACTTGTTGTATTTCAAGGTCTTTCTTGGAGAGCTCTTGGGGCGATTTTTTGGCTGGGGCCGCTGGGCACTACTGTGGGCTACCTATTTGTGATGCTCATTTTATCCGAGGTGTCCATCCTTGCATTAGCACTCCTGCTTTTTATGCAACCTTTGGCGGGAGCGTTATGGGGTTATCTTTTCCTTGGAGACCAACTGAGTCCTATACAGAACTTTGGCGGCGGACTGATTTTGCTGGCTGTCCTGTTGCCCAATGCGATGCGATTAAAAAAACGGCCCATTGTTTGAAAATAAACTTGATGTTCAGATTTAGAAGTTTCTATACTTGACCCGTGGAGGGGAAATGGAAGTCTCCAAACAGGATGCGACACCGGACGGTCAAGAATTAATCCAAACAGTAGTCTCGCTTACGGGTTTGCCTGAGGATTGGATTCGCAATGAACTAGTGCAGATCCTTGAAAATACAGGGCAAACGTCCCATGATGACGTTACGCTAGATCAATTACGGGAGGCAATGGCTGCTTATTTAGAAGGAATGCAGGCCGATTTTTTGGCTGAGAATACCGCGTTTTCTGAGTAAAGTTTAAAGTGTAGCCAAATATTTTGTCTGGCGACCGCATTTATTTCTTTTTGAAATCTCCTAGAATGTTAATTTGCAAAAATTTTTTGATTGGCTCAGAGCAACATTTGTTTCATGTATGTATACTGACTCTAGACAAGCACCGAATCGGGAGGTTCACATATGCTAATTCGTAGCGGTCAAACATCAGTTCCTTCAAGTCTAATCCGCCCGGATCTCGTGGGATTTAATTTGGATACTCCTCAATCAACTTACATTCCTAACCCGATTGTCATTGAACAAACTCCGAGAGGAGAACGGCAGTACGATATTTATTCCAGGCTCCTATTGGACCGAATTGTTTTTCTTGGAACCGAAGTGAACGATACTGTGGCAAATTTATTAGTGGCCCAGATGTTCTTTTTGGAGTCGTCAGATCCTGATAAGGACATTCATCTTTATATTAATTCGCCCGGTGGATCAGTTTACGCTGGGCTTGGGATTTATGATGTTATGCAATTCATCAAGTCCGACGTATGCACCTATTGTATTGGAATGGCTGCCAGTATGGGAGCTCTTCTCTTGACAGCAGGGGCTGCTGGTAAACGATTTAGTTTACCTCACAGCCGAATTATGATTCATCAGCCTTTAGGTGGCGCAAAGGGTCAAGCGTCTGATATTGAGATTCAAGCAAGAGAGATCCTGTTTCTGAAAGATCGATTGAACGCAATTATGGCCCATCATGCGGGAAAGCCTGTAGAACAGGTCAAAAAAGACACTGACCGCGACAATTATTTATCGGCTAAGGAGGCCGTTGAATACGGGCTGATTGATAAAGTAGTAGAAAAACGGGGAATTATTTAACCCATTATTTTTTAAGGAAAGACTATGGACGGAAAAAAATACGGCGACGGTTTTGGGAATCTTTGCTGTTCGTTTTGCGGTAAGAATCAGCGAGAAGTTAAAAAACTGATCGCGGGTCCGACAGTTTATATTTGTGACGAATGCATTGAGCTTTGTAATGATATCATTGCGGAAGAAGGCCAAAAGGAATCCCCTTCTCGCTCATCTCAGGCCATTCCAAAACCGTCTGAAATCAAGAATATTTTGGACCAATATGTGATTGGTCAAGAGCGCGCAAAACGGGTGCTTTCAGTTGCGGTTTATAATCATTATAAGAGAATTCAGCATCAGGGTGAGAAAAAGACTAAAGAAAGTAAAGACGGAATTGAGCTTCAAAAGAGCAATATTCTTTTAATCGGTCCTACGGGTTCTGGAAAAACTCTTCTTGCTCAAACCTTGGCAAAACTATTGAATGTCCCGTTTGCGATGGCGGACGCAACTACGTTAACTGAGGCTGGTTACGTGGGTGAGGACGTCGAGAACATCATTCTCAATCTTCTTCAAAACTGTGACAACAATGTCGAACGTGCTCAGAAGGGGATCGTTTACATCGATGAAGTCGATAAGATCTCAAGGAAAAGCGAAAATCCCTCCATTACTCGAGATGTCAGTGGTGAAGGAGTTCAGCAAGCTCTTCTTAAGATAATTGAGGGAACGATTGCTAACGTGCCGCCCAAGGGGGGCCGAAAGCATCCTCAGCAGGAATTTGTTCAAGTAGATACTTCAAATATCCTATTTATCTGCGGTGGAGCATTTGTCGGGATTGATAAGATCGTCGGGATGAGAAAAGGCAAGAGAAGTCTTGGACTTCAAGCCAATATTACATCTAAGCTCGAAGAAAGTATTTCGAAGATGCTGGCTCAGGTTGAACCCGAAGACTTGATCAAGTTTGGATTGATTCCGGAATTTATCGGCCGGTTGCCCGTTATCGCAACGCTTGAAGAATTGGACGAAAAGGCTTTAGTCGAAATTTTGACTAAACCCCGAAATGCACTGACCAAGCAATATGGAAAGCTTTTCGAGTACGATGATGTCACACTTGAGTTTGAGCCGGATGCGCTTGAAGCAGTTGCAAAAGAAGCTATTAAGCGAAACACAGGAGCTCGGGGACTACGGGCCATACTTGAGCAATCTATGTTAGAAGTGATGTATGAACTTCCTGCGAAGAATCATGTGAAGAAATGCATCGTGACTAAAAATATGGTGCTGAAGGGAGAGCGGCCAGTCATGCTCCTAGCAGACGGGACCGAGGCAGGACAGGCAGCCCCGGCACCTACAAAAGCTGAAAGTGCTTAATTAATTTCGTTCATGAGTGTGGGGCCCTCCTGTTTTGCGATGAAACGAAGTGAGACGAGTCCATTCGTTTGGGTGAATTCGACGAATGGACATGTCTATGTGCATCAGAGGCGGTGCAAAAGCTCATCTGTAAAGATTTTTCTACATAAGCTAAGTGTTTAAAAATGCTCGAATTTTCAGGTAGGAAAAACTGCCCAAAGTTTGCAACCCCTGATCGCATGTGCTGTAGTTAAATAAGGAGAGGAACTCTATGAGCAACTCAAAAAATGAAAAAGACAAGAAGTCTGTTAAGGTTAAGGTTCCGTTATTGCCCTTGAGGGACGTGATCATTTTCCCTCATATGGTGGTGCCTCTTTTCGTAGGAAGAGAGAAATCGATTAATGCGCTAGAAGAATGCGTCAATAAGAAACTCGATTTGTTTTTAGTCGCACAAAGGCAGGCGACTACGGTCAGTCCCGGTGAAAAAGATATTTTTTCTGTCGGAACTTTAGGAACGATTCTGCAAATTTTACGGTTGCCGGACAATACCGTAAAAGTTTTAATTGAAGGAAAGAAACGAGCACGAATTATCGAGTATCACGAAACCGACCGGATGATCGAGGCCGAGGTTGAGGAGCTCGCTGATGTGATCGAGAGTACTGTTGAACTTGAGGCGCTCGTTCGTTCGCTCAAGGCGACTTTCGAAAATTATGTAAAACTTAATAAGCGGATTCCTCCGGAAATGTTGATGAGTGTCAATACTATTGAGGACCCTTCTCGTTTAGCAGATCTGATTGTTGCTCATTTAAATCTTAAACTAGAAGATAAGCAGGAGATTCTGGAAGTTCAGGATCCTTCGAAGCGTCTCGAAAAGCTATTACAACTGATGCAGGGAGAAATTGAAATTCTCCAAGTTGAGCGCCGGATTCGTTCAAGAGTGAAGAAGCAAATGGAGCGTTCTCAGAAGGAATATTATCTGAATGAACAAATGCAAGCCATTCAGAAGGAGCTCGGGGAGAAGGATGAGTTTAAGGCGGAATTGCAGGCTATTGAAAAGCAGATCCGCTCGAAACCGATGAGCAAGGAAGCTAAGGAAAAGTGCAGTCGTGAATTGAAGAAGTTGAAGATGATGTCGCCCATGTCGGCTGAAGCGACCGTTGTTCGTAATTATATTGATTGGCTGATTTGCTTACCGTGGGCTGATTATACTCAGGACCGGAACGACATTAGGACTGCAGAAGAAGTTCTTGAAGAGGACCACTATGGTCTTGAGGAAGTCAAAGAGAGAATTTTGGAATATTTGGCAGTACGAGTATTGACCAACAATTCTAAAGGTCAAATTCTTTGCTTCGCAGGACCGCCGGGAGTGGGAAAGACTTCTCTCGCAAAGTCGATAGCAAAGTCGCTCAATAAAAAATTCGTCCGTTGTTCTCTAGGAGGCGTGCGTGACGAGGCAGAAATTCGAGGGCACCGTCGGACCTATGTAGGAGCTCTACCTGGGAAGATCGTCCAGTCGTTGAAGAAAGCGGGGTCTTCTAATCCAGTTTTCCTTCTCGATGAAGTTGATAAAATGAGCATGGACTTTAGAGGTGATCCCTCTTCAGCTCTGTTGGAAGTACTTGATCCAGAGCAGAATGTTGCTTTCGGCGATCATTATCTGGAAGTGGATTATGATCTATCGAAAGTCATGTTTGTTCTGACTGCGAATTCCCTTTATACCATTCCGAAGCCATTGTTGGATCGTATGGAGGTCATTACGATCTCGGGTTACACCGAAGTGGAAAAATTCAATATCGTTCGGAAATATTTAGTCACCAAACAGATGGACGCGCATGGCTTGCAGCCAGGAGATATTGAGATCACGGATGACGCTGTTCACGGGATGATTCGTAATTATACCCGTGAAGCAGGGGTTAGGAGTTTGGAGAGGATCGTAGCTACGATCTGTCGAAAAGTGGCGAAGAAGATTGTCGAAAAGAGAACGCTCCAGCAGGTGGTTGTTGAAAGTAGTCCGGCTGAAGCTCCCGTCGCACTCAAGCCTAAAACGAAAGGCTCATCAGGCAAGGTCCTGACCTCAAGTTCTCAAGGAAAAGAGAACGTTCAAGAGATGCCAAGGAACCTCATTGTAGTGGCTGAGAAAGATCTTGAGGAAATGCTTGGGCCTCCTAAGTACACAGTGAGCAAGGCGGAAGAGCAGGCCGAAGTAGGGTTGACCAATGGGTTGGCTTATACTGAAGCCGGTGGGGACATGCTTCAAATCGAAGTGAGCGTGGTTCCTGGTAAAGGACAGGTGAAGATTACAGGTAAACTGGGAGAAGTCATGCAAGAATCTGCCGCAACGGCTATGAGCTATGTTCGATCAAGGGCAGCTCTGTTGGGGCTGGATAAGGACTTCTATCAGAATATTGATATTCACCTTCACGTCCCTGAAGGTGCCGTCCCGAAAGACGGTCCTTCTGCGGGAATCACGATGGCGACCGCTATAACGAGTGCTCTCACTAAGACTCCCGTAAAACGAGATGTAGCAATGACGGGTGAAATTACGCTGAGAGGTCGTGTTCTCCCCATTGGTGGTCTTAAGGAAAAACTATTGGCGGCGAAAATCGGAAATATCAAAACCGTCTTGATTCCAAAGGGCAATGTTCCGGATATGAAAAAAATTCCCAAGGAAATTACAAAGGGGATGAAGATTGTACCTGTGGAACATGCTGATCAAGTCCTGAGGCTAGCGTTAGAGCTTGAGCATCCGGAAGAATTTCTGAACCGTAAGGGGATCGGCGATTTATCCACAGCAACCCTAAGTCCAGTCGAGCTGGTGCGAGACGAGCCAACTCCAGACACACCGACCTCGGTTAAACACTGATCCGTAGTTCCTCGTTAGAGTATGAACTCCCGCTTGGGTCAGAGTACCCAGCGGGAGTTTTGTCATTTTCATAGACTGATTTGCGTTCCTATTTTGAACTGATGGGCGAGGGGAATTTGAAATAGAGTTGAGTAACCCAAAAACAGGGAGTCAACCGCTCCTAGGAGTTTTTGTTTAAATTGATAGTGAACATTTGAGGTGGTCATCCACGCGTGAGTGGCATGCTTGTTGATCCAAAACTCTCTGCCGCCGCCGATTTCAAATACAAAAGAACCCAGAGTATATGCGGCTAGCATTTGAGTTTCAAGAACAGGAAACTTGCTCTGATCCATGTTGAGGAAGAATGTATTGCCAATATTGGCAACTAGCCCAAAGTTCCGACTGAGCTGGTATTTGGGATTCCAGCTGACCTCCCATGAGAGAGAGGAATTCCAGTGTTCCGAAACTTGAAAAAGAGAAACTTGATTGACTCGAAATCGGAGAAGTTCGAATGACCCAGACTCCGAGAGAGGACTGATATTCGAAAAATCGCTTTGAATGACTTCATTTGCACGAACCAGATGGGGCACCGACGTGAGGAAAGTGAGGGTGAGCAAGTAACTGAGCAAGAATTTCATTTTTCTATTCATACTTATTCCTATTTTAGGTTCCATACTTCCCATGCGGCGGTATTCCACGGATCAAAAGGAACGAGTTGCTTTTGGTCGTAGTGAGGGCGGTAAAACTCTGTGGCAACCTCATTCAGGAGTGCTGATGATGTTGAGAATGTACTATTCGAAATCGCCAGAATATCAGACTGCGTTAGGATATAATATTCAGGATAGAAGTCTGCTTTTTTGAACTGAACCTTTGTGTCTCGAATGGTCTTGGGCTGAAACCCTGCATGAATAAAGTCCGGTAATACCATATCAAGGTCATCGCTGGCGATAAAGAGGACTGGATCTCTTCCTTCTGCCACCCATTTGGGCCAGATTTTACTGAGCCAATCCACATACCATTGAGCGGGTGAGATCAAGAATGGCGGTGCGCCGAAATCTCCGCGCCTCAGATGAATACTGACGAGTGTTTTGTGTCCCCCTCGAATAGTTTCAAGGGCAGGTTGTACGATATTTTCGACTTCAGAACTTGGCTTAAATAGAGATTGAATATAGGCTTTGTCCTGACTGTGCATGGAAGTATGAATTTGGTAATAGCCGAGAAAATCAACATTGACGAATTTTTTATCGTT
>Ga0207137_1153_pt1 | contig 15346 bp, 14 predicted proteins | sample Alteio_BWMinHeat_9_FD_153572 | JGI IMG/M metagenome (GOLD analysis project Ga0207137, IMG submission 153572) | Enriched cells from forest soil in Barre Woods Harvard Forest LTER site, Petersham, Massachusetts, United States -... | ecosystem: Environmental > Terrestrial > Soil > Temperate forest >...
GCGTACACGCCTACGATCAGATCGAAACACTTTTGGGTCAAGGAACCTTGGGCCTTGAACTTGAAAAACAGTCGCCTCATTTGGATACGCTTTTGGTCGCGGTGGGCGGCGGGGGGTTGATCGGAGGCGTCGCGGCGTGGTACGCAAACCGGATCAAGATCATTGGGGTCGAGCCGGAAGCAGCACCTACACTGTCCCGTGCCTTGGGCGCGGGCCGGCCCGTCGATAGCCCCGCGGGTGGGATTGCCGCCGATTCACTGGCGCCACGGCGTGTGGGAGAGCTGATGTTCCCCCTTGCACAGAAGTTCGTGCATGAAGATATCTTGGTACCGGACGAGGCGATTCAAGAAGCACAGGAAGCGCTGTGGAAAGGGCTACGGGTGACGGCGGAACCGGGTGGGGCGGCTGCGTTCGCGGCGCTATTGGCCCGGGGCTACAAACCGGAGCGCGGGGAACGCGTAGGCGTGTTGATTTGTGGAGGCAACACGGGCGCGGTGAATTTCGCTCACGCGAACGGGGCGAGCGGACAGAGATAAGATCAACTTTGTTTTATTCCTTACTCATTTAATTCGCCTGGAGGCTTGCAATGTCAGTCTACGAACGCTTGCGCGCGCTGCAAATATCGTTAGCCGAGGTTGCCGCACCGGTGGCGGCGTTTGTCCCGTTCGTGCGCACCGGCCATCTACTGTTTGTCTCGGGTCACATTGCGAAAAAAGACGGCAAGCCGCTGGCTGGAAAGCTCGGCGAGCAATTCACAACAATGCAAGGAAAGGAAGCGGCGCGCGGGATCGCGATCGATCTACTGGGAACTTTGCACGCCGCGACGGGCGATTTGGAGAAGATAAAACGCATCGTGAAACTGATGGTGCTGGTGAACAGCGCGGCCTCGTTTACGGAACAACACGTGGTAGCGAATGGCGCTTCCGAGCTGTTCGGCGAAGTGTTTGCGGAAAAGGGGCCGCATGCACGAAGCGCGTTTGGAGTGGCGCAAATTCCGTTCGGTTCGTGCGTGGAAATCGAATTGATCGCGGAAGTTGGCGAAGACTAAAAGCCGGGAAGAGTTCGAGATGGTGTGGGCGGGGAGCCAAATTGGGAGTGGCGCAGGGTTTAAAAGCGCGTTGAATGAGCAGGGCGACGTGATGGAAAGAGGAATTTGTGAAAAGAGATGCGAAGAGAAAAACCAGCATCAAGATCGCGGAAAGTAACGAAGAGATTCGCCGGTGTTTTCCGGTGATGAAGCAATTACGGGAAAGGCTGACCGCTGAGGAATTTACAAAGCGTGTGGCGGAGCAAGCGCGTGAGGGCTACAGACTCGCTTTCCTCGAGAGTGGGGGACAAATCGTGGCGGTTGCGGGATTCCGGATTTACCACATGCTGGCGACGGGAAGAACGATGTATGTCGATGACTTGGTGACGGACGAGAACGCGAGATCGGAGGGATTTGGAGAGGCGCTACTGAAATGGCTGATCGAACTTTCACGGAAAGAGAAATGCGAGATGTTCAGCCTGGATTCGGGAACGCACCGGCGGCGGGCGCACAGATTCTATTTCGCGCAGGGAATGCACATCGCCAATTATCATTTTGAACTTTCGATCAAGAGTTGAGCGTACTGTTCATTGGAAATACGCACATCGCGATAGCCCTACTGCCGAAAAGAAATGACGTGAACATCATCACGCGGCTTGAAAGAACGAGAGATCAAACGCTGAAGTGTTTTGCTCTGGGTGACGACCAGCTCGCCCGGAGTTACGGGCCGAGCAAGTGGGCGGTCAGGTTCATATTGCATCATCTTGCGGATGCTGAGACGGTTTTATACGACCGAATCCGGCGCGTCGTCAGCGAGCCAAAACAGGTTTTGTGGGCGTTCGATCAGGATGCGTGGGCAAAAGGGCTCGATTATACGCAGGCACCGCTCAATCTATCGTGTCGAATCTACGAAGCGGTTCGTGCAGGAGTGATTTACCAGGCGCGTGTGCACTATGAGAAAAACGGACATCTGGAATTCGTCCACAGCGAAACAGGAATCCGAACACTCAAAGAGGAATTTGACAAGGTCGCGTCGCACAACGAACATCACTTGCAACAGATCGAAACTGCACTCACCCAACGGGACCTGAGCACACATCGCCCAAGCGGATCGTAGCCCAGTTGAAATCCTTTTTTGGTCCGCGTAACGAAGCCATCTGTCGGAGCATTGCCAGTTGTTTGATGAGGGTCATCACGTCCGCGTTCACTTCTCTCGTCTGGGTGACAAGGGCGCAGCGATGCTGCGCCCCTACAAGAGATTCAGACTGAGTGGTTGCGCGAAGCGAAGGACTTCGGACGATCGAGTTCTTCAGGCTAGGGTGAGCGAAGAGCGGCGCTGAGGTGGCTTGGGAGAAATATCGCGGTGGGCCCACCAATTGCGCCAGGCATCTGGATCATTTTCGAGTTTTGCGCCGGTGATCACACGGAGCGAGTTGTAGATCAAGCCGCGCGTGGCGGAGTTCAGCGAATCATCGTCGATGAAGTTGAGCAGATCGGGAACCGTGCTAAGGCGCTGCTCATGCGTCAGCATGCCGGACTGGGCGAGGCTGCAGGCGGCGCGCTCGCGCACGCGCAAAGAGGAATCGTGGGCCAGGATGGACAGCATCGGACCGATGGAGGCGTCCGTCCCGAGCATGGCCAAACCCTCGACGGCCCAATAACGAGACTGCAGGTCGCGATCATGGGCGTAAATAAGCAACAAACCCAAGACGCGAGCGGGTTGCACGCCGCGATTGCCGAGCGCACCAAGCCTCCACAAGGCCAGCGAACGAACCGGAGAATTTACGTGCAGTTGCCGTTCGAGAAAGTCGACACTGTGGGGAGACTTTGCAAGATTGCTCGAGGCTAGGTCGATTTCAACGGCGGCGGCGCGCACGCGGGGATCTTCGGACTTCAGCGCGGCCAGCACAAGACGGAAAAGTTGATCGGTGCTTTGCACACGGCCACGCCAGGCGTCGACGTGCTTGCGAATCAAATCCAATGAAGGTTCAGGTTGCTGCATGGCGCGTACCAGCAGACGTTCGGCCTGCTGCTGCGGAGGGAGGCGCAAGATTTCAGCGTCGGCGATTTTCTCCGCGTCGGGATCGGGAAGAGAAAAGGAAGCAGGGGACGAAGGGGGTAGCGCGTTGAGTGCATGGGCGGCCTTGGATTTAGCCGAAACCAACTGGATGCGGGCGGCCTGAATTCCCAGGAAGAGGGAAATGACGGCAAGGATAGAAAACGTGAGGGCGGGACGGCGCAGGGCGACGGAGAACGGCTGCTTGAGTTCTATGCTGGGGCGATTTTGTGACTCGTTCACGCTGCACGTCCGGCGGGGAGGCTTCACCCGCAACATGCTCAAAGTACGGTTTGGCAGGGGGGCCAACAATGGTACGGCGGGCCAGCCGCTCTAGTAAGGCAGGTGCAAGCGGTTCGTTATCTACAGGTTGGAGGGTTTACTGGTAAGCAGCGCGAGGAGCAAGACGGTACCACAGAACAGGTTGCGTCTAGGAGGCCAGGGGTGCCCGGGACTTCAAGGAGCGCGTTCGAAGGGGTGGTCGTAGCCGGTCATTTCGAGGTAGCCGACCCCCTGCAGAGGCTGGGCTCCCCGGTTGCCGATGAGACTGATCGAGCCTTCCCAGTAGCTGGGGCCTAAGTGCGCCGGTCCCGCCAGTTCTTGGGAGGGCAAGGGCGTGGTGGCTTGCAGTTCGACACCAAGTCGCGGGATTTCGATTTTCCAGGCGATGGGATAGACAGCATGAGTTTCCGGGCTCGCCCAAGTTTTGCCCATGGGCACAAGAGTGAAATCAGTTTGGCGCAGATGGGTAGTGCGGCCGAGGGCGTCGACAAATGTTCCGGCGGAGTAGGGATCGATGGAGCCGTCCCTGCGGCGAATGCGAAAGAGCATCAACTCGGTGTTGTCGTCGAGCTGCAAACTGAGCCAGTCCCAACCGGCCTGATCCGGTTCCAATTGATGAGTGAAGAATTCGTGATCCATCCAGGCGAGGCCCTCGACAGTAAATTGCTTGTCGTTGAGGCGAATCGAGCCCCTGGTTGCGAGGCGAGTGAGCGAAATGTAGTGCGAGGCGCGGCCGGGACCGGAGGCCTTTTGGCTGACGCCATTTTCACCGTGAATAACGGGCCGCTTCTCGGCACGTAGAGTGAGATACAACTGGAAGCGATCGTCAACAGCCTGCAAGTCCTGCTCGTCTCCGCGCCATTGAATCTTCCAATTGCCGTTCCAGACACGGGCGTCGGCTTGGTTGACGCCCGCAATGCCGGGGCCGGAGCGATTGGCGCGCTCGGCGCGATAAAAATGCTGGCCGTCAAGATCACTCAAGGCGAGATGCGCGAGGTAGAGATCGCGGACGTCCCAAGCGGAATTCTTGGAGGGATCGCGGGTAACGGCCTGGCGGAAAAAAGTGAGTTCGAATCCGAAGCGGTGGCCGTCGGCGGATTTCAGGTTGCCGGTGTAATACCACCACTCAGTTTGAAAATCGGGATGGTTGAAATGATCGCGAGGGAATTCAAAACGATAATCGGGAAGCGCGGTGCGGTATTGCGCCGATAAAGGCTGAGCGAACAACAGAGCGACGAGGAGGCAGCTAAGGCTACTCCTCATGAATGACCTCGATGGGATTGAGCTGCACGGCGACACGCGCCGGATAAAGACCCGCGAGAAGAGTTGCGGCATAAACAAAGGAAAGACCGGAGAGCAGCACGGCGATAGGCCAGTGAAAACGAATTGTCCAGCCAAAGGACTGCTTGTTGATGACGTAAATGAGAACGAGAGAAAGCGCAAAGCCCAACCCGACACCTGCGAAATTGGCGAAGAGACCCAGAAGGCCGGCTTCGACAAGGATAAGCTTACGAACCTGTTGGGCTGCGGCGCCGAGGAAGCGCAGCAAGCCCAATTCGCGGCGGCGATCGATCACAAGGGCAAGCAGCGCGCCCGCGATGCCCATGACGGCGACGATGATGGCGACAGCTTCGAGAGCGTAGGTAATCGCGAAGGTACGGTCGAAGATACGAACGGCTTCGGAGCGCAGGTCGCGATTGGAAAAGATGAGGATGCGACGGCCCGCGGCGGCTTGCTCGATTTCCGCGCGAACGGATTCGGGAGAGAAGCTAGGTGAAACGTAGACCGCAAGATTGGAAGGCGCGGGGTCGGGAAGATAGCGCATCAGGACGGCGCGATCCATGAGAATGGTGCCGCGCTCGTTGCCGTATTCATAGTAGACGTCCTCAATTCGGAAAGTTTCGCGGGCCGCGCCCAGCGAGAGAGTAATGGAATCGCCGGGGCGCGCATGATGCTTGGAAGTGAAGGGCTCGCTGACAAGTATAGCGTTTGCATTGCGAAGCTCGGCCAGAACTTTGTCGGCGGACCTGCCGGAAAAGAATTCCGCGTTGCCGTGGGAACGGAGGGGGCCCAGATCGACGGCGGCTAACTCCACGGGAAGAGCTTCATAGGTGATTTCGTAAGCACGCAAACGATCGACCTCGGCGACGCCGGGAAGCGCGGCGATTTTCTCCGCGAGTCCAAGTGAAAGTACGGGATGCCGGTCGGCGGCTTCCGGACCGGCGGGGCGGATGTAGAGATCCGCGGGCAAACGTCCGTTCATCCAGAGAACCACGGTTTCACGGAAGCTGCCGACCATGATGCCGACAGCGGTCATCATTGCTACGGCAGTAGAAAGGGCACCCACCAGAACCGATGTGCGGCGGAGCGAAGCGGCGAGACTTCGCGACGCGAGCAGGGCCTCGACGCCGAGAACGCGGCGCAGGCCGGAGGATAAAAAGGAAGCCGACCAATCGACGAACGCGGGAATAGCGAGCGCGGAAGAAATAACAAGAAAGAGCGCCGCGAAATATCCGAAGACCGGCTTCCCGCCAACGGCGGGAGCGCGAGAAGCGAGCGCAGCAGCGACGCCCAGAGCGAGTGCGAGACAAAGATCGCGGGTCATGTGAACCCGGGCGGTGTATTCGCGGCGGCCGCGGGCCATGGCCTCGACGGGAGATGCTTGCGAGGCCTCACGCGCGGGCGAGTATGCAGATGCCACGGAGACGCCGACTCCGATGAAGAAAGCATACAAAACCGACGAAAGGTCCAATGCAAGAGGACCGGGGCGGCTACTGACGTAGAGAGCCTGGACGGTGGCGGACATCAGTCTTACCGCGCCGGTGGCCAAGAAGCGGCCGAGGGGAATGCCGAGCGCGGCCCCGGCTAATCCGAAGCAGGCAGCTTCACCTACAAAGGCGGCGAGGATTGTGGCGCGGCCGGCGCCGAGAGCACGAACCACGCCAATATCCGCGCGGCGGCGAACGACCGAGACGGAAATCGTGTTGTAGATGAGAAAAGCGCCGACGACGATGGCGATGTAACTGAGCAAGCGAAGATTCCAGCGAAATGCCGCGAGCATCCGGCGATTCTCGATTGTGCCTGTGCCTTGCGGTTGCACGTCCACACCTGGAGGAAGCACGTTGCGGAGGCGTTGCTGCCATTCTTCGAGCGCTGAGGCCGGCGGAATTTTGACAAGGATACGGTCGAGCCTGCCGAAACGATTTAGTGCGCGCTGAGCCGAGGCGATATCCATGACGATGGCGGATTCGTTGCCGCTAGCGTCCGGGAAAATACCACGAACCGTGCAGACCACGACCTGGTCGTTGATCAGTAATGAGATTTGATCGCCGGGCTTGCGGCGGAGACTCGCGCTGATCAGGATGGCGTCGTTTTCGCCCAGGTGCTTCACGAAGTTGCCGGAATCTGAGATGTTTGAGAAGCTGGAGAGACTGTTGGCATGAGCGCTGGCTTCGGCAACCAAATCGAGACCGATCAAAGGAAAAGACTGTTTCGTTTCAGTGATGGAGGCGTAGTCCTCGATGCGCGGCGAAAAGCGGAGCGGGTAAGGCAACGCCGCGAGCGTTCCCATGACCGATTCCGGAATGCCGCCTGGGGCGGTGATTTCGAGGTCGTTGTCACCAGCGAGCGTCTCCATGGAGGAGCGGAAAGAACCTGTGGCAGCGTTGCCGGCGAGATCGATGGCCAGGACCACGGCCACGCCGAGAGCCACCGCGAAAACAGTCAGCGCGGCGCGAACGGGTTCGTGGAAAAGCGGGCGAACCAGCAAACGGTAGAAAAGAAGCAAGCGTGCCATATCAACGCCGGAGGATTTCTTCGATTTTTCCGTCACGGAGGTGGACGGCCGCGTCGGCGAGCGAAGCGGCTTCGGGGCTGTGCGTGGCCAGCAGGGTGGCGGTTTTTTGCTCGCGAGTGAGGCGGCGCAAAAGTTCGAGGATGGAATTGCCGGTGATCGTATCGAGATTGCCGGTCGGTTCATCAGCCAGAATTACGCTCGCAGAATGGACCAGGGCGCGCGCGATGGCGACACGCTGCATTTGACCGCCAGATAATTGATGCGGATAACGGTCGCCGAGCCCGTCGAGCTCCACCCAGGCAAGACGTTCGCGAGCAGCGGCGCGAGCGTTGGGCTTGCCGGCAAGAAGAAGCGGCAATTCGATGTTTTCTAGCGCCGTCAGCGTATTGAGCAATTGAAAAGATTGAAAGATGAAGCCGACTTTTTCGCGGCGAAGCTGGGTGAGCGCGGCGTCTTTGAGAGCGGATGTGGAAATTCCGTCGAGCAAAACCTGTCCCGAGGTGGGAAAGTCCATCGCGCCCGCCAAATTCAAGAGCGTCGATTTGCCGCAGCCGCTGCGGCCGACCAGAGCGACGAATTCACCGCGGGAGACTTCGAGTGAAAGGCCATCAAGCGCGCGCACGCGCTGCCCGTCGGTGAGGTAGTCCTTGACGACGTTCTGGAGAGAAACAATGGCCATAGCGCTCTAACAAAATGACGGCACGCTGAAGGAGCGAGCCGGATCGCGAGCAGACACTAGCGGACGAAGACGGGATACTGCACGCGCCAGCGTCACATGCTGCAACGCACAGTATCCCACACTTGCACGGAGGGCTTACCGCTTGAGGTCGCTGAGAGCTTTTTCGATCGCCGCGACAACCTGAGGAGAGTCGGGCGTCACCTCGGGCTCAAAACGGGTAATAATGCGGCCGTCCGGGCCGACCAGGAACTTCGTGAAGTTCCACTGAATCTCGCCGCCCGTTTTCGGGCTGGCCGACTTGTCGGTCAAAAACTGGTACAGCGGCGATATGTCATCACCCTTGACGGACACTTTCGACATCATGGGGAAAGATACTTTGTATTTCGTCGTGCAGAAAGTCTTGATCTCCTGGTTGGTGCCGGGTTCCTGGGCGCCAAAGTTGTTTGCCGGGATGCCCACAATCACGAAGCCGCGGTCCTTGTATTTTTCATAGATGGCTTCGAGCGCGGAATACTGGGGCGTGAAGCCGCAGCGGCTGGCCACGTTCACAAGCATCACCACTTTTCCCTTGAAGGAGCCGAGCGGAGTGGGGGAGCCGTCAATGCTGTTTAGCGTGAAGTCGAAAACGTTCTTGTCGGCGGCCATCACTGCGGCCGCGCAGAATAGCAGGCAAAGCAGTCCTTGTGTAAGAACTTTGGTCATATTCCCTCCAGGTTGATGGTCTTGTCCAATCAAATACAGTAACGCAGCCGGGCTAGTAATGGCGAGGCACACTTCACCGGCACACCCTCCAAGACCTCAGACGCACGAGGATTATTCCCCGGGTGCAGGAAATAAAAGAAAAATTTGGCTATGCGAGCGGGCGACGAGCGGATCCGATGCCGAAAATCGCAAGCGGCTGGCGCTTCCGATTTGTTTCAGCGCTTGATTGAGACTACTCGCACGCTGTTATAGACTGCGCCGGCGCGGGCTCGACACGGGAAGGAGACACAGATGCTAGTTGCATCGGGGCTTGCAGTCACTCACCGGACGCTGGCCCCCGTGGACCTCGCGATCATCGGGATCTACTTCGCGCTGGTGTTCGGCATCGGTTTTTATTTTGCTAGGAGGGAGCGGACTTCCGAGGATTATTTTCTGGCAAGCCGCAACATCGGCTGGTTCGCGATCGGCGCATCGCTTTTCGTTTCCAATATTTCGACGGAACATTTCATCGGGCTGGCGGGATCGGGCGCATCGTCGGGACTGGCAGTAGGACACTTCGAATGGCTCGCATCGCTGATTTTGTTGCTGCTCGGCTGGGTGTTCGTTCCGTTTTATCTACGTTCGAATGTTTTCACGATGCCGGAGTTCCTGGAGCGCCGCTTCAACCGCAGTTGCGCGACGTACCTCGCGAGCATCTCGATCATCGCTTACATCTTCACGAAAATCTCCGTGCATCTATATGCTGCGGCGATTGTGCTCAAGGGCGTTCTAGGTTGGAACACGATGACTGCGGCCGTCATCCTGATCGTAGCGACGGGAATCTACACTATCGCCGGAGGACTTTCGGCTGTGATTTACACCGATCTGGTGCAGACGCTAATCCTTTTAGCGGGGGCGGTGGCGCTGACCTGGATTGGTTTGGAGAGGGTGGGCGGATTCACAGGATTACGCGCGGCACTACCGGCCAGCTACTTCCACATGATGCGGCCTGCCTCGGACGGTGAATTCCCATGGACGGGGATTTTCTTCGGCGCCCCGATTTTGGGCATCTGGTACTGGTGCACGGACCAAGTGATTGTGCAGCGGGTGCTTTCGGCAAGAGATGAAGGCCACGCCAAAGCCGGAACGATATTTGCAGGTTTTCTGAAACTGCTGCCGGTGTTCGTGCTGGTAATTCCCGGCTTGATTGCGTTCGCGCTGTATCCGCAGCTATTCCCTCTGGTCGACGGTAAAGTGACGAACGGCAATTTTGCGTACCCGGCGATGATTGTCAATTTACTTCCCACCGGGCTTGTGGGTTTGATGATTGCCGCACTCCTTGCGGCGCTGATGGGGGCGATGAGTTCGGTGTTTAATTCGACTTCGACGATGGTAACACTCGATTTTTACAAGAAACTGCGGCCGAACGCTACCGAACGGCAGCTCGTTTCGTTTGGAAAGATCGCGACGGGCGTGATGGTTGTCCTGGGAGTGCTGTGGGTTCCGTTCATCGACAAGCTAAGCTCACAGCTTTGGATTTATTTGCAGAGCGTGCAGGCGTACATCAGCCCGCCGATCGCGGTGTGTTTCATCTTCGGGATTCTCTGGCCGCGGCTGAACGGGCAAGGGGCGATCAGTTCGCTCCTCGTGGGTTTTGTGCTGGGCGCAGTGCGATTCATTTTCGAGGTGCTGGATAAATCGCGGCACTATCAATCCAGAGCGTTGCGCCGATTAGTCGACATGAACTTTTTGCACTACGCCGTTCTGATGTTTGTGGTGTGTACATTTGTGCTGATCGCTGTGAGCATGCTGTATCCGGCTCCGGAGCGAAAAAAGATAGCGGGGCTCACCTTTGCGACCGTGGATGAAAAGCTCGATACGATGAGCGTGAAGAATCAACACATGGAAAGAGAAACCCGGCGCGAGCATTTTGTGAACCTGGCGTTTACGGTGGTGTTGCTGGTGACCGTAATCGGTCTGTGGATTCACTTCCGATAGGGTGACATGTTGAAAAGCGGGCGATTGTGACATCAACGATACACAGTCTTCGGCCTACTGTTTCGCGCCAAGAAGCAGTTGCACTGTTTTCGGCTTGTGGTGTTGCCGGATTTTTCTTGCGCATCCAAAACGGATCGCTGCTGCGGATCGCCGATGCCTACGTCCCTTACTGGATTTACCGCGTGCGGTACGTACTGAGGAAAGGAGAGGCGACGCGCCTATTTGCCTTGGACGCCGTCGATGGCTCACTCGATCTCTTCGAATTTCCCAAACTGCCAGGCGTGCATGAGCTTATCGCTATAGAGACGCGGAATGATTTGGCGTCCCGACTGACGGAAGAGCGCGCGGAAAGTTTGCTGCGAGAAAAAGTTCTGCGAGTACTGTTTCAACGAGGCTTTTTTGAATTGCGGAAGCCGTATCTGGAGATCGTGGGCCATGCGATGAAATTGCACATGCCGTACTGGCTCGGTTTTTACGACCGCCGGAGCAGGGTGCACTGCCGAGTGATGGATGCGGTGCGAGCGCGGGTCGAAGGCGCGAAAGCTTCGGCACTTTTTGAGCAATGGCTCGCGGCGTGATGCAAAATTCTTGGACTGAAATGTAGCCCTGCGATCGGTGCAAGTAAGAACTCCAGAAAAAAACGCTTCATTGAAGGCGCGGCGGCTCACGGATGATCGTGAGATGGGGATAGACTCTTTTTAGCTCCGCACACCAGGAGGCCCAAAACTCGCTGGTTGTATTTGGATCCGAAGTGACGCCGATTTGGTCAACACCTGACGATTCCGTCCACCAGATAGCGTTTTGCAGCAAATAGAGAGCGACCAAGGGATTTTCCGTATCCAGGATGCGACCCGAACTAGGGACGGGAGGCAAATGCTGCGAATGAGCTCCGAGGCCACCCGATGGAGCGCCGAGCCATTCCGCAAGAGGAGGTTTCGTTACCCACGGATGATGGGAACTGATGTGAATTAACTCTAGATTGAGAGCGACCTTCATTTGCTGTTCATGCGCAGAGGTAACGACATCAGCCAAGTCCTTCAACGAGCCGCGACGCGGATCGACCGAATAAAAATCGACAACCCCTTGATCCGCGCTAACTGGGATGGCATCCCGCATGGCGACGGGAGCGAGGCGGAGTAGGGTCGTGCCCATTTTTTTGAGCTGCGGCAAGCGCTCGCGGACACTACGGAGATCGCTCTCATCGCGGGGAGGAATTTCGTCCGTTGCGAGCCCTTGAACTTTTCCCTGAATAGCTGCGCGAGCAGCCAGAGGCAATTCGAACGAAGTTGGCCCGTTCGGCGTCGTGACACGGCAAATGGCGGTGCCCGAGCGAGTCGAGGCGCCAATTTTCAGCCATACGAAAAGATAGTCGCCGCCGGCAGTGGCTTGCGTGCGCATGACGCGAAGGGTCGGCAAGTTGCAACTGACATGAGTAGCTTCGAGGTCATGCCCTGAGAGAAGGAAGAGAGTCTCAGACGTAAGACCGATCCACCAGTTCGGGGGCTCAATTTTCGTGACTTGCGGTGCAGCGGAGGTCTGCGGCGGAGAGGCATGGAGAAGCGCGGGCGCGGTCATCAGTGTGAATAAGACAGCGATAGAAACGAAGCGTATTGGTGGCCGAAAGACGGAATGCTTTCGAGGAGAAGCCACGCCGGTCATTGCGAATCCTTTTGCGAGTGAGCACCTGGGGATTCGACGAAGATGAGCTTCCCGAAGGCTTCTGGAACGTGGAAATTCGGTTGTGGTGTGCCTGTGGGGGACCAAGCTGAATAGAAACGCGGTTCGGCCTGGCCCTCGACGCGATAGAAATTTGCCCGCCAAGTGGCGCGGGGATCGAATCGCGCGACAAGACTTTTCATGGGTATGGACAATTCAGCGGTCCATTGCTTGTTTTTTTCATCGATGCTCGCGCGGCGAATAAGCGCGCTGTGCAAATCGTTCTTCTCGCCCCGCGTGATGTCCAGGTCGATCCAAAAACCATTGGGGCTGACTTCGAATTCCTTGTAGCAGCGCGGAACCGAGGGATCAGGTTGGAGGAAAGCCTCGGCCACATCGCGGTCCCAAAGCAGGTCGCGGCGCCCGTTCGGATCGGAGTCCGGAAAGACCGTGATGCTTCGATAGTGCGCCTGGAAGCGAACATAGAGCGTGTCCGGTGTCCATAGCAGGCGCACCTCGGTCGCGCGAAGCGGGTCGCTATTCTTGCCCTGCCAATCGGCGTCGAACCGGATCGGCGGGGCAATTTCCCATGCGGATGCCGGAGGAAAACCTTGTGGGTCAACCGTGGCGAGAAGCCGGACGGCAGTTGCGGTTGGCGTGGACATGAAGTGATCTCTTCCGATGTTGACACAAGTCATTCCCGAGAAAAGAAAATTGGCCAGCCCAATGACCAGTGAGGCACAGAGAAAGAGTCTGCGCCCCGTATCACCCGGGCGATGCGATTGCATGCTGCGAACTGATTGCGCACCACTGCGGATCGATATCCCCAACGCGCTAGATCGACGTGTTAGCATGAATTTTTGACGCCAAAGCGAAGGCCCGCTACGAGGCCGGCCGGAATTTCCAGGAGAGCGGACATGGTAGAACCAGTGAACGCCGAAGAATATTCGACGCAGCCTCAAAGACGCAAGCCGGAGACTTTTGAGTTCGTCAAGCTGCGCTTGGACGCCAACGTCGCGCGGATGACGCTGAATCGCCCCGAGCACAATCTGCTCAACGAAGCGATGCTTCGCGAGATTGCCGACGGCATTTCGTTCGCGGGCGATCGCGATGACATCAAACTCATTGTCCTCGATTCGGCGTGCAAGGTGTTCAGCGGAGGCATCGACATCGGCGAGTACACGTCGCAGCGGGTTTTTCAGATGATCGACGCCTTTCACGCGGCTTTTTCCAGCATGCTGGAAATCGGCAAGCCCGTGGTCTGCGTGGTGAACGGCCCCGCGATTGGGGGAGGCGCGGAGCTTGCAGCGTTCGGCGATTTGGTTATCGCCACGCCAAAAGCAAAATTTGCCCAACCGGAAATCACTATCGGCATTTTTCCGCCGCTGGCCTCCACGATTCTGCCGTACCTGGTGGGACCGAAAAAGGCGCTGGAACTCGTGTTAACGGGCGATGCGGTGACGGCAGAGCAGGCTCACGAATTGGGTATGGTGAATCGGCTGGTCCCTGAAGCGCAGCTGGAAAAGACAGTACGCGACCTTGTCGACCGCATTTCGGGACATTCCGGCCCGGTGCTGACGATGGCGAAGAGAGCGATTCTGGGCGGCATGGGCATGTCGCTGCGCGATGGCCTAAAGCACTCCATGAATATTTTCCTCAACGAACTCTACCGGCTCGAAGACTCGCAAGAAGGTTTGCACGCCATGGTCGAAAAGCGCAAGCCGAACTGGAAGAACCGCTGACGCAGCCACGCGAAGATTCGCGCGCGATTGACACTGGCACGCACGCGGCTTACACTCATCTTTCAATTTGCAGGCAGGGAAGCGGGGAAGGCCGTGAAAATCGGCCGCGGTCCCGCCACTGTGATCGGCTGAAAAGCCGTAAGCCAGGCCACCCTCCCATGCCGCGGAAGCCCGTGCTCTTCGCGAGAAAGAGCTCGGCGATAGCCCCGGATGTCTCGCGGGGCTTTTTTATTGGGTCTGATTGAGCTATCAGCAAAGGGGAGCTTTGAGAGGAAATCCGCGCGTCCGGGTTCGACATTGCTCGATCGCCGTTGTGTTGATGTGGTTTGCGGGTGCGGCGTCGACGAGGGCTCAATCGGTCGCGACGAGCGTTGATGCTCCTCCCGCAGGCCGCGAGGTGGTGGATGAAGCTGGGCGCACGGTGAGGATTCCACAACCCGTGCAGCGCATTGTTTCCCTCGCGCCGAGCTTGACGGAAACCATTTATGCGCTTGGCCTCCAGGAGCGACTCGTTGGCGACACCAACTACTGCGACTATCCGGAGGACGCGCAGAAAAAAACCAAAGTGGGCGGCGCGATCAATCCGAATCTCGAGGAAATTGCGGCGCTTCGGCCGGATCTCGTTCTCATGACGAAAAGTCTGAACCGCCTCGATACAGTTCACGCGCTGGATAGCCTGGGAATTCCCACTTACGCGACCGATCCTCACAGTGTCGAGGATATAGTCTCCTCGACCAAGCGGCTTGCAGACGTGCTCGGAGCCCCGGAAGCAGGAACCGCACTGGGCCTCGATCTGGAGCACCAGTTGAGTGCACTGAAACAGCGCCTTGCGCCGTTTGCGCCACGGCGCGTGTTTTTTGTCGTTTGGCCGGAGCCGCTGATTTCCATCGGGAAGGATACCTTTATTGCCGATGCGCTTCGCTTGGCCGGGGCGGTGTCCGTCGTGGACTCCGCGCAGGGCTGGCCGGAAGTAAACCTCGAGGAAGTCGTGAAACTTCAGCCGGACTACCTCGTTGTTGCTACGGGGCACGGGGAAAACCTAGCGCATGACATGGAGGCGTATTCGAGCCTGCCAGGATGGCGACTCTTGGAGGCCATGCACAACGGGCGGCTCGCAGTGATTAGCGATGCAGTGAACCGTCCCGCGCCGCGAATCATATCTGCGATTGAAGAACTCGCGCGGCAACTGCACCCGGAAGCCTTCGCGGAGCCGAAAGAGAAGCAAAAGATCGAAAAGGAGAGCCCGCAGAAGAGTGACAATCGTGGCGCCGCGACGCCATTTAAGGCGGATGGTAATGGAAGGGATGTCGAAGAGGTTTGCTCATGCGCCCTCTGACGTTCCAAAATCTCTTTCTCCGCTGCTTGGCGCTAGCGGCCGTGCTTTTCGTGGTCGTGGTGATCGCGCTAAAGCTCGGCGCGGTGCCGGTTT
>Ga0207137_1124_pt2 | contig 15288 bp, 13 predicted proteins | sample Alteio_BWMinHeat_9_FD_153572 | JGI IMG/M metagenome (GOLD analysis project Ga0207137, IMG submission 153572) | Enriched cells from forest soil in Barre Woods Harvard Forest LTER site, Petersham, Massachusetts, United States -... | ecosystem: Environmental > Terrestrial > Soil > Temperate forest >...
GGGTTCGAAACTGCCACGCGGGCAGCGGCGGCGGGCGGATACACGCTGCTCGTGGACATGCCACTGAACTGCTTGCCAGCTACAACCACCGTGCCCGCGCTCGAGCTTAAACGGGCGGCGGCACGAGGCCGATGCAGAGTGGATTGGATGGCCTGGGGAGGAGTTGTCGAAGACAACCAGTGCCACATCGAATCGCTGGCTGACGCGGGGGTGCCCGGGTTCAAATGCTTTCTCATCCATCCGGGCATTGAAGGTTTCACGATGGTTACGGAAAAGCAGTTGAGAGCTGCTTTGCCTGCGATCGGTCGAACAGGATTACCTCTGCTCGTGCATGCAGAGCTTCCTGGTCCAATAGATTCGGCCACGGAGAGTTTGGCAAGTGCCGATTGGCGCTGTTATCAGACCTATCTGCAATCGAGACCCGAAGAAGCGGAACTGTCAGCGATTCGAATGTTGTTGTCGCTGTGCCGTGAATACAAGTTCCGCTTGCACATTGTGCATCTCTCCGCGAGCCAGGCGCTCTCCGAACTGCGCGCGGCGCGTTTGGAGGGGCTTCCTGTGAGCGTGGAGACATGTCCGCATTATTTGTATCTGGCGGCTGAGACAATTCCGAATGCGGCAACTTTGTTCAAGTGTGCGCCACCGATTCGAAACCGCGAGAATCGTGAAAGACTATGGAAGGGCCTAAGAGAAGGAACGATCGATTTCGTGGTGACAGACCACTCTCCCTGCCCACCGGAAATGAAGCGGCTTGCGGAAGGCAGTTTCAAGAATGCTTGGGGAGGCATTGCCAGCTTGTCGTTGGCTTTGCCCTTGCTTTTCACGGCGGCCAGTGCGCGCGGATTTGCGCTGACTGATATTGCCCGTTGGATGTCAGAAGCTCCGGCGAAACTGGCGGGCTGCCACAGGCGGAAAGGACGAATCGCCAGCGGATACGATGCCGATTTCGTCGTGTTCGACACAGAAAGTGGATTCACGGTCACGGAAGACCGGCTCTACTACCGTCATCGGGTATCACCGTACTTGGGAGAAAGATTACGCGGGATGGTCAAAGCAACATTCCTTCGGGGCACGCAGGTGTTTGCGGAAGGAAAGTTTCCCGGGGAGCCCATCGGCCGAGAGTATCGGCACTAGCGGGCCAAGGCGCTATCATATGGGTCGTGTCGGTCATGAAAAGCGAGAACATCGTCGGCGCATCGGTTCCGCGAATGGAAGGGCGCGGCAAAGTCACAGGGGAGGCGAAGTATGTCGATGACATGGCTTTGCCGGATATGCTCTATGGCGCGACGGTTCGCAGCCGAATTCCTCGGGGCAAGATCAAAAAGATCACATTCGGCCAGGGGATTAATTGGCAAGAATACGCGATCGTTTCCGCAAAGGACATTCCCGGCAAGAATTGCATTGCACTCATCGAAGAAGATCAGCCGTGCCTGGCGGATGGGATGGTCAACCACCCGGAAGAGCCTATCCTCTTATTGGCGCATGCGGACAGGCACATTCTCGCGAAAGCGGTTGAGGCCGTGTCGATCGAGTACGAGTCCCTTCCCGCAATTTTCAGCATGGAAGAGAGCGAGAAGCAATCTGAAATCATATGGGGACGCGACAACATCTTCAAAACCTATTTGATTGAAAAGGGGAATGTCGATGCCGTGTGGGAGAAGGCCGAATACATTGTCGAAGGTGAATATACGACAGGAGCGCAAGAGCAGCTTTATATAGAAAATAATGGAATGATCGCGGCCTTCGATTCGGAGCGGGGCCTCACCGTGTGGGGCTCTCTCCAGTGCCCTTACTATGTGCACAAAGCCTTGATGACGCTTTGCGGCCTGCCCGCGGAGCGGGTGCGGGTCGTGCAGATGGAAACAGGCGGGGCGTTTGGCGGCAAGGAAGAATATCCTTCCATGATCGCGGCGCACGCGGCGCTTCTGTCAATCAAGTCCGGAAAACCGGTGAAAATCATTTATGACCGCATGGAGGATATGGCGGCCACCACCAAGCGCCATCCTTCGCGGACTCGTCACCGCACCGCGGTAAGCAGCGATGGAAAGATTTTGGGCGGCGAAATCGATTTCACCATTGATGGAGGCGCCTATGAGACCTTGTCGCCGGTTGTCCTTTCACGCGGCGCCATTCATGCTGGCGGCCCTTACTACTGGCCCAGCGTCCGCATCCGTGCCAAGGCCGTGGCCACGAATGCTCCGCCGCACGGCGCGTTTCGCGGCTTCGGCGCTCCGCAATCCCTTTTTGCGCTGGAGAGGCACATGGACCGCATCGCTCAGGCCGTGCATCTTTCACCGGTCGAGATCCGGCGGCGGAATTTTCTCCAGACAGGGCAGACGACGACAACCGGACAGACAGTGAGCGAGCCGATCGATCTGGGGAAGCTTCTGGATCGCGCGCTAGAACTTTCAGATTATGCGGCAAAGAAAGAAAAATTCGCTAAGCAAAATCGGCATGTTGACAAGAAGAAAGGAATAGGCATCGCCGCCTTTCTGCACGGCGCAGGCTTCACGGGGTCGGGGGAAAGGTATCTCAGCTCCGTCGTTGCCGTGGAAGCATGCCGCGATGGAAGCGTGCGAGTATTGGTTTCAAGCACGGAATTTGGACAAGGGACGAAGACCGTTCTCTGTCAAATTGCGGCGGAGGCACTTGGGCTGCGGTACGAAGACGTCGGAATCGCGCAAGCAGATACTCAGGAAGTCCCGAACAGCGGTCCGACAGTAGCATCACGCACAGTGATGGTGGTAGGAAAACTGGTGGAGTCCGCTGCGAGGGGCATCAGGCAGGCGCTGAGTGCCAGCGGCATGCTCGCCGATTCCTACTCGCCGGAAGAGTTCCGCACTGCTTGCCGCACCTATGTCGCAAAACATGGAGAATTCCGGTCGTTCGCGCGCTACGAACAACCCGAAGGCGTAATTTGGGATGAAGAAAAATACCGCGGCGCGGCTTACGCAGCGTACGCGTGGGCTGTTTATGTGGCGGAGGTCAGCGTAGATCCGACGTCCTACAACGTGTCGGTCGACGACTTCGTCGCGCTCCAAGAAGTCGGGAAGGTTCTCAACCCCGTTCTAGCCAGGGGGCAAATCATCGGCGGCGTGGCTCAGGCAATCGGCTTTGTCCTCTACGAGAAAGTGATTTGGGAAAAAGGGCGCATGCAAAACGGCCAGATGACTAACTACATCATGCCGACCTCCGCCGACCTGCCTCCCATTCGCGTTTATTTCGAAGAGTTGGGCAACGTTCACGGCGCATTCGGCGCGAAAGGAATCGGAGAGCTCCCGATGGACGGTCCTGCGCCGGCGATTGTCAATGCCGTGCAAGACGCGCTGGCCGTTCCTTTCGATTCGATTCCATTGCTTCCCGAAGACATCTTTGATGCGCTGATCGGTAACGCGGCGCAACAGAGCCAGCCTCCCTCCGCGCGGGGGCACCGGTGAGTGAATCTCGGCTACTGAGTTCCAAATGCGAGATCACCTTGATGGTAAACGGACAACAAGCGACTGTGCGCGTGCACACGATGGAGCGCTTGTTGGACGTGCTGCGACATGAGCTCGGATTGACGGGAGCCAAGGAAGGCTGCGGCGAAGGCGAGTGCGGCTCGTGCAGTGTATTGATGGACGGGGTGCTAGTAAATAGTTGTCTGATCCCCGTAATCCAGGCGAAGGGCACCGACATCGTTACGATTGAAGGTCTGAGCTCCGATAAACAGCTCGCGAAGCTGCAGCAGGCTTTTCTCGATTGCGGCGGCGCCCAATGTGGGATCTGCACCCCGGGAATGATTCTCGCGGTCCATCATCTGCTCCGCAAACGGCCACAACCCACATTGGAAGAAATCCGCGAAGGACTGTCCGGTAATCTTTGTCGCTGCACCGGATACATGCAGATTTTTGATGCCGTGACGCAAGCGGCGCAGCGCGGAGGTGTAACGTGAGGGCGCATCCAGCCGATTACGAACTCGTCGTGCCCGGCACGTTGTCCGCGGTGCTTTCGCTTTTGGCTCGAGAGCCTGGAGCGTGGCTCCCTATCGCCGGGGGCACGGATTTGATGGTGCAATATTCCGCAGGTAACCTTTCCGCGCGAAATCTGGTCAGCATCTGGAATCTTCCCGATCTCCGCCGGATTGAAGTTTTTCCGGGTGAAATTCACATTGGAGCGGGATGCACGTACACGGGCCTGCGCGAACACGAGATTGTCAACCGGGAGTTTGGGCTATTGTCCACTGTGGCAAGTTGGACTGGCGGAATCGCAAATCAGAATCGCGGGACACTCGGAGGCAACATCGTGAACGCTTCGCCAGCGGCGGATTCCTTGCCGGCTCTAATGGTCTACGAGGCGGAGCTGATACTTGTTTCGATGCGAGGGGAGCGCCGCATTCCCTACGGCGGTTTCCATGTCGGTTACCGGAAGACCCGGCTGCAACCGGATGAATTGATCCGTGCCGTTTGTCTTCCAAGAAGATTTTCGTCATATCATGCGCATGCACGGAAAGTGGGCGCTCGCAATGCGCAGGCCATAGCAAAGGTTTGCTTGGCGGCATTGGGACGGCTTGCGGACGGAGTGATTGAAGATATTCGTCTTGCGATGGGAAGCGTGGCGCCCGTGCCGCTTCGTTTGAAAGATACGGAGCGAACGGTGAGGGGGAAGCGGATCGATCCGCCGCTCGTCGAGTTAGCACGCAAGACGGCGGCTGTGGAGATCCGGCCCATTGACGACATGCGATCCACGGCCAGATATCGCGCGGCAGTGGCGGGAAATCTTGTGGCGGAGTTTCTGGAGCAGCTGAGGGCGGCAGGAACAAAGACATGAATGACGCGCTCGCGCGATGGAACGGCCTGCAATTCTTCGAAGCGGCGGAGGAAATTTTGCCATGTTGTGGGTCAAAGGCTTGGGCGCGCGGTGTGGCGGCTCGCAGACCGATCCACGATGAAGCAGCTCTTCTCATTACTTGCGATGAGGTATGGAAAGAATTGCCGGAATCCGATTGGATGGAAGCGTTTCGAAGTCATCCGCGAATTGGGGAGTCGCGTGCTTTGGCATCCGCTTTGGCGCAATCTGTGTCGTGGTCCAAAACTGAGCAACAGAGGGTCAGCGCAGCGGATGATGAAGTAAAGCGAGCGTTGGCAGAAGGCAATCGAGCTTACGAGCAACGTTTCAAGCACATATTTATTGTTTGTGCGAGCGGGAAATCGGCAATAGAAATCCTGGAGATTCTCCGGCGGCGCTTGCGCAATGACAACAAAACGGAGCTCCAGGAAGCGGCCGAGCAACAGCGACAGATTACCCGCATCCGGCTGAGGAAATGGATCTCTTCATGAAACGAATCTCCACGCACGTTTTGGATGTTGCGCAAGGCAAACCAGCAAAAGGTGTAGCTGTGAGCTTGGACAGAAGAGAAAGTTCTGGTAATTGGGTTACGGTGGGTTCCTCGCACACCGACAGTGATGGCCGGTGCGGTCAGTTGCTGCCCGAGGGCGATACTCTTCGTGCAGGACTGTACCGTTTGAGCTTTGACACGGCCAGCTATCATCACACCGGGAACACGGAGGGATTGTACCCGGTTGTTGAAATCACCTTTCACGTGCGGGAAGGCGAGTCACAGTTTCACATTCCCTTGCTGCTGAGTCCGTATGGGTATACGACCTACCGGGGAAGCTGATGTGATGAGTGCCTTTGCCATGGGGACGAGCGCATGAGTTCTGCTATGCGAGAGTGGCTGAACCTTGGCGTGCGCTGGTTCCACGTTTTCGCGGGAATCCTTTGGGTCGGACAAACGTACTATTTCACGTGGCTGGACGGCCAATTTGCAAAAGGCGAAAGGGAGGGCGCTGGCGGGACTCCTTCGTCCGTGTGGATGGTGCACAGTGGCGGGTTTTACACCGTTGAGAAACAAAAGTCGCTTGGGGTCGGCGCCGGACAAGTCCGGTGGTTTCGCTGGGAAGCGCTGCTGACGTGGCTGAGCGGGATGCTGCTACTCTTCCTCGTTTATTATCTTAGCTCCGGGCTCCTTGATCTGGATGTCGCGGATATTTCGCAGGGACGCGGTATTGGCATAGGTCTAGCAGTCCTGGTGGCCGGGTGGTTGATCTACGATGTAGCGGCGCGCTCGTTTCTCACAAAGTCCGAAGGAATGTTCGTCGTGTTTTGCCTGGTCATGACGGCCGGTATTTCCTGGGGACTGCTGCACGTCTTCAGCGCGCGCGCAGCGTACATTCACATAGGGGCGATGTTCGGGACCATCATGACTGCAAACGTATGGATGCGGATTCTGCCCGCACAACGCAAGATGATCGCGGCGGCCGCCGCGGGCGAAAAGTTTGACGCTATGCTGGGCGCTCAAGCCAAGCTTCGTTCCAAGCACAATACGTTCCTGGCGGTTCCGGTTGTCTTTCTCATGATCAGCAATCATTTTCCAGTCGCAACATATGGGGGCAGGTATAGTTGGGTGGTTTTGGTCGCTCTTATCGTTACCGGCTGGGCGGCCGCGAAAGTTATTCGCTCGACCTAACAGTACAGCGTGCTTTTGCAGCGCAAGGGCATGAATTTCGTGCGAGAAGCGTTGAGAACCACAGATACGGCAAGGCAAGTTGTTGCGCGGTGTCAGAAACTGGCTCGCTTCAGCGAAGATGCGACCAGCACTCGGCGGACGTTTCTATCCGCTCCGATGCGCGATTGCCATGAGGAAATTGCAAGATGGATGAAGGCCGCGGGCGCGGAGGTGCGTGTCGATGCCGCAGGAAATTTGCGCGGGTTGTATCCTGCGGCGCAGTCCAACGCACCACGGCTACTCTTGGGATCCCACCTCGATACGGTTCCCAATGCGGGAGCTTACGATGGCGTTCTGGGAGTGGTCCTCGCGGTTACGTTGCTCGAAGCGTTGGACGGAAAGAGGCTTCCGTTTGGAATGGAGGTGGTCGGCTTCTCGGAAGAAGAAGGAGTCCGATTCGGAACGCCGTTCATTGGCAGCCGTGCGCTAGTCGGGAGGCTTGACCAGGAGATCCTGAATCGCCGGGACGCCAATGGAATCTCCGTTAGGGCAGCCATCGAAGACTACGGTTTGAATCCCGCAGAGATTCCTGCCGCCGCGCTGAAGGACGATAGTTTTGCGTACTTGGAATTTCACATAGAGCAGGGGCCGGTCCTGGAAGCGTTGGGGCGGCCACTCGGAGCAGTTGAGGCAATTACCGGGCAGACCCGCATGGAATTACGATTTTCAGGCCGTGCCAATCATGCGGGAACTACGCCGATGCATTTGCGGCACGACGCAATCGCGGGTGCCGCGGAATGGATTTCCGCCGTGGAGCGCCTGGCCAAGGGCGACACGGACCTAGTCGCCACGGTTGGCCGCGTCGAGGCGAAGCCGGGAGCAATAAACGTTATTGCCGGAGAAGCGTTGTTGAGCCTTGATCTACGGCACAAGTCAGACGAGCTTCGCGCGCGAACCCAAGGAGTTCTTGTGCAGAAGGCGGAAGAGATTGCCCAACGGCGTGCGCTGTCAGTGCAGAGTCGTGTGTTGCTGGATCAGCGAGCTGTAGCGATGGATGCGTTTCTTGTTGGGCAAATTGAGGAATCGATTCGAAAGACGGGCTGCCAGCCACATCGCATGGTGAGTGGAGCAGGCCACGACGCCATGATCATCGCGGAAAAAATTCCTGCCGCAATGATCTTTCTGCGAACTCCGGGGGGAATCAGCCACGATCCAGCGGAGTCTGTCGAAATTGAAGATGTTGCAAAGGCCCTTGAATGCGGATTGCACCTGCTGGATCAAATCGCAAGTTCTTCGGAACTTCCAAAAAGGATGTGCCGTGCATAATCTTGGCCAAACGCGTAGCTCGCTGCAACGCAACCATCTTCTCCTGACCGCGGACACTTTCGTTCGAACTGCGTTGCCGGGCATGAAAGCGTGCTCGGCGATTGTGCATGCCGGCCCGGCATTGGGCGCGAAATTTGCGCAGTACACAGCGGAATTCGAATCCGGAGGCGAGCTTGGCAGCACCACGGCGCAACGCTTTATTTTTGTTCTGGAAGGCCAACTCCAGTTAGAAGTGGACGGGTCGGTGAGCGAGTTAGGTATCCGCAACTATGCTTACGTACCCGAGGGCCTACCGCACCGAGTCGCGGCAAAGAGAGGAAGCCGGGCCGTGGTTATCGAAAAAACGTATCAGCCGCTCGCTTCGGTTGAACCCCCGCGCCTGCTCGTTTCCAAGGAAGACGCGGTTGCTTCCCACCCGCTTAACGATGATCCGGACTTACAGGTGAAATGTCTGCTTCCCGACGCGCCAAACTTTGACTTTGCCGTAAACACTATGGTGTATCAGCCTGGAGCTTCTCTGAGCATGGTAGAGATGCATGTGATGGAGCACGGACTCCTCATGCTCGAGGGTGGCGGCATTTACCGGCTCGGCGATTCTTGGTACCCAGTGACGGCCGGAGATTTCATCTGGATGGCGCCGTGGTGCCCGCAGTGGTTCGGAGCGATTGGGAAGGTACCGGCAAAGTATCTCATTTATAAAGATTGGAACCGACATCCTTTGACAGCCACGCCCCGATGAATTTTGTCATTGACCGCGATCGTTTGATGAGGGAGATCGAAGAGCTAGCGTGTATCTCCGACGCAGAACCTCCCGCAGTAGCGCGGATTGTTTTCACGCCGACAGATCTCAAGGCGCGCGCGTGGCTCATTGCCCGTTTCGAGGAAGCCGGACTGGCTATACGACAGGATCCTATTGGAAACATTTTCGCGCGTTGGACGGGTTCCAATGTGAGTGCTCCTGCGATAGGAACTGGTTCCCATATTGACGCGATTCCCAACGCGGGAAAGTATGATGGCGTTGTTGGCGTGTTGGGGGGCCTGGAGGCGATTCGATCGCTCCAGCAGCGCGGATTCCATCCCAAACACTCGATTGAGTTGCTTGTCTTTACTTCGGAAGAACCCACACGTTTTGGGGTCGGATGTCTCGGGAGTCGCTTGCTCTCGGGCACCATGTCTCCGGATGCCGCGAGAACGTTGACGGACAGAGATGGAACCTCGCTCGAGGAAGTTCGCGGGAAGGCAGGATTCAAAGGGCGCCTCGAAGAAGTAAAACTGCCAGAGGCATACTACAAAGCATTCGTGGAATTGCACATCGAGCAGGGCCCGCTGCTGGAACGTCAGAGAGTTCCGTTGGGGATTGTCACAAGGATTGCCGCTCCTGCCAGCCTCCGTATTTCCATCGAAGGCGCGGGCGGACATGCCGGTGGAGTCCTAATGCCTGACCGTAGAGACGCCCTCTGCGCAGCAGCGGAACTCATTCTGGCGATTGAAGACACGGCGCGAACGAGTGGAGCGCTCGACACCGTAGCAACAGTGGGCGTTTGCGAAGTGTTTCCTGACGCCATCAATAGCATCCCGAGCCGAGTTCGTCTCGGCGTCGATATTCGCGATACGAATCTCGAGCGACGTGACGCCGTTATGCGTACGATTGAGACTGCCTGTCACACCATTGCTGTGAAGCGGCAGATCTCAATTCAGAAGGAACTGTTGAATGCCGATGCGCCAGCCGAATGTGCGCCGGCGATCATCGAAGCTCTGTCCCAATCCTGCAAAAAGCGTCAACTAGCTTTTATTCCGATCGTCAGCCGCGCCTATCATGATTCACTTTTTATGTCCCACATCGTATCCGTTGCGATGCTGTTTATTCCTTGCCGTAACGGATACAGCCACCGTCCAGACGAATACGCATCTCCTTTAGACATCGAACGGGGAGTAGCGGTCCTTGCGGAAACTCTGGCAATGCTCGCCGCGTGACGCTCGGCGCGACACACATTCCCAATTCTAGTTAATGAGTTTCCGCAAAAACTTGGCCACCGTCTTAATGGGCGTTATGGCTGGGGCAATGCCATAGGCCGCGGCTGCTGGATCAATTTCGTCGGATGCGAAACTGCGAAACGAACTGGGTCAGGTAACTCAAACTAAGAGAGTTAGCCACACGAAGTACGGTTTAGTCGCCTTCCTCCGTGCCGCATCACCAACGACACTCCCGACAAATGGCCCGGAACCCCTGTCTATTATCTCCGCGACACTTACATTCCCGAAAAGATTGCAGATCAGACCAGATGGATAGCGAAGCGGTGCCAAACCCACTTGAAATAATGGTGCCCAAGAGAGGACTCGAACCTCCACGACCTTGCGGCCACTAGCTCCTGAAGCTAGCGCGTCTGCCAGTTCCGCCACTTGGGCACAAGTGCGGTAAATCGAGGCAAATTTATTGTGACCGTCGCTCTCCGCTTTGTCAACGTAACCGGAAATTCGCCCACTTCCGCCATTTCCCTGTTCCCCAGTTCCGCCGCCACCCTGGCCCTTTCCCGCATCAGTTTTTTTTATCCCTGCCACTGGAATTTGAAATAGAGAGTGGTATACTCCGCCCAAGAACACCGTATTACCCCTTGTCTGCCCGCCATGGGCAGGCACCGCGGTTCGGTTCCAACGGGAGGTCACCATGGAAGCGACGCAATCGGGGCTCCTCTTTTATCTGCTGTTCGCCTGGGGAATCGTCTTCGCTGTGTTTCTGGCTTTGTTGCTTCGCCGCAGTCTCCTAGAAAGCCACGAAGATGATCAACTCTTTATCGATTCAGCCGAGGAGCACCTGGCCAAGGAGCAGCGCGAATTGATCGTCAAGATTCGCGCCCTCTCGAAGCCCATCATGACCAGTGGAATTGCCGCAGGCGTGCTGCTCTTGGTTATCGCCGGTTTGTGGCTCTATGAAGGGCTGAAAAACTTCTGACCACTTCTGCGTAGATAGCCGCGCCCGGAGGCGCTGCTGTCACGAAGGCTTCGTCGGCGGAGTTTGAGCAGGTGGCTGTTCGCCCGCTGGGGCTGGTGGCGGAGTCGTCGCCACGAGCGACGTATGATTGTGCACGATGACCCAGCGGTTGTCCCGTTTCGCTACTACCAGCGTCGTTTGCCCCTGTGACGCCGTCGGCTGTCCGTCAACGGTCGCGGAAAAATCCCACTGATAGCACACCCACCCGAGATTTCCCTCAACTTTGAGGTAGGTGTTGGAGCGATCCATTCTCACCTTCTGCATTCGAGCCCTCTGTTGCTGGTAGAGAGGCAAGTAATTGTTCCACCCAAACACCGGTGGCGCCCAGCCCCCATTCACAAAGGTGACGTCATCGGCGTAGTCCTTGTGAAGCCGGTCAATATCCCCGATCTGCCAGGCCCCCAGCATTTCCGAGATCATGTAGTCGATTTGCTGCTCGTCGTTCAGCGGAAGGATGTGCCCGCTGTTGTCTGCCAGCGAAGGCTCCTTCTTGTTTTTCTTATCTTTTGGTTGCTGCCCGGCCGCGGGCCAGGCGAAGGATAGAAACACCGCCAGCGCGCTGAGAAACGTCAAAGCGCAGCGCAGCGTTTTTGCGGCCTTGTGGAAGTTCCAACCAGTGTTCATTCGCGTTTCACTCCCATTGGTGCAAAGCATAGCACGCGTGGACTCCTCCGGCGCTCTGCATCCATTCGACTTTCCCTGGGATAACGAGGACCTACTGCCTCCGCGACGCGCTCAACAGATTCACAAATATTCGGAAGGCGCCCGGTACGCCATCCGGCAATTGGCGGAAAAAAGCGATGCCCGTGTAGATGTAGGTCCCTTTTCCATATCGTGTGTACACGAGCCCGCCGTTCAATTCGCTTTCTCCGGGATCGTTCATCGCCAATAGCGCCGTGTATTTCGCGTCGAACTGGCTCCAGTAATAAAGCCCTCGCTCCTGCTGCCAGCCCTTGAAATCATCAGCGGTAATTTTGTTCGGACGGTTCAGCAGCGGATCCTCTGGCTTCAGCAACTTAACCGGCGAGTTTTCGTCCGTGATTCGCGGCGTGGGATTGCCTATCTTCGCCGGATAAGGAGCGGGTTGCAGCTTGTCCCAGACAGAGTCACGGTTGTATTGCACGACCAGCGTGCCGCCGTTCGAAACATACCCAAGCAGCCGCTGATTCGCTCCGGGCAGCTCAGGTCGCAGTTCATACGCGCGCACGCCGACGACGATGGCATCGAATCCGGCGAGGTCCCCGAATGTCAGGGCGGCCGCGTCCAGCTTTTCCACCTTAATTCCCAATCGCTCCAGTGCCTCCGGAATCGGTTCTCCTTCCGCCGTGACGTAGCCCACGCGTAAATTTTCCGGCACAGTTATGTCGAACGCGTGCACGATAGTTTCCGCCGGCTCCTCCCAATGCAGTGTTGGCATCGACGCCAGCGGCTCCACTGAGCCGCTGAATTTTTCCTGCCCGCGCATCGCGGAGGCCCTGATCGCGTAATCTCCGGGTACGAGTCTGCCCGGCGGTGTCACCGTCAGCTTTACGTATTGATCTCCCACACCGGCATATTCCAGCGTCACCGGCGAGCTGCTCGTCCAATCTTTCGGCGCTTCGAGTCCTACGCTGACTTTTCCTGGTTGCGAGGTGTACGAGTGCACGCGCAGAAAAATCTCGAACGGCTTCCGCTGTTTAGCAAGAACTTCGATCTCCTGCTTTGGTTCCACCGCCACCGTGTACGCAGGCACGATTCGCAGGGGTACGCGGTCGACGCTTGTTGAAGACGCCTCGAGATGCCTTACGGGTTCTGCGACCATGAATTTGTAACCCGATATGGTCAGCTCCTGTTGGACCGAGACCAGCGGCAATAGTTCCGGCAAGAGCGTCTCCCAAATCGCCTTTTCCCCCTCCTCCACTTTCCCTAACGCAGACATTAACTCTTTCTCTGCTGTTCCCTGCGGCGTCGCAGAGGGATCGGATGCCGATACTCTCACCGTCAACTTCAGTTCCTTGGCTACTTCGCCTTCGCGCTTCATCTCTTGTAATGGCCCGCGAAACAATAATTTGGTCTCTCCCAGCGCACACGCCGCTTCCGGCCGGCACCGTGTGTGCGCCGATATTATGAAGGATTCGCCGGTGACCAGTTCGCTCGTGTCTCCGTTCGCAGAGATGTCAACTCCCGCGGCAAGAGCAAGCGCTTTCTCTATGCGCTGCCGGATGCGGTCCTTGTCAGCAAGATATTGTTTCTGCCACGGAAAATCACCGAGATGCATCGGACATTTGTCCAGCCAATGCGCTGCCTCGGAGGCGGCCGCGGCCAGCGAGCAAATCGCTGCCTCGGTCTTTCCTTCGAGTAAAGCCGCTCGGCCCGCCCCCAGCGAGGTATCCGCGTCAGAAAACGCGCGGCAACTCATCTCTTTCCCCTGCGCGCTCAGTGGCGCCGCCAGTTGGGCGGGATCGAAGGTTCCGCCATCTTCCGGGACCAGTACAATTTGACGTCGAAGGAACGGAGAACCCAGGAACCCCGCGATGCCCTGGGTGTGATGGTTCACAAATGCATCGAGCCCGATTTCGCGCCAGCTCTTTCCCCAAAGCGGCGAAATGTCATCCAGAGGGAGTACGTAGCCTTTTGGTGGATTGTTTCGGTCGAAGTCGAGCACACGGACAGGTTCTTCTTTCCCCCACACCGCGGTATTCGCCGTAGATGCCGGTGCTCCCCCTAGTTTGTAATTTGCGTCTGCGGCTAACTGGACTGCCTTTGGAGTCAGCAGCCCTGTGGCTTGATGATGCCCGTGACCGCCGTGCACGCCTCCCCAGTTGTTGATCACAACATTCGGCCGAAAAGCGCGAATCACGCGCACCATGTCCTCCAGCACCTGGTCGCCCCAGATCTTCTCCGTCTCCTCGGGCGTTTTCGAATAGCCGAAGTCCGGAGCGCGCGTGAAAAAAAGCTTTACGCCATAACCGCGTGTGGCCGCCAGCAATTCCTGCGTTCGAATCAACCCAAGTTGCGGAGCTTGTTCTGGCCCTAGCGCGTTCTGCCCGCCCTCCCCGCGCGTGACGGAAAGCAACGCAACGTCCGCATGTAAACCCCGTGCCAAGTACGTCAGCACCGCCGCCGATTCATCATCAGGATGCGCTGTCACGTAAAGGATCCGCGTAGTAACCCTCGCGCTGTCGATGGCCTCGATCATCTCCGCCAATCCGGGTCCCGTTCCTGGCGCCGGAGGGAATTGCGCCACGACCCGCCCCGCGAGAATCGCAGCGGCACCGCTGCTCAACACGATGACGATCGCTACACGTCGAAACGAAACTCTCACGCATCCTCCAAAACCCACCCGACGCAAATCCCTGCAGCCAGATCGAAGCCGTTAGTAAGGTTCTTCCTCACCACTCACAAATCACCCGCCACCTGAAACGGCCATTGTCGCACTTGCCGGGCGCGAATTAGAAACGCTATCCCGCCCAGGGCTATCTCGAATAGGCCCCATTTCCGCGCCGTTCCCGTGGCCCAGAATAACGCGGCCCATCCGATCATGGTCAGCACCGCGGGCAGGGGATAGAGCCACATCTTGAACGGGAGCCGCTCGGGCGGCCAACGCCGCCGCAGAAGTATCACTCCAACTGCCTGGCCGATAAACTGCACCAGCAGACGCATCACTAGGATTCCCGCGATGGCATTTTCCAGTTTGAGCACGATGCTGAATACAAATGCGACTCCGCCCAGGAAAAGCAGCGACACATTGGGAAAATGTTTCTTCGGGTGTACATGCCGGAAGATGGGAAAGAAATTGCCGTCCAACGCCGCCGAATACGGCACGCGCGAATATCCAAGCAACAGGGAGAACACGGATGCGAATGCAATCCACAACACCATCCAGGTAACGATTCGCGCCGCGGAATGGCCGTACAGTTTCTCCATGAACGTGCTGACTATAAACGGAGAGTTCTGCGCCTCGCGCCAGGGTAAGACGCCCAGGATGCTGGTTTGCATCGCGAGATAAAGAACGGTGATGCCGATGATCGAGAGAAAGATGCCGCGCGGAATATTACGCTCCGGGTCTCGAATTTCGCCGCCCAGATAGCAAATGTTGTAGTAGCCCCAGTAGCTGTACACCGTCTTCACCATCGCCGCGCCGAGCGCCGCAAAAAAGGCCCACGAAAGTTGAAACGCGCCCGGAGGGAAGTCAAAAGCAAGTTTCGGGTCAAAATGACGCACGCCGCCCCAGATAAGCCAGAGCATCGTGCCCACAACTCCCGCCCACAAGAGAACCGATATTTTCCCGATCGTCGTGATTCGCCGGTAAAGCACGATCACGAGCAACACAACCAGCCCTCCCGAAACTGCCTTCGCCTGCAACGTCGATAGCGGATACAGAAATCCCACGTACTTCGAAAAACCGATGGCCGCCGAGGCCACGGACAGCGGCGCATAGACAAGCGTCTGCCACACGAAGAGGAACGACATGAGCCGGCCCCAGCGCTCCGGGCCATACGCTTCCCGC
>Ga0207137_1155_pt1 | contig 15250 bp, 17 predicted proteins | sample Alteio_BWMinHeat_9_FD_153572 | JGI IMG/M metagenome (GOLD analysis project Ga0207137, IMG submission 153572) | Enriched cells from forest soil in Barre Woods Harvard Forest LTER site, Petersham, Massachusetts, United States -... | ecosystem: Environmental > Terrestrial > Soil > Temperate forest >...
GAATAAAGGCAAGACGATTGCTTACATTGAAAGCGTGCAAGTTGGCGCGGATACTACCACCGGGATAATTCCAGAAGAGCCTGTGAAGTCCTTCACGCAGTCCTTTCGTTCCCTCCTCGGAAGCGGTCAACAACAGACCGTTAGACAATTTGACGCTGATTCGGGTTTCAGCGATGGTCAAGACATTGTGAACGGTACGAGCATAGGGATTCTGCGAGTAATCGTGAAATACCGGGACATCGTTGATGCTTCCATCCTTCACCAAACGTCCGCAGTTTATCTCTCCAAGAAGAGCTTGGAGAATGAGCCAGAGAGAATTTCGACTCTGAGCGACTACAAGTAGTCGCCGCGTTTCTGTTGTTCGCCTAAAACACCCGGCTTTTATGTTTGCTTTTCTTTCGCTGACGGGTAGAATCAATAGCAGGAGAGGCTTTATGCGTCTGGAAGATGGAATGCGCTTCGACCGTTGCATCGGGCTGCACGACAGGGATGGAATGGACGGCAGGGTGTTCGACGCCGACGTGCTCACTTGCCACGACAGACCATTAAGCACGGGAGAGAACATCAGCGTGGGAGGGAGGGCGTATCGGTACGACGGCGACAACAGCCTCGGAAACTCGATCTTCACGCCGCTGGAGCCATTCCCAGATTTCGAGAGCGTAGAGAAACCCTACAAAGACCTCTTCATCGTGATGGAACTTTATCCTAGGAGGAACGGACACTACTACGTTCTGCCATACGTGCAGAGCGGCGAGACCTCGGGCACATATACCCGGAGAGCCTTCGGATTCGCAGGAGAGTACGAGAACCGCGAGGCTGCCGAGCAAGCAGGTTTTGAAGCCGGAAAACAAGAAATCGACGAATATTACTCGCTGAGGATCGGGATGTAACTCATAAGAAGTTCAAAGGATTTGGCAAACCCAAAGGGGGGAACGGTGTTTTCTGGACAGGTGCTTAAAGTTGGAGAGTCGCTGCCGAATCTGTCGGAAGATCAGGTCGCGTGGTCGAACGATGTGAGCATTCGCAAAACTGTGAAGGATGGTACCGTAAATTACAAAATTGAATTTGCTCATCCGGCGAAGGGCGATGCCCAAATTGATGAAATAGTTCGCAAGTATCTGAGCGGCGTCGTGAACAAACTGCCCCGATAAATGCCGGGTGCCCCACACGGCGTCCTCGCCTGCTTGCCGCAGGGCAGGCGTGGGGGGTGAACACTTCTCAAGGCGTGGTTTTAGCTACGACGCGTCATGGTAAACGCCACCTGCACCCAAACTCGTCCTAGAATTTATTGTCTCTGCCGCCGGCCCTATGAAACTACGGGGATCAAAATCCTATCCGGACCTTGTCAAAATTTTTGACAACGAAAACAAAGTCAAAGACGAGCGGTACCCGGATGAGCCCGACAGAGACTCATGGCCTCGGCATCGAATTAATGAGGCAAATTTGCAGTTTGGGGAGTGGGGCGAGTACGAACTCTCCCATGCTGAGCTGCTTAATGTGAGGCTCCATTGGAATCGCGATTTCGGCATTCCGGAAGACGGAATGACAGCGGTTGACGCTATCCGATTGACATCTGTTCGGGATTGGATCGCTGAGGGTAAGGTCAAGGACTTGCCAGGCGACTCTCATATTTGGCTGGCAGTCAGCCCTTTGAAAAGCGGCCCCGTCGAGCACCAACGCTTAAAGGGCTACGAGGGGCATATTGTCGTTCTTGACGGAATACACAGGATAGTGGCTTGGGCCACTGAGGGAAAAGAACCCGTCCTTGCGTTTATCGCGGGTAAGGCAGAAATCACGTGAAGATAGTCTTAGCGCGCGGGTCCTTACTTTTTGGCAGGTGGCGCGTCCGTTATGAGGAAGTGGCGAGTGACCCCTCGACTGCGCTCCCCTCGAAGCTCGGGATAAACGGGATAAACGAGTGGCGAGAAATGAAAAGAAGACAGGGAGTCCGTTTGAATTTGACCCCGATTGTCACGAATAAGAAATTCAAACGGACGAGAAAGACGGAAGAGCGGCTGTGGCGTCCAGCGCCGGCGGCCTCCGCGCCCTCGACGCCCTCACCTCCGGCAAGCTCCGCCCTCTTCTCGCCCCAGCCTGCTGATCCGCACCCTCAGCCACGGCTGCCCGCTTCATAGAAGAAAATTAAGAGCAAAATCCGCACCCTGAAAACCGTAGGGTGCGACACCCGGCCGCCCAAATCACAAAGGTTCTGTTCCGCTATTTGCGCAGTGATCTGAAGCCCGCGCGAACCTCTTCTGAAAAGAGCTTCGGCTGTTCCCAGGCCGCAAAGTGCCCGCCCTTGGGGAGCTTGTTGTAGTGGATCAGTTTGGGATACGCGCTTTCCGCCCAATTCCGCGGACATTGATAGAGCTCGTCAGGGAACGCGCTCACAGCAACCGGGACAGACACGCCCTTGACGCTGAAATAGGCAAATTTATTTTCCCAGTAGAGCCGTGCTCCGGAAAGCGCCGTGTTCGTTAGCCAGGTGATCGTAATGTTATCGAGGACATCGTCTCGTGAGAGACCTTCAGTCTGCCCGTCAAAAACGCGCGCGATGAGCGCATAACTCCACGCATCGTGGTCCAGAAAATAGGCGGCCAGGCCGACCGGGGAATCCGCGATTCCATACAACGTCTGCGGTCGCAACCCCATCTGGTAGCCGTAGGCGACGCCTTTGCTGTATACGAATTGGAGCCTCTCGAAGGCAGCCTTTTCGTCGTCTGAGAAACCGGACGGCATCGGCGCGCCGGACAAAACCGCTCGATAAATATCCGCAGGAACCGCGCCGGGCATGTTGGTGTGAATACCGAGAAGTTCGGGCGGCGCATGCACGCCCATCAGATCGGTGATGACCGCGCCCCAATCTCCGCCCTGCGCCACAAATTTTGAGTAGCCGAGTCGCTTCATCAACACGGCCCAGGCCCTCGCGATCCGTTCGGGGCCCCAGCCGGTCGTCGTCGGCTTGCCTGAAAACCCGTACCCCGGCATCGACGGAACCACGATATGGAACGCGTCGGATGCATTTCCGCCGTGCGCGGTGGGATTGGTTAGCGGATCGATGATCTTCAACTGTTCGGTGATCGAGCCGGGCCATCCGTGCGTAACGATGAGCGGCAACGCATTTTCATGTTTTGAACGGACGTGAATGAAATGAATGTCCAGTCCGTCGATCTCGGTGAGGAAGTTCGGCAGGGACTGGAGTTTTGCCTCGCACTTGCGCCAGTCGTAATCGGTCGCCCAATAACGCGCCAGCGCCTTCATCGTCCCAAGCTGTACTCCTTGGGTTGCATCTGTCACTGTTTCCCGTTCGGGCCACCTGGTTGCGTTGATGCGCTTACGTAAATCTGTAAGCTCTGCTTCCGGAACACTCGCGACAGGAAACGGACGAATCGCGGTCTTATCACTGCCCGTTTGTTGTGCAACTACCTTGCTTGCCATAGAACCTCCTTGAAGTTTGTGCTGCGTGGGCGCGCACTGTGCTTGGCGGGTGGGACCGTGCGCGTAACGGTTTAGATACGCCTGTCGAAGGGCCAAGTCAAGGTTTTTACAGAATATTCATAAAAAGAACTGCATGGCGGGTGGCGCTTCCGTTATGAGGAAGTGGCGAGTGACCCCTCGACTGCGCTCCCCTCGAAGCTCGGGATAAACGAATGGCGAGAAATGAAAAGAAGACGGGGAGTCCGTTTGAATTTGACCCCGATTGTCACGAATAAGAAATTCAAACGGAGGAAAAGGAGGGAAGAGCGGCTGGGCGTCCTGCGCCGACGGCCTACCATCCTTGATGACGAGCCGAACAGCCCTAAGGTCCCGGCAGCGGGCCCGTTTCCGATAACGGACTTACCAGGACTTTAGGGAACCGCATTTGTTCGCTTGACGGAAGACACGCATGGAGGTACACCGAAAATAGAGGTGGCAATCATGAAAGTCGTAGTGATAGGCGGCAGTGGACTCATCGGGGCAAAGCTCGTTGCCAAGCTTCGCGAGAAGGGACACGAGGCAATCGCGGCGTCACCCAAATCGGGTGTCAACACTCTCACCGGCGAGGGACTGGCCGAAGCGCTGAAAGGCGCGTCGGTGGTCGTTGATGTAACGAACTCTCCTTCCTGGGAAGACGCGGCCGTGCTGACGTTCTTTGAGACATCAACCCGTAACCAGCTCGCCTATGAAGCTGCCGCAGGCGTAAAACATCATGTCGCGTTGTCAGTCGTAGGAACGGAACTCCTGCTCGCAAGCGGTTTCTTCCGCGCAAAAATGGCTCAGGAGAACCTGATCAAAGCCTCCTCGATTCCCTACACAATTATCCGCGCGACGCAGTTCTTCGAATTCGTCAAGGGCATCACCGACTTTTCCACCGAGGGCAACAAAGTACGCTTGCCAACTGCGCTCATCCAGCCCATGGCGGCTGACGATGTCGCCAGCGCAGTAGGCCGGATAGCGACGGGCGCGCCAGTGAACGGCACCGTTGAAATAGGAGGGCCAGAAAAGTTTCACCTCGATGAACTCGGCCGGCAATACTTGGCCGCAAACAAGGATTCGCGCGAGGTTGTCACAGACCCGAAGGCGCGCTACTACGGCGTGGACATTAGCGAGAGGACACTCCTTCCCGGCGATGACGCGCAACTCGGCAAGACGCGGTTCGAAACCTGGCTTAATCAGTCCGCGGCGAAAGCGGCGGCGGGCACCCACTAGTGGATGACGAGCCGAACGGTCCTAAGTTCGCGGTAGCGGGCCAGTTTCCGATAGCGCGACCATTCAGGTGCTATGTCAATCCAGCGCAAACGATTATTCTGAAGTGTGACTGAAAATCCAGACACACCCCCTGAGACTCCGCATCGGAAGGGCTCTCTCCGATTCTTCTTTCGATGGGTTCTCATCGGAGCGGCGCTTCTTTGGTCGCTTGGTGTGCTGATTCTTCTGGCTGCCCGGTGGATCGACCCACCGACCACCGCGGTGCACATGGAGCGCCGCTTACAGGCGTGGATTCACCGCACGCCCTATCACGAACGATACGAATTCGTTCCGTTGCGCCAAATCTCGCTCGATTTCCAGCATGCTGTCATCGCCGCGGAAGACGCACGCTTCTACCAGCATCATGGATTCGATTGGCAGGCCATGCAAATCGCCGCGGAAGACGATATGGAAGGCGGACGCATTCGCGGTGGGTCCACCCTTACGCAGCAATTGGTGAAAAACCTGTTCTTCGGAACCGGCCGCTCGATTATCCGCAAAGGCGCCGAATTCACACTTGTCCCGGTGGCCGAATTGGTCCTCGGCAAGCGGCGCATTCTGGAACTCTACCTCAACGTGGTCGAATGGGGTCCTGGTGTTTATGGTGCGGAGTCGGCGTGCCGTTACTACTACCGAATGTCGGCCCGGAGTATCGACCGTGAACAAGCGGCCCAACTCGCCGCAATTCTGCCGTTGCCCCTGAAGCGACGGCCCGATCACATGAATCACTATAGCGAGCTCATCCTAGAGCGGATGCGCCAACTGGGCTGGTAATCGCGCATCACATTGTTGAGAACCTTGGAAGGCGGCTCCCGACAGGAGGAGAGGGCACGATCCCGACAAGGAGTCGCGACGAGTCATATCCGTGCCCCTACACAAAGAAGGCAAAGATCCCCGCGGAAGGTGAGCAGGCGGGGGGGAGGCGAGGATGGGGCACGCGGCACTTCAAATGAAACTAATCGGGGCGTACCATAGGTACTCCCAGACCAGGGAGTAAAAGCATGCACAGCTTCCCTTTTCCCAAAGCCCGCCGCTCGAAGCGGGTGGTGGCGAAGAGGCGCGCCAGCCTGGTCGTCAATCTGGACCGCAACCAGAGGAGGCTCCCCTGCCTCCTCCTAGATTCCTCGAAAGATGGTTTCCGGCTGCGTGGAATTTTCCACCTCAGGCGCAGCCAAGTGGTCGAACTTATCTTCGATGAAGACCCGCTCAGCTCCAAGCGCTGTAGCGTGGTCTGGGTCGGGAAAGCCGGCTCCGAGCAGGAAGGAGAAGTCGGCCTGGAAACGATCTAGACGGTTATCCGGCGGTGGCCTCACCACTATCGTAAGCCGAACCCAATCGGCCTATTGCGATACCGCTTTGGGCGTGACTCCTAAACGCTGGGCGGGGTTGACGCTCGACTTGGGCAGCGTGTTGGTGGAGACGGCCGTTATGGTATTCAGCATGACATCCGCACCGCCACCGTCCTCCTGAAGGGCACCGTTCGGGCCGAATACAGAAAAACCACTTTGTCCGCTGTTGAAGAGCCCCTGGGTTACCGTAACGTAGCCATACTGGTCGGCGGTGATTGCGGTGACATTAATCGGTGGAGAAAACCCTCCAACTTTCGTGACGGCGAAGTTGCTCTTCTGCACTCTCACGGCCTGCGGGCTTTGATCCGTTCCTATGAAAAGGAAGCCATTGTTGGCTGCCATGGAACATAGAGTATTGATGCCACCGGTTAGAGGCAGTGCAACAGTTCTAAACAGGGTAACCGTAACCGTATCGAATGTTGAACTCACTACGTCGGTTTTTTTATAAACATAGAGCACCACGCCGCTTGCGCTGGCGGTATCCACGACAAAAATCTGTCGAGTGACCGTCCTTGTAATCGAATTTACGAGTGGGTTGCCTTCCAATAAAGCGCCAGCTCTGCCGAATGGCCCCAGAGTGCCAGAACCATAACAGCCAGACGACGAGGCCGTGGAACCGCACACAATCCAACTAACGTGCTGATCCAAGGGGTCCACGGTATAAGTGGTAAACAACGTGGCGTCAAGGATGCCAGATGCAGTAGTCACAGCCTGAGGAGAGGCCGACGCAGCAGTCGTAGCTTCGGGGGTGCCGGACGCAGCAGCCGTGTCCTGTCCATGGACTGGGAGAGCAACAGCAAAGAGTAACAAAAATACCGAACCTCCCAAAAGCCAGCGGTTACGTATTGTGCGCATGCTATTGTCTCCTTCTCCCATTCAGGCGTTATATTTTCGGGCGTCTCTCGGTGAAATCCACAATCGCGGTCAATGGCCAAAGAAAGCGGTCGTTTCCCAGTTCCTGAAACCGGCCGTAAGTATCTCCTTTGTGAGCGGCGCCTATGCGCAACCGATACTATTTGTTCTGAGGGTACAAAACAAGTGCATTAAGTAACCCCGGGGACAACAAGCTGGGTACGATCCCGACAGGAGTCGGGACGAGTTATAGCTTGCCGAACTATCAGGCTAAGTTCTTGAGTCTACCGCTGAAGGGGAGGAGAGAAGTCGGTTAGGACAAGGTAGGTGGAGTCGATATGGTCGACGAGCTTGCCGTTGGCCTCGGATTTGTCGCGGACGGATTGCCATTCGGGGTCGTCCCGGAAGGCTTGCCAGTTGGAGGTTGCGGCTTCACGGCTGGGATGCTCGAGGATGTAGACGAGAGTTTTACCTTTCAGGGGATCGTCGGTGGGGGTCCAGAAGGCGAGGCTTTTCATGTTGTGCTTGTTGAAGAGGGCGATGGTGTGATCGCGGAAGCGGCGGAGGAGCTCGTCGAGCTTGCCTTCGTTGACGTGGTAGATGCGTAGTTCGTAGACGGAGGAGGTGGATGGCATGGCGTTCTCTCTGGTCGGGCTTGGTTCCTTGTTGCTGATGGGCCAGGCGGCGGACTTCAGCAGCGCGGCCGCGGGCAGGGATTGCAAGAGCGTGCGTCGGTTCATGACGGGATTCTAGCAAAGGAAACGAGCTTCCTGCTAGTTCCGCCCCCGGGATTCGCCGGCGTTGCACGCAAGACAGAGATCAGGCGGGCAGCCAAGGATTCCCGCGTGTGTTCACAATTGCACAGACACTCGCCTCCGCCGTCACTAGCATGACCGGACACTCAGCCCCACCTGCCAAAGGAGGCCGGATTATGCGCATGAAAATGTTTGCTGCTTTCGTAACACTGCTGTTCGTGGCACTCGCTCTGAACATTTCAGCCGCGGCGCCCGATCAGCACACTGGGACCTGGAAGATGAACCCTGCCAAGTCGAGTTACAGCCCGGGGCCGGCACCGAAAGCTCTTACGGTAACGGTCGTCTCGGATACCGAAAATGTCAAACTCAGTTCAGACGGAATCGACGCCGCTGGAAATCCGACTCACGTCGAATACACCGCGAAATACGACGGCAAGGACTACCCCATTACCGGCATGCCAAACACGGATACGGTCGCGGTAAAGCGAATTGACGCCAGCACGGTCCAGTCCACCTTAAAGAAAGGCGATCAGATAGTGATGACCGTGACAACGGTGCTTTCCAAAGACGGGAAAACGCGGACTTCGACGTTCACGGGCAAGGACGCGCAGGGCGCTGATGTAAATAACGTCGTCGTGTACGACAAACAGTAAGGCGATTTCTATAACTCTTTGCGGTGATGCGGGCGTGAGAGGCGCTTGCGGGAGCGTTGGCGAGCCTGCGCTGAGTTTCGTCACACAGGGCGGGCTCTTGCCAGAAACCTCACCCCGCTGGTTGCGGAACCCCGGCAATGTCCGCAGCCGGGGAAATCCATTTACGTTATTCTGCCCGACTTGAACAAAGTTATGGGCGTGCCTTGGGTTCTGGTTCCGCCTTCGGAGCCGTCGCGGTGTGCTGTTTCGGCACCTCGCACACATAGTTCTTGATTGTTACTTGTGCGACCAAAAAAATAGGCTTTTGTTCGCGCTTTTCTGGATGGTCTTTTATGTATTGAAGGACTAGGTCCAGCGTAGTTCTTACTGTCGCAGTATCGGGAACACAAATCCTCTGGCCGGTGTCGGCCCAATTGAGCGCGAGCGTCCCAACCACCCCGGCAACGTAAGCCAGGCAAACATCAGGCGGATGGTTGTTATCGTATTGGCAGACGGCCAAAAAGTCATCGCCCCGGTTTATGATGTCCGAAGTCTTCTGGGCCTTTGCTGCGCTTGATAACGCCAGCGTCAGAAGTGCCGTTGCTAGAATTTTTATATACCGTGCCTTCATGGCTGGGTTCTCCCTCATACCCTTCAACCATGACCCGCACCTCTAAAGGGCAGCAATGGTACTTTTGTCTAAGAGTTAATGACTTTCGCGCGCGCGACGTTTTTCGATCATTGTGCGAATTCGAACAGCGCTGACCGGCGAACGATGGCTACCCTACTCACTGCGTTCAATCATCTGCGGAGGCGGTTTTCGGGGTCGAACGGCACCACAAAGGAAAATCAAATGAAACTGAAGACATCGCTAGTAGTGGGTGCGTTCTCGCTAGTGCTAATTATGTGCGGATGCACCGCGAGCCAAACGCCGGCCCGCGACGAAGAACAGAGACGGGCGGACGAACAGAGAGGGGCCGACGAACAGAAGCGGACCGACGAACAAAGACGGACCGACGAACAAAGACGTACTGACGAACAAAGACGTACTGACGAACAAAGACGTACTGACGAACAAAGACGTACTGACGAACAAAGACGTACTGACGAACAAAGACGGACTGACGAACAAAGACGGACTGACGAACAAAGACGGACCGGCGACAGGCCTCGAGAAGGTCAAGACGCACCATGTCCAGCAGGAGAGCATCGCTATACAAACCCGAATTCTGGGGTTGTGAGCTGCGTCAGGGACTAACGGCCTGAACGGAAAGTTTTGCGTCTCGATTCATGTCCTTGTCTTGTACCGAGCCAATGCGCTCGAATGCCCTGGAGCGCCAACTTGCGGATTAGACAGATAACCCGTCTGAACATCTAATGCGGCCGACGCCAGCCTCTGATTAGCCACTCGATTGTCCCGCGGCACAACATTAGTGTTTCCTAATAAATAATCGTTAGTACTATAGGTAACAACGCTGTGCGAGCCCATAGTCGGTTCAGCATCTGGGCCCAGGCCACGCAGTATCAGAGACTTCCCCACCATGCAGTCTGCTCATGCTGCCCCTAGGAAATTTCTGGTTTTGCCGGCATCTTTACAAGGAGACGGAATGAAAAAGCAAAAAGGTTTCTCGCTTATCGAATTGCTCATCGTCGTGGCGATCATCTTGATCATCGCGGCGATCGCTATCCCGAACTTGATTCGCTCCCGTATGGCGGCGAACGAAGCTTCAGCAGTTGCTTCGCTCCGCACGCTGACCACGGCCTTTGTCACGTATTCCTCGACGTATGGCAATGGCCTTCCTCCGAACCTAACCTCGCTCCAGAATCCTGCACCAGGCACACCGCCTGACTGCGGCACGAACGGAGCCGGGCTGGTGGACAACGTTCTTGCTGGTAAGGCTGCTGGCGGCACTGCCACGACCTTCAGCAAGAGCGGCTACACTTTCACCTATACCGGCGCTAACCCGCTTCCGGCGGCGCCTGCCGGCATCGGCTGCACTGGCCCTGGGTTCGGCACGAGCTCGGTGAGCACTGTTCCGACAAGCATCGGTGGCACCGGTCAGCGCGGTTTCCTGATCGACAACACGGGTGTGATCTACTTCAGCGTAACCGGTGCGGTTCCGAAGCCTGCGACGGATCCGGTGTTGCAGTAGTTTGAGGGTTGACTGAATTAAGCGAATGAAGGGAGGAAGCCGAAGGCTTCCTCTTTTTTTTCCTAGTTTCTTGACTAGGTGGGTTTGCGCGTCGCTTTTGCCAGCCTCGCAACCGTAGCCCGAACGGACTTCGATTTGCGCGGCACTTCCATTTCTTTCCGTACGCTGGAAAGTAGGGTTTGGCCTAGTCGCTTAGGGAGGGCATTCTTCACGTTCACAGCTTGACCGCGAACCTGAAGAAACACAGTTCGAAACAGGACAAACACCGCCTTTAAAAAGCCCAATCCGCCCAGGATGACCTCAGGCGGGATTCGGCCTGTCCGCTGGTAGACCGGTTTCGCCCAGACTCCGCTGTACGAGCACCGGCGGCACCAAATCATGCTCATAGTAGAGCAATTGCACACCGATTCCAGTCTGTCCTCGTGCCATGTTTGACTCCAAGTGGGCAACGCGTCCCGCGAACCTTCGATTTATCGCCTTCGTACCTGTGACCCGCTTCGGTACCTCGATGAGGACTTCCACAGCTTCCCCAATGCAGATGTCTAGATTCGTGACGAAGTACACGCCTCTGGTCGAGATGTTTATTGCACGAGCTTGTTCCTGCTTTGAAGGCGCTTCCATGCGATGAAAGGACAGTGGAGTATGCAAGCGGAAACGTGGTGTGATCCGACGCTCGAAGGTAAGCATTGCTATTCTCTTTCTTGCGCCTGAGAAGGGTGATGCAGGCAAGATCAATCCGACTAAAGGGGAGATTACTGTCGCACAGCACTGAGCACGAAGCTGTCCAAAACAGTACATAGGGCAACTTCACCAATCGTCAGGACTTTTCAATTCCGTGGCGGCAGAGGTATGGCGGAGTACGAATTCTCCCTAACTTCTGATAAACGCACGATTCGTCAGGCACAATTGGACCGCTGGTCCCAAGTTTGGCTAGACAAAAAAAATCAACGACTGGCAGCACGCAAGGAATTACGATCTACTCGAGATCGGGCGGAGTTACCTTGGCAATCCAGGAGTCGTAATCGGAAGTGAAGCCCGCTTTTTGCTGCAGCGCATGAACTTGGCGCTCTACCTTCGCCATCTGGTCGTCTGAAAGCTGCGGGATCACTTCCATCTGCTTTCCAATCGTGTCCATGGCACTCGCGACTTGCTGTTCCTTCTCTCTAGCGACCTTCTGGTCGACACTGCCGGCTCCAGCGTCAGCGTTTCCATCGTCGCCCTTCATGCAATCCACCACGCGCTTGGTCACTTTCTGGCTGTGCACCAGCGACACACGGATGTTCCCCTGTCCGGTGACCACGTTTCCGACCCCGAATACGCGATCCATTGCGGTGTAGCGCGGCACATCCTTGCCGGCGAATGTGTAGTATTCGCCATTCATGTTAATCCCAGAAAGTTTCTCCGGCACCGAGCCGATCGAAGAAACGACAAGCGGCGCGCGGAGTTCCTGTTCCGAGCCGGGGATCGGCTCAGCCTTGCGGCCCTCGATTTTCGTTTCAGTCAACCTCAGCCCAGCGAGCCGTCCACTTTCCACGATGATCCCGGTCGTTAGCCGGCGATCCTGGACGCGAAACAGGTATTTGTCGCGCGCCAGGCGCAGCATTTTCTGGCGAACCATTTCCGTTTTGGCGATCTGTTCGGGTGTGGCGTTTTCGGGAGGTTGCGCCAGCGGCATGTCCTGTTCGCGGCGGCGATAAATTAAGAGGCAACCCTTTACGCCCAACTCTTCCGGCTTGATGCCGTGCGCTTTGCATACCTCCGGAATACTTTTTTCCAACTCATGCATGCTGGCCTCAATGCCGCGAGCCCTTAAAGCACGTTCGTAGTTTTCGATCTGGAGCACCTTGACCACGTCAAGCGACGCGAGGCCACCGCCCACCACGATGGTTTCGTCGGGCGTTTCATAACGCGGTCCGGCATAGTCCTTTTCGTTTTTGTGGTTGTACCAGTAAATAAAAGGATTTTGGTAAACGAGGCCTTTGCCGACGTACTGCTCCGCTTCCGGCACGCCCAAATCCCGGTCGCGCCACGCGCCATTGGCGAGAATCACCGCCGAAAAGCCCCACTCGAAAAGCTGGGGGAGGCTAAAATCCCGGCCTAGCTTGGTAGAGGGGATGAAATACACATTCGGCTTCCTCATGCGCGCGTCGATTCGGGCGTATTCCTGTTTGCGCTGCTCGACGTGCCAACGCGGCAGACCGTCTTCGATCTTGCCATATGGCCGAGTGTTCTGCTCGAACACGGCGACTCGAATTCCGTGATCCGCCAGAATCTCCGTCGCCACCGAGCCTGAAATCGCACCGCCAATTACCGCCACGAAATGATGCCCAGGATTCGTCATCTAAGTGCCACCCCCCGCGAATTGGAGCGCGATTGTACAACGCAAATCGCGCAAAGTGTACCCAACCACCGAGGTTCTATGACCCGTTTGCAAAACCCGTGCCAGGTAGAGGCGTTTATCGGGAGTTGACCTGCACGGCCGAACGTCCCATTGTCTGCCTTTGATCATTGGTTGTGATCAGCATCATTTGTCTTGTCGCTGCTAACCGTGTATAACCATGCTCATGCCGCTGTGTCTTCTGCTCTCAGTGCTCGCAACTCCGTCCTTCTCCCTGGCAGACATTCGGTCGCAAATGACTACGATCGTGGTTGGTTTGATCCTCTTAGTGGTCGGTGCGGGCGCGGTGGCGCTTTTTTGCTTCCGTAGCGAAACCCGCGATCTGACACTGATCTATTTCAGTCTGTTCTCAATCCTCTATGCTATAAGACTTCTTTTCCGGACGCCTGTCGTCTGTTCTCTCTCCGGTGTTTCCAACTCTCTCCGGGGCCACATCGATCTCTGGATTACCGTTATCCTCCTAATCCCGTTTTTGCTGTTTCTACGCCAGATCTTGGGATTCCAGACCAAGATTCTCGTGAAAATATTCTTGATTGCGCAAACGATTTTTGCAGCATTGGCAATAACGGCGGATGCATTCGGCGTTTTCGTGAAGCTCAGATATTCCATTAACAATTATCTTGTGCTTGTCATTGTCGGCGGTCTCATGGTGAACTTTCTTATTCTCCGGTTTCGCGGATTGGGACAGCCGTGGACCCGGGAACTCCGCGTCCTCACTTCAGGTCTTCTGGTCTTTGGTGCCGCTGTGCTCCACGGTAACCTCCGCAGCCTTGGCCTGTTGTACGGACCGGACGCCGAAGCACTGGGCTTCTTGTTTTTCGTCGGCTGCCTTGGCTATGTGGCCGCCCACCGCACCTTCGCCAATGAGCATCGCTTGCTGGCGATCGACAAAGAGCTCGAAATCGCGCGCCAGATCCAATCCTCGATTCTCCCTCGCGCAGTGCCCAACATCGCTGGCCTGGAGATCGCCGCTCGCTATCTCCCTATGAGCGCGGTCGCCGGCGATTTCTATGATTTCCTCACGCTCAATAGCAGCCAGCTCGGCATTCTCGTCGCAGACGTCACCGGCCACGGCGTTCCTGCCGCACTCATCGCTTCTATGTTGAAGGGCGCCTTTGCTGGCCAGAAGACCCACGCTCAGTATCCCGAGCTCGTTCTTGTCGGCCTGAATGAAGCTCTCTGTGGAAAATTCGAGGAGCACTTTGTTACGGCAGCCTACATGTACGCTGATCTCGATGCAAAAATCATCCGCTACGCCGCCGCGGGCCATCCTCCGCTTCTGTTCAGCGGCCGTTCTAACGGCCATACGCGGTCTATCGAGCAGAACGGCCTGTTCCTAGGGATGTTCCCCGAAGCTGTTTACTCATCACTTGAAATCCCGCTGAAACCGGGCGACCGGTATGTGCTTTACACCGACGGTTTGCCCGAGTCCAAGAACGCCACGGACGAAGAGTTTGGTCTTGCGCGCTGCAAGCAATTTCTTGAATCCCACCCTCTTTTTACTGCAGCGGAACTTGCTGACCAAATGCTCGGTGAAATCGCTCGCTGGTCCGCACGCTCGTCGGGCCGCTTGCAGGAAGATGACATGACTCTGATCGTTATTGACTGCCTAGATCTATCCTGAGCTCGTGAAAAATGCCTTGCACACATCGGGAAATGCCTATATAAGTCTCGAATTCAGGGGGACTTCGAGATTGTGATGTTTGCGCGTCACTCCAATTTCACTCTTCTGCTGTTGTGCTGCCTTGCGTGTTGGCTCTCCTGCGTGATTTTTTTTGGCGAATTCCCAGAGCTTTTGTCATTGACCGACAATTCTTCCAACGATTTCGCGATCCTCACGGCTGCTTCCGCAGAGGGCGTTCACGTTTTGAGCGTAGCAAACCAAGGCTCAATTCAGATTTTTGCGAGAGCTGGGGAGAATATCGCGGCGGAGTTTCGGAAGAGCACGGTCCAGGACACATCACCCACGCGCTCTGCTCTTTTCATTGTCAGTTCCGTCCTTCGTAGATAGACTTTCGCATCTACTTCTGCGAGTTGTATCATCCAGAATGCAGCGCACTGGGCGGTCGGCACGCACAAACTGTCTGCACCGTTCTCCGCGCCTTTGATGAAACAGTTCAAACGATCCTATGCCTAGCGGCAAGGCGGGAGCCGCCACATCATGGAGTCAGCCACATGACAATGCTAGGTGAACACCAGGAAGGGTGGTTCAATATGTCGGAAATCGTCCAGTGCGGGATTTGCGGCAAATCCTTTAACAAGCGTTTCGTAAACTCACACAAGCGACTGGCCCATGCGAAGAAACCGAATCCAGGCTCCTCAGCAAAGACGGAACGCGAGGTCATGGAGGAAATCCTGCACTTGTATGCGAACTTGTCGGACG
>Ga0207137_1157_pt1 | contig 15126 bp, 11 predicted proteins | sample Alteio_BWMinHeat_9_FD_153572 | JGI IMG/M metagenome (GOLD analysis project Ga0207137, IMG submission 153572) | Enriched cells from forest soil in Barre Woods Harvard Forest LTER site, Petersham, Massachusetts, United States -... | ecosystem: Environmental > Terrestrial > Soil > Temperate forest >...
TTCGGAACGAATCATCGAGTTCAACTTCAAGACGGCCGTGCCGAGCAGGGAGCTCGAAACGATGTCGCTCATCGTGGAACTGCTGCCGAACTCCCCGAACATCATTCTGCTCGACGCGGAACGGCGGGTGCTCTCGTCGTTTCTGCGGGTCACGCCTCAGCATGGCATCGGAGAATACGACGTGTACGCGTTTCCAAGCGCGGGCGGCAAACTGGACCTCGAGAAACTGCTTGAAGCGGATGCGCCGGCAATGGATGACCTTACGGCGGAATCGCTGGTGGCGCGCATTGCAGGTCTTGGCCCCGTATTCGCGGCAGAGCTCGCGCTGCGGCAGCGGAAGTCCGGACGCTCCCTCGCAGATGAAATACGCACGATGCTCGGCCAGGTTCGGGCCCCTTCCAAAGCGGCTTATCTCTATACCGAGTTGCCGCTTGGCCACATCCTCGATCAAAACGATGTGAAGCGTCTGCACAAGGCGATCCTGAGTCCGATTGAACTGGAAACTCTGGCGCGTACGCACAGCTCACGCCTGTTCTCGAATATTCTGGAAGCGGCAAAGTTCTACTTCGACGAATTGGAAAGCCGGACGCTCCTCGAACAGGCGAAGATGCCGGTCCTCCGCGACATGCGTCAGGTTTCGAAGCGCTTTGCGGACCGTGAAAAGCGGCTCCTCCGCGAGCAGCAAAAATGCGTAGACACGGAAGGGCTCCAAAAGACCGGACAGATGCTCACATCGAGCGGCATGAAGATGGAGCAGCATTATGAGTCGGTGAAGGTGACCGATTACTTCGGCGAAACACCGAAGCCGATGGAAGTACCACTTGATTCCACGTTCAGCCTGCGCGAAAACATCGACAAGATGTTCAAACGCTACCAAAAGGCGGGGCGCGGCAAATCCATCGTCGCCAGGCAGATCGCCGAAGTTAGAAAACGCCGCGCCCTCCTCGAAGGGCAGACGAAAAGACTGCAGGCGATCAAGGATTGGGACACATGGCTCGCCATCGCCAGTAAGATGCCGGCGAAACCCGATGTTGCGCCCGGAGCGGATCCGGCGCCGTCGCAAGGCGCCAAACGCTTCCGGGCGCTGACGATCGATGGCCGGGAAATTCTGGTGGGGAAAGGCGCCCGCCAAAATGACGAGTTGACGTTTGACGTCGCCGGGCCGGAAGATTTCTGGTTCCACGTTGCCGACTACAGCGGTTCGCACGTTGTGGTGAGGAATCCGGCAAAGGACAGAGATCTCGACGGATCGATTCTCGAAAAGGCCGCGGAGATGGCTGCCTATTTTTCGCAGGCAAGAAATTCGTCGAAGGTCGAGGTGCACTATACGAAGCGGAAGCACGTGACGAAGCCCCGACGGGCTAAACCCGGGCTCGTGCGCCTGCTGGAATTCAAATCGATTAAAGTAGAGCCGAAGAATTGGCTCGATGGATGAAGGCGGTTCGATGAAAATTCCAATCCGAGTTTCTGTTCTCTTCTTCATTGGCATCTTCGCCGCGGGTTCGACGGCGCTTGGTTATTACTACTACTTTGTATACAGCCCGCCGCTGCGAGCGGCGGCCCGCTTCATGGACGATATGGAGAAGCACAACGAAGAAGGCCTCAAAACCGACGTCCTCGTCAGCAACGACATCGACGAAGGAAAGCTTGTGGAACCGGCTGAACGCGACCTCAAGACTCTCCTGGCGGAGCCCTTCCAGCGAGGCCGAATCCTGGACCAGAGGCGGCTGGAGGGCAAGAGCCGCGATCTTTACTATCTGGTTTATCGTGAGCCGGATGGCCGCGTTTACGCACTGATCGCAACCGAATTTAAAGGCCACTTCCGCATCGTGATTCCGGAGGTTCCGGCCAGCCGCAGACACCGCTATCTATGGGATTACTCATGGACGAACTAGCAACTGTAGCGGCGGTCTATGACCGCCGACTATCTCGAATCAACGATATCCGGCGGTCACAGACCGCCGCCACAGCGAGAACCGTACTTCTGCCGGGAGTTCTGTTATACTCGCTGAGGCGTTCGCGCCAATTCAGGAGGCTGTAATGTTTAGGTTAGGCGTACCGGAACTGATAATGATTGCCCTTCTCGTTCTTTTCCTGTTTGGGGGAAAGAAACTGCCTCAAATGGGGAAAGGCATCGGCGAAGGCATCCGGAACTTCAAGAAATCGATCAAAGACGACGCGTAACCCTGCTGCTGGGAGCGGGGATTTCAGCCACGGATTGAACGGATTTAACGGATGGGCTGAAAATCAGAATGTTTTTGTACTTTTGTGTTCTGTTTTGTGCCTCTTGTGTACGTTCCCGACCCGCTGTGCAAAGCCAGGCAGGGGTGGGTCGTTCAATCTGCTTCAAATCAACTTCCTGCTAAACGTGCGTTCGATACTGCGGGACCAGGTTTCATCATCGGCGGCGCCGCGTTCGATCCACTGCTCGTCGGTCATCGAGGCACGCCGTTGGAGGTATCCCTCGGCGTCAGGTCCGACGGGATACCTCAACTTCCATTCCCCGCTTCCGATAATCTCAAGAATCTTTTCCGCAACGACGGAGGGTGGCGTCGGCCGTTCGAGCGACAAAGCGAACAGCGCGGCCATGCGCCGCGTATGCGGATAGACTGAAGGCGCAGCTTCACTGCCAATGCGGCGGGCCATCGCAGTGTCGATAATGCCGGGTTGTACGATGGCGATACGGATGTTGAACATCTTTGCCTCCTGCGCGAGCGCTTCGCTCAAGGCCTCGAGAGCGAACTTGGATGCCGAATACGCGGCCAGGGGCGGCGAGGAAACGCGTCCGCCGACGGAGCTCACATTAATAATGCAGCCGCTGCGGCGCGCGCGCATTTCGGGCATTACGGCCTGGATGCAACGCAGCGCTCCGAAGTAGTTGGTCTCCATCACCGCGCGGACTTCGGAGATATCGAGTTCTTCCACCGAGCCTGTCCGCTCAATTCCAGCATTGTTGACCAGCACATCGAGCGGCCCGTGTGACTTTAGAATCGATCCGATCGCCTCTCGGACGGAGGCATCGGAATCCACGTCTATCGCCGAGATCCGGATGGCTAACCCTTCTTTTGCGGCGGTCTCGGCAAGGTCCGTTGAACGTCCCGGATCACGCATGAACGCGTAAACGGTGTGGCCGGCCCGGCCAAGCACGAGCGCGGTTGCGAAACCAATACCCCTGCTGGCGCCGGTGACTGCTATGGATGCCATGTCGTCTCCTTCATCTTCACAGGATGGCTTTGCACAAAAAAACGTTTTCTTCTTGTGTGGTGTCTCTCAAATTATCTGGACATAACTATGCAAGCCATCACTGTAGCGGCGGTCTATGACCGCCGGTTTTAAAGTGTCTCGTAATCTACATGTTTGTTGCGAGTTACCATAAAACCGGCGGTCTATGACCGCCGCTACAGCGGGCGTCTCATCCAAGTCTCAAACGTCCAGGCAACTTGAGAGACACCACACTGGCACGCCCAGGTCTGGAAATCTACGGCAGGGCGAAAACGTAGATCGCGTTGTGTTTTGGTGTGTGGAGTTCCGGAACCTCTTTCGACAATTCCGGAACCTTAGGGTTGTCGCCCGTCATGACGGCAACGTATTGCTTTCCCTTCACGGCATAGGTAATGGTGCTGACTGAAATGTTGCCGACGAGCGTCGTCTGCCAAAGTTCCTTTCCGGTCTCGGCGTCGAAGGCTTTGAACTTCTGACTCATGTCCCCGTGGAAAATCAGGCCGCTCGCCGTCGCCAGCATCGCGCCATTGCCAGGAGCCCGGCCGACATCAAATTTCAGGATCTTGCCGGTTGTGAGATCGATCTTGGCGAGACCGGTGAGTTCGTTCGGATTGGATCCCGGCCGAGGTCCGATGTTCAATTGTCCTCCGCGCGCTGCCGGGCCACCGACAGTCAGGTCACGGCAGTTGTCGATATACGACGTGTAGAGCGAGTTCGTTACCGGGCTGTATGCCGTGGGCCAGTAGCTGCGTGTGTTCCAGAAGCAAATGACGTGGCGTTCCCCGGGTTGCTTGAAGACGTTGTTCCAGTTGATGGACGTCTTGCCGGTCTTCACATCGATGCCCGAAAGGACATAAAGCGGATCGTCTGCCGGAAACGGCGTGGCCCAGAGGAATTTGCCGTCGTTGCGGTCGAGCACGAAGATGCCGCCGGCTTCACCGATGGCGGCGACGATATCGTGCTCCTGGCCGGGCGTGACTGTGGGATTGATCCACTTCACGTACCGCGGATCGGGGCTGACGCGGGTGCGCACCAGGGTGCGTTCATGCGTGAAGTCGGAGTCCCAGTCGTCGCCGGGCAAATGCTGGTAGTACCAGGCCAGTTTTCCGGTATCCGGATTCAACGCGATCGTCGAATTGCTGTAGAGGTCTGCGGGTGCTGTCCGGGAAACGGCGTCAGGGTTACCGTCGTGCCGTGCCGTGCGTTGGTCGGGCATCGGGTTGGCGACGCCCCAATAGAGCATCCTGCGCACGGGATCGTAGGTACCGGGCAGTCCCCAGGTCGAAGCCTGGCGATTTTTCACGTCGGCGCCTCCCCAGGTTTCATCCCCAGGTTCGCCCGGCGCGGGTGTTGTGTAAAACCGCCACAGCTCCTTGCCGGTCAGCGCGTCGTGCGCCGAGATAAAGCAGTTGTTGCGGTTCCCGCCGCAGGAACCGCCGGAAATCACCTTGCCGTCGACCACGAGCGGCCCGGACGAATTTCCGCGCGTTTCGACCTTCGACTGCCACCGCATTTCACCGGTTCGGGCATCAATGCCGACAACATAACTGTCGGGCGCGGTATAGAAAATCAAATCCTGAAAGATCCCGAGAGTTTTAGAGCGTCCGCCATTCCCCGGCCGCTTGTATTCCCAGATCGTGGCGCCTGTGGCGGCATCGAGAGCGCGCACGGCGCCCGACGGCAGAGTGAGGTACATCACGCCGTCGTGGACGAGCGGAATCGTTTCCGTCGTTCCTGCGGGCATGTCGAAATCAAAGACCATCTTGAGTTGCCCGACATTCTGTTTGTTGATTTGCTTCAACGGGCTGTAGCGCTGGGCATCGTACGTACGGCTGAACATCAGCCAATCATCCGGACTCGGGTTCTCCAACATCTTCTGGGTGACCGGAGTGAAGGGCCGCGGAGCCGTGGGCTGCGGCGCCTGCGCCCCAATGACCAAAGACACGAGCAGCGGCACCAAAACAAAGGAAAGTTTCAATGTGTTCTTCATCATGACGGAGAAGGTATCCGCTTCCTCAAACACTGTGAAGCAAAAAAGTGGAGGCGTGGACATCGGACTTCGGCCCGGAGGTCCATTTCCGAGTAGCCGTTATGCGTCCACTGACTATCTGCTATGCGTCACTGTTCGCGAGCTATTCGTCGGCAATCCACGAGCTATTTGATGGCAGCAACAGCGTCCGACCTTCGCAAACTGCCTATTAAGTTCCCCGATTAGTTAGTTCAGTCTTTGCGTGGAAACAAATTCTCCGGTTTCTTGTTAGACGCTATGGCCGTTTCAATCGTTTTGCTCGTGCCAGGCATGAAAGGAGTCAGGATCATAGCGATTGAGTAGAGTTCTTGAATCAAATCGGCAATCAGGCTCCGACCTCTGGCCGGCTCTGTCTTGACCAACTTGAATGGCGCGGTGTCGCTGATTTTCAGATTGAGCGCCGCAATTCGCGACCACGCGTAGTCTGCTGCCTTGTTAATTTCGAATCGGCTGAAAGCATCCAGGTATTCCGACGGCAATGGGCTTGGCTGTGGTCGTACTGCATCCTGCAAATGCGTTTGTGCGAGCTGCATAATTCGCGACACAAGGTTGCCAAGGCCATTGGCCAGATCAGCGTTGTAAGCTTCTTTAAAACGCTCCAAGGTAAAGTCAGTGTCTTCAAACGGGGGTATATGCCGCGCCAAAAACAGACGCAGTGGATCCACGCCATAATCGCGCGTGATGGAAAAGGGATCGATGACATTGCCGATGCTCTTGCTCATCTTTTGGCCGCTGTTGGTGATGAAGCCGTGATACACGAGCTTGTTCGTGTTTTTGATTTGCCCCGACATCAGCATCGCTTGCCACATGATTGATTGAAACCGCACCTGGTCCTTCCCCGCCACTTGAACAACTTCGCCGTTCTGCCAGAATTTGTAAAAGTTGCCATTGACGTCCTCAGGCCAACCCAACGTCGAAATGTAATTGGTTAGCGCGTCAAACCACACGTACATAACCTGAGTGTCGTCGCCCTCCACCGGCACACCCCAACTCATCCGTCCTTTCTCTCGTGAGATGCTGAAGTCCTCGAGTCCCGCTTCGACAAACCGGATGGCCTCTTCTCTGCGCCAACCCGGCTGCACAGAATCTTCCTTCGCGAGATACTGGAGAAGCCTCTCCGCATATGCGCTTAGGCGGAAGAAATAGTTTTCCTCCTCTATGACCACCGGTTCCATAGCCTTGTGGTTCGGGCATTTACCGTTGATCAAGTCGCTTTCACGGATGAAAGTTTCGTCGCCTATACAGTAGAGACCTTTATATTTCTTCTTATAAATGTCGCCGTTGTCGGCGCACCGCCTCCACAGGGCTTGCGCGGCTGCAACGTGGTGCGGCGTCGTCGTGCGGACAAAGGCGTCGTAGGAAAGATCCAGACCTGACTTCAGTCTCTCAAACTGACCCGCAAAACAATCAACATACTCGCGTACATCTCGCCCTTCCTCTCGGGCTTTTTGAAATATCTTTTGGCCGTGCTCGTCGGTGCCCGTTGAGAAAAATACTTCAGAGCCCAACATGCGCTTATAACGGGCAACAACATCGGCTTGTACGATTTCAAACGCGAAGCCAATGTGCGGTTCGGCATTCACGTATGGCAATGTTGTCGTGATATAAAAGGTGTCGCCCATGGTTGGCTAGGCTACTGTGCTTTGAATCCCTCTGTGTTTCGCCGCTGCCTGGCGCGCTCCAAAAGCAGAAATGACAGGCACGTTTTAACTCTGCGGGCATGATGAGCGTGGGTTAGTGTACTCTAGTTCCAATTTTCGGAGGACATATGGGATTAGTTCTTCGGGCAATGGCTGCTTCGGCACTCATCGTCACGGCTTGTGCGGCGCCGGTCTCCGCGCAGCCCGGTTTTGCAAACCTGATCGACCACGTGCACCTCGCGGCTCCGGATCCGATCAAGGCCGCGGAATGGTACCGGAAGAATCTCGCCGGTCAGCCAACGACGGAAGGGACCGACCGGTTGATGTTCGGCGAGACGCGCGTCATTTTTCAACGGAACGAGAAGCCAATGCCCAGCGCGGGCAGCGTGGTCGACCACATCGGCTTTTCGGTCAAGGACGTCGATGCGGCGATGAAGGCGATGGAGGCGGACGGCGCGAAAATCGAGGGACCCGCTCGCGAAGTGCCCGGACTGGTGAAGGTCGGCTTCGTCGTAGACCCATTCGGTACGCGGCTCGAAATCGTTCAGGATCCCGCGAAGCTCGGATTGCATCACATTCATCTGCGTGGAACGGATCCGAGTGCGGCGATGGCATGGTATGTGGACAAGTTCGGCGGTGCGGTCGGCAAATTGAAAAATATTGTTGATGGGATCAATTACGGCGGCATCTGGGTGCTCGCGGCAAAAGGCGAAGCCACGCCGAGCGCCGGCCACGCGATCGACCACATCGGATTCCGTCCGCAGAACGTCGACGACGCCGTCGCGGTGCTCAAGGCGAAGAACGTCAAGGTGACTGCCGAACCGCGGCCGCTCACGCTTCCGAGCGGTGTCTCGATGCGCCTCGCCTTCATCGAAGGGATTGACGGCGTCCGCATCGAGCTCGTCCAGCGCTGAAGACCAGAACTTCAAGCGGGCTCCTCGTCGATTCCAATTTCGGTCCGAGTTGCTCCTGAATGACAGTGAAAATTGACGGCCCCGCTGGATCCGTCGCCGGAGGTGGAATTTCGGGACTGCCTGGGCCTGCCGAGAATCGCCCTTCGTGAACAAACTGCAATCTGAGATCGAAGGATCCCTTCAGGCCCGTCTTGTCGATAACAGGGCGGCCCAACACTGGCCGGCGCGATATTGGACGAGGGTCTCTAAAACGCTTATCCTTAAGGACTAACCGTATGCAAAAAAGGATTTACGAGAAGACCTCAAGGAGACGACCCCGCCGTGCGAGTCAAGAACTACATCACGCCCAACGGCCTGCAGCGCCTCAAAGAGGAGCACCGGTTTCTACTCACCAGGGAACGACCCGCAGTGACCAAGGTGGTGGCGTGGGCTGCGAGTAACGGCGATCGCAGTGAAAATGCGGATTATCAGTACGGCAAGCGGCGGCTGCGCCAGATCGATGGGCGGATCCGCTTTCTCACGAAGCGAATCGACGCTGCGGAAGTGGTGGACCCGGAAAGTCCGAGAGCGGGGCAGGCGGCCATGCGTGCATTCTTCGGAGCGACCGTGCGCTATGCCAATGCCGCGGGAACGGAGCGAGTGGTGAGCATCGTCGGCACCGACGAGGTCGATCTCAACCGCGACCACATCAGTTGGGTGTCGCCCCTGGCGCGCGCGTTGATGAAGGCCGCAGCGGGCGACCGCGTGGTTCTGCAAGCGCCGGGCGGCACGGAATACCTGATCGTCCTGGACGTGTGTTACGAGCGCATTTCCGTGGAACCGTTCCGCGAACCACCTGGAGCCGAGGCCTCGGCAAAGGCCCCCGCCAACTATCGACCTGACGAAGGTTAGCGAACGCTCGTCAGTTGTTGCGAAGTCGGCAAACCGGACTTGTGACATCGGGAACCGGCACGCCCTGCGTAGTGAAGGGAAGCCGGTTTATGTAGCGGGGTTTGCCGACAGCTGTCCACAGCGATAATATAGTTTAGTGTTAATGACTTAGCTCAATTCTGGAGCTCTTGCACTGCAAGTTGAAATCTTCGATTGCAGCCGTGAACTTGCATCTGCAAGTTGAAATCTTCGATTGCAGCCGTGAACTTGCATCTGCAAGTTGAAATCTTCGATTGCAGCCGCGGACTTGCATCTGCAAGCCGCAACTTTGGTCAAAGGCCCGGATCTTCGTTTCCGGCTCGAAATCCTTCATTAGTAGCCCAGATCTGGCTCGTCTCGAATCGTGATTTAAGGCAGAAATTGCCATTTCCTTTCCTGCGCCGTTCCGCCGGCGACTCCAACCGGTTCCAAACCCGGAGACCCGCGCAGTTTGTTGCACGAAACGCTGCACGGTTGGATATCCGGCCGTTCTGGAAAATCTTAAAAGTCGTTCGTGATATCGCTCCCCCTTCAACGATTGTTGCAGTTGTGTGGTATTACGGACTGAAGAAGGATCTTCATTTCCGCTTCACCAAAGAATGACGGATCGGAAATCCGGTGTTAGTCTTTAGAGCAACATCATCTTCCGGTCCATTCGACTATCGATAAGGAGAATTACGGTCATGCCTCACGCGCAAATGAATAGCCGCTCGGGCGCTCTCTTGATGATCGCCACAACTTTGCTTGCGCTGTGCGTTACCTTCCTGCTTGCGTTGGGAAGTGTGCCGGCCCAGGCTCAGACTCCGGCTGCCGCCTCCGAGGCTTTAGCAGGAAAAGCCGCGCCGGAGTTCAACCTTGCTCAAGTTGCAGGCAACCCCTTGAAGTCCGGCGATCTGAAGGGGAAAGTCGTTGTTGTGGACTTATTTGCGGCGTGGTGCCCTCCATGCGTTGACGAGGTGCCAGGTTTCAACGCCCTTTCCGAGAAATATAAGGATCAGAAGGATGTCCGGATAATCGCGATTGCCATCGATTCCGGAACGCTCGGTGACGTCAAGGCGAAGGCCAAAGAACTGCAAATACGGTATCCCCTGCTTTTCGGTACCGAGAACACGATGTCGGATTTCGGCATCAATGCATTTCCTGCCACGCTCGTTTTGACGAAGGGTTGGAGAGTACACCATGCGTATCTGAACCTGGTGCCGCACAAGAGGGAATTGATCGAGCAGGAAATCGACAGGTTGCTATCGGAGCCGGTTCCAGGGCCTTAGAAGAACAATGCCCGGGCTGCTGTCTATGAAGAAAAGAGCAGTCACGTTGGACATTGACGCGGACACCATGTTTGAGGCAATTGTCATCGACACCTGGAAAAAACACCGACCGAAGACTGAAATTAGCGAACAAGGTTGCACCATGCGAGCTTAATTCTATAAGAGTCATCGATTTACCTGGGCAGTGCTCCTCGATGGCGACCTGTCGCGACTCATCCCCTTTTTCGCAAGCATCAGAATTGGGATCGGTTGCTCGCAGCAACGTATCCCTCCGGTGTCATTTCACGAATGCTCCGGAACGGAGCTTCGTCAGGTACTCCTTGACCTTAGGTGTGACCGCCTGCTTCCAGAGAATGTCGGCGACCTCGTTCCGGGCTAACTCGAATGGAAGAATGCCGCCGTCGTGCTTGTCGTCAAGCTTGAAGATCATCAAGGCACCGGGCGCAGTAATGATTTCGCTGATCTGACCTCTTTCAAGTTTGTTGCCCGCTTCCTCCATCCAGGGAGACAATTCGCCTTTCGCAAAGAAGCCGAGATCTCCACCGTCTTTTGCGGTTGGCGATTCGGAGTACCTGGAAGCGGTTGCTCCGAAATCATCGCCTTTCTTCACGGCAGCGAGCGCTTCTTCGGCTTTCTTGCGCTGGCTCGCGATGTCCTCGGGCCCGCGGTTCGCGGTGATTATCGTAATTTCGCGCAGGTGAATTCCGGCCGGACGATCGAAGTCCTTCACGTGGGCATCGTAATATTTGCGCATATCCTCGTTGCTCACGACGACGTTTGGGTAGACTTCGCGCTGCAGGACCTGCGAGGTCAGGTATTGTATTCTGATCTGTTCCTTGAATTCGTCGATGGTGGATCCCCGCGCCGCGATTTCCTTCTCCAAGGCTTGCATTGTCGGGAGATTCCGGTCCTGGCGCAGGTGGTCCATAATTTTGATAATCTCAATATCCGCGCTGAGTCCCATATTTTTCGCTTGTTGGAGCAACAGAGTCTGATCGGTAAGTTGCTGCAGCGCCCTCCCGGACTGGTCTATGGCCTGCTCCAATGGCGCACTCTGTGCTGCCGGCTGCGACAGGTCCTCCCGAATCTGCGCCAGTCTGTTGGGACTGGACTGGTCCGCCGTCTGATTCTTTCGGCGAATCTCGAGTGCTTTGTTAAGCGACTGATCTGCCTCGGAGACCAACCTGCTCTTCTCGGTGCCGGAAGCCAGCTGGGCCTGTTCACGAAGGAGAAGGTTCTTGTACGTCATGGCATCTTCATGGTCAGGATTGAGCGCCAGCGCGATATCCAGATGTTGCAATCCTTCCTGAACCAATCGCGCTGACTCTTCCGGTGATCTCGTCGTCTGTTTGTCATTGGCGATGATCCAATCAAGAGCACCCACCGAGTAAAACGCTTGTGGATTAAACGGATTCAACTGCTCAATCCTCAGGTAATACTCGCGTGCCTTTCCCGGTTGATTCGCGTTCTGATAGACACTCGCCAGCCCGGCAATTGCCGTGATGTTGTTTGGTTCGGTTTTCAGAACGTTGTCGAAGGCTGCGATGGCTTTGTCGGCGAAGGCCTGGTTCTGGGGTGATCGAATGCCGGGAACGAACCGCTGCGAATAGGCTTTGGCAAGATATAACTCGGCGTCGGTCAACCTGGGGTCGAGGTTGATTGCATCCTGGAAATACTTGATTGCTGCGTCGTACCTGGCCTCCTCGAACGCACGAACACCTTGACTCATGCCGGCGCGCGCCAGCACAGCGGCCGGTGTCTGCGCTTCAACGGTGAAGGCGAAAAGCAGGATCACAAAGATCCCACAAGCCGTCGCTGCAATCAGAGCCGCGCTGATGATGACTCCCGGGCCCGAAGACGTTCTCGATCTGGGCTGAGGCAGGCTCAGCAACCGTGCGATGCGGGCCGCCAGAGAACCGCCGTTGACAGCGATCACGGCATTAAGGTGGGCCGGACGGAACGATTCCAACTCTGCCAGAGCGCGCGCATAGGTGAGCACGTCGCCGGTTACCGAAACGGCGACGTCATCGCAGCACAATTCCCGCTCGGTGCGAATGTGCGACGACACCCACCAAACCGCAGGGTGATAGAAAAGGAGCGTCTCGGCGATGCCTTGCAGAATATTAACAAGGTAATCGTAACGACGGACGTGTGCCAGTTCGTGTAGCAGGAGCGCTTCAATGTGTTCGGGCGGGAGCCCACTAAGTGCTCCAATCGGCATCAGCACGATGGGACGAAGCCAGCCGACAACAGTTGGCACCTGCACCACGGCGGAAATCAACAGCCGCACCGGACGAAAAAGTCCAATCCGGACGCCAAGCTCACTCAAGATATGTTGCCATTCCTTCGGTGCTGGCCAAACGCGCGTGGATCGCATACCGGCCGCAACCACCCAACTCCCGATCAAACGTACCCAGAAGGCAATCGTACCCACCAGCCAGATCACGACAACCCATGACAAAAAACCTCCGCGCCATTCACTGGAAACTGTTTCGCTGCCAGCTGCCGGCACTGCCGCGGCCACGGCGGGTGCGGCAGCGGGAATGCTTATCGAGGACTGCTGAAGACTGGAGACTGGAGACGGGGCTGCTGGCCCAATCAGGCTCCATGTCACAAGTGGGACGGCCACCATGGCCGAGAGCGCACCACAGGCGAGCCGATATCGTGTGTTTGGATTGGACGATAGCCATCGCCGTGAGGCCGCATACAGCGCTGAGATCAATACCCCCTGCCAGAGAAAGTGAACAAGGGTCCAGCCGAGCCGTTCAACCCAGGATTGTGACGAGAGGAGCTGTATTGCGTTCATTTTGATCGTCCTTTCTCTTTCGCAAATTTCTCCAGCATTCTGCGAATGTCGGTCAATTCCTCACTCGAAGCCGGCTTTGACGATAGCGCGCCCATCACCAGGCTTTTGGCCGAACCATCGAATGCCCGCTTCAGCAAGTCGCCGGCGATCTGTTTCTGCGTTTGCTCCCGGGGAACGGCAGGTTCGTAGACGTGCGAGCGGAAACGCTCGCTGCGGGTAAGCAGGCCTTTTTCCGTCATCATCTGCATCTGCTTCAGCGTGGTCGTGTAGCCGCTGTCTTTACCAAGTTCCTCGTGGACTTCACGTACAGTCGCTGGTCCTAGGCGCCAGAGAACGGCAAGAATGTCGATTTCAGCGCCAGTGGGAAGTGGCAGAGTTTGTCGCTTTCGAGTTGGAGACGCCATGCGCGCGATTGTCAAACGATTCTATTCGTATGTCAACGAAAATAATCGTATGTGTAGCCAACCGTCTCGTTGGTAGCGACTTCTTTCAATTCGTACAAGCAGAGTTAGAGGAGCATCATCTCGCAATTCAATTTCAAGTTTCCGTTAAGCCGGTATTACGGCCAAGTGAAGCCCAACTTCCGCGAACGCGACTTCTGGGACATTACGACAACATTAAGTGGAACCGTTCCTAACCAGCCCTCGTATACTCAACCAAAAAGCATGCGATTTACGCCCGTATTGGTTCTTCATATTTGCGTTGGGATCCTGGGATTGCTGTCCGGTGCTACCGCATTGTCTTTCCGCAAAGGGTCCGGCAGGCATCGTGTGTCTGGAAACATATTTGCGCTATCAATGCTGAGCCTCGGCGCAAGTGGAGCGTTCCTTGGGTACACGAAACACCAAACGTTGAATGGCTTAATGGGCGTTCTAACTTTCTACCTGGTGGCAACGGCATGGTTGACCGCCCGGCGCCGCGACGGGAAAGCGGTCCATTTCGATTGGGTTGCCCTGATGGTGCCACTGGCGGTCGGAGCTGTTCTCCTGACCTATGGTCTCGAGGCAGCGAGTAGCCAGACGGGAGCAAAAGAAGGATATCCAGCTCCGGCATACTTCGTCTTTGGGCTCGCCGCTCTGCTTTTTGGTGCTGGGGATGTTCGCATGCTGGTGCACCGTGGTCTGTCTGGCGGACAGCGGATCGCGCGGCACCTTGGACGCATGTGCTTCGCACTGTTCATCGCCGCCGGATCGTTTTTTCTCGGGCCGTCGAATCGCCCACTCCGACTAGTGATGACGCTGGGATTTGGCCGCCAAGTCTTCCCGGTTTTGTTACGACCACCCGTGCTTTTTCTTCTGACTGTCCTGCCATTAGTACTGATGATTCTGTGGGTAGTCCGACTTCGCTTCACCAACGCATACAAGAAAGTGTTAATAACCCGGTAGTGGTGAGGTCCGACAAGTCGCCTTCTGTTACTTGAGTGATGGACCATATCGCCACCCGGCTTGAAGAGCAATTCGGATTGAGGTTGGAACTGGCAAGGCCAATATGAAACCCTCCCAATTGAGCGCGTGGAAAAGCCTACCGAGAATTGACGACACGTTGGCTGCGCAGGAAATCCGCTATTGAGTTGACCTCGGTGTGTCCGCCGATGTACCAGCGGAGGAGTACGCTTGACGCGTCCGTCGGGAGCGACGCGATGTTGCCGACATACCTCGTCCTGGCCTGAATGTAATCTTCAACATTTGAAATGTAGAAGACGTGGACCGTTGCGCCATGGTCTTTCAAGTATTGACCGACAGCTCGAATCGCTTTCGGACCGGCGAAGTCGCCCACAACAGGCACGATCAGGTTCTGCTGCTGCAAGACGCGGATTCGGTCGTAGTTTTCCCTGGATGCGAGATAGCTCCAGTTCTTGCCCCTGCCGTCCGTCAGCGTCATTAGGTAGGCATAGCCTGGGCTGAGGAAGCTGGAGCTGAAGAACTGCACACCTTCCCGCGAGAACGTCCGGTAAAGAATTCGGATTCCGCGTTCGTCTTCCGCATTCAACGCGAAATGATGCCCCGCCTTGAGGCGATCGACGACTGAGTTGGCGTTTTGTTGGGCGAGCATGGGGTCGGCGGGGACACGCTCGAATGCCTGGAAGATCGCTCCGACAGGACTGTCAGGGCCCAACTGAGCCGGGGCCTTCCTCGAGAACAGATTCGCGACGAATTCCACGCGGTTCGCCGACATTTCGAAAACGCTCTTGTACATCAGGTGTTCGAGCATCATCTCGCGGCGAATGTCGAAAATGAAAGCGATCTTCGGCTGCAGCGCTGCGATATACGTGAAGTTCTGTTCCGGGCCGACGCCGAGGTACGCACCACCGGCACGAGGCGTATTCATCAGGTCGGGA
>Ga0207137_1159_pt1 | contig 15069 bp, 17 predicted proteins | sample Alteio_BWMinHeat_9_FD_153572 | JGI IMG/M metagenome (GOLD analysis project Ga0207137, IMG submission 153572) | Enriched cells from forest soil in Barre Woods Harvard Forest LTER site, Petersham, Massachusetts, United States -... | ecosystem: Environmental > Terrestrial > Soil > Temperate forest >...
TGCTCGCACTCTCTGCTGCTCGCGGGCAAGGGGAATCAGCGCAACGGGCACAGATTTGCCGGAATATCGCAGGGGACGCTAGCGACGATGGTCGGAACTACACGCTCGCGCGTCAATTTTTTCATGAATAAGTTCAGAAAGCTCGGCTTCATCAAGTACCACGGACGTTCCGACCAGAACGGCGAGATGCACATTAACACTTCTCTGTTAGCTGCCGCGTTGCGCAAATAGTAGTTCCGTCTCCAATCTTTGCGATAGAATTCATAGCTATGAAGCGCCGCAAGCGCAAACGAAGCTCGAAACCTGCGAGGTCCTCCAAGATTCCCGCTGATGCGCAAAACGTTGGCCCTTCCACGGCGCTTGCCGAAGCAGACCGCCAGACTCATCCTAGCGACGAATTTACTGCCGCTGGTGAGGGGAAAAAGCCCGATAGCGATCCCAGCGCACTTGCCGGGGAAGACTACGTGATTGATCTTGGCGAAGAGTTCATTGCCGCTGTTGAGGAGAAAAAGCCTGCAAACGATTCCGTCACTCTTTCAGGGGCAGACAACCACGCTCATTCTGACGACAGATTCACTGCCACTGTTGAAGAGGAAAAAGCCGCTGGCTCCTCCGGCGCGCCGGCCGGAGCTGACCGCAGGACTCACCCTCGGTACGAGTTTATCGCCCCCGCCGAGGTAGTAGCGCCTGAATCCGGCGTGCGGATTGAAACGCGCATCCGTGACTTGAGCCTACAAGGCTGCTATGTGGATACGAGCAATGCCCTTCCTTTAGGGACGGTGACGGAAGTACACATCACAAAAGGGGCACAATTGTTTGAAGCCCATGCGAGAGTCGTCTATTCGCGAGCAAGCAAGGGTATGGGTCTGGTGTTTACCGGCATTGAGCCGGAGCAGCGTGGGATTCTGGAAACATGGCTTACTGAGTCCCGCGAAACCTCCTGGCTGGCGGCGAACCGCCGAAGGAGTCAGCGAGTCTTGATGACAATCCCCGTGCGCGTCTCCGGGAGGACCGGCACGGGATCGCCTTTCGAAGAGGAGACCCACACCCGGGCCATCAGTGCTCACGGGGCGTTGATTCTCGTATCGACGCAGGTGCACAGAGGACAGCGGCTCACCTTGTCGAACGTCCAGACAAAAGCCGCATTGGAGTGCGTTGTGGCGCGCATTGAGAGGCATCAAGGCGGTTATCCTCATGTGGGAGTGGAGTTCACGCTGCCTAATCCCATGTTCTGGCACGTGGCCTTTCCGCCCAAAGACTGGACGCCACACCACCCGGATGCGAAATCCCGCTTAAGAAAGGGTGGATAAGAGACGCGCGGGGATTACGAGCAGTAAATCGATAATTTTCAAATGCGCTTCGGCTGTTGCGCCCTCAATTTTAGGGACAGTCCCCGGGTGCCCCAGACGTAGTTTTTACGCCCGGGTCCTTCTTTTACCACTTGAATCGGACCGGCGCTCCCCCCATCCGCCATAGCTTGAGCCAGCCAATCCAGTCGCCGTGAATTTTGGCATTGCCATTCTCCCTTCCCACACATCCGCTGCCCATGTTATCAAGTCCGCGCGTGGTAGAATCTGCCCAAAGGAGCGCACCATGCCGTCGACACAGTCCGAACCGGAAGATGTCGCGAAGCTGCGCCACATGGCCAGCGAGTTCGCCGAAGGCTTCAACACCGGCGACGTGGATCGCATCATGCGTTTCTACGGGGACACTTACGTGGACATCAATCTTCGCAACCCGGTTCAATCCCGGCAGGAGCGCCGGGAATACTATCTCCAAGTGATCCGGAAGGGCGGTTTTCGCGTGCAGGTGCACCCCGACGAGATTCTCATCAAAGGTGATTTTGGCTTTATCCGCGGTTCCATCGAACTCTTACGCCCCTCCGCGGCCGGTGATTCCGGACGCACAGAGCTTCGTTACCTCGAAATTGCCCGCCGGCAGCAGGATGGTTCCTGGCAAGTAATGTGGGGCATGGACGGCCCTGTCCAGGAATACACACCTTCTCCTTCATAGCCTCTCCGCCGGGTGCCATTCATGCGCAGCATGCGATTGGTTGATTTTCTCACGCGACAAACATACACCACTGCCTTGTCATCTCACCTCATGCTTCGAGAGACTCATGTCGAACCCAGCATGGAATTTCATTCTCTGCGTGGGACAGGATGGAGGGGCGAAGAAACTCGCCCTGCTTGGAATCGCAACCATGCTAAGGTTGCGGTCTGGAGGGATGTTTTTCAGTGCACACCGAGCGTCCACGTGCCCGTCGTTATTCGTTTGTCGCCACTATCGAACTGACTGAAACGCAGTCAGAAGCCAAGATTCAGGAGCGAACCAGCGATCTGAGCCTGTACGGCTGCCGTGTCGAGACACACAAACCCTTCCCGACAGGAGCAAAGGTGAGAATTAGGATTGCCCACAAGAGCGCCAACTTCGTGGCTCTCGCCAGGGTCTCTTACACCACATCGGAAGGTGGAATGGGAATCGCATTTACGCAAATTGAGCCGAAGGATCAGCTAGTTTTGGAGAAGTGGGTTGAGGAGTTGCGCGACCACTGAGGACAGCGGAATCCCATTGGAGGTAATGCTATAAATTTGGCCAGGTCCGCGCTCGAAAACCAGCTCGATATCCCCCCCTATTGGCGACTACCTACGTTTGTCCCTTGGCCGCTGCCTTCTCGGACTTCCGATGAGCATCTTCCGACCACTGCATAGCCTTACACGCATGTTCCAACGCTTGTTTGGAATGCTCGTGTCCGGTCTGGTGATCTTCTTTCCCGTGGTGCACGGCGGCAGCTCGGTGCGCGTGCGCGGCGAGTTCATGGAATTCGGCAGCTCGTTGGTGCGAGTCATTTGGCATAGTGTTTCCATTCCTTTCTCGCCGCTCCATCTTGAAACCTATACAGCGTCCAAACTGTTCAATTGTGAGCAGTCGCGCCTACCAATCAATCAAGAACTTCTTGACTAGAATGGCGTGGTTGCGCTATACGTAATCAGGTGGTGTCTCTATGCGGGCATCCACGACTTCCGGGAAGATCAAATCCAAAATAAAACTCAAGCAGGAACTCGCTTTCGATGCCCAAGCTTTTCTCGATTCGTCCGGTGTAGCCAGAAAAGTTAGAGAGTTTAAAAGAGCGGCGGCTGTCTACTCTCAAGGTGATGCTGCTGAGAGCGTACTGTATTTACAGAGCGGCGGTGTGAAACTGACCGTCGTTAATGAGGTGGGCAAAGAGGCGGTCGTGGCGATTCTAGGACCGGGCGACTTCTTTGGTGAGGGCTGTCTGGCAGGTCAGCCTGTTCGCATGGGGACGGCTGCCGCGATAACGTCTAGCACTGTCCTCGTCATTGAGAAGAATGAGATGTTCAAGGTGCTTCACGAGGAGCATAGCCTCTCCGACCGGTTCATAAAGTTCATGCTGGCGCGGAATATTCGAATCGAAGAGGACTTGATCGATCAGCTTTTCAACTCCAGCGAGAAGCGGCTCGCTCGCACCCTTCTATTGCTTGCCCGTTACGGCAAAGAAGACCAACCCCACGGAGTTCTCCCCAAGATGTCGCAAGAAACGTTGGCGGAGATGGTGGGCACGACGCGCTCGCGCGTCAACTATTTCATGAACAAATTTAGGAAGCTCGGTTTCATCAGGTACAATGGCGGACTTCAGATTAACACTTCTCTCTTGAGCGTCGTGCTGCACGAATAAGCCAGCTCAGCTTGCGTGAAGTTCTTTCTTTTTCATTTGGACAGAGTGCGAGTACACCCACTGCGAAGCCGCCCCCTTTTTTAACATTGTCCGTACCGGCTCGCTACCCTTTCAGGCGGGCGTTCCTGTGCTGTATTGAACTACGCCAGCAATAACTCTATCAGAAAATCCTGCCATTCCAGGATCGTGCTTCTTGTCTCCCGGAATCTTCCCGGCGCGCTCTCGTAGCCGACGCTAGGGAGATTCGCCAGCATCAGATGCACCCCTCATCACCTCTGAGAAGCGTGGCGGACACCCAGTCCGTCGCGCTTCCGTCTTAAGATCGTACGAAAGCGGTACGAGCGACTTTCACGCTGTGGAAAAGCAGACAAAACCAAAAAGTGTCTCAAATTGCACAGAAATCTTTCTTCCTGCCTTTTATGTTGCTGCCTACGCTTAGGGGGAAGTAAGGCGAGCCCAACCAGCCTCCTCTAACAAAAGGAGAAAAACATGGCAGAGCCGAGAACAGCGAGATACACAGATATCGTCCCCGCGAAGAAGACGGTGATAGGCAGTAAAGTCGTCAATGCACAAAATGAAGACCTCGGAAAAATCGAGGACCTCGTGCTCGATGCTGGAGCAGGACGGATCGCTTACGCGGTCTTATCCTTTGGAGGCTTTCTTGGGATGGGTGAGAAGTTTTTTGCCATTCCGTGGAACGCGCTTCGCTTCAATTTGAAAGAAAATCGCGCTGTCCTGAACCTTGACAAGAAGCAGCTGGAGAATGCTCCAGGTTTCGACAAGGACAAGTGGCCGAACTTTGCCGATTCGACTTGGGGACAAGGTATTTACAAGCACTATGGCTACACTCCTTACTGGGAAGACGTGTCCGCCGACCGCCGCTAATTACAGGAACGGGCCGCCCGGACTTAACCGGGCGGCTCATTCTTTGATCATTTCGATTCTAAAGGGCCACCTGGGTGCATTCAAGATTGATCTGGCAGACGTGAAATCCCGAAAGGAAAATATCGATGCTACTCCTCATTATCGTTCTACTGCTGTTGTTCGGCGGAGGCGGCGGCTATTACGGGTATTCCAGATGGGGATCAAGCGGGGGCCTGGGGATAGTCGGGACGGTCGTGCTCATCGCGCTTGTCTTGTACTTCCTCGGCGTATTGCGTTGAGCTCGTTAAGGTCGATCTGAAATAGGGAGAGGTGTTTGCAAATGAGCCGCTGGTTGACGGCTCTCAACGGGGAGTCTCAAATCGAGTTATAGGAGACGATTCATGAAGCAAAGTACTGAGGACAAAGCAATTGGAAAGGTTCACGAAGTGAAGGGCAAGATTAAAGAAAAGGTGGGCCAACTAATGAACAATCCCGACTTGGAAGCCGAAGGCCAAGACGAAAAGATTGGCGGGAAAGTCCAAAAGAAAATCGGCCAGGTGGAGAAAGTCCTCGGAAAATAGTGCGGAAGGCCCCGCAAGGCGCGGGTGGGAACCATTGCAAATATGTTTGCCCCATAAAAGGAGAAACATGAAAACCAATAAATTGTTGGTAATCTTGCTCACGTTCTTGATCGTCGTAACCCTTGCGGGCTGCTCAGACACACCAAAGTCTCCCGATGTTTCTGACAGCATCCGCAAATCGCTAGACCAGGCCGGTCTCAAAGATGTCTCCGTAAGCCAGGATCGGGACAAGGGCGTTGTCACCCTTGGCGGACACGTTCCAGCCGACGGTGACAAGGCACAAGCTGAATCCATTGCCAAGTCCATTGCGGGCGGACAAGTTGTGTCAAACCAGATTGGGGTGGTTCCGCCAGCTGGCGAAAGTCAAGCTAAGACCGTCAATTCGGATCTGGATAAGGGTATCGAGAAAAATCTGGATGCTGCTCTCATCCAGCACAGGCTCAACAAGGGTGTTAAATACGACGTAAAGAATGGCGTCGTTACATTGACGGGTGAGGTTAATTCTCAAGCCAGGCGAGCACAAGTCAAAAATGTCGCATCAGCAGTTCCAAATGTGCAGCAGGTGGTGAATGAGCTACAGGTTAAGAACCAAAAGGCGACTTCGTCACACTGAGACCTACCGCATTCGCATCTAATCCGGCCCATCTCCTCCGGCGACCAGTCTAATGGACGGAGGAAATATGAATATTTTGAAGGCGACCCAGAGCTACGAAAATTGGATGCGGAAATCTACGACCGTCGTCGAAGCCCACCTGCGGTTGAAACACAACCAGATGAAAACGGACCCGTTCCTCTTCTTTCGGGGCACGTTTTACCGGTGGATTCAACTGTGGCCGGAAATATGCCCTGACCTCCGCGACGCCCCAAATGTTTTGGCAGTCGGAGACCTCCACATCGGCAGTTTCGGCACCTGGCACGACAAGGAAGGCCGCCTTTCCTGGGGCGTCGACGATTTCGATGAATCGTATCCATTGCCCTATACGAATGATCTGGTGCGCCTGGCAGCCAGCGTAAAGATGGGGATAGACTCGGAAGACCTCACGATCAAATTGAGAGACAGCTGCGATTCCATTTTGGAAGGCTATCAGAAGACACTCAAGGCCGGCGGCTCTCTGATTGTTCTGGCCGAGCACAAAAAAATCTGGACAAACTTGGTGTGGAAGCGTTCAAACGCCCGGATGATTTCTGGAAGAATCTCAACGCGCTCCCCGTGGTGAATCACGGCCTGCCTGGCGATGCGAAGCAAGCCCTGCAGAAAATGCATCCCGCGACCAACTTGGACTACAAAGTGGTCAGAAGGGAAGCCGGCTTGGGAAGTCTTGGGCAACAAAGATTCGTCGCAATCGCCAACTGGGAAGGGAGCTGCATCGCCCGTGAAGCGAAAGCCATGCTCCCTTCCTCATGCGTTTGGCTGAACGGTCAGACCGGCCATCGCCGGTTTTATTATGAGGAAGCCATCGAATCCGCCGTGCGGTCGCACGATCCGTTTCAGAAAGTCGTGGGCAGGTGGCTGATCCGACGCCTTTCTCCCGAATCAAATCCCATTGAGATTGCCGACTTGCCGGAAGAACGCGACGAAGAAACACTTCTTCATGCCATGGGTTCCGAAGCGGCAAATGTGCACCTGGGACGCGAGCGTCAGACGAAAAACATTCTGAAGGACCTACGCCGCAGGAAAGCGAATTGGCTGCGATCTGCGGCCAAGGACATGGCCAAAACCATGGAACGCGACTGGAAGGAATACGCGAACACCTAAGCCGCGTGCCCCATTCATGCGCAGCATGAGTGGGGATTTTCTTTTTCCCCCTCCACTTCCCTCCGTTACTTCCCCTAACCCTTTTTCCTCTCTTCACTTACGCCGTCTCATCTAACCTGCCCGTCATCTTTTGGGCGGGTTCGGACGTACCCACAACAACAATTCCCTTGACAGTAAAGCCAATCTGTGCCAGAATGGTTTATGGCTTCGGTGGTCTCCGCGTTGGGCGTTCGCCCTTGTGGACTGCAGACCCGCCAAGCTGTTTGCGAGGTAGTTACCCCAGCTTCCGAAACTGGCAATTTCTATTCCCTTTATTTTCAATCCCTTGCGCACTCTTGCGAAAATGAGAATTCTGCAACCCTTGTCCCCTCAATAGGTTCCGCACTCTTTGACAAGAACGCCGGGGGTAGGTACCTCCCCCATCGCCTGGCCCTTGTTTTTAAGGGCTTCCGCACTTTTACCCCGAGCGATTTGTGCGAGGGGCTCTTCCCATTGGCACTCCGTCCAGGCCCCGTTGGAGGCCCGTTGTTTTTCAATGGGAAACGCTCACTATCTCTTTTCCCTTCAAATCGTTACCAGACTCTTCTCTTCACAACGAGGGGGGTACACCCCCTCCCCGTCCGCTTCGTCCTTCCGTGGGCTCTTACCTCCGTGCCTCCGTGCCTCTGTGTCTCTGTGGCCGTCCCATTCTTTGCCTTCTCTTGGGAAGGAGATTCGGCCCGTCCAGGAGCCGTCATTTTGCGTCGATATACCGCAAACCGTTGCTTTTTGCGTCTTTACATCGTTATTTCCTGCCCTCTTTGCTTCTTTTCTTCCATCGGTATACTCTTTTCTCTCGAAGGAGCAATTCACCATGGCAACAGCAACGACCGTAATGGAACCCACAGTAAAAGTCAGTGCAACGAAACTCTTGATCAACAATCAATGGGTGGACAGCGTATCCGGGAAGACGTTCCCCACCATCAACCCGTCCACCGCAGAGGTGATCACCCAGGTGGCGGAAGCGGACGCCGCCGACGTGGACAAGGCGGTCGCGGCGGCGCGCGCCGCGTTCGACAAGGGCCCGTGGCGGAAGAAAATCACAGCGTCGCAGCGCGGCGTCTTGATGAACAAGCTGGCCGACTTAATCGAGAAGAATGCCGACGAGCTGGCACAGCTCGAAGCTTTGGACAACGGCAAACCGTATTCCGTGGCCAAGGCGGGCGACGTGGCCCTCACGGTGGCGTGTTACCGCTACTATGCGGGCTGGGCCGACAAGAATCAGGGAAAGACGATCCCGGTGAACGGGCCTTATTTCTGTTACACGAAGCACGAACCGGTGGGCGTGGTCGGGCAAATCATTCCGTGGAATTTTCCCATGCTGATGCAGGCGTGGAAGCTGGGGCCGGCGCTGGCGACCGGCTGCACGGTGGTGCTGAAGCCAGCGGAGCAGACACCGCTGACGGCGCTGCGCATCGGCGAATTGATACTTGAGGCGGGATTTCCGCCGGGCGTGGTGAACATTCTGCCGGGCTACGGCCCGACGGCGGGCGCGGCCCTCGCACGGCACATGGACGTGGACAAGGTGGCGTTCACCGGCTCGACGGAAGTCGGCCACCTGATCCTGAAAGCGTCGGCGGAATCGAACCTCAAGCGCATAACGCTGGAGCTTGGCGGGAAAAGCCCCAACATCGTGTTCGCCGACGCGGACATGGACAAGGCCATCGAGGGCTCGCACTTCGCGCTGTTCTTCAACCAGGGGCAATGCTGCTGCGCGGGTTCGCGGACGTTTGTCGAGGACAAGTGCTACGAGGAGTTCGTGGAAAAGAGCGCGGCGCGCGCGAAGAAGCGCACCGTGGGCAATCCGTTCGACAAAAATACGGAGCAAGGCCCACAAGTGGATCAGGATCAGTTCAACAAAGTCATGGGCTACATCGACGCGGGGAAAAAAGAACACGCCAAGCTCGTCGCCGGCGGCAATCGCGTGGGCGACAAGGGCTACTTCATCGAGCCGACGGTGTTTTCCGACGTAAAGGACGACATGAAGATCGCCAAGGAAGAGATTTTCGGGCCGGTCATGTCTATCCTGCGCTTCAAGGACATTGGCGAGGTCGTCGAGCGTGCCAATAACTCTGTGTACGGATTAGCCGCGGCGGTTTGGACCAAGGACATCACCAAGGCCCATGCTATCGCCGACGGAGTGCGCGCCGGCACGGTGTGGGTGAACTGCTACGACGTGTTCGATGCGGCCGCTCCATTCGGCGGATTCAAGCAGTCCGGAATGGGACGCGAGCTCGGCGAGTACGCGCTGTCGAACTACACGGAAGTGAAAACCGTCACCGTAAAGCTGTAGGATTTTTTTGAAAGCCTCCAGCTTTGTGGGTCGCAGCTTTAGCGGCGACATGCGGCGGACTTTTTGAACGAAAATGGCTGTGCGAAGCGTAGAATCCCGGCATGCCGCTGGTGCTGCGCTCGTACGAACCGCACGATTTCAATGCGTTGCACCGGCTCGACCAGTCGTGCTTCCCTGCCGGGATTTCGTACTCGAAAACGACGTTGCGTTATTTTCTGACGATTCCGTCGGCGGATTGCGTCGTCGCGCTCGACGAAAATAAAATCGGCGGCTTCATCGTGTCGGAAGAAAATCCGCCGCTGGCGCACATCATCACCTTGGATGTTGATCAAAAGCACCGCCGCCGCGGCATCGGGACGGCGCTGCTGGAAAAACTTGAATCGAACCTCGCCGCGCGCGGCGTGCGCTCGATACTGCTCGAAACGGCAAGCGACAACGCTGCCGCCGTTGCCTTCTGGAAACGGCACGGTTATCGTATCGAAGCAACATTGAAGCGCTATTATCTCGGCCGCATCGATGCGTATGAGATGCGCAAAATCCTGCCGGCCGCGACACGAGCCAGGCCGGCACAAAAGGAACTGTAGCCCACATGTCCCTGATTCACGCGATTATCCTGGCGCTGGTGCAGGCGTTTACGGAATTTCTGCCCGTAAGCAGCACGGCCCACCTGATTTTGTTTCCGTGGCTGCTGCACTGGCCGGATCCGGGTGAGGCGTTCGACGTGGCGCTGCATGCGGGAACGCTGCTCGCTGTGATTCTTTATTTTTTCAAGGACTGGTGGACGCTGATCGTTTGCGGGCTTGGGGGGAAATATCCTGCGAGCGCGCCGCCCGCGGAAGTGGCGCAGCACAAGCGGCTTTTTTGGTACATGGTGGTGGGGACGATTCCCGGAGGAATCCTGGGGAAACTTTTTGATAAGCAGATTGAAGAGCATCTGCGGACTCCAATAATTATTGGAGTCTCAATGATTTTGGTGGCGCTGCTGATGTGGTGGGCGGACACGAAGGCCAAGCTGACGCGAAAGATCGAGGAATCGAATCTGGGCGATGCGATTGGAATCGGCACGGCCCAGGCGGTGGCGCTGTGGCCGGGAGTGTCACGATCTGGAATTACGATTATTACGGGGTTATTTCGCGGATTCACGCGGGAAGCGGCGACGCGATTTTCGTTCTTGCTTTCCGCACCGCTGATCGCCGGCGCGGTTGCTTCTAAGCTGCCGGCGCTCGTCAAACTGCACAAAGCGGGTGGACTGGATTTGCCGCTGTCTACGCTGGCGATCAGCATTCTGGTGTCGGGGGTAGCCGGCTATTTCGTGATTGCATTCTTTTTGCGGTATTTGCAGACACGCACGTTGAAAGTATTTGTTGTGTACCGACTTGTGTTTGGTATCATCGTTTTGTTGTTAGCGTTCCTCCAGGCGGGAGCGCGCTAGCGCCAGCGCACCCGTCGTAGTGCTCAGCCTTCCCCGAAGCTGAGGAGAACTTTGTGCGCTTTCTGACACCGACTGAAAACAAAAGATTCAATGAGTTGATCGGATTTTTGTGCATCACGCTGGCCGTGCTGATCGCGCTGGCGTTGATTTCCTATAGTCCGCACGATGTGGCGTTGAATGTCTCGGCGCCGCCAGCCGAGAGCGGACTCGCGGGGAATTGGATCGGTCCCGTGGGAGCCTACGGCGCGGACTTGCTATTCCAGGGGCTTGGATGGGCCGCGTTTCTGTTGCCGACGGCGCTGCTGATCCTGGGCTGGCGGTGGTTCCGGAGCCGCGCGATCGATTCGCAGGCGGCGACGATGGCGGGATACGTGCTGCTCCTTTTGTCGCTGCCGTCGCTGCTTTCGTTGTGGCATTTTTCCGAAGTGCGAGGAGCGCTGCCTCCCGGGGGAATGCTTGGCTCGCTGATCTCCTCGGGCCTGCTGACAGGATTCAATTCGTGGGGCGCGAATCTCGTTGCCGTGGCGCTGTTCGTTACGGCGGTGTTCATGACCACGCGGTTTTCGTTCAGCGGAGCGCACGCGTGGGCGCATGGACCGAGAGGCCCGATCGGCGCAGTCGAACGGTTGGGAATTTTGCAAAAGGCGCAGACAAGGTGGCGCACGTGGCGCGAAGAACGCGAACAGAGGCGAATGCGGAAGCGCGTCGAAGAGACGCGGATCTCAGGGCGCAGACCCGTGCCACCACAATTGGTGGGGAACGTCAGTGTTGCGAACGAGCCGCCTACATCGATCGAGTTGGATGGTGAGCGCGAGGAAAAAGAACGGGGAAACAGGGCACCAATTTTATTTGTGAATCCGGATAAAGCGGAGAAAGTCGCAGCAAAAAAATCCGGGGAACCGAAGATCGCCCGTGGGATTGCCAGCTACAAACTGCCACCGGTGACTTTGCTGCGCGAAGGGGAGCGCAGCCAAAAACTGGATGAAGAGGAATTGAAAATTCGCGCGCGAGCGATCGAGGCAAAATGCCAGGAATTCGACATCCAAGGGCGCGTGACGCAAATCAATCCGGGCCCCGTGGTCACGACATTCGAATACAAACCCGAGGCCGGCATCAAGTACAGCCGTATCATCGGCCTGACGGAAGATTTGTGCCTGGCGCTGCAGGCGGAATCGATCCTGATCGAGCGCATCCCGGGAAAATCGACGATCGGGATTGAAGTGCCGAACATCAATCGCCAAACAATCGCGCTGCGGGAAATCCTGGAGGCGCCGGAATTCGTCAATTCGACGAGCAAGTTGACGCTGGCGATGGGGCGCGACCTGCACGGAAGGATGCGCGTAACCGATTTGGCGCAGATGCCTCACCTTTTGATTGCGGGTTCCACGGGAACGGGCAAGAGCGTGTTCATCAATTCGCTGATGATGTCGATTCTCTATAAGGCCAGCCCGGACGACGTCAAGCTGGTGCTGGTGGATCCGAAGCGGCTGGAGCTCAGCCTGTATGCAGACATTCCGCATTTGCTGGCGCCGGTGGTGACGGACCCGCGAATCGCTTCGAACGTGCTGCGCAACGCGACGAGAGAAATGGAGAACCGGCTGAAACTGCTCGCGCAGCGCGGTGTGCGGAATATCGACCAATACAACCGGACGTTTCAGAAGGGGCAGTCGCTTTCACTGTTTGAGAATCTGGAGGAAAGCGAGCACAAGCCACTTCCCTACCTGGTGATCGTCATCGATGAATTGGCCGATTTGATGATGGTGGATACAAACAACGTGGAAGAATCGATCACGCGGCTGGCGCAGATGGCGCGCGCGGTGGGAATCCATTTGATACTGGCGACGCAGCGGCCGTCGGTTGACGTGATTACCGGATTGATCAAGGCGAACTTCCCCGCGCGGATTTCTTTCCGGGTGGCGAGCAAAGTCGATTCGCGGACGATTCTGGATTCGAACGGGTCGGAATCGCTGCTGGGCAGAGGAGATATGTTGTACTTGCCTGCGGGATCGGCGCGACTGCACCGAATCCATGGACCGCTGGTCACGGAAGACGAGATCACATCGGTTTGCGATTTTTGGCGGAAACAGGCGCAAGCGAAATATAACGAGCAACTGCTGGAGGCGCCGAAGGAAACAACCGACGAGACGGCAGAAGAAAGCGAGGCGGCCTCCGCAGGCGGAGAGGATGTGGACGACGAACTCTACCAAGACGCAATACGCGTGGTGTGCGAAGCGGGACGCGCGTCGACATCGACTCTGCAACGCAGATTGCGCATCGGCTATGGGCGCGCCGCGCGATTGATCGATCTGATGGAGAAAGATGGCATCGTAGGCCCGCCGGACGGAACCAAGCCGCGCGAGGTGCTCAAGAACCGCAACTGGATGAAGGAATTCGACGATTCGGCGCAGTGAGAGCAGTCCCGTCCGCCCAGACGCCCTCCGCATAATTCCCTAGCGGATTATTTTCAGGAAATTTGACACATTCTGGCATCGCCCCTACAATTTTATGACCACGCGTGCCGGGGTAGCTCACTGGTAGAGCGCCGCCCTGAAAAGGCGGGCGTAGCCAGTTCGATTCTGGCCCCCGGCACCATCGATACTGCCACGCCCCATGAAATCCCAGGTCCCTGAAGCCACGTAGTGCTCCCCGGTTGGTGTGAGCGTGATCCTCTCGATGTGCTTCGCGAAAACGGCCCGTGTTCGCTCCGTCTCAGAGTTGACGAGTTCGCGGACATCCCGCATGTGGTGAACTACAAAGCTGCGAATATTGCGAAGCTTGATGCGCAGAGAATCGGGCCGTGATTCCAAGAGCTTCGCACTTATTTCGCTAATCTCTCGCTCTCGCGTGACGAGAGCGGTCCGGAGGGCGGGCGAAAAATCTCCCTGCGCCACAGCCTGGGCGAGATTGGCGACCTCGCGCTCCAACTCGTCCTTGCGCCTGCGCATCTCTTCTAATTCCGCGCCTAAGTCGTCCAAGGCCTTTAGTAAGGCACTCTCGAAATTGGCGAGGACGTACTCGACCGCTTCAGGACGCATTATCTGATGCTGCAGGCCAGCGAGTAATCTGCTTTCTAGTTCCTGGCGGAACACACGCAGGTTGTTTTTGCAAACGGTGTCGCCACGATACGCATTCTGCGGACAGCCATACACGACATCGCTGCGCCCGCGCCATCGGCCCGAAACGATGCTGATATTCGCGCCACACTCGTTGCACTTCAGCAAACCTGAGAACAGGTAGGGTGAACTGACGGACCGCCCCTGCATTCCGCCTTTCCGCCCAATCTCGCCATAGACTTGCTTCACTATTTCAATGCGGTTCTGCACTGAATTCCAAAGGTCTTCGGATACGATTCGCTGCGCTGCGAGTTCGCGGACCACCCATTTATCTTGCGGGGTGCGTTTGTAGATGCGTTTGCCCGACCTTGATCGCACCTTGACTGTCTTGCCCCAGATGACGCGGCCACGATAGCGCTCGTTCCTGAGAATGGTACGAATGGACGAAGGACACCAGGAACGGGAGATTCTTCCCTTCTGAGGCTGCGGGGAAATCACACCTTCGCCGTTCAGTTGTTTGGCAATTTTCTGGAGACTGTTACCACCAGCATACATCTCGAAAATTCTCCGCACGGTGCCTGCCTCGTCCTCGCGCACTTCGAGACGCACTCCGGTGATGAGCGGTCTGCCATGTTGGTCGACGCGCGCAGCATCCTCGATCGGCACGTTACGATAGCCAAAGCATCGGCCTCCCGTGTGGAATCCTTGGAGGGCCCGACCCTCAACACCACGGTGCGTTTTCTTCGCAAGTTCTCGGATGTAGAGGCTGTCTACAATTCCGTGCGTAGCAAGAAGGACTTCGGCTTGTTCAGATTCAGTGTCGATCCCTTGGCTGACAAAAATTAGGCGCACGCCGGCAAACCGCAACTCGTCGTGAATCGTGAAAGAGTCTTTAAGAGTCCGGCTTATACGTGAGGTGTCGTCCACCAAAACGACGTCGAACGGCTTTTCCCTGCTGGTGGCGGCGGCTAGCATTCTGCGCAGGCCCAATCGCTCGTCCGTTGTGCCGGAAATGGCCTGGTCGCTGTAGATGTGCGGATCAAGAACCGACCACCCGCGCTGTGCCGCGTAATCCCGGCACTTTCGGACCTGGTCTTCAATACTCAGCGGGCTCTGCTTTTCGCTAGAAAATCGTGCATAGACGGCGCAGCGGAGTACCGCGCTCACAGAACCTCCTTAGCAAAAATCGACTCCTTCGAGACGAAATGTGTCACATCGTTGGGCACAGTAGCAAGGGGATTTTGAAAACCCCCCTCCAGGATATAGGCTTTGACGAGCGCTGGAATCACGACCGCGTCCAAGAACTCTTTAACACCAGGATCTAAACGCAAGTCTCGCGACGTTGCCTTTTGAG
>Ga0207137_1160_pt1 | contig 15045 bp, 17 predicted proteins | sample Alteio_BWMinHeat_9_FD_153572 | JGI IMG/M metagenome (GOLD analysis project Ga0207137, IMG submission 153572) | Enriched cells from forest soil in Barre Woods Harvard Forest LTER site, Petersham, Massachusetts, United States -... | ecosystem: Environmental > Terrestrial > Soil > Temperate forest >...
GATATTTTGGCCGGCAACTATGATTTGGTGATACCGGCGCACGACCTGAAGTTTGAGCCCACTGAGCCACTGCCAGGCAAATTTAGGTTCGATGAAGCCGACCAGATCCTACGCTTTGCCGCGGCGCACGGGCAAATCGTGCGGGGACATGTGCTTTCAGGCCAAGATCGTCTTAGCGCAATCAGAGGATTGATGGGTTCGTTTCCTAACCGACACCGTGAACAGGCGCTCTAGGCTGGAAGGCGACAGATGCTGATGACTAAGCGACCTTCTTCACGACAAGATCGACTTCATAGCCAAGCGCGCCGAATATTTTATTAATCGTCGATAGCGTCGGAATGCGATCCTGATCGCCGCGCTCTAGCCTCGCGATCATCGGTTGACTCACGCCGGCTTTCTTCGCCAGCTGAGCCTGGGTCAAGCCAGCCTTGTTGCGCAGCTCTTCAACAAGATGCGCCACCTTGAGATGAATGGACGCCTCTTCATAGGCAATCCTTAGATCTCGATCAGCGAGTTTCTTCTTCAGGTAGGATTTAAATTTTATGCCTTTTTTCATAGCACCTCCGCTAACCGCTTCCTAGCAACGGCGAGCTCGTTGAGCGGTTTCTTCTGTGTCTTTTTCTTGAATGCATGTAATAACATCATCGAATTTGCGCTCAGCATCACATACTGAAGCCGGTATCCACCTGACGGTGCTTTGATTTTGATCTCCCAAAGCTTGCCGTCGAGCTGACGAAATGTTGCACCCTTTGCCTGAAGACCGTCTTGTTCGATCGCATTGACAACGGCGATGATGATGGCCTGATCGCGTATCGGCTGTTCGTCGATGAACTTTGTGATCGGCGAACGTCCGCTGCCTGTTTCATAGAATACGACTTCCATCGATGAAATATACCCAATTGGTTATCCGACGGCAATAAACTTTTGTGCAGTGGGCCTGGTCAAGCTTTGGCGCAAAAACGCCCGTTCATTTGGACTACATCGAACATGCCGACACCGATGGCGCTGGTACCGGAGCTCAATCCGGCCTCGGAGTCCTTTTGCGGGCCACGCCGACACTGACTCTTGGCGCCTCCGTGACGACGAAAGTCTATTTCTCTCAGTCGTCTACGTTCGCCGACGACTTCTCTTCGGCGACCACCGATGCCGACGGCAGTCAAGTCAGCACGACAACGAACGGCAAAACGGCGCCAGTGCCAATTTCCCGGGGCAGCAGCATCGAAACAGATCATCATCCCTTTGCTTCGACGACGACCCTTAGAACCGGCGCCGCCATAGCCACAACCGATTCCACGCAAGTTGATGTCGACACGATCATCGTCGGCCCAAGTCCCGCGTCGCAGCTGCAAGAGAAGCAACGTACCACGGCAGACATCGCGGTCGGCATGCAGTTAAGTCTGCCGCCAATTAAGGTTATTCAAGTATGGCATGAACGATTTCAGAGTGACCCCATGCACATTTGGTTGCGCTCCAACATCGGCAACGCAGTCTGAAACCGTTTCAAACCTCATTTGCTTGACTAGGAATGAACTGGGACCTGGAAATTGACGTGCAGTAGTTGACTACTGCACATCTTGACCCGCGCAATTGGATTTCTTGGCTGCATAGGCCTTGAAGGTGAAGCAAAATGTCGAGCCCACATCAACCTGTGAGCTCTCCAGTGACACGTCTCCGCCCAGGGCTTGCGCAAGCTTCTTTGAGATAACGAGACCAAGGCCGGTGCCGCCAAAGCGGCGCGTCACACTCGCGTCGGCCTGGCTGAATGTGCGAAAAAGACGACTGTGTTGCAAGGGTGTCAGTCCAATCCCGGTATCGCGAATGCGAATCCTAAACAGGAGTGGACCGTCACCAGTGGCCACCGCGTCGGCACTGACATCAACTCCACCGGCGGAAGTAAATTTAACGGCATTGCCAATCAGGTTGACCAAGATTTGCCGAAGACGTGTCGGATCCGAACAGAGGCAGCGTGACACCTGTGGGCAATTGATAAATCTCAAGGAAATATTCTTGGTACGTGCCTGATCGCGAAACATCTTGGTTACATCATCGAGTAGCTCCAAGAACGAGAAGTCGATGGTTTCTAGCGCCACACATCCCGATTCGACTTTGGATAAATCAAGAATGTCGTCGACAAGACGGCGAAGTAGTTGTCCGTTGCGGGAGATGGCCTGGAGAAACTGCTCGCGCTCTGCCTGAGATGCAGTGTCGTCCCTCAACAAATCAATATACCCAAGGATGGCGCCGAGCGGCGTTCGGATCTCGTGGCTGATATTGGCTAGAAATAGGCTCTTTGACGCATTGGCGGCCTCAGCTTGGTGCTTTGCCGTGTGAGGGTCGGCGCTTGCATCCTCGGAGGTATTTGACGCGCCTTGAACACGATCCTCGCTGAAGCACAAGGTTTCTCCCGTGTTCCGCAGACTCGTCACCTGATCATAGCTGGCGTATCGGTCCTGGACCGCGGATGTGACGTCTGAACCAAGCAACATATAGGCTCCTTCCATGAGAGCTGTGGTCATAGGTCTAACGCTCGTCGAAACGGGCAATATTCCTTTGGACTCGCCGAGGCGGGAGAATATTCCCGGAGGTTGAAACTTATTTTTCTCCGGGTTTTAGCCAATTGGGGCCGCGCGAAAACGTCCTGGACTGGAATAACGGATCACGTCCGCGGGTCTCTTTAACGGTGGACGAAAGCAACTGTAACAAAGGAAGGAGTTTCGAAATGTCTATGATTGACCCTACCCGCCATAGCATCAACCTGTGCCGAAGGCCTTGTCCGATGTTTAGCGAAGAATTCGAAAAGGCGTCAGTGATCCAGCGAGCATTAAGTGGAAGACACGTGCTGGTTGTCGATGATAGCGCTGATTTGCGCCTCGTCACCGCCACGCTACTGCGCAAAGTCAGGGCTGTAGTTGCATGCGCGGAAAACGGCAGTATCGCGTTGCCAATGATCGAGGTCTTCCGTCCTGATTTGATCCTGCTAGATATCGAGATGCCGGTTATGGGCGGCTTCGAAACCGCACGCCGCGTCCGCTTGTCGGGATTCAAAGGGATAATTATCGCGGTAACCAGTTATGACATTTCACCAGCGGCGCTCGGCAAGTGCGGGTTCGACGGAAAAGTTGCCAAGCCGTTTGGTGCCGCTGATTTGATGGCCGGTGTTGGATTGGCTCTCGCTGGATCGGCTCTCGTTGCGATGGCTCCCGCGCAATATACTTCAGGCAGCTGCTGCTCCCTTTCGGATGGACCCGTGTGTCGACCAGAAACACCTCTGGGACAGCCGGCTTCTTTGGTGAAAGCCGGATAATTCAAAGTGCGCCCCAAGAGGACGTTTGGCATGAGTAGCAAAAACTTTTACCAAGTAGATCTAATCGCTTACGATTTGGCTTTGGCAACCGGGAATTTTTTGTATAACCGAGCGGTCTCTATAGGTAGGGAGGGCGCGCAATCGCTAAGACGACAAAGGAAAAGCTGGCTCGATTTGAGGCCACAGTCATGCCGCATTTAGACGCTATCTATAACTATGCTCGCTGGCTAACCCGAAGTCAGCAGGATGCTGACGACATTGCGCAGGAAACCATGCTCAGAGCCCTACAATATTTCGATTCTGCTCGCGGTGACAATATTCGCGCCTGGCTGTTCACGATTGCCCGCAATAACTGTAACACCTGCTTTAAACGTAAAGGCATTGAAGGACCCGCAGCCGCTGGCGACGCCAGCCTGATGGACACACCCGCCGAGGGACCCGATCCTCAAGATGTGCTCATCAGCAAACACGATGCTCAAGCAATGCGAGGAGCGATTGAAAAGCTTCCGATCGAATACCGTGAGGTTTTGATTCTTCGCGAAATGGAGGACCTTTCCTACAAGGAGATAGCCGCAGTGACTGAATGTCCGATTGGTACAGTCATGTCACGGTTGGCGCGCGCTCGCACCAAGCTTGCAGGCGACCTTCGCGGTGCGGACGCAAAAGGGGAGGGCCTATGAATTGCAACGAAGCGCAACCGCTTCTTGGTGCGTATGTCGACGGCGAGCTAGAGCTTTCAAGCACGCTCGCATTGGAGACGCATGCGCGCGCCTGTGAACCATGCCGAGCGCGCATCGATTCACTCCGGACTTTGAGCCATGCAGTTCAGCGTCAGGAACACTACTATACGGCATCAGCGGCAACAAAGTTGCGTATTCAAGCAGCGCTCCGCGCGCAAGAAAGTCGCGGCCGGCTACGTATTTTCCCTCGCTCCACCTATGGACTGGTTCCGGCGCTGGCCGGCGCGGCTGCTATGGCCCTCTTCGTCTGGACTATGGGCTGGCGGCCCATGGGTCATGGAGTAGCGACACTGAGTGATGAGGTCATTGCAGATCATGTTCGCTCGCTGATGGCGAACCATTTGATGGACGTAGCCTCGACGGACCGACACACAGTAAAGCCGTGGTTTGCTGGAAAACTCGACTTCGCGCCGCCAGTCAAGGATTTTGCGGCCGATGGGTTCCCCTTGATCGGGGGACGGATTGATTACCTCGGGGGACGTCCTGTTGCAGCGCTGATTTATCAACGGCGTGCCCACATGATCAACGTTTTCATCATGCCTAAACCTGTCAGTGATGGATCCGCCGTATCGGTGCTTCAGGAAGAAGGCTATTCCTTGTACCGCTGGCCAGTCAGTGCCGATCTTGAGGCTTGGGCCGTGTCGGATGCTGGTCCGGCTGAGCTGGAGCAACTTGTCAAGCTCTGGCAGCGTCCCGACTAATCGAGTCGACGTCGAGATTGTCTCGTATTATTGGTACCGGATGGATTTCCATCGTTTCGTTCTTGCCGCGGACCGCTACGACTTCGACCCTGAACGCAGGAAACGTCCACCCGCTTTGGTCGATGACGACCTTCGAAACGATCAGCTCACAGTCAAAGTCCCTGCACAAATTTTCCAGACGACTGGCCGTATTGGTGGTATCGCCGATTGCCGTGAGCGTCCGGGATTCTCGATGTCCCATATAGCCGACGATCGCGGGACCGCAATGGAGACCGATTCCCATCCGAAGAGGAGTGCTAAGCTCGGAAGTAAGACGCTTGTTGAGGGTAACCAAACGCTCGGCCATGGCTTGGGTGGCGCGAAGCGCGTTTCGTGCAGCCTCAGGCAGATCGGTGTCGATGCCGAATATCGCCATGATACCGTCGCCGATAAATTTATCGATCTTGCCGCCATTCTTTTGAATTGCATCCCCCATGGTCTCAAAATACTGATTTAGAATGTAAACGACATCGTATGGCAGTCGCCTCTCCGAAAAGCTGGTGAAGCCGCGGAGGTCGGCAAACATCACAACAACGTCACGCTCTATTCCCGCTGCGTAGCCGGGCCTGGCAAAGCCATCCTCAATCTTTTCGGTACGAAGTAGAGGTGTCACCAAGGTCGGGCCTGTGGGTCGAAGCTGGCAGGCGAGGCGCACGTTCGGTGGTGCCCCGATGCGTTGCAAGACTTTCTGCTCTTGCAGCGCAGGCACTGCCAGGTTGTCGAGCCCGGCTATAATTCGTACGCGGCAAGTGGAGCAGCGACCCTTGCCACCGCAGATGGATGCGTGGGCGACGCCAGCGAGGCGACTTGCTTCAAGAATGGTCGTGCCTTCCGCAACTTTGGCAACTGTGCCGTCCTCGTAACGGATTTCGATGATGCGGTTGCGGTTACGCATGAGCTTGATCGCGCTTCGCGCAACAAGTGCTAGCGCTACAGCGGCACAGTAAGTGAGAAGCCACGGCTCCCAGAGTTGCCGCGCGAGTGCCTGAATCGTCGGCAAATCGGGAATTCCTGCGAAAATCTTTTGCGTCCAGACTGGATCCATTGCAGCACGTCTTACCTCACGGCCTGAATTCAACGCTCCAAGACAAGCAAATATGGGCAAGAGCACGGCCGACACCAGCAAAGTCGGGTAGACTCGGTAATACCAAGATTTGAGCCTGAGGAGGAAATGCACACCCATGCATGCGTGCATCCACACCACGGCCACCATCAGCCAAAGAGTTCCCAGAGTCGTGCCAAAATCTCCAAGAAACATTTGTCGGTAGCCTAGTTTGATGTTGCTGGTCACGAGCAAGCCACGCATCGCCGCAATGTGAGGAATGAGCAGCAGCGGCATGACAAGCCCGAGAATGAGCTGCACCAGCTCGCCAGCCTTCAAACGTAGACTCCGTCGCACTGCAAGGCCCCAGAGTGCCAACCCTGCGTGCAGGACCAGACAGATCGGTACCACCCAGTAAAGCGGCGGGCTGCGCCAAAACGCAAGGAACAGCTCATTGGCTTGCACCAATGCCGGCAGGGAAATGAGACCAATTGCGTGGGTCACGAGGTGAGTCACGACATACGCAAACAGTGTCAGACCCGTCGCCAGGCGCGTGTGGTTGACGATTCGGCGAAGTTCCATGGCTACTTGTCGGTCCGGACCACGGTCGGATGAAATCGTCGGGTTGGTCAGCTGCGAAATTAGCGGAATCTCAGGATGCGCGTCGCTGGGTTGAGCACGCCTGGCTCCCCGCAGCTTCAACAAGTCTTGAGTACCCCAACCTAAAGCAACGACTTGCGCCGATGCAACCAGCGATCGACGGAAATAGCACCGGGACCGACCCACAGTACGAATGCACAACAAACCAATTGGGCGTACTCGGAGCGAATCTCGTGCAGGACTGCCCACCCACCAATTTGGGGCGGAACGGCAGGCAGCGGTAGTGGCGATGTACCTAAGTACATCGTGATCTTCGTGCTCAGCATTGCGACCAACATTTCACCGACGAACGTCAATGCCACAGCTCTCGACAAGAGCCCAAACATCAACATCAGGCCACCAACTATCTCGATGGTTCCGACCAGATCAGCGGTGAATTCCGGAAACGGGAAGCCCAGTTTTGTAAATCGGCCTACACCTTGGTTGGCGAAGGCGAACTTGAGCAAGCCCTCCCAAAAGAAAACGCTGCCAGCCATAAGCCGAATCAGCAGTGTTGCGCTAGGTGCTGTGTCGTCACCGTGAAAAATGAATTGCCAAGCATCCTTGATCATGCCCATTGTTTCACACTCCTTTGGGTTGTGGTCGGTGGAACGACCGCGGCAGCGCGGTTTCCTTCTGTATTATTGACTTTGCTGCCGGGGTTTTTATTCCAAAATCAATCAATACATTAAATAACAGTGCGTTACGTGATCAATTCGGAAGCGTGGAACGTTCGAGCTGTCTTTGAATTTCGGTGCGAACTCAGGTCGCTTTGGCGCGAACTGGTGGCGTAGCGTCTTTGAGAAATCGGTAAATCAAAAATGGCGCCGCGTTTTTCTCGATCGATTTGGTCGGGTCTTATATTTCCGCGCCTGGAATTTTTCGTCACCTTCGCACGTCATCAGAAACAGATGATCGGAACATGGGGTGTTCCGAAGATTACAAGAAATCAGGAGGTGAAGACGATGAAGACGTCGGTTGGTGCGATCCTAGTGTCCTTGGCGACCTTGTTTGCTGCATCAAGCGGATTGGCGCGAGATGGAGGCAACCGCGGTGGCTACGGCGGCGGCTTTGGCGGTTACGGCGGGAATCGCGGCGGGTACGGTGGCGGCGGCTACAGTGGTTACGGTGGGAATCGCCGTGGCTATAGCGGCGGCTTTGGCGGCTACGGCGGGAACCGCGGTGGCTATGGCGGTTACGGCGGGAATCGCGGTGGCTACGGCGGCGGCTTTGGCGGCTACGGCGGGAATCGCGGCGGCTACGGCGGTGGGTACAGAGGCTACGGCAACGGTTGGACTCGCTCACGATAGGCATTCGATTGCATGGAAAACTCCGCTTCTAATGCATCAAGGTCGGCTCGCAAGGGTCGACCTTTGGTTTGCGACACGCACGCGTGCGAATTTGTCGGGAATAAATCCGCACCATCAGAAGTCTCTTTGGCAGTGTCGAACGAATAGACGACGGAACTGGACGACGGACGTCGAGGATGAACCTAGTCGTTGGCTTTTGGAGGAACTACCATGAACGATTCGCCTGACCTGTCGTTGACGCGCAGAAACTTGTTGAAGCTATCGGGACTCGGCGTCGGAGCGGTGTGGGTGTCAACCTTACCGCTGTCCGGCTGCGGTCGCCTACCTAACACTAGGAAGCAGACCACAGGCAATTCCGCTGACGCCGGCGCGAATGCCTTTTACTTTGTGCAGGTGTCAGATCCCCACTGGGGCTTTACCGGAGACGCCGTCAATCCCGAGCCTACCAAGCCTCTGCCAATGGTTGTCGAGATGATCAATGCGTTGCCGATTCAGCCTGACTTTGTCGCCTTTACCGGCGATTTAACGCACACGACACCGGATGCGGCGGCACGCAAGGCAAGACTCACGGAGTTCCAAGGGATCATCAAGGGAATTAAAGTTCCAGTGAAACTCATGCCGGGTGAGCATGATGCTGGGGAAGACTCCGGGGCCGTGTACAAATCTGTCTTCGGCGACAGCTACTATACCTTCAACCACAAGGGCGTGCAGTTCATCACGTTAGACAACGTCTCCGACGCCACAGGATCTGTTGGCGACACGCAAAGAACCTGGTTGGCACAACAACTAGCTACTTTGTCGAAAGACCAACCGCTCATCGTGCTGACACACCGACCACTCTTTGATTTGAAGCCCGAGTGGGACTGGGCAACCAAAGACGGTAAGCAGGTCATGGATCTCTTCATGCCCTTCGCCAACGTAACGGTGTTCTTTGGCCATATCCACCAGGAATACCATGCGATGACAGGCCATATACCGCACCATTCAGCGCGTTCAATCATGTTTCCTTTGCCGCCGCCAAGTGCAACCGGGCCGCGGAATCCGGTTTTGTGGGACGTCGCACACCCGTTGGCCGGTCTCGGCTTCCGTGATGTACGTAGTGACACCGGGAAGGTCGCCAACATCCGAGAAATCCCTCTCGCCAACGCCTAAAGTGGAGGCAGCCATGCATCGGATCAATTGTATTGTAAGCGTTGCTGTGCTCGCCGCTGCATGCGGCTCCCACGGCAGCTCGCCCGCCAAACGACAAACGCCGGCACCGCAGCCGGTAACAACTCCCAATCCAACGGCAACACCGCCGGCGTCGCCGCCTGCCGCCGCAAGTAATGCCTCGGGGCTAATATTCGCAACCGACATCAACCCAATCCTCCAAAGTGCTTGCGGCCCATGCCATGGCAAGGCCGCGGGTTTGGGACTGCCGGCTTTCGTGGGCGATGAGCCGATGTTTATTGCCTATGGAGAAGACATCACCAGTCGGATCACTTCAACAGATCCGGGCTTTCTGATGCCACAGCCTGGCGGTGGGACAACGCTTTCGGCAGCTGACCGCGATAAAATCCTAAAATACCTCGGCGCCGCGAGCGGATGATGATCGCAATAAACCCGATCAATTCTTGGCCTCGTGTTTTACGATTTACCTTCCGCACCACACACCTTGTCCGCCGAGCCGTACATCTCGGTAAGGAGCTTGGCGATCTCTGACACGAATGCTTTTATCTTCGGATGCTGAAATTTTTGCCCCGGGTACACCACCGAAAACGGTGATGAGTCCGAGAACCAGCCAGGGAGCACTGGCACGAGGTGATTCGCCTCCACCTCATCCCGGCAAGTGAAGGTCGGCAGCAGAACCACCCCAAGGTCTTGGAGCGCCAGCTCCAGTAAAGCTGTTATATCATCCGCCGTCACAGATCCTGACACCTTGACTTTGGCGCGCTGCCTGCCGCTGAAAAGTTCCCAATCGTTGCTACGGATTGTTGAAAAGAGAATGCATTGGTGGCCAGCCAGCTCCTTCGGATGCTTCGGGGCGCCAGCGCCGGCGATGTATCCGGGTGAGGCAAACAAGGCGCGCCTGGTCGTGGCCACTTTTTTCGCGACCAAAGTCGAGTCCTGAAGTTCACCAGCCCGGAGCGCCACGTCAACACCTTCGCCGACCAAGTCCACAAATCGGTTGGTAAGGATCAGATCGACGCTAACTCCAGGGTACCTGGACAGGAATTCTTTGAGGAACGACGAGAGGAGCTTCGCCATGCCATTTGGAGCCGTAACACTGACGCGGCCTTGAGGCGTCTTTTGACCACCGGCCGCTACGGCTTCGGCGGATTCAATTTCACCGAGAGCCCTGGCACAGCTCTGGAAAAAGACTTCGCCCTCCTCGGTCAAATGCAATTTTCGAGTTGTGCGCTGGAGCAGGATAACTCCAAGCCGCTGCTCGAGGGTCGAGACCTTGGAACTGACCGTGGACTTTGGTGCGCCCAGCCGTCGGGCTGCTTCCGTGAAGCTGCCAGCCTGAATTACATTAACGAAAACCGAAATATCGCTTAGCTCCAAAGCCGGCCTCCGGACTGTCCACTATAGTGAACAATGATTTCATATTTTGCCGTCTATTGTCCAATGGCAAATCTGCCGTAAGTTAGTTGGTGTCTACGGAACAACCGTTTGAAAGGAGTCCGTCATGAGTGCGCAAAACAAGGCGAAGATTGAAGAGCTGAACAAGATGGTCCTTAGTGGGAAGGCGCTGGAAGCCTTCGAGCTTTTTTATGCCGATGCTGTCGTGATGCAGGAAAATGATCAACCGCCGACGGTGGGCAAGGAGGCCAATCGAGTGCGGGAGATTGCGGCCCTTGGCGGCATCGTCGCGTTCAGAAATGCCCAAGTCCTAGCCGTTGCCGAAGCTGGGGACAAAACGATTGTCGAATGGTTCAATGACTTCACCCACAAGGATTATGGCGAACGTAAATTCCACCAAGTGGCAGTTCAAACTTGGCACGACGGGAAGATCGTGCATGAGCGTTTTTACTACGGCACCTAAGCAACGGACTCGTTTCGTGCGACGCGTTTCAATACCAGCAATCATTCTGATAGGTGCTAAGCAATGCGGCGTTACAATCAGCTTGACCGCGGAAGTCGGCCGGCCCAGATAAGTAGCCCAGCTTTTCATGGACTACCCCATAAGAGTCGCTGTCGTTACCGTATGCGACACACTGGCAGTGAAACGTTTTCGGAATTGTGGACCCGGTACACTGCACGGTCGTCAGAACGTTCGGCTCAAGCATAATGCTTGAACCCGGATTTATGGTGATGAGCTGCTGTCCAAATGCGTTGGTTGCCATGGACATCGCCAGTGCGAGACTACTGAGTATCTTGAAACCCTGCATATTTTACCTCCAGTGTGTTGATGTGCTGTCGCTTAGCAATCTCTGTTCTCGATTGCCGGACTGGTTATAGAAGAGGCCGAGATCGGGTACAATCCGCTAAAATGGCGGTTATCCAGCAGCTCTCTTGCTCCAGTCGTCGGTACTCAGCCGTAGCTGTTGCATTAGCTCCCTGAGCAAATACCGCTGCGCGAGCAGAAAAATGGAATACTTTCGCCTCAAGTCTGCGGCTATCTAAACAGTGGACACGTCAAATCTGCCGGGGTCCTAGGCACCTAACTCAGGTCTTCCTTTCAGGGTCGCATGGCGAGTCAAGCAGAGATCCGCGCGCGTGGGCACGGGGCTGCGTGTCAGGCGGACACATTTAGACACGCAGAAGCGTCCAACAATCATCGAATCCTCAGCCTTCACAGGCGGGCGCCGCTGCTACAAGGAATGACTATGGGGCCGCCTGACACGCAGCCCCGTGCCCACGCTCACAGAACGGCCGATTCTGCCTCGGCAAAATACCACTCAGAAAACCGACGCAGACTAGCTAACAGGGACTACACACAAATTTGAGCAAGCGCCGTGTCACCGAATACTCTTTGCACACCCATTAATTGTTCTCGACACCTTTGCCGTCCGTTAACTCAGTAAGTACCTAATACTACTATATTTTAATCCTGGCACTGTTCTTGAAAGTCTTCCCTCGACCTTAAAGATTTTTTCGAGTGGAGAAACCGATGGCCTTGCCGCGTTGTCTGGCTCTTCTAGTTGTCACTGGCGCAATCGTCAGCTGTATCCCAACTTCCGTCAGCAAAACGGATGCTGCCTCTGACGGTGCGACATCGGCAGTTCAGTCACCGATGCCTGCTGACCGTTTGGCGCAAGTGCGTGCGGCCTTACCGAAAGTGGCTTTTCCCAGGCTTCAAGCCGCTCTGGATAGCAATCAAACGGTCTGGTACGACGACGCTTCGATGAAACCGTCCTATCAATTGGCTGTCAGCCAAGATCCGCCTTTCGGCGCCAATTCGAATGACCGTTGGTTTGATACCGTCAATCCTATCCTGCATCCGATTGCGCTGAACTTCTACGATCCGAGCAAGCATCAATGGCGTTTCCCATTTGCAACTACGGCCGGTACCGACAATTCAACCAACGTGAAAGTTGTCAACTTCCTGTCGCTGCCGGCGAAGGATGGCAAACTGCTACCGCTTGCGGTCTACGCCGTCAACCGGCCGAATGGCATTACTGGTTACACTCTCAACAGCTGGGGCTGGGTCTATCCGAACGGCACCATGATCGGCGAAATCCTCTTCGTGACCACCGCCAGCGGCGACCTCCTCCCGTCAGAAATTCGCACGCGCGTGCGTTTTTCTTCTGGTTGGGGCACCAATGCCTACCGGCCGTTCGCGACCGCCAGCGCACTGAGCCAAGCGATCAAGCAAAGACGCCCCAACTGGCAGAGCACGCCGGCGCTGACGACCTTGGTCAATCATCTTGATGGCGATTCGCCACTGACGGCAACGAGCCTGCACGCTCCGCAACTCCCAGGCGTCATCGACCAAGACGGCGCGGTGGACGTCCTGCCGGATTTCGCTGACGACGCTCTCGTGAAAGATCTTTTGACACAGACGCCATTTGCGAGTTCTTACGGTACAACGTGGAAATCGTCGGGTGGACAAGTCGCCTACGCAGCTTCGACGGCGTCAGCGGTCTCGATTGTCCCGACCAACTATCAAGGCGGTGCGTTCCCCGTCGACGAGCAATCGTGCATGCGTTGCCATAAAGAAGCAGGCCGCAGCTTGACGCAGTTCCGTTCCGACTTCGGCCAAATCGCGCTCTACGGCGAAATGTGGGGACGTGACGGCATCTTTAGCTTCCATCCTTTTGAAGAATCCCGTTACAACCAATTCTTAGTCACCGGCACGACGGACAACCGCAGCCTCAGCGCCAATCTCTTTGCGCAAGGTATCGTCGCAACCTACAGTGCGACCGTCCACAGTGCTCCTGATTATCCGACTCTGGAAGTTCTCGAGCCAGCAACCACGCCGCCAGCTCCCGGATCGACCAGTGACTCCAGCGACAACACCAACACCAATACCAGCACCCAAACCAACGGCGGTGGCGTTGCAGTCAACACGGGTTCCGGTGCGAACACCACGAGCAGCACCAATAGCAACGTCATCGAATTCCATATCCCAGCCGGCACTGGCTCAGGCGAGTGGAATTTGCAGGGTACTCCGGTCGTCGCAAGCCGTGGTCAGATCGTCCGCATCATCAACGACGACGCTACAGCGCACGTCTTGCACACCGACGGCGAGCCATGCCCGCACGGTGACATTGGTAATCCCGTTCAACAGGGTGATCACTATGATTGCCAGATCTCGCAAGACGCGGACAGCGGCGTCTATAAACTCTGGGACCACAACCTCGGCGGCCCGTCGGCAGGACGATTCTGGATTACCGTTCAGTGAGCCAAGTTAGGTGAGATTCCAGTCAGTGGAATAAATGGTCCGTGCTATCCTGGGTGATATTTCCTATCTCTAGTAGGAGTGGAACCCTTGGATAGCGAACGTAATGAATCTGGTCATCCTAGTGACCCGATTATTGCCGTATCAGGCCTCAACAAAGTCTATGCTTCCGGCTTTCACGCCCTTCGTAATGTCGATCTGCAGATCAAGCGTGGAGAAATTTTCGCTTTGCTTGGGCCAAATGGTGCGGGCAAAACCACACTGATCAACATTATTTGCGGGATCGTCAGGCCTGGCGCGGGATCTGTGCTGGCCGACGGCCACGACGTCGTCCGCGACTTCCGGGCTGCGCGCGCCAAAATCGGTCTTGTGCCACAAGAAATTGCCGTCGATGCCTTCGAGCAGGTCTGGAATACCGTCCGCTTCAGCAGAGGTCTTTTCGGCAAAAAGCCCGATAACGGCTACCTGGAAAAGATTCTGCGGGACCTGTCGCTTTGGGACAAGCGCGATGCGAAGATTATGACGCTATCAGGCGGCATGAAGCGACGCTTATTGATTGCCAAAGCGCTATCGCACGAACCAACGATATTATTCCTGGACGAACCAACTGCCGGGGTCGATGTCGAGCTGAGACGGGATATGTGGGACATGGTGCGCGCCCTGCGGGATCGCGGCGTGACGATTATCCTGACAACCCATTACATTGAAGAAGCCGAGGAGATGGCGGACCGTGTGGGCGTCATTAACAAGGGCGAGATTATCCTTGTCGAAAACAAAGCTGCCTTGATGGCGAAACTCGGCAAGAAGGTGCTAATTCTGGCGTTGAAGGCCCCAATGCAGAAGCTGCCTGCGGCAGTGTCGGATGAAGGGCTATCGCTTTCGGCAGACGGACTGGAGCTGACTTACACGTTTGACGCCAGAGGTCATGTCACCGGAATTCCCGACTTGCTGAAACGGCTGGCGGAGTCCGGCATCGAGTTCAAGGACCTGCAGACGAAAGTGAGTTCACTGGAAGAGATTTTTGTCGATCTGGTTAAAGAAGCCTGAAGAGCGAGGAGACACATGAACGTCTACGCCGTTGCCGCTATTTTTCGCTTTGAGATGTCGCGGTTCTTTCGCACGTTGATGCAAAGCATTGCCTCACCGGTGATTTCGACATCGCTTTATTTCATTGTTTTTGGCTCCGCCATCGGCTCGCGCATGAAACAAATTGATGGCGTTGGGTATGGGGCTTTTATTGTCCCCGGGTTGACGATGCTCTCGATTCTTACCGAGAGTATTTCCAATGCTTCGTTTGGCATTTATATGCCGCGGTTCGCTGGGACGATTTACGAAGTGCTTTCGGCGCCGATATCCGCTGTGGAAATCGTTCTTGGGTACGTCGGGGCGGCGGCTACCAAGTCGGTTATACTTGGTGGTATTATTTTGATTACGGCTCGCGGG
>Ga0207137_1161_pt1 | contig 14956 bp, 15 predicted proteins | sample Alteio_BWMinHeat_9_FD_153572 | JGI IMG/M metagenome (GOLD analysis project Ga0207137, IMG submission 153572) | Enriched cells from forest soil in Barre Woods Harvard Forest LTER site, Petersham, Massachusetts, United States -... | ecosystem: Environmental > Terrestrial > Soil > Temperate forest >...
TGCAATTCCAGTGATTCGAAATGATCGAGGTCTCTGTCATGTTTATGTGCATGACGATGCAGATTTAACGATGGCTTCCAACATCGTGATCAATGCAAAAACACAACGACCCGGAGTTTGTAACTCCATGGAAACCCTTCTCGTTCATGAAAATATTGCCAAGGAATTTTTACCACAGCTTCATTCCCGGCTGTTGGCCCACGCCGTAGAGTGGAATGTCTGTCCGATTGGCTTTGAAATTCTGGAAGGTCGGCAACGGGTGAAAAAAGCCTCTAAGACGAGTTGGGATGTCGAGTATCTCGATTTGATTTTTAGTTGCCGTGTAGTGGACTCACTGGAAAGTGCGATCGCACATATTGAGGAACATGGTTCCCGCCATTCCGAAGCGGTGATTACACGCTCTCAGCCGATTGCGCAAAGATTTCAATCTGAAGTCGACGCGGCGGTCGTTTATTGGAATGCTTCAACTCGCTTTACGGATGGATTTGAAATGGGTCTGGGTGGAGAGCTGGGAATTAGTACCCAGAAACTTCACGTCAGGGGTCCAGTAGGTCTGCGCGAATTGACCAGTATTCGATGGGTTGTCGATGGAAGCGGTCAGGTCAGAGGTTAAATTATGAAATTAGGAATTTTAGGTTTTGGAAAGATGGGCGAGGCGATTGCGCAGGGATTAAAGCTTTCGCAAGTTTCTCAAGGAATTGAGGTTTTAGGTGCGACTCGATCCCACCATAATGCAGCAGAGATCAGTCGACGTCTGAATATAAAATGCCACACGGATAATGGAAAGCTCATCGCAGAGTCTGATATCGTGCTTCTTTGTGTTAAGCCGCATCAAGCTGAGCCCCTCTTGCGAAGTGTGGCTCAGAAATTTCAGAAAAGGCACCTCCTGATTTCTATTTGCGCCTCAATTACCACGGATCAACTTTCTAAGTGGTCGGGTAATCGCGCTTCAATCATACGAGCCATGCCAAATACTCCGTGTTTAATTGGACAAGGGATGACTGTCTTTTGTCCCGGTCCTCGCGCTAAGGAGAAAGATCTTTCGGTTGCACAGGAAATTTTTGGAACCTTAGGTGAAACTGCAATTGTAGAAGAATCTTTGATGGATGGTGTGACTGGTCTCAGTGGTTGTGGTCCTGCCTATGCTTATTTAATCATCGAAGCCCTGAGTGATGCGGGTGTTAAAATGGGATTGTCTCGCTCCGCAGCGACTCTGATGGCGGCGCAAACTTTAGCGGGTTCAGCTCAAATGGTACTCAAGCGAGGCGTTCACCCAGCCGCCTTGAAAGACGAAGTGACGACTCCCGCAGGCTGTACAATCGATGGACTGATGGCACTGGAAGAGGGGAAGCTTCGAGTGACCCTGATCAAAGCAGTCGTCGCAGCTGCGAAGAGAAGTAAGAACTTGAGAAGTCCCGAATAGGCTCATGGAAAATTCAAAAGGGCCTATCGTATTTTGGAATCGGAAAGAAGGTCGTGAGGAAGTGGAGCAAGTCTATGGAGACTCGGCACTTCAATGGGTGTATGGAACGCAGCCCGGACAGTGGCTCGCGGAACACGTCCTTTCTGGAGCCTTGCTGAGCCGACTCTACGGAATTTACCAATCCTCCAGGTTGAGCGAGCATAAGATTTCTGCATTCGTAAAGGAATTTCGTATTCCGATGGATGAATACGAAGAAGGACCTTTTAGAACGTTCAATGATTTCTTTATTCGGAAGTTTAGATCGGGTGTTCGGCCTTTTGTGCAGACAGTAGGTCAATTTCCGGCTTTTTGCGAGGCACGCTATTTCGCCTTTGATCGGATTTCGCCTGAGCAAAAATTTCCTGTTAAAGGCGCGTTTCTATCGGCGAGTGCTTTGCTCGGAAGCGAAGAGAAAGCAAAACCCTTTGTAGGGGGTCCGATGCTTTTAGCGCGGTTATGTCCTACTGATTATCATCGATTTCACTTTCCCGATTCGGGAAGAGTATTGGAAAGTTATTCCCTGCACGGAAAGTTGCACTCCGTGAACCCTTTGGCACTTAAGTACAAGGAAGACATCTTGATGACTAATGAGCGCCAGATCACTCTTCTTGAAACTGAAAACTTCGGTAAATTGGCTTATATCGAAGTCGGTGCGCTTTGTGTGGGTAAGATTGTGCAGACTTATGCCGGGCGAAGAATTGTTAAACGGGGTGAGGAGAAGGGCTATTTTCTTTTTGGTGGTTCTACTGTGATTGTCTTGGGGGAGCCCGGTGTTTGGAGGCCTGATCGGGATCTCGTTGAACAAACTGCGCTGCGTAGGGAAACCTTGGTGCTTTTAGGGGCTCGGGTGGGTGAGTTGTGTTCTTGAGCAGTGTTCTTGTGGGGTGTTTCTGAGGGATGTTCTTGAGAAGTGCTCTTGAGTTGAGATAGAAGCCCGGTGAAGTTCTTGGGTTAGATAAGGTTTGAATCGGGGCCGGGACTATGGAGTTTGCCTGAGTACAGAGTTTGCTCACGTACAGAGTTTGCTCGCGTACAGAGTTTGTTTGAGTACAGAGTTTGTTCGAGTACAGAGTTTGTCGGTTAAAAAGGATTCTAAGTGCTCCGATACACGGGAAGGTGCAGAGTCCGCGGCGGGTGAGGCGCTTGCGACAGACGAATGGTGTACGAAGTCGGAGTCGGGTGCAGGCTGGCGGAGGAGCGAGCGGTGGAGTGAATCATTTGAAAATTTGTGATTCATTGGGGAGTGTTAAGAGGATGTGTGGATGATTTGAAAATCTGCGATCCGTCGGGGAGTGTTGCAGCTAAAAAAATGATTCTCTCATTCTTTTTTTCTTGCGGCTCTGTTCCTTATGAAAATTCTAGTTCTCTGATTTGAGAAGTTTTTCTCATTAAACGAAGAATAACTCATCGGGGTGTAGCAGCGACATCCACCTCATTTCTGCAGCATAACCCCCTCCATGCTTTAGAAATGGCTGCCTAAAAACGCATGTCTCGTGCAAAAAAATTAGGTGAAAAACCCATGGTATCATCCTGTCATGGATGACTTGAATAAGCTCAGTGACCAGGACTTACATAACAGAATGCTCGTTACTTCCCAAAAAGAACGGGAACTCACGATGCAGATGATCTCGATGATTGAGGAAGCGGGGAGACGGAAATTCTTCCTCGATTTTGGATTCGGAACTTTATTCGATTATCTCACCCATGGGCTTAAGTACAGCGCGGGCGCTGCCATGAGGAGGATTGCGGCAGCCAAGATTGTTCGGGAACTTCCAGAAGTCAAGGAGCGGATTCTAGAAGGAAGTTTATCTCTCTCTAACTTGTCTCAGGCTGAACAGTTTTTTCGTAACGAGGCGAAGTACAGCCAGGGTTTGAATGCAGAAGCAAAGCGGGAAGTTCTCAATCAGATGGAAAATACGTCCACAAGGGAAGCTGAAAAAATTCTAATTGCCTTGTCTTCGGTACCCGAGCAGCTCAAGGAAGACAAACTTAAGCCTCTCACTCCAGAGCTCACTCAAATTACTTTTAAAGCGAACGTTGAGTTTATGGCTCAGCTGGAGGAAGTGAAGGGATTGTTGGCACATCAAATGCCTGATGCGACGCTGACTGAAATTATGGCTGAAGTCATGAGTCTTGCAGTTGCAGGGCTGAGAAAGCGGAAATTCAAAGTTACTGACTCAGAAGAACCGCCAGTGGTTTCTCACGACTCTGAGTCGATAGAATCGGCGAAAGACTTGGCCATCGTTTCCGGCGCTGGAAACGAACAAAAGGCTAGTGGTTCTCAAAATTCGAGATACATTCCGGCATCTATCCGTGGCGAAGTGTTCCTGAGAGATCAAGGACGCTGTGTAGTCGTGAACCCTAAAACGGGGAAGACTTGCGGGAGTCGTTTTAAATTGGAGTTCGATCACTTTCCTCTACCTTGGGCGATGGGTGGGTCTTCTATTGCTTCCAATTTGAGACTTGCTTGTGCTTCTTGCAACAGACTTCACGCTGTCCATCGATATGGGAGAGGCAAGATTGTGAGTAGAAGAAATCAGATCTCAAATAGAGGCACGTCCAGGAAGTTGCAATAGAAAATTTTGCGTAAGTGAGAACTAACTGTTTGTTTAAAACATTTTATGCGATATGCCAGAGCCTAATATCGACTCAGATCCACAATAATTTAAGCTTTTTATTTAAATTGGTGTTGTTATATGAAATTTCTTGCCCATTTAACTCTATTTTTAAATTCACTCATCTCCGGCCACTTCGGTGAAGCTACCCATATCAACAGCCTTACGCTAGTGAATGCGAATAATGGGAACCCAATCAGCGGATATGACCCAATTCTTCCTGGAAGTACTGTGGATTTAAGTCAAATCGGAGCTACCCATTTAAGCATTCGAGCGAATGCTGACTCTAATACTACAAATATTAATTTTCAACTCGACTCTGGGGGTACAACTACGCAGCCTGCGGGTCAGTTTTATCTTTGTGGTTTTTACCAGGGAGTTCCACTTCCCTGTGATCAATTAGGTACGGGGTCACATCAAGTCACAGCAGTTCCTTTTACAGATTCTGCCGGTGGTTTGACAACAGGTGCCTCCTATCAACTCAACTTTGCGATTGTTCCTACAGGGGCTCGTAGTACATCGTCTATTTCGAGTTCAACAGCTGGGTCGAGCATAGGAACTTCGTCTTCTTCAGTGGTGAGCTCAACAGCTGGGTCGAGCACAGGAGTTTCGTCTTCTACAGTGATGAGTTCGACAGCTGGGTCGAGCACAGGAACTCCGTCTTCTTCAGTGATGAGTTCGACAGTTGCGTCGAGCACGGGAATTTCGTCTTCTTTGGGATATAGCTCAAGCGTCGCATCTAGCACAGGAACTGTCACTACGTCGGCATCGAGTTCAACTGGAGCTTCAGTACCCTCTAAAAGTAATCTCCAGGGAATGTGGGTCTGGAACACAAGGACGATTCTCACAAATTCTACAGAACAAAATAACTTCGTAAATGCTTTAATTCGTGACCAATTTACCGACGTTTATTTGTATGTCGTGGCGCAAGACTATGTAAATCAAGAAGCGAATTTGCGGAGTCTAAACGCTCGACTTAATCAAGCCGGGATCAAACCTTGGGGATTAGAGGGCTATCGAGGCTATTTCTCGGACGCGTTTGGACCTGCTGGTCTGTACTTAGCAGTGAATCAGCTGATTGCATTCAATCAACGAGTAGCGTCCCAAGAGCAGTTCTATGGTTTTCAATCAGATATGGAACCCGGAGATATTCCAGGTTATCGAACTACTTTCCATAACGATATTCCTAATTCAGCATTGAGCAAAACAGGTGGGGGAGTTTGGTTTTCGACTCAGGCTCAAGATCGAGAAAAGCTTATAGAAGATTGGGTCACAATCTATCAAACGATCAATCATATGCTTGCCCCGGAAAATATTCGATTCGGTGCTGCTTTGCCTAGCTGGTTAGATGATTATTACGGAGAAGAGGTTTTAGTCACTGTTCAAGGAGTTACCCAAGGAGTGATGAAGTTCATGATGGGTCTTGTGGGTGACTATGTCATTCTCAGTTACAGTACGAATCTGAATAAGGTCGTCAACGTGATGTCCGGCGAGTTGAACTATGCAGATACTTTAGCTGCAAACCTGCGTCCCAGAGTTTTAGGAGGCTGTGAAACTAACGTAGGAGTGGGTGCCACGGTTTCTTATGGAGATAATCTTCAAAAAAACACTAAAACTGCCGTCCTCTCCGATGAAGCTGCCGTTGCTGCACTTCTCGTGAGCCATCCTTCGTTCCATGGCATGAGTCTTAATGACTGGACTGGGTGGGAAAATTTAAGGCCTTAAAGTAGATGTTCACGCTATTGTTCAGAGGACTTTGGTTACAGAACCTGTGACAGGTTTGAGATAGGTACAAGCGAGCGACTACACTAAATAAGTGTAAAGTCTTTCTATTCTTTTAATTTTCCTTTATATACGATATAATATGTCGTATATGAACCGGACCACACTCACCACAAATAGAGTTGAAATCGGACCTCGGATATCGTATATGGAGGGACGATTATGATCAAATTGAATCGTACCACCGAATACGGCTTAGTGGCGTTGCGTCATATTAGTCGGAAGCACTCCGAAGCGCCTACCGAGGTGACTAGCGCCCGTGAAATTGCAGACTTTTATGGGCTTCCCTTTGAAATTACAGCCAAGACTCTACAAAGGTTGAAAGATACTGGACTCATCCAGTCTGCACATGGTGCTCGAGGGGGTTATACCCTTCATCGATCCCTGAAGGACGTATCGTTAGCTGAATTTTTGGAGTTGATGGAAGGACCCCAGTCCGTCGTGATGTGCGCAACTGCGACAGATCATTCCCCAACAGAGTGCGAATATGGGGGCCGTTGTGAAATTCGGAATTTTATGGGAAAGCTGAATTCACGAATTTTTAAATTTTTATCTGAAATTCAGCTGGCTGACCTGGCTGAAACATCCCATGACACGCTTGTTTCATTGACTGATTTTACTCATAAGGAAGAAGTAAGATGAAATTTCCAATTTACTTAGATTATCACGCAACTACACCCGTCGATCCTGAAGTATTGAAGTCCATGCTTCCGTATTTCACCGAAGTTTTTGGTAATGCCGCAAGTCGAAATCATGAATTTGGGTGGACAGCGGAAGCAGCTGTGGAAAAAGCCCGCCAGCAGATCGCTCACTTTATTGGAGCGCACGAAAAAGAGCTGATTTTCACGAGTGGTGCTACTGAGAGTAATAATTTGGCAATTACCGGCGTAGCCGAGATGTATAAGGAAAAGGGCAATCATATTATTACATCACCGATAGAACATAAATCGGTGCTGGATACTTGCCATTTCTTGGAGAAAAAAGGATTTGAAATTACTTACGTGCCGGTGGACCAGTATGGCCAAGTAAGCGCTGAAGTCGTTCGTAATGCGATCACTCCAAAAACCATTTTGGTTTCGCTCATGGCAGCCAACAATGAAATTGGAACCCTGAATCCTATCGCTGAGATTGGGAAAGTTTGTAAGGAAAAAGGGGTTCTATTTCACACGGATGCGGTCCAGGCTGCAGGGAAAATTCCACTCAATGTCGAAACTATGGGTGTAGATCTCCTCTCTCTGACATCCCATAAAATTTACGGTCCAAAAGGTGTTGCAGCTTTGTACGTACGTCGGAGAAATCCCCGAGTACGCCTAGCTCCTCTGCTCCACGGGGGTGGACATGAGCGAGGTATGAGATCGGGTACTTTGAATGTGCCTGGAATTGTGGGCTTCGGAAAGGCCGCTGAACGCTCCCAACAGTTGATGGCGGATGAAAACGCACGAGTGAAGCGTTTGCGCGATCATCTTTGGGCAGGTATTCAGAAAGAGTTAGATGAGGTCTATCTCAATGGTCATCCAACCGAGCGCCTCCCTAATAATCTCAACGTGAGTTTTGCTTTCATTGAAGGCGAATCCATGATGATGGGAATGAAAGAACTTTGTGTATCCAGTGGATCCGCGTGTACTTCGGCGAGTCTGGAGCCCTCTTATGTTTTGAAGAGCATAGGGGTGGGAGAAGACTTGGCTCATACCAGTATTCGGTTTGGCTTAGGTCGTTTCACCACCGAAGAAGAGATTGAATATACGCTCAAAAAAGTTGTCGAGACCGCGAAGAAACTCAGAGACCTTTCCCCTCTTTACGAGATGGTTAAAGAAGGTGTGGATCTTAAATCGGTCAATTGGACAGGGCATTGATTTTGGAATGAATAAGGAGAAAAGATTATGGCATATACAAAAAAGGTAATTGAACACTACGAGAATCCAAAAAATGTAGGGTCATTGGATAAGAACTCGACTCACGTAGGGACGGGTCTTGTGGGTGCCCCCGAGTGTGGTGACGTCATGAAGTTGCAGATCGAGATCGATGCAGCCACCCGCACCATCAAGGACGCGAAATTCAAAACTTTCGGTTGTGGAAGTGCGATAGCGAGTTCATCTCTAGCAACGGAATGGATCAAGGGAAAAACAATTGAAGAGGCGATGGCAATCAAAAATACCGCTATCGTTGAAGAGTTGTCCCTTCCGCCGATTAAGATTCATTGTTCGGTATTGGCAGAAGATGCCATCAAGGCAGCGATTGCAGATTATTTGAAAAAGAATAAGGAGGTAAAAACCGCATGAGTACTATTTTGATAACAGATAAGGCAGTGGCCGAAATCAAGCGGATTCAAGAAAAGGATCCAACGGCGGTTAACTCTATACTTCGAGTGAAGGTAGTGGGTGGTGGTTGTTCTGGAATGAGTTATAAGCTGGGATTTGATAACGAGCCGATAACTGCCGCTGACAAGATTTTTGAAAAGGATGGAATTAAGGTCGCTTGTGACCCCAAGTCCTTCCTTTACCTTGCTGGAACACAGCTTGATTTTACTGATGGTTTGGAAGGCACTGGATTTGTCTTTAATAATCCCAATGCGAAGCGCACCTGTGGCTGCGGAAGTAGCTTTTCAGCATAAATGTGTGCATTGTGCGCAGCTTGTGCAGGGGGAGCTCGCTCCTCATATTTGCACAGCTTGCGGAATGCCTCAGCCAGTTTCTGTTTCTGAAGATTATTTCAGTGCGTTCGGAATCCCTCGCCGGTTTGGTGTGGATCGTCAGGAGCTGGAAAAAAGGTTCTACCGGATTTCGCGAGCTCTCCATCCAGACCGATTTACAGGCGCAGGTGTCGAGGCGAATCATCTTTCTTTGAAGCGGATGAGCTTTTTAAATCAAGCTTATGGAAGTTTGAAAGATCGTGCCCGATTGCGAGAGTATCTTTTGGAGTGCGAAGGGATTGTTGGAGAAAAGCCCTCAATACCCGCTGAATTGGCGGAGAGTTGGTTTGAAATTCAAGATTTACTGATGGAAGACCCGGAAGTCGCTGTAAGGAAGCTTGCCGATTTTGAAGGCGAATTGAATCGATTAAAGGAAGCCACTGAGAGAAGGTTGTGCTCATTGGAAAAAGAGTACGATTTGCAGCCAGCGCATCATCTCTTAGAGAAGTTGGCAAAAGAGCTTCAGTCCCAAAGTTATTTAAAGTCTATTGAGAAAGATGTAGAACGGATTAAAAAAAATGCCTATTCAAATTGAATCACCGAGTCTCGGCTCCAAGAAAAGTCCCATAGTAGGAATTGATCTAGGCACCACAAACAGTTTGGTAGCTCTGGTGAGGGACGGTGTTCCTACAGTTTTAAACTCTCGACAAGGGAGTCATTTAATTCCTTCTGTCGTATCGTTTGTGAGTGGGAGTCCGGTGATTGGAGCAGAAGCAAAAAAGAGAAAAGTCAGGGATGCACAACATACCGTGTTTTCCGTGAAGCGTCTTTTAGGGAGAAGCTTCGAAGATTTAAAAGATAATATAACATCTTTGCCCTACGAAACCGTACCAGGGGATGGGTTGGTTCGAATCCGAGTTGGGGACCAAACTTACACCGCGATTGAAATTTCTGCTTTGATTTTGAAAGAGCTGCGCTTGGCTGCAGAAAGCGCGTTGGGGACTTCGGTCAATCGGGCAGTGATCACTGTGCCGGCATATTTCAACGATGCTCAAAGACAAGCGACGCGAACGGCGGGACGGCTCGCAGGTTGGGATGTGCTCCGAATTGTGAATGAGCCGACTGCGGCATCGCTCGCCTATGGTTTGGATCGGAAGCGGCAGGGATTGATTGCAGTCTATGACTTAGGCGGCGGGACTTTTGATGTCTCAGTTTTGAAGCTCCATGATGGTATTTTTGAAGTTTTGGCGACGAGCGGGGATACCGCTCTTGGTGGCGATGATTTCGATCATGCCCTAGTCAAAGTGGCCGCTGAAGCGATTCAAAAGAACTTTGGCGTGGACCCATTTTCGGATATTCAACTCCACGCTTCGTTATTGGAAGTAGCGGAAGCAACGAAGCTGGCACTTTCCGAAAAGTCGGAAGCACTTTTTGAAGTGACCGTGCAGCAGGGTAAGATCTATCGAAAAAATTGGACGATTCGGGAGTTTGAGGATCTGATAAGGCCCATCCTGAAACGAACAGAAGAGCCTTGCCTCAAGGCATTGGCCGATGCTGGGCTCAAACCCTCTGATCTTTCCGATGTCGTCTTGGTAGGGGGACCCACGCGTCTCAACGTCGTTCAGGAGTTTGTAAAAGAGCTCTTTGGTCGTCAACCGAACACTTCGATGCATCCCGATGAAGTGGTTGCCCAGGGGGCGGCGATTCAAGCGGATATCCTCTCTGGAAATAATAGGGATCTTCTTTTACTCGATGTCGTGCCTCTCTCTTTAGGTCTGGAAACTTATGGGGGGCTGATGTCGCCCCTGATTTCTAGAAATACAAGAATACCTACTGTTGCGCGTGAAACTTTCACTACCTTTGTGGATCATCAGACGGGTGTGGATATTCATGTGCTTCAGGGAGAAAGAGAAAAGGTTGCGGATAATCGCAGCTTGGCGAAATTCAAACTGAAAAGCATCCAGCCGCAACCGGCTGGCCTTCCTCGAATTGAAGTGACCTTCCTCATTGATGCTGACGGTATTTTACAGGTCGCCGCAAAAGATCTCACTTCCGGGAACGAACAGTCAGTTGAAGTACGTCCCAGCTTTGGCCTCACGGACGAAGAAGTGGAGAAAATGTTGTTGGCCGGTATGGAAAATGCCGAGACCGATATGAGTTATCGAAGACTCATTGATGCGAGGAATGAGGCGACTCCCGTTTTGCGTGCGGCTGAAAAAAATCTGCCAGATGCCTCAAAGATCCTTCCCTCTGAGGAACTAAAAATTATACAAGAAGCTGTAAGAACATTAAAAAATGCTTTGTCGCAGGAAGATACCCAGAAGATCCAGGAGGCAAGTTCTTATTTAAATCAGGTGACTGTTCGACTTGCTGAGTTGCTGATTCAAGAGACTTTGTCTGTGACAAATAAAAACCTAAACTAGAGAGAATCGATTTTCCCATGCCAAAAGTAACTTTTTTACCCATGAATATGATTTGTGAAGCGAAAGACGGCGAGAGCATTTTAGATGTCGCCATTAATCATGATGTACCGATTCAACATGCCTGTGGTGGTTTTTGTGCGTGTACGACGTGTCATGTCATTGTGAAGTCGGATGAAAAGAGTCTTTCTGAAATGGAAGACGACGAGATTGAGAGAGTCGAAAGGGCGGTTTCAAGCCAAGGGAATTCTCGATTGGGTTGCCAAGCCCGAGTCCATGGAGACGTAGTTGTAGAAGTCGTGAATTTAGATCACAATTATTAGTGGATGTGGGCGACTGCTCGAACGCTATTTCTTCTCATCAGCATTTTGGCGGTTGCGGGCGGATCCTACGGGGACGCTTTGTGTGGCGAAAAAGTCTTGAATATTCGCCTATTAGGCGAACCAGAGACCTTGGATTGGAACAAAGCCCATACTCCCTATGAGTCTTATCTTTTAACAAGCCTTATGGAAGGGCTTGTTTCGCTTGATTTAAATTTGAAGGTAACACCTGCGCTCGCCCAGAGTTGGACAATCAATCAAGCCGGTAATGTCTATCTTTTTCATCTGAGGCCAGGGGTTAAATGGTCCGACGGCGTCCCTCTGAAAGCTCAAGATTTTGTCTTTAGTTGGCAGCGCCTTTTATCTTCTTCCCTTGCGGCGGCCAATGCCTACTTCCTTTTTGACATCAAGGGCGCTGAGGATTTTTATCAAGGTAGAATTCATGATTTTGGGAAGGTGGGGGTGAAGGCTCTGAATGAATCGACCCTGCAAGTGGTACTTACCCATCCAGTTGCACATTGGATCCAACTCTTAGCCTACTGGCCGACTTTTCCGATGAGGGCGGATATCACCCGCCAATTTCAAGATGTCTCACCGCACCCCATCCCCTGGGTGACCTTGGGTCCCTATTTAATGAGTGAACATACTCTCGAATCCAAATTTGTCATGAAGAGAAATCCTCTTTATTATGGTGGTCCCAGTCATCTCGATCGAATTGTTGGGTGGATTATTCGGGACGATGCGACAGCACTCAATCTCTATGAAACGGGTACACTCGATTTTCTGACGGATCTCTCTACTCTGGACTTACAGCGCCTGCAGAATCGGCCAGATCTAAAAACATTTCCCTATCTCAAAACTGGATATCTGGGTTTTTTGACTCAGACCCGACCTACCTCAAACGTGCACGTCAGAAGAGCAATTGGGATGGCAATTGATAAAAGTCAAATTGGCGGACTACTACTGGGAGGCCAGATACCCGCTACTTCCCTCATTCCACCTGGAATTTTGGGATATTCGAAAAATTTGGGTTTGAAATTTGATCCAACTGAAGCGAGAAGGGAATTAAAATCATCCGGGGTTTCTCCCAATGAGCCCATTCAGCTAGAGCTGACAACATTGAATGGGGACAAAGCTTTGCTTCTGACGCAATATTTACAGGGAGAGCTGAAAAAAAATCTTGGGATAGATTTGGTGATACAGCCTTACGATAACAAGACCTTCAGAGCCAAGTTGAAGGCAAATATTTACCCGGGATATTTATTAAGTTGGTCTGCAGACTACCCAGATCCGGATAATTTTCTTTCAGTGTTTCTGAGTTATTCTCCTAATAATCATACGAACTGGAGAAATGAATCATTTGACCGTGAAGTGATCATGGCGCGGCAGTCTCTCAAGCTCCAGGCACGCGAGTCGTCGTATTTCAATTTGCAGAAAACCTTGCTCCAGGACGAAGCTCCGATAGTGCCCCTTTATTATGAATCTATTCTGGCCTTAGTTCGGCCTCGTGTCCTGAATCTTGAATTAAATCCATTAAACTATCTCAATTTAAAGAAGGTGACTCTTGTTGATTAAAATCAAAATAGTAGTGTCATGTCTTGTGTTGATTGGAGTGATTGCAGTCAATCGAGCCGCCGCTGCAACTCCCGTTGGGAATACGGAAGTTACTTTTAGAATACGCGGAGAGCCCGAAACTTTGGATTGGACTCGTGCCCATACGGTAGTAGAGGCCTATCTTTTGATGAATATCATGGAAGGTCTAGTTACCTTCGATGCAGGGACGAAACTTTTACCCGCTTTAGCTCAGAGCTGGAATATCAGCAAGGATGGGAAAGTCTATACTTTCAAGATTAGGCCTAATGTCCTATGGTCGGATGGAGTGCCGCTTACAGCGGAACACTTTGTCTATAGTTGGAAACGTCTCTTGTCTCCGGTTACAGCAGCGGCGTATGCCTATCTCCTTTTTGACATTCAGGGAGCCGAAGGTTTTAATCAAAGAAGGATTACTGATTTCAATGATGTTGGAATCAAAGCCCTTGACTCACTCACTCTTCAAGTGACCCTTTCTCATCCGGTGGCACATTGGATTTACATCCCCGCCTTTTGGACTACCTTTCCGATGAGGCAGGATATCGTCGAAAAATATGGAGTAGGTTGGGACTATCCTGGGCATATGGTGAACTTAGGGCCTTTTTCCCTGGTGACTCATGATGCGGATTCCAAAATCGTTTTGAGAGCAAATCCAAAGTATTATGGTCCTCACGGTAATGTGAGTCAGGTGACCGCTTTGGTGGTCAAAGATGATGTGACTGCACTCAAGCTCTATCAAGCGGGAAAACTGGATTTTTTAACTGATCTCGCGACCGTAGATCTCCATGGTTTTACAGGCTCAAGAGAACTCAGGTCGTTTTCCCAACTAAAAACCGGATTTCTTGGTTTTGCTATCGACCAATATCCGCTGAGCAATACGAAACTGCGGAGAGCGATAGCTATGGCCATTGATAAATCCAAGCTTTGTCGCATGCTTCACGGGGGTCAGGAGCCTGCAACGTCCTTTGTTCCACCGGGTATGTTGGCTTATTCTAAAAGTGTGGGACTGCCCTTTAATCGTGAAAAAGCGCGTGAGGAGCTCAATCGGACCGGGCTATCAAAATTGGGTCCTATTCGATTGGACTATGCTCTTCCAAACTGGGATAAAGCCCGAGAAATTGCGGAATTTATTCAGGGCCAGTTGAAAGAAAATCTGGGCATCGAAGTATTACTTCACTCAATGGATAATCTGACTTATCGCACCCAGTTGGATCTTCATACTTACCCATTGTATGACTATACTTGGACGGCCGATTATCCCGATCCAGATAATTTTCTTTCTCTCTTTTCCAGTGAGTCTGGCAATAGTCGCACGGGTTGGAAGGACGATTTGTACGACGGTCTGGTTTTTAAAGGTCGCCAAGTCCAGGGATCTTCGGAACGGGAGAAGATTTACTTGAATGCTCAGAAGGATCTTCTGGAAGAAGAAGCTATTATTGTTCCTCTTTATTACGAACCGAATTTGGTGTTGGTAAAATCGCGTATTAAGAGTTTTGAAATGAGTTCTATGGATTATTTGTTTCTAAGGAAGGTTGATGTTGTTCAATAATTAATACTTTACAAAATAAGTGTATTATTATAGAAACAGCTTAGCTTTTTTGGAGTAAGTATTTCTATGAAGTTGAGCTTGATCAGTTTGGTTTTACTGTTTACGAGTCATGCTTTTGCCGATTCAAAAGGGAGTCACCTCAGCAGGGAAGAGCTGCAACCCAGTTCTGCTTCAAGCTCAAGTAGCTCAAGCTCTTCGTCCAGTAGTTCGGCGAGTTCTTCGTTTTCATCCCCTGACACGACACTTGAAACTTTTTTTCCTAATGTACTTACAAAAACGATGAATTCGTACTTAGATCCTCTTACTGCCTCTTTGGCTGCCTCATCTAACTATCTTACTTCGGATCAGAGCTCGTACTTAGCGTTTGAAAGGCAATTTGCTTTTGAGAGCCAATTTATAAAAATCCCAAAAGGTTATCTTCCCATTGGGACTCAAGTAGGTGGTTTTGAAGCAGCAAGATATCCCGTCACAAGAGCACTTTGGCAAGAAATCATGGGAGGTATGCCAAGGCATGTTCCTGCATATGAAAGAGCGAGATGGAATAACTGCCCCACTTGCCCCGTGACTTATGTGAATTGGGAAAATACAG
>Ga0207137_1126_pt1 | contig 14953 bp, 14 predicted proteins | sample Alteio_BWMinHeat_9_FD_153572 | JGI IMG/M metagenome (GOLD analysis project Ga0207137, IMG submission 153572) | Enriched cells from forest soil in Barre Woods Harvard Forest LTER site, Petersham, Massachusetts, United States -... | ecosystem: Environmental > Terrestrial > Soil > Temperate forest >...
GATGTCATCCATTTCGTCGGCAAGATTCCAAATTTGACCGATAAAGAGCTCATCGCCTTCGTTGCGTCCAATGACTGGAATTGCCTGGTTGTGCGCCTGTGCAAATAGCAACTCCGACACCACCTGGGTCGGAGCGCCCGCAAGCACCAGTTGGGCAAAGTCAACGGCGCCACCAGTTGTCGATATTGTCGAAGATGCTTGACCTGCCGCGCTCTGCTGACAGCTCGGATAATACTCCTCATCGACCCAAATTCGGACATTGGTGCCGACTTTATAAAGGCGACCGGTCTTGCTAACAATGCTTGAAGAAGGATTGCTGGTAGAGTTGGTCGGCATGCGGAAAAGACGTGAATCGCAGATGGCGGCAATGTGATTGTTTTGGCTGGCGTCGCGCTCGGCGTTCTTTTGGTCATGGCGTGGAGTCGTGATGCAGGCGCCGGCGCCGGGCTCGGTGTACTTGGGCTGGGTGTCCCGGGTGCAGCCGGGGTAGTTCCTGTTGGCGCTGGAGCGGCCGGCGTCTGTGCCTCGGCATCAATTTTTTGTCCAGCACAGGGACCAGTGCCTTGAACGCCGCCGCTGATGGCGCTGGCATCGACAAAGTCGCTGAGACCGGCGGTCGGACGTATTTTCAAACTGATGCAGGATTTGGCGTTGGCTTGGACAACCAAGAGAAATTCAGTGAAATGACGACCATCATCGGCATTGGTGCTGGTCGACGACGGGAACTGCAGGTGAACTATTTGCGCACCGGCGTCACTATTGAGTACCGGGACCGTACCGGCAGCAACCGGTGGTGCATCGCTGCCAACGGACTGACTGACAACTTGTGTTGGTGTCGGTTGTGGAGTTGTTGGTGGGCCGGCGACTGTTGTTGTCGTTATGGGTGGCGCGGCGGCGCCCAGGGTCGCGGTTTGCGGGCGGGACTTCCGGGAGCCGTTGCAACCGCTGCAGCTGTTTAAAAAGCCCAATAGGATGACCGGGACGACGGCAGAGCGAAGTGCGTTGAGGGTGAAAATTCCCGGGTGGGATACAGCCGGTAAAAGGTGGTGTCGGCTAGCGCGCGCCATTGGTCACGGACTCCCCTCTCAGTCTCTCTGCGCGGATGTTCCTCGGCTTAAGGAATTGGTTCGGCGCATTTGCGGGGATTGTTTAGGGGCTCAAACAGAGATTCTGACTAGGTCATTGACTGAAAAAAAGTTGGCAGAGAGCAAAAAATTGTGAAAATTTTTGGCAAGATACACAAGATATAAGTTATTCAGTTGCCGAGTTGCTGCGTCAGCGCTCGTTTGACGCATAAGGTCGAGTCTGCCTCGGGGCTAAACTGCGAAGAGGACACTGAAAGGTCGACGCTTTGCCACAATAGTGGTAAGAAATTTTTAGTGTATGCCCTATAATCAGCGCCAACTAATACGCACAAGTACATCGCCAGTGCACCTTGTGCAATTTACGGGTGTCCAATCGTGCTTTATCAAAAGAGAACAACAATGACTCTAGAGGTAGCCAAGTCACCCTTCCTGTTTGCCCTGATTCTAACGGTAGCTCTCGCCGACTGTCGCACAGCCGACGATACTTCTACCGGCAAGGACGATCCTGCGACTCAGACTTCAGATGATGGCGCAGACGGTTCGTCGGCAGCTTCGACTCTGGCGGCAACTCAGCCGGCTACTGGCGTGCTAATGCACCACAATCACCCTGGTCGTGACGGGCTCTTTGCTGATCCGGTGTTGACGCGTGCAAAAGCGGCAGGACTTCACCGCGCTTTAAACTTCAGCGCAACTTATCAAGGCAATGTTTACGCCCAACCGCTTTATGTCGACAACGGCCCAGGTGGTTCACCAGTGGTCATTGTTGGCACCGAGGCGAACGATATTTTTGCTTTTGATGCGAAAACAGGCGCAACTGTTTGGCATCAGTCGCTCGGTACGCCGATGTCACTTGCAAATTTGCCCTGCGGCAATATTGATCCCCTTGGAGTTACCGGCACCGGTGTCATCGACAGCCCGTCACGCACCTATTTTGTCGGTGCAATGACCGCCGCCGATGACGGAAGCCCGCGCCAAAAGATCTTTGCACTGTCGATTGATAATGGGTCAGTCGTCGACGGTTGGCCGGTCGACGTCGGGTCACTTTCGGCGCAAGGCGTGTCGTTTGACTCGTCAACGCAAAATCAGCGTGGGGCCTTAGCGCTACTGGGTGGCACGCTCTATGTCCCTTACGGTGGGCATTGGGGTGACTGTGGCACCTACCATGGGTGGATTGTTGGCGTACCAATTGCCACGCCTGCCAGCGCCATGGCTTGGGCGACACGCGCGCAAGGTGGCGGCGTCTGGGCGCCAAGCGGAATTGCCGCGGACGCAAAAAGTCTCTTTGTTGCTACCGGCAACACTTTTTCCACCGACACTTGGCAAGATGGTGAAGCGCTCATTCATTTACAGCCTGGACCGACTTTCAGTGCCGCGACTAGTGATTATTTCGCACCATTAAATTGGAATGGACTCGATGCCGACGATGTTGATCTTGGCGGCTCTGGCGCCGTACTGGCTGCGACCAACTCAGCAAGTAATCAAAATCTGCTCGCTGCTTTTGGCAAAGATGGCTTTGCCTATCTGGTGGATCCTAGCAATCTCGGCGGTGTTGGCCACCAGCTCAGCAGCGTGCAAGTCAATAGTGGCAGCATCATCACCGCACCGGCTACTTTTGCCACAAATACGGACCGGTTTTTTGTCGTACACGCTTACAGTGGGGCCGGTGTAGGTTGCCCGAGCGGTCAAGGCGGGACCTTGCTCGGCCTGAAAATTCTGTCGCCACCGAGTTGGCAGGTTGCCTGGTGCCAATCCGTGGCCGGACGTGGGTCCGCGGTTGTCAGCAGCAGCAGTACGGACGCGTCGGCCGGGGCTAGCGAGACAGTAGTGTGGGTGATTGGCAGTGAGAGTGACAACCGCCTGCACGGATTCAACGCCGAAACAGGCGCCGTGATCTTTGCTGGTGGTGGCGCGAATGACGGCATGAACAAAGTACGTCGGTTCCAGTCGCCGATTGTTGCCGGGGGGCGCATTTATGTTGCCGGCGACAATCAGCTTTACGCGTTTGACTACTAACTCCGGCGTACCAACTCCGGTGGTGACGTGGACCTTATTGCCGCTACGGCTTGCTGCACCAAGTAGTGCTTGGGTGCCTTGGCACAAGTCGGATCAGTGCTGGCGGCATTGCCCGTGAGTGCCATCGCTTGGCAACGGCAGCCGCCGAAATCCTTGCCGCGCTCAGGACAAGACCGACAGGGTTCTTCCATCCACGCCTCGCCACGAAAGTGCTGAAAGGCAGTCGATTCCTGCCAAATTGCCGCCAGGTTCTGATTTTTGACATTGGGAAAGGGCAGGGGGATTTTGCGCGCGCCGTGGCAGGGCAGGGCAAGGCCGTCTGGTGCCACCACCAGTAGAGTCTTTGCCCATCCACCGCCGCAGGGTTTTGGTCGACCGCCATAGTAGTCAGGCACGACATAATATATTTTAGGACTTGCGCCGCGTGTCTCTCGCCACTTTGTCACCACGGCTTCAGCCGCTGCCAATTGTTCTGCGGTCGGCAGCAGAGCATCGCGGTTAATCAGCGCCCAGCCGTCATACTGGGTGTTGGCCAGCTCCACATAGTCAGCCTCTAATTCCAAGCTCAAGAGCAGGATCCGTTCGACTTGTTCGATGTTTTGCCGGTGCAGGACAAAATTCAGCACCATTGGGTAGCCAGCGGCCTTAATCATTCGCGCCGCTTTCAGCTTGCGACTGAAAGTTGCCGCACCACCGATCGCATCGTTGATGTCGGGAGTTGCTGCCTGGAAACTCAGTTGCACGTGATCCAAGCCAGCGTCTCTCAGCCGCGCTAGTCGCACGGCGCTTAAGCCAATCCCAGAGGTAATCAAATTGGTGTAAAATCCCAGGCGCCGCGCCTCGCCAACAAGAACTTCCAAGTCGGCGCGAACCAGGGGTTCGCCGCCGGAAAATCCAAGTTGCACCGCTCCCAACTCGCGTGCTTCGCGGAAGACTCGCAGCCACTCTTCGGTGCTAAGCTCCTTGTCAATCCTGGCGTAGTCCAGCGGATTCGAGCAGTAAACGCAGCGCAGCGGACAGCGGTAGGTCAGCTCGGCGAGTAACCACCTGGGACCGCCCTCGTTCACTTTGCACCAACGGGTATCAACCAACCACGCTGCAAGGCTTCACCGAGAAACTCATGGACATCTTGCGCAATATCGGCACCTGGATAATCGCACTGCAGCGCGTCGATAATTTCGCTGCGCGCTAGCGGTCCTTCGCCGTTACACTTCTTAAGCACTGCTGCCGCCGAGTCACTCAGTTCAACCATCCCTTCGGGATAAAGAAGGACGAAGCGGCCCTGGGCTGGTTCGAACTGCAGCCTATAACCACCGGCCAGCCGCAGGCGTTGGTTGGCCGCAAGGTCATCCGGCGCTGCAAGTGCAATGTCACTCATACTCGCGACGCCAAATTAGTCGCATGGTAAATCGACTCGGCCATCGACCAGAGGACGTCGAGTTTGAACCGTATAATCGTTAGAGCCCGTTCTTGCAGAGCGCGGGTAGCAAAATGCGCCAAAGTAATCGTTAGGCCGTGATCGACATCCCGTGACGCTTCGGTTAGTCGCTTGCGAAAGTATGCCAGCGCCGAATTTGGCACATAACTGTAATGGACAGGGAAAGCAGCAAGACGGCGCCTATGCGCTTCAGGCGCGAAGAGCTCGGTCAGAGAGGCGCAGACGGCTTCTTGCCACGGCCTTTTTTGCGCAAATTCAAAGTAAGCCTCGACGGCAAATCGTACTCCTGGCAGCACCTGCTGAAATTCCTGCATGGACTGCCGCGTGAGTCCAGTACCTTCGCCTAGCTGCAACCAAGCTTCAAGACCGCCAAGCAAAGGCACTGACTCGTTTCCGGACTCACCACCGGTGTTGCCGCCGCCGTCGCCGTCTTGGTCGATGATCCGTTGCCGCCACCGCCTCCGAAAGGCAGCGTCTGGGCAGTTGGCTAGGATGGCTGCATCTTTGCGGGGAATCATCGCCTGGTAATAGAAGCGATTGGCAACCCATAGCTGCAGATCGGCGCGGCTGAGTTTGCCCGCGGCTAGAGCCACCTCCAGGGGATGCTCAAGGTGATAGCTTTGCCTTAGTGCGAGCATTTGTGCATGAAACTCCGCCGGAGTCCATGCAGCCAGTGATTCTCGTGCACTTGAATTTGTATTTGAATGGTCGTGAAACATGCGCTTTCGCCCTTCTAGTGCTGATCACCAGCTCTAGCAGCGCACTTCAGTCCCATCAATAGCAATTTCTATGGAGCGTTCCTTCAGCTCTAAATGTTCGGACGATGCTTCGTCCAGAATTGGGTTGGTGTTATTGATGTGGACTAACAGTCGCCGCGCTTTTGGGTATAACGCCAACTCAGCCAGTAACCCGTCCGGACCAGCCAAAGGCATGTGACCCATCTGCCGAGCCCGCCTTGTGCCGCAACCAGCGCGCTGTAAATCATCGTCGTGCCAACAAGTGCCGTCAACTAACAGAACGTCAGCTGCCGCTAAATAGGGCCGAAGTGTTGCAGGGACGCTCGCAATTCCTGGCGCATAAACAGCGCTGCCACCGGTTGCCGGATCACGCAGGACTAGGGCAATGGTTGCTTGTGCTGCCGGTCTAGACCTGGCTTCAGAATAGGGAGGAGCTTTGCCTTGCATGGGTAATGCGATGATTTCAATGCCGCCCAGTTCCGGGATTACGACCTTTTCACCGCCGCCAGACAAACGCCGCAGGTCCACGCCCGCATAGGAGCCAAGCATCGTTAACACGGGAAAGGTAGTGGTTAGATCGGCAGCAACAGGATCAGTACAATAAATTGGCAAGGGCGTGTTGGCTTCACGCAAGAGTAAGAGCCCCGCGCAATGATCAATTTGACTGTCGGTTAAGATTACTGCTGCGACTGGCGACCAACGCGGTCCCGCGTTCTGCGGCCGCGGCAACCAACGCTGCAGCTGTTGGTGAATATCAGGCGAAGCATTAACGATCACCCAGCGCCCATCTGGTGCCGCGATGGCCAGTGAGGATTGCGTCCGGGCGATCACTTGGTGCTTGCCTTCAGGCCGACGGCATAGCTGACAGTAACGACAGTTGCAATTCCACTGTGGAATTCCACCGCCGGCGGCAGCGCCTAATACTTTTAGCAACATAAAAATTGACCGCTAACTTAGTCTTTGGCGCGATCAGAGCATTTGGCGCCGAAGTCGTCTAGCGGTTCCAAAAATACATGGTAATTTCAAAGCCGAGTCGCAAATCTCGAAAGATCGGTTTCACCCATTGGCTTTTGGCCACTTGATTTTGCTTGGTCTCAGGTTGCTGGGTCGCCTTTGGACGCTGGCTCATAGGGCTCCTCTTTTGCTGTCTCGGTATCAGTTGGCTGACTGTCTTTGGACTGTAGCAGGACCGCATTTCCAAGGTCAACAATTAGGCAGGGGTTACTGAAAGGCAATTGGCGCACGGTTTGGCGTAAGCACCAATAGGTGTTTTGTTGAATTTGGTGAATGGTTACGCAATCGGCTGTCCGTCCGGCGCCCATCCGTGGGACTACTGATTTTATTCGCCACAATTTGCTTCTAGATTTTTCGTACGGTAAAATTGAGCAAATATTTTACTGCTAGACAACGTACTTTCGGGGGGAACTATGAGGTCTTTCGCGGCAGCATTGGTTTTTTGCGCCTTCGGCGCCTCACTGTCCGGTCAAGCCCTAGCGGCCAACGTTTTGGTCGGCGGGCACGGAACGGGTTATACACCGTCCAAAACATTGACGGGCAAACTTTACTTCAAGCCTGTTGTCAAAGCTGACGTTTTGCCAGACGACTACGATTTGCGCGACCTAGGGCTAGTAACACCTGTCACGGATCAAGGTCAGTGTGGATCCTGCTGGGCCTTCGGTTCAACCTCGGCCTTTGAAGGCGCGTTGCTCAAGTCCAGTGCGGGCAGCTTTGATTTATCCGAGCAACAAATCGTTTCCTGCGACACCAGCTTTCAAGGGTGCGGTGGTGGTGATTATGCGTTCGATTTTATGATTCAAAACGGTCAAGCCTTGGAAAAAGACTTTCCTTACCAAGCATCTGATTCCAGCTGCCCAAAGAACCTCAAGGCGGCAGCAAAGGCAACATCATGGGCTTACGTTGGCACGCAAGGTACTGGCCCGACGGTCGACGAACTCCGTCAGTCCATCTTTGACCACGGGGTTGTCGCGATCAGCGTCGCTGCTGACGACTGGTCGGATGCGCCCAGCTCGGGCGTGTTTACCGAATGTAGCAGCAGCAACGTTGACCACTTGGTATCAGTGGTCGGTTGGCACAAGCAAAAGGACGGAACCTACACCTTTCTCGTCAAGAATTCCTGGGGCCCGAGCTGGGGCAACAAGGGCTACATTGAGATGGCTCTTGGCTGCGACTCACTCGGCAGCGACGCCGCCTTTGTCGTTGCGGCGAATACACCGAAGCCACCTCGCGCGCGCTTGCCGTCGCAAGTCTTTACCGCTTTTAACAGTCCCACTACTGTTGGCGTGCACCCTGAGGCTGGTGTGACTTACGAATGGACCGATGCGCAAGGCAAAGTTGTCGGCACCGATAGCTTCCTAGACATTCAACCGACCGCGACCGAAACGTTCAAGCTGCAGAGCAAGGGCGACACGGGCGTGTCGACGAGCATGGTCAAGGTTGTGGTTGAAACTCAGGAGTAATACCTCGGTGCTTTAAGTTCTGGGCCCGCACTTCGTGCGGGCTTTTTTTTTAAACCGCAGAGTACGCCGACAACGCAGAGGGATTTATTTAAAAAAAACTTCGCGATCTTTGCGCCGCGGTTCAAGAACTCTTCGCGACCGTCGCGAACTTTGCGGTTAAGGTTCTTCGCGAACTCCACTTTGCGGTTTATACGCAAAGCGCATATCACATTGCTGAAGATTCTTCTTTCCAAAGCGTCCGTTTACGATTATTGAATCCTTTACCTGTTCTTAACTTTCAACGACGTCTTAGTATGAAGGTATAACTGATGAAACTCTTTACTATCGCCCTTTTTATGCTGGCCGCGAGCGCTACCAATGCCAAGGCCGACGGCTTCAACTGCGCGTCAGACAATGATGACGTGCATGCCAAAGTCTATAATCATATCGACCCGTCGGCTGGCACACGTACGCCCGCAGTCTTGATCATTTCTGATCCGCAAGACGGCGCAGAGAAAAATCACACCATTGCTCACTTCACGGACGTCGATGGCACGTTGACTAGCCACGGTGCTCGCTATGTCGCCACCGTTTCCGACGAGCTGCGCGCGAGTGCCAAAGGTGACTCCCTGATTAGCGGGACCCGTCTGGCTGATGTCGCCACTATGACGCTAAATGTGGTCTATGCATTCAATCATCCGCTGCCAAATGGTGCCGAGACTTCCGGATATTTGGTCTTGTCCAAGACGGATGGAACCACGACAGCAATGGAACTCGTGTGCAAGCGCTATCTGCGAAAATAGGCTAAAGGTTACCAGCGCCCGATACATTGGCGAAAACGGCGCCGGGAGATCCCGGCGCTTTTTTTACTTGGGCCGCCATGCTCGAATTTGGGCGACAGCATCGGCTTGCAGTATGGTTCCAGCATTCATCGCATCGTAAAGTTGGTTCTCGAGGACGTCCTTTTGGTGGGCTTGGTCCAGAGGTTGCGGCCATAAATTGGCGATGGAGTCATCGCCACCGATGCAGAGCGGCAAATAGTGATCGAATTCGTACTTGCTATAGTCCGACTTCGGCACGCCGTAATTTTGCGCAATTTGATCCTTCAACGCTTCAGAGACATTGCGATTGCAGTAAGCGATATGCTCCTTATAGCGATACCCACCAAAATTTGGATCACTCGCAGTGCACAGTTCACCGGGTGGAAATCCTGTTTGCACCGTTTGTCCTTGATTTGGATCGCCAAGGATCTTCGAGGTGCTAATCGAGTTAATTGCGACGCCACCGCAGCCGCTCATACCAACAAGAAGCGCCAGATATCCGATGCTGCGCATCATCAAACCCCTCATTTTTCTGCCTAGCCATGAATTGTGATTGTCTTGTCGTTGTTTTTACTGCACTGGACGCACGAATGCAATCCGTCCTTGCTTGGGCGCCGATGGCTTTGTCAAAAATTTATTTTTCAGTCATTAGGAATTAGGAAGCTGGAATGCCGGAGTAGTGTTTTTGCCAAATTTCCTCTTCCGACCTCCGGAAGAGGTGTTTCAGCGCTAAATTTTTCGCTGTTGGGCGGTAAATCAGCCTTGAATCAGCTTCTGTAAGGTTCCCGCTTTCAGATCAGCGGCGACGTCGTCGCAGCCGCCAACGAGAGTGCCACGAATGAACACTTGCGGAAAGGTTGGCCAGCCGCTCCAAAGTTTGATTGCTAGGCGAAGTCTCCATGCCGAGAAGTAGCTGCCATACTCTAGATAGTGGTACTGAATACCGGCATCGCCAAGGATCCGCCGCACCCGTTTGACCACCGGATTTTGTGCCATCCCGACAACAACGACAGGATTTTGTGCCACCGCGGCCGCGACCGCGGCGACGGTGTCGGCGTGAAAGTTGTTGATCTGCGCTTGCGCCCTTGGCGTCACTTTGTCGGCGTTGAAGATTGTGCGTCCCATTGATTCTCACCTGTCGTTGGCGTTGATTTTGCGGATTGGTTTCTTGGCAATTTTTGCTAATAAAACAACAAAGGTAGTCACGAATTTCGCCGTGACTACCTCGCGTTTAGGGTCGCCTAGATTTAGTAACGGTAGTTGTCGGGCTTAAAGGGTCCTTCGGCCTTGACGCCGAGGTAGTCCGTTTGCGCCTTCGTTAGGGTCGTCAATTTCACGCCCAATTTGCCGAGGTGCAGCCGCGCCACCTTCTCGTCAAGAAGTTTCGGCAAGACGTGCACGCCAACCGGGTACTTCTGCGTTTCGGTCCAGAGGGCAATTTGCGCCAAAGTTTGGTTGGTGAAAGAGCTCGACATGACAAAACTCGGATGGCCATTGGCACAGCCAAGGTTGACCAACCGTCCACGCGCCAAAAGAATCAGTGAGCGCCCGTTTGACAAAACGAAACGGTCAACTTGCGGCTTGATCTCGATTTCCTTAACACGCTTTTCTTCCAGCCAGCGCATTTGAATTTCGCTGTCGAAGTGGCCGATGTTGCAAAGGATTGCCTCATCTTTCATCTTCAACATGTGCTCGCCGGTGACGACGTCGCAGCAGCCGGTCGCTGTGACGAAGATGTCGCCTTGGCTTGCGGCCTCGTCCATGGTCACGACTTGATAGCCTTCCATTGCCGCTTGCAGGGCGCAAATCGGATCGATTTCGGTAATCAAGACGCGGGCACCAAAGCCGCGCATGGAATGCGCGCAGCCCTTACCAACATCGCCGTAGCCACAAACGACCACGACTTTGCCAGCGACCATGATGTCAGTCGCGCGCTTTAGTCCGTCAGCGAGTGATTCGCGACACCCGTAAAGGTTGTCAAATTTCGACTTCGTCACGGAGTCGTTGACGTTGATTGCAGGAACTTTCAGTTTGCCTTGGGCGTGCATTTGGTAAAGGCGGTGCACACCGGTCGTTGTTTCCTCCGAAATTCCTTTGACGCTCTTGAGCAATTCGGGATGCTTCTCGTGCAGCAGCACTGTCAAATCGCCGCCGTCGTCGAGGATCATATTGAGGGGCTTGTCACCAAACATCAGTGTTTGCTCGACACACCACCAATACTCAGCTTCGGATTCGCCCTTCCAAGCAAACACCGGAATTCCGCGCGCAGCGATCGCGGCCGCGGCGTGGTCTTGCGTTGAAAAGATGTTGCAACTTGACCAGCGCACTTCGGCGCCAAGTTCAAGCAAAGTTTCAATGAGCACGGCAGTTTGAATAGTCATGTGCAAGCAGCCGGCGATGCGGGCACCAGCGAGTGGGTGTTTGCCCTTGTATTCCGAACGCAGTGCCATCAGGCCCGGCATTTCTTTTTCGGCCAGCTCGATTTCTTTGCGACCCCACTCGGCGAGTCCCATGTCCTTGACTTTGAAGTCGGGGCTGTCGGACTTTTTCTTGCTTGCACCGTGACTTGGGCTTGAAGCGCTGGACGGGCTCATAGAACGCTCTTCTTTCAACATCCGCGGATTCTCCTAAAACGTAAAGGCGGTAGGACGCGCCGGCCAATGCCTGCGAACGTCGGTTTGACGGTAGCGATCAAGGCCTGGATAGTAGAAAACCTTGGCCAGAATTGCACTGACTTTGTAGCGCCGCTTGCGCGGCGCCGAGCTGGCCACCGGCATTGTGGTTGATCCAAAATTATTATTGTAAAAACAAAGTGTTATGATGTTCGGCTAGAAAAACCTTCCGCGCTCTCCGCCTTTCCGCGGAGCGTTCCGCGGTAATCCAGGCCGGTTTCGCGCCTCCGAACAGAAGCTGGAAGAATGTTTTTCACCGCGGAGTAGCCGCGGAGGGGCGGAGCGCGCGGGAGGGTTTCCCACTTCCGCCAACCGCGTTTCCGATTGGAGATTGCAGCACTCTTGAGTATTCTCGGCGGTCTAATGTGCTGAAACGCCCTAGCTCCCACTAGCTCCCCCTAGCTCCTTGGAGAAGAACCGCTTGACGACCACTGACGGCACGGCCGCCACGAGCCGAGATGCTGACTTGATGCAAAAGCTGGTATCGCTTTGCAAGCGGCGTGGCTTTGTCTTTCAAAGCAGCGAAATCTATGGCGGCCTGAAGTCCGCCTATGACTACGGCCCACTCGGTGCCGAACTGAAGCGCAATATCGCCGCCGAGTGGTGGCGTAACATGGTTTACCAGCGGGAAAATGTGGTTGGCCTCGATGCCTCGATCATTATGCACCCGCAGGTCTGGCAGACTTCCGGCCATCTGTCGGGATTTTCTGATCCGTTGGTCGATTGCCTCAACTGCAAGGAACGCTTTCGCGCCGACAAAGCCCCGCGCGGTGAGGTCGGCAAGAGCGTCGGCTACATTGGCGGCGGCAAATCCGGTGGCGCCAAGCTGCAAGGCATAGTTAGTGAAAAGGGTTACGTCTGTCCCAACTGTGGGGCGCCGACTCTTAGTGACGAACGACAGTTTAATTTGATGTTCCGCACTGCACTTGGTCCGGTCGATCCGTTGACCGAAGTTGCCGAGACACTAGCTGGTAAGGCCTTAGATGCCCAAGAGATCCGCAAAGCATTGGAAGCCGCGGTGCATAAAACCGCGGTTTATCTCCGTCCAGAGACGGCGCAAGCCATGTTTGTGCAATTCCTAAACGTGCAGCAGTCGATGTCCATGAAGGTGCCTTTCGGTATCGCGCAAATTGGCAAATCGTTCCGCAATGAAATTGTCACGGAGCATTTCATTTTCCGTTCTTGCGAATTTGAACAAATGGAGATGGAATTTTTCTGTGAACCTGGAACGCAAGCTGAGTGGATGGATTACTGGTGCAAGGAGCGACTAGCTTGGTACTACAAGTATTTTAATGACAAGAGCGCCTTCCGCTTGAGACCGCACACTGCCGATGAGCTTGCTCATTACGCGGACCAGTGCTTTGACGTCGAGTACCGCTATCCCTGGGGGTGGGGCGAGCTCGAGGGCATCGCCTCGCGGACGGACTATGATTTGAAAAAACATGCCGAGGCGTCCGGGGTCAAGCTGAGCTATTTTGACCAGCAAAAAAACGATCCGACGACCGGCAAACCGGGTTGGCGCTTTGTGCCGTATGTGATCGAACCGGCTGCAGGGCTGACCCGTACCTTCCTGTGCCTCTTGGTCGATGCCTATCACGAAGAGGCCGCTAAAGATGCGGAGGGTGATGCAAAGACGCGTGTCGTCTTGCGCCTCCACCCGCGTTTGGCACCTTTCAAAGCCGCAATTTTGCCGCTGGTGAAAAAAGACGGCCAACCTGAGCTCGCGGCAACGATCGTCGAGCAGTTTCGCAGTCACGGCCTAAACGTCAGCTACGATGACAAGCAATCCATTGGTAAGCGCTATGCGAGACACGATGAAATCGGTACGCCTTATTGTCTGACCGTTGACAACGATTCCGTTCGTGACCTAACGGTGACGATTCGTGATCGTGACACCGCGTTGCAGGAACGCATCAAAATTGCTGATGCGATCACCGTGGTTCGGGAGCGCCTAAACAACAGCCGGTAATTTGGCGCGCGGTCAATGGTTGGACGAAAACGTGTTGTTTGTGTTCGAGCACTGGAAAGAAACCTTAAGCGTGACTGTGAAGACGATTTCGGTAATGCAGACTGCACGAACGGACTATGTCCCTCGAATGCCGCCCACACTTGGCAAATTGGCTGATTTGCGCCTGGCGGAGCTACCGACCACAGCGGCAGGGGGGGCGCCCCTGCTAGGGACAGAGGGCAGCAGTCACCTGCGAGAGCTTTTTCCGCTGACCTGGCAACAGCGACCAATTCAATTTGTTGGCGCAACGCACACTTCGACACAGGCTTTGCCGCTTCGTTCGCACAAGGTCGGCGTGGTGTTTTCCGGTGGTCCGGCGCCCGGCGGTCACAATGTTGTCTGGGGTCTTTGCGCGGCGCTGCTTGACCTAGCTAAAGATTCCGAGCTCTGGGGCTTTTGTGGTGGAATCGGCGGGCTTTTGTCTGATCAAGCCAAGCGGCTCGACTTAGAGGCCCTGAAGGATTTTCGCAACGCCGGTGGCTTTGATTTGCTCGGCACGGGCCGCGCCAAGCTGGAAACCGCCGAGCAATTTGCTGCGTGTGGCAGAGTGCTAGAGCAGCGGGGTCTTGATGCTCTAGTCATCATTGGTGGCGATGATTCCAATACCAATGCGGCTTTCTTGGCCGAATATTTGCTTGGGACTCAGTCAAAAATTCGCGTTCTTGGGGTGCCAAAGACCATCGATGGCGACATCAAAAATGCCTTTATCGAAGCCACTTTTGGCTTTGACACCGCGGCGAAGGTCTACGCTGATTTGGTTGCCAACATTGCTCGAGATGCGATCAGCACCCGCAAATACTATCATTTCATCCGATTGATGGGGCGTTCGGCCAGCCACTTGACTCTTGAGGCTGGACTCCTCACCCAGCCCAATTTCATCATCATCGGTGAAGACGTGGCAGCACGCCGCCAAACTCTGCGCGAGCTGGTCGAAGAGCTCGGCGAAATGGTCAAGAGCAGAGCCAAATCAGGCCGCAACTACGGCGTTGTTTTGGTTCCGGAAGGCTTGATCGAATTTATTCCCGAAATGCGCACACTTCTCGGCCAGACCAACGCCATCCTTGCTGACCATCGCGACTACATTGCGTCGCTGAGCGGGTTCACCGCGCAGAGCGAATTCTTGCACGGAAAGCTCAGCCGCGACTGTTCGCACACATTCGCCAGCTTGCCGATCGACATCCAGCGCCAGATGTTGATGGACCGAGATCCCCACGGCAACGTCGTGGTGTCGCGCATTGAGACCGAAAAGCTCCTCATTGAATTGCTCGCGGCGCACCTCAACGAAGAAAAGTCGTGCGGTCGATACAGTGGGACGTTCGGCTCACACCACCATTTTTTTGGCTATGAAGGCCGCTGTGCTTTGCCTTCGAATTTTGATGCTGACTATGCCTACTCTTTGGGTCGGGTCGCGGGTCTCTTGGTGGCTGCCGGCGTTACCGGTTATATGGCGGTGCTTAGCGGCCTCTCTCGTGCTGCTGACGAACAGCAGGCTTTGGGCGTTCCGCTGACGGCGATGATGAACTTGGAGCTGCGACACGGTCGCGTTACTCCGGTCATTAGCCGCGCTCTCGTTGACCTCAGCGGCGCGGCATGGAACTATTTAGTGGCACACCGCCAAGCTTGGGCCAGCGGTGACCACTATCAAATGGTTGGACCGATTCAATACTTTGGCCCAAGCTTGGCGGTGTGCCACTAAATAGTTCCATGCCGCGCCGCTGAGGTC
>Ga0207137_1162_pt1 | contig 14759 bp, 15 predicted proteins | sample Alteio_BWMinHeat_9_FD_153572 | JGI IMG/M metagenome (GOLD analysis project Ga0207137, IMG submission 153572) | Enriched cells from forest soil in Barre Woods Harvard Forest LTER site, Petersham, Massachusetts, United States -... | ecosystem: Environmental > Terrestrial > Soil > Temperate forest >...
GACTCGGCGCTCAGCACTCTATTTCATCCGCTTGCGCTGCTTGTCTTTTTCCCGCTGGCGTTCGGCGATGACCAATTGTGCGGCGTAGGCTTTGAAAAGCTCGGGGCTCGGCTCGGTTTCGTCCTTTTCGTCGATGTTGTTGCGGATGATATAACGCAGCACGACGCCGCAGAGCAGAAAGATAACGCCCAGCGCCCCCGACGGTATTGACATGTTGCGAAGCGAACTGCTAAAGCGGGCTTTGTAATCTTTGCTTGGCGGCGGCGGCGCAGCATCGCCGTCCGGGTTCGACGCTTCTTCGGGCGAAGTCACTTTCGGCGGAGTCGGGCGCTTTTCATCGCTGAAAAAAAACGCTGCGCCAAATCCGCCGATGGTCAGCCCCGCGCCGATGATGATCAGCGCCGAAGCGAGCAGTTTGAGCGTGCGAAATTCCTTCTCCAGATCGATCATGGCGCCATTTTTAATCGGTGGGGGGATGGTTGACAACCGAAAAGAGCGACGAGTGCGAATGGAGCGATGAGTGCAAAGCGATGAGTGCAAAGCGATGAGCGATGAGTGCAAAGGTTGAGCGACTTTTTAAGGTGAAGGTATTGCCACTCGTCGCTCATCGCTCATCGCTCGTCGCTTACGGGCTCCAACTTATTTGACGCGCCCGACAATCGCCGTAGCATATTGGCACTCGCGGAGGCATTATCTTATGTGGGAACGCATCAAACGGGTGTTTCGGTCCTTCATCGGCAATTTCATCAGCATGGCGGAAGACCCCAAGCTGATCCTGCAGCAGAACATCCGCGACATGCAGGACAAAGTGCCGGAGATGAACACGGGCATCGCCAAGGCGCGCGGCGGGATCGTGCGGCTTGAAGACGAGGCCAACACCAACAGACAGGACATCGCGCGATTGACGGCGCGTGTGAAATCCGCGCTTCTGGCGGGCGAAGAAGGCATGGCCGGGCAATACGCCGTGCAGCTCAAACAGAAGCAGGACGCGCTGGAGCGGACCAATACGCAACTGGCGTCCGCGCGCACGGGCTACGAAGGCCTGTTGAAGCTCAAAGAAAATTACATGCGCACGATGAAAGCCAAAACCGAAGAGGCGATGGCCGCGATCAAGGAAGCGGAATCGGCGAAGTGGAAGAGCGAACTGGCGGACGTGTTCCAGTCGTTCGAAGTCGCCGGCGTGGACGCGACGCATCAGGAGATGATCGAGAAGCTGAAGGAAAAATCCGCCACCGCCGAGGGCAAAATCCAGTCGGCCGTCGATAGCATGGACGTGAAGAGCATGGAGATCGAAGCGAAGGCGCAGCAGTTGGAAGGCCAGGAACTGCTGAAGCAATTCAAGATGGAATTGGGATTGGACAAGAAAGCCGAAGGCGCCGCACCGGCCGCAACCGGTGAGAAGACGGAAGAGCAGAAGGCACTGGAGGAGTTTAAAAAGACGATTGGGCCGGAGAAGACGAAGGTGCAGTGAGGAGTTGACTCAGCCTGTCGCACCAGGCCATCAGGAAGGTCGTGGAATGATTCTTAATCCTGATACTCTTCGCAGGTCGGTTTTAATTTTAATATTGAGCGGCTTCGCGCACATCGCAACGTGTGCCGATCCCTCGCGCCCATTCCCAAACCACACGCTCTACGCCGCCGGCTCAATCCTCCCCAACCACCGCACACAAGCCCAGCTCGACGACGATGTGCGGGCGTTTTACGATTATTGGAAAAAGTACGTGATCGCAGCGGGGACGACGAGCGACGGGCGGACGATGTACCGCATTTCGTTTGGCTCGACGAATCCCGAGCGCACCGTGTCGGAGGGGCAGGGATTTGGGATGGTGATTGCGCCGCTGATGGCGGGGTACGATGCGGATGCGCAGACGATTTTTGACGGGCTGTATGAATTTGCAATGGCGCATCCCAGCCGCATTGAGCCGCGTTTGATGGCTTGGGAAGTGCCGGAGATTGAGACGGATGGAATTGACAGCGCGTTCGATGGCGACGCGGACATCGCGTATGGGCTGATTCTGGCGGATGCGCAGTGGGGCAGCGCGGGCAGCATAAATTATGCGGCGGCAGCGAATGCGCGCATCGCGGGGATTCTGGCGGCGACGATTGGCGCGCAGAGCCGCCTGCCGTTGCTGGGCGATTGGGTCAACGGCAGCGGCGGCAAGCGCTACACGCAATTCACGACGCGCTCGTCGGATTTCATGTTGGGGCATTTCCGCGCCTACGGGCGCTTCACGTCCGATCCGGTGTGGACGGATGTCGTGAACAAGACGCAGCAGGTGATCGATGCGATTCGGGCGACGTACAGCGCCAAATCGGGACTGCTTCCCGATTTTATTGTGAAGACCGACAAGAAGCCGAAGCCCGCACCGGGCGGATTTCTCGAGGGGCCGCAGGACGGCTCGTATTATTACAATGCGGGGCGCGACCCGTGGCGCATCGGGACGGATGCGCTGATCAACGGCGATGCCGTGTCGAAGGCGGAAGTGTTGAAGATGGCCACGTTCTTTAAGAAAGTCAGCGGCGGCGATCCGACGAAAATCCGCGCGGGATACACGCTCACCGGAAAGCCGGTGCGGAACAGCAATTTCTTCACATCATTTTTTGTGGCGCCGACCGGAGTCGCGGCGATGCTTGATCCCGGGAGCCAGGATTATTTGAACGCTGTCTACGACGCGGTGCGAAACTCGCGCGAGGATTATTACGAGGACAGCGTGACGATGCTTTGTTTGCTGGTGATGAGCGGGAATTTTTGGGATCCGACGGCAAACAAATAGGTTTCAGGGTAAATGAAACAGGCTTGAATGAGAATCATCCAAGCCTGTGCGTGACATTCGTAGCATTGCGGCCTATTTTTCCGGCGCTTTTTCGGGTACTTTGTCGGGTGCTTTTTCAGGCGGCTTTTCGTCTTTCTTGGGCTCGTCCGGTTTAAGTGCGGCCAAGGCATCCAAACCTTTTTTCTTGGCCTCCTTTTGTGCATCGTCCACGTTCAACTGGTTATCCAATGCGGGATCCACGGGATGCCCACCAACGTCGTAATCTTTGGGCCATTCATAATCCTCTTTCTTAATTGGGAACTTTTCGCCTTTGTGGATGGCCTCCCAATCGTCCATGTCCTGCTTGCGCACCTCCACATAGCCCGGAATCGCGTAGTGCTTCCCGACTTCCTGGAATTCGGTGATATGCCAAGTGTGGCTGGCCGGCTTGTCGCCGAAGAGCTTGAAGTCATAACTCTCGCTCAAATCGTAATTCAGCAATAACACCGCGCCCAAGGTCATGAGAAAGCTGAGCAGCAAGAGCATGGCGTACACATCGAAGCGCGGTTTTTCAACACCATCTGCCATCGGTCAAATCCTCGAAACTCAGCCTGATTATATCACCGACTTCCACTCTGCCACATCAATTTTGGATCGGCGCGCCGGAGACGCGCCCTACTTTTAGCGGGTTCTCGCGTCGTCGTTTTTATCCACCACAACGTTCATGTCTTTGGGCGTCAGGATGATGCGCGCGGAACTCATGTCGGGCCAAACTTTGTCCACCTGCACCGTGCCTTTGTAGATCGGGCCGTTGCTGACCAGGAAATGGTAGCCGGGCTTGACGCCTTGCGAACTTCCCGCGGAGAGCATCACCAGATTGACTTCGGGCTTGACGGCGAGCACCTTGGCTTCGATCAGCGGCTGGTCAGGGTTCAACTGGAGAATCTGGTAGACGTCGTAACCGCGGCGAATCAATTCAGCGATGGTGTTGGAGTTGGTGGCGGCTTCCTGCTGAGCGGTCTTGAGGTCTCGGTTGAGCTGTCCGTTCAAAGTCTTGGACTGCGCCAATTCGGACTCAGTGTCCGCCAACTGATTCTTCATGTTCTGCTCGTTGTTGCGTGCCGTCGCATAGGCTTGTTCGAGTTTCATGACAACTTTGTGCGCTTTTTCCAAATCGCTGACGAGGCGGCCGTTCTCGCGCCTTTCTTCCTGGCGTTCGGCGTTGATCAACGCGTTTTCATTTTCCTTGGTGGTGTACTTGGCCTGTTCGGTGGTCACTTGCTGCCGGAAATCTTCCTTCGCGCGCTTTTCTTCGTCGCGCTCTTTGCGCATCGCCGCTTCACGCTCTTCGCCTTTGACAACTTTGACGGCCAAATCACGCTCAGTCTTCTGCACGTCGGCAACGCTATAGACATTGCGGCTCTTTTCGACCTGGTACATCTTCTCCCATTTGGTCGCGGCGGCCCACGAATGCAGCGCGAAATAGAGGAAAAACGCGGATACAATCAAGTTGAAGACAACCAAGACTTTTGCGACGAAGCTCACGGTTTAGAGACCTCCCCGAAATCCGACAATGCCCACACCCGCCGTCAAAGGACTGCGGACGCGTCATTGCTACATTTGAAGAATGCGCTGATTATGCGCGCACTTTTTAACAAGTCAAGGGCATTTCGCACCCGGACTTGAGCGAAATTTGGCAGATTTTTGAGCGTTTTTTGGTGCACAATGACGGGCATTTCGCTCTATGTCCGCCCACCGAGATGCACAATTGCCAGGGGTGAGACGGGGAAGGTCCCGTTGTGCTGCACAGGAAAAAATTTTCGCGATATTTTTGTCCATAGTCTCCCTTCGCCGCTTGTAGTCCCGCCTTCAGGCGGCCGCAGCAACCGAACCGCCTGAAGGCGGGACTACAAACATTTTGCAATTACCCCTTGACAAAGCAGCGTTGCTCTATACTATCCCTTGTTTCCCGCCCGGACTTCCAGGGCGGTTGTCTTTTTTAATGAACACGCGATTGAGCAGCAATTAGAGGAGCGAGTCACGCCATGCCCGCGGCAGCAGCAGCACCCAAGGCCAAGCCTTTCAAATCATACGTCGCCAAACACGGTGAGCTCCAGCAAAAATGGTTCCTCGTGGATGCCGCCGGCCAGTCGTTGGGGCGAATCTCCACGCTGATCGCACGACGGCTGATGGGCAAGGACAAAGCGACGTACACGCCGCATCTTGACACGGGCGATTTCGTGGTTGTGATCAATTCTGAAAAAGTCTCGGTTCATCCCAATAAAATGGAATCCAAGACCTACCGCAAATGGTCCGGCTTTCCGGGCGGATTGCGCGTGCGCACGCTGGCCGACGAACAGGCCCGCAATCCGAACACGATCATCACGGAATCGGTGCGGCGCATGCTCCCCAAGACGACCTTGGGCAAAGCGATGCTTTCGAAATTGAAGGTATATGTGGGTACAAATCAACCCCACGCGGCACAGCAGCCGGAAGCGTGGGCGCCGTTGAAATAGGGGGCGCGGGGACGCGAGGACACGGGGAAGTTAAGGAACGAGGGATTGCAAGTGAGCAGCGAAGATAAAACGGGCGGGTATTTCTGGGGCACGGGCCGGCGCAAGTGCTCCACGGCGGCAGTGCGAATGCGGCCGGGAACCGGCCACGTGGTGGTCAACGGACGCAAGCTCGAAAACTTTTTCACGCACGAAAATCAGCGTGCCGCGGCCACATCCGCGCTGCGCTTCGTGAAACTCGCCACGGCGTTCGATGTCTTCTGCGAAGTCAACGGCGGCGGCACGACCGGGCAGGCGGAAGCCATCCGCATGGGCATTGCCCGCGCGCTGCTGCTTTATGATCGCGCGCTGGAAAAAAGCCTGCGCACCGAAGGGTACCTCACTCGCGACTCCCGCATGGTCGAACGGAAGAAGTACGGCCAGGCTGGTGCGCGCCGTCGTTTCCAATACTCGAAACGCTAGAGGGGACTTTTTTCATTCGAGATTTGTGCGGCCCCTCTCTTCGCCGTGGCGAAGACAAGAGGGGCCGCAGTGTTTTCAGGAGTCAGGAGTCAGGGGTCAGGAGTCAGGAATCAGGAGTCAGAAAGGCACTGATCCATGACTCCTGACACCTGACTCCTGAGAATTCGAGGGGGTATCATGGCTACGAAGAAAATCAGCGCAACGAAGTCCCCCGCCCTTTCCGGCGCTTGGGACGGCCTCATCCACAACGTCCCCGGCTTCCGCACGGCGTCGCTGCATTGCGGATTGAAGACGGCGAAGGAAGAGCCGCCGGATTTGGCGCTCGTTGTCTGCGAGGAACCAGCTTCAGCCGCGGGGTGTTTTACGCGAAATCGCGTCTGCGCGGCGCCGGTCAGCGTTTGCCGTCAGCATCTGAAAAAGAGCAGAGGCGTGGCGCGCGCGCTCATCATCAACGCGGGCAACGCCAACGCCTGCACCGGCGAACAGGGCATGGCGGACGCGCTGAAGATGGCGGAACTGACCGCAACGGGGGTCGCTTGCGCGGCGGAGCAAGTGCTTGTGTTTTCGACCGGCATCATCGGCCACAAGCTGCCGATGGAGAAAGTCACGACGGGGATCGCGCGCGCAACTCAATTCGTGCGCGAGAAGCCGTGCATCGGGGATTTCGCGCGCGGAATCATGACGACGGATCTTGTGCCCAAAACGGCAGGGGCCAAATGCATCATCGATAAAAAAATGGTCTCAGTGGCGAGCGCGTGCAAAGGTTCCGGCATGATCGCGCCGAACATGGCCACGCTGCTGGGTTTTGTCGCGACGGACGTGAAGATCGTGCCCGCCGTGCTCCAAAAATGTCTCTCCGAAATTGTGGACGATACGTTTAACTGCGTCACGGTGGACGGCGACACTTCGACCAACGACAGTATTGCCGTGCTGGCATCCGGCAGAGCAGGCAACAGGACGATTTCGAAATCCAGCGGCGGCGACTACGAAGCCTTCCGCGCGGCGCTGCATGCCGTCTGCGACAGTTTGGCGCGGCAGGTCGCGGCCGACGGCGAAGGCGCGACGCACACGGTCACCGTATACGTGGGCGGAACGAAGAACGATGCCGACGCGAAAAAAATCGCGCGTACGATTGCGGAATCGCCGCTGGTCAAAACCGCCATCGCGGGCAACGATCCCAACTGGGGGCGCATCGTCGCGGCGGCGGGGCGGTCGGGCGTGGTCTTCAATCCGCTCGACACATCGCTGACGCTCAACGGCATCGAACTTTTTCGCAACGCCGAACCGGCTGCGTTCGACAAAGCCGCCGCCAGCGCCGCGCTCAAACCGCGCGACACGAGCCTGGTGCTGCTTGTCGGCGACGGACCCGGGCATGCGAAGTTTTACACCTGCGATCTGACTCACGGATACATCACCATTAATGCGGATTACCATACGTAGGAGATAGGAGATAGGAGACAGGAGTTAAGAATCGAGAGTCGGGCGTCAGTGGCAACTTACTATCTCCTAACTCCTAACTCCTATCTCCTAATTAAGCGGAGCTTAAAATGCTGAACGCACTCGAAAAAGCCAAAGTCTTCCTCGAAGCCCTGCCATACCTCAAGGCGTACGACCGCCGCTTTGTGGTGATCAAGATCGGCGGCAGCACCATGACCGACCAGAAGATTCTGCCGGCGGTGGTGCGCGATGTTGTGTACCTGGAGCAGGTCGGGATCTGGCCGATTCTGGTGCACGGCGGCGGGCCGCGCATCACCGAAGAAATGGAACGGCGCGGGATGCAGGCGACTTTCGTGAAAGGGCGGCGCGTCACGGACGAAGCGACGCTCGAAATCGCGCAGAAAATTTTGATCGACGAGATCAGCGCCAACGTCGTGCGGCTGATCGAGGCGGAAGGCGGCAAGGCAATTTCACTCAACGGGCGCGGATCGGGTTATTTGCGCTGCCACAAGAAAGTCTTTCCGGACGATCCGGCGATGGATTTGGGTTACGTCGGCGAGATCGATTCCACCGATCCGGAGCTGGCGCATCGCATGCTGCTGGGCGGGATCATTCCCGTCGTGGCGCCGATCGCGCGGGGGCCGGAGAAGCATCTGTACAACGTCAACGCCGATTCGGTCGCGTGGAAAATCGCGTCGGAACTGAAGGCGGAGAAGCTGATTTATCTCTCGAACGTGCCCGGCATTTTGCGCGACAAGAACAAGCCGGAAACGCTGATCTCCAGCGCAACGCTGGCCGAATGCGACGAACTGATGAACACGAACGTGATCGTCGGCGGAATGATTCCGAAGATCGAAGCGTGCATGCTGGCGCTGCAAAACGGCGTGAGAAAGACGCACGTGATCTCCGGCTTGCAGGAGCACTCGCTGCTGCTTGAAATTTTCACGCCGGAAGGGATCGGGACGGAAATACGAATGTGATTCGTGGTGCAGGCGTCCCGCCTGCACGTATTTTGGAATCGTGCAGGCGGGACGCCTGCACCACGGGGGTAAGCCATGTCCACGAACGCCGAAGTGCAAGCGCTTTACGAGCAGTGCGTCTTCCAGAATTATGGCCGCGCGCCCATCGCAATCGTCCGCGGCGAAGGCTCTCGCGTGTGGGACGCGAACGGGAAGCGTTACCTCGATCTGCTGCCGGGGCTGGGCGTGAATGGCCTGGGCCATTGCCCGCCGCGCGTGGTGGCGGCGCTGCAAAAACAGGCAGCGCAGTTGCTGCATATCCACAACAATTACTTGTGGGAAAGCCAGGCGCAGCTCGCCAAGGCGCTCGTCGGAAAACTCTCCGGCGTCGAAACTCCGCGCGCGTTCTTCTGCAATTCGGGCACGGAAGCCAGCGAAGCGGCGATCAAACTCGCGCGGTTGTGGGGCAAGCGCAACGGCGGCAAATGGAAACTGCTCAGCACGCTCAACGGCTTCCACGGACGTTCGTACGGCGCGCTGACGGCGACGGGACAGTTCTCGCTGCAAAAGGGCTGCGGGCCGCTGCTGCCGGGATTCAGCTACGTGCCGCTGAATGATGCGAGCGCGCTTGAGAAAGCGTTCGACGACGACGTGGCCGGATTCATGGTCGAGCCGATTCAAGGCGAAGGCGGCATCTATCCGGCGACGAGCGACTACCTCCACGCCGCACGTAAACTTTGTGACAAATTCGGCGCGCTGCTGATGTACGACGAAGTGCAGTGCGGGATGGGGCGCACGGGCGATTATTTCGCGTACCAGACGCTCAAGGCACCCGCGCCCGACATGATTTGGCTGGCCAAAGCGCTCGGCGGCGGATTCCCGATTGGCGCGCTGCTGGCGAAAGGTTCCGTGGCGCAATATCTGGTGCCTGGCACACATGGCTCGACGTTCGGCGGCAACCCGCTGGCGTGCGTCGCTGGGCTTGCGGTGATTGAGACAATCGACTCGGAGAATTTGCTCGCTCACGTGCGCGCCGTTTCACAGCATCTGGCGGGTTTGCTCGAGAATCTGCGTGCCAAACACGCGTCGAAGATCAACGAAATTCGCCAAGTCGGTTTGATGGCCGGCATCGATTTGAATTTCCCCGGCAAGGCTGTGTACGCGCGCTGTCAGGAGTTGGGCTTGTTGATCAACGTCACGCACGACACCACGCTGCGCCTGTTGCCGGCGATGAATGTGACGCGCGAAGAACTGGACGAAGGAATTGCGATCATTTCGAAGGTGTTAAGCGAATAACGCGCGTTACACGTTACGCGTTAAACGTTCCTAATTTCGCGCACTCAAAAACATTTAACGTTTAACGCGTAACGTTTAACGCGCTTTGCACTCAGGACTCAGCACTCAGGACTTCGTTATCATGAGCCACAAAATGCGGGACCTCATTTCTCTGGACGGCGTCAGCGCCGCCGAAATCACTGCGATTCTCGACCTCGCCGCGCTGCAAAAACGCGATCCCGAATCGTACCTCAGCCGCCCCGTGCTGCGCGGCAAAGCCGTCGGGCTGTTCTTCGAAAAAGCGTCGCTGCGCACGCGCTTGAGTTTCGAAGTCGCGGTCGCGCAGTTGGGCGGCACCAGTCTTTACGTGGGCCAGGAGGCCGGGCGGATCGGCGAGCGCGAAGCCATTGTGGACATGGCGAAATCGGCCTCGCGCTATCTGGACGCTTTTGTGCTGCGCACGTTCAAAGACGAAACGATCATCGAGATGGCGCGGCACGCGACCAAACCGGTGATCAACGGGCTGAGCGACAAGCAGCATCCGTGTCAGATTCTCGCGGATTTGCAGACGATCCGCGAGCGGCTGGGGCGCATCGACAAGATCAAAGTCGCGTTCATCGGCGACAGCAACAACGTTTGCCGCTCGCTGGCGCACGCGCTGCCGAAATTCGGCTCGCAGCTTCTGGTCGCCAGCCCGCACGGTTATACGTTCGCGCCGGGGTTCGTCAAATCCAGCGGGATTACGCAGGTGGCCGCGCCGCTGGACGCCGTGAAGGACGCGGACGTCGTGTACACGGACACGTGGACATCGATGGGCCAGGAAAACGAAGCGCACAAGCGGCGCGCGATGTTTCAGGACTATCAGATCAATGCGGCGCTGATGGCGCACGCGCCGAAAGCGATTTTCATGCACTGCCTGCCGGCGCACCGCGGCGATGAATGCACCGACGAGGTGATCGACGGGCCGCAATCGGTCGTGTACGACCAGGCCGAGAACCGGCTGCATGCGCAGCGGGCGCTGCTGACGCTGCTGGTGTCGTAGAGCGAAGTGAGCCCGCCATCTCTCGTGCACGGCGGGATCGCGCAGTTTCCTTGTGTGCGGGGTACATTCACACACGGAGATCCCATCATGACCAAGATTTTCAAACTCATCGCCGCGGTGTTTGTCGTTGCGTTTTCTGCTAGCGCGGCGGACGCGCCCAAAACTTTTACCGACATCACGCGCGAATGCGGCGTCGAAGCGGCGGTCGAAGCTCACTACAAAGCGGTTCCGAAATGGTGGCTCAGCGGCATCGACTTGGTCGATCTCGACGGCGATGGGCACCTGGATTTGTTCATCGGCGCGCATGGACAGGCGGGCGCGATTGCGCTCAACGACGGCAAAGGGCATTTCAGCTATTACGCGGACAGCGCGGCGCTGAAACTCACTGAGATTCATCTGGCGCACGATCTCAACGAAGATGGCAAGCTCGATCTGCAAATCACACATCAGGACGGCGGCGGCATGTGGTTTTTGAACGAGACGAAGCCCGGCGATCCGCTCAAGCTTGAGTTCAAATCGACAGGCATCACCGCGTCGGGAGGACAGGCGCGCGAAAATGCGCTGATCGATATCAATCGCGACGGCAAGATCGACTGGCTGCACGAAAACCCCGGCGTGGTCTTCGCGCTGGGCGACGGAAATGGCGGTTTCAAATCCAGCGGCGGCTTCGACGGCTACAAGGAAACGTCGATGCTGCCGGTCGATCTCAACGGCGACGGGCAGATCGATTTTGTGCTCAAATGTTGCGGCTATCACAGCGAAAAGGAAGGCAAGTCGCGGATCATGCTCAACGACGGCCACGGCAATTTCCGCGACGCGACGGCCGAATGCGGGCTGGTCGAAGACGGGCTGACGATTCAAGGCGTCGGCGATTTCAATCAGGACGGATTTCCCGATTTGATCTGTCTCTCCGGCGGCAAAAAAGTCGAAGTGTACCTCAACGACGGCCACGCGAAATTCACGCTGCTGCCCGATGCCGTCACCGGAATGGAACACGCAAGCAAACCCATTTACGCCAATTGGGGGCTCGCGGCGATGACCGATTTTGACAACGACGGCATCCCCGACGTGATCATGAACGGGCGCTGTTTTCTCTATGTGCTGCGCGGCACCGGCGGCGGGCATTTCGAATACATGAACAAGAAATGGGGCATCCGCGATCTGTCCTACGCGGCAGTGGACGAAGGCATCTGCTTCGGCGACATCGACGGCGACGGCGCGCTGGAGATCATCGGAAATTCCGGTAGCGACAACCACAAGTCGATTGCCGTGTATCACAACGATCTTCCGAAACAGCATTGGCTGAACATCCGCCCGATCGGTTTGCCCGGAAATCGCGCCGCGGCAGGCGCGAAGATTCGGCTTTTTGAGCCAGGCACAAAGAAACTGCTTTGCTACGAACAAGTCGTGATCGCGGGCCGGCAGAGCGCGCACACGTACTACGCGTACGCAACGACGGAACGGCATTTTGGATTGGGAATACTCGAGGCGGCGGATGTGAGCGTCGAATTTTATCCCTCGGGGAAAATCGTCGAGAAGAAAGCTGTCAAAGCGGACGCGACCGTAGAGATTCCGGAAGCGCGGTAAGCCCATACAAAGCGGCGTCACGCAAAGGCGCGAAGAAGCAAAGTTCGCAAAGAACATCAAACCACATAATGGGCAGCCAAAAAGCCGCCCCTCCGAAACTCACTTCGCAATCCCGATGCGCGGCTCATTCGGCGCAGGCGGCTTCAAGTGCAGCACATCGTCTTTCGCGCGCTTGGCGGCGGTGGAATCCGGCCAGCGCTGGATGACAGACTCGTATTGGATAAGCGCGCCGCGAAGTTGGAAGACGTTGTCGCCCGCATTTTTTTCGGTTTCGGCGGCTTTGGCGTAGGCGGTGTCGGCTTCGAACGCAATTTTCACCGCGGGATCGGTTTTCAAATCGGCGAGTTCTTTTTCGAAAGCTGCTTTCACGGCGGGATCGACGTGTTTGAGCCAGCCGCGAAAATTGGCGGGTCCGAGCAGCGCGTATTTTTCGGACTTCTCCGCCGCGGCCGATTCAACTTCCAATAGCGTCTTGAGCCACCGCGTGAAATGCGGTTTCGTTTCGCTCCAGCCCGCGACATAGGGCAGATTCAACCATTTCTCGTACATCACCAGACGCTCCGATGCGCTTGCGATTTTGGCGGCGGCGTCCAACTGCGCGAGCGCTTCGGCTTTCGCGTTCGCGCGGTCGTCGGCGCTCAATTTCGGATGGCCAAAGCGCTGCAAGTCGTACATCCAATCGAGGAAGCGCTCTTCTTCTTCGACTGAACCGGGAATATGGCCGCCGGGTTTGACGAAACGCTGCAGCGGATTTCCCGCGCGGCGCAGGCGCGTGTAATTAATTTCAATCACCGGCAGGTTAGGTTCTTGGTCGCCGTGAATGTACGCGACCGCGACGTAATTCGGAATCGTGTCGCCGGTGCCGCTGTGGCCCTCCATGACAATCCCCGCGAAATTGTTCGGATGATGCGCGCAGAGCATCCACGACGCACTGGCCGCGCCGCTCATCCCAATCGCAAATCGCAAACACGCGTGCAGCCGCAGATGCGCTTCGACCGATTTCCAGACGGCATCCTGCGCTTTGAACACCGGCTCCCAATTTCCATTGCGGCTGTCGTTGATCGCGACGAGCACAAAGCCGCGCCGTTCGGCCCACGCCGTGTGCGCGCGAATATCCGGCCGCGCGCCGGGATTCGATATGAAGAGCACCGGAAATTTGCGCTCAGTTTCGCTCATGTACGCCGACGGAATGAAAAGATCGTACGTCAATTCCGGCACGCTGTCACAGGGAATACGGGACGTGACGCCCGGCTTGAGTTCGAAGGCGGAGCAGTTGAGCGCTGCGGTTGTCACGATAAAGACTGCGAGCGGCCAGTTCGTAGTCCCGCCCTTAGGCGGAAAGAGCGCCCGCGACCGCCTAAAGGCGGGACTACAAACAAATGCACGCCGGCCGCGTGTCACCCACTTCAATTTTTTTGCGTTGCTGTCCATAACTCAATGCCCAAACATCCGCACGCGCGTCTCTGTCGCCAATTCGTCGCAGCGCTCATTCTCCTCGTGCCCCGCTTGCCCGCGCGTCCACTCCCACGTCACATGATGCTTCGCCACCAGCGCGTCCAATTCCACCCACAAATCTTTATTCTTCACCGGCTGCTTCTGACTGTTGATCCACCCCTTGCGCTTCCAACTCTCAATCCATTTTTGCCGAAATGCGTTCGCCAGATACTCGCTGTCCGTCACCACCGTCACGTCGCACGGCACCTTCAACTCCTCCAGCGCCCGCGTCACCGCCGTCAGTTCCATGCGGTTGTTGGTCGTGTCCGCCTCGCCGCCGGTGAGTTCCTTCTCTTTGTCGCCAAATTGCAAAATCGCCGCCCACGCACCCGCGCCCGGATTCGGCTTGCATCCGCCATCGCAGAAGATGGTCACTTTCGGGCGCGCTTCAGATTTGCTCACAGTCCTCTCCAAAATTATGCGTCTTTTTTTTCTCGCGCAAAGGCGCGGAGAAATACAAATTCGAGTTAACGTGCCTATTCTTTGCGTCTATGCGACTCGTACCGTCCGTTAGCAAATTCAGAGTGCGGGTCTGTCGTTGTCTCCTCGAGTTCGTAGAATAGCCGCCCACTCCTCTGCGCCTTTTTTTGTACATTTTGGAAACAACGTAGGCAACTCGGACTTTTTCCATTCTAGTCCGATCAAATTCTGATAATCTTTTGGCGGAGGATTCGTGCGGAATGGCAGTAGCTTGCCTGTGCGCTCCCTATAAACGCTACCTACACAAGCGCACATGTCTTGACATTCGCCAATCCGGGCAGAAACGTGGTCATCTGGATTGTGCAGCGTATCAAAGAAGGTTCTCTTCCCTTGCAAGATCAACCACATTCGAAACGCGGCGAATCCGTCATCAGAAGCGCCGCCTTCCCTCGCGACAACTGCCCCTAGCAGGTCCCACCGGTATGAAACATCCAATAGGTCTCGAGTCTTCCAGTCGAACGCGATAACGCCCTCTGTATTCAATTCAACCAATGACCGTTCTAAGGCATCGATCTGCGAAATACCCTCGCGGTCGACCAGTTCGCGCGATGAGTCAATTAATTCCCAATATTCATCTTCAGTCATATACAATGCCTTCTTTGAAGCGTTCTTTTACCCCGCTTTTCTCCGCGCCTTCCTCTGCGCCTTCGCGCCTTTGCGTGAGAAATCACTCCCCCGGCTCAGCTTTCAATTTCCCAAACCGCCACGCCTCGTCCTCCAAATTCTTCAGCGCGCGAACTGGTCGACCGCGAGGGTA
>Ga0207137_1163_pt1 | contig 14757 bp, 15 predicted proteins | sample Alteio_BWMinHeat_9_FD_153572 | JGI IMG/M metagenome (GOLD analysis project Ga0207137, IMG submission 153572) | Enriched cells from forest soil in Barre Woods Harvard Forest LTER site, Petersham, Massachusetts, United States -... | ecosystem: Environmental > Terrestrial > Soil > Temperate forest >...
TCGCGTTCAGTTTCAAACTGCTTGACCCGCCCGTTCTCAAACACGTCCCGCCCGCGCCAGTATGCATGAAACTTGCCATTGGCAGAGCGATCTACTCTGTTACTTGGATTGTCAATTTTGTCAGTCATGGCTGGCTCTAGCATAAAGGGTAGCGCGAAGCGTTACCTTGGCGAGCGCGTCAGATATGTGGCCCTGAAGTGTTTCAAGCGTTGCCTGTGACATCAGGAAGTGGAACGTGTCCTCCCCGCAAATAAGATCAACGCGAGCGTCGTGTGGTTTCCTCGCGTTTATCTCGACAGTCACGGCGAGCAGATTGAAGGTGTGACGACCCATAGCGGCCCCCTACAAGACCTTCACGATATCACTAGGGCGTGGACTCATAAAGGACCGACCAAATGCTGGTGTGTATGCGCCACCGACCAATGTCCATTATCAGGGGTAAAGCGGACTTGACGCGGACATCGCGGCAGCTGCGCATCCATTCAATCAGGTGTTTCGATCAGGTGGTGGAAACATGAAGAAACTCATCATCGCAATTGCTGCGGCAATATTGGCAGGCCTCACGAGCGCGGTCGCACAAACCTATCCATCGCGAGCCATCACAATCATTGTACCGTTCTCGGCGGGTGGACCGTCTGATGCGATGGCGCGCATTCTCGGCGCGCGTATGAGCTCTTCGCTCGGCCAGAATATTATAATTGAGAACATCACCGGCGCAGGGGGATCGATAGGAGTTGGTCGTGCCGTGCATTCACCGCCAGACGGATACACGTTAAGCTTCGGCCATCTCGGCACCCATGTCTTCAACGGCGCAATCTATGAGTTGCAGTACGACCTGTTGACGGATCTCGAACCAGTCGCGCTGCTGCCGAGCAATCCCATGATCATCGTTAGCAAAAATGCAGTGCCAGCAAATGACCTTAAGACGCTGATTGCTTGGCTGAAAGAAAATCATGGAAAAGTATTGGTGGGGACTGCTGGCGCAGGATCTGGCGCGCACATTGCCGGTGTCTATTTTCAGAATGCCATTGGCACAAATTTCCGATTTGTACCCTATCGCGGCACCGGTCCGGCGCTAAATGATTTGGTGGGTGGTCAAATCGATCTGATTGTCGATCAAACGTCGAACTCGATCGCCCAAATTCGTGCTGGCAATATTCGCGCTTATGCCGTTGCGGACAGCAAGCGGGTCACGTCCTCGCCAGGCATTCCGACCGTGGACGAGGCTGGCCTGCCCGGGTTTCATATGACGCTTTGGTCTGGCCTCTGGGCACCCAAGGGAACGCGCAGCGATATTATCGCCAAGCTCAATGCCGCAGTGGTCGACGCATTGGCCGATTCGACGGTGCGCACGCTGTTCGAGGGATTGGGGCTGGAAATACCGCCCCGAGACAAGCAAACGCCTGAGGCACTGCGTGCCTCTCAAAGGGCCGAAATCGATAAATGGTGGCCAATCATCAAGGCAGCGAACATCAAGGCGCAATGAATCCGTCTACAAATCTGGTCGATGCAAAAGCTTTTGCTGACGTCCGCTGTGGGTCATCAACAGACATCGCGCATTGAGCTCGTTATGTTCGCTTTGACCCCGATCATAGACGTGTTCCGGAAGGGTTGGCAGGCCCGTTTCGTGCCAAAAGCTGCCGTCAGCAAAATCTTACTTCTTGATCCTTGAGTGTTAACAGAAAGACCGCCTCGCGGCGGTCTCTTCGAAATCGGTCAGGCTACCCATTAACCCTGCGCATCCGCCAATAGGACAACTAGGGCCTGTTGTGGCATGATGCCTTGGACACGTTTCACATTGAATTTGTTTGGAAGTTCTGCCTTTCGGCGGACCAATAACACCGTAATAGGGTTGGCTTACCAAATGGGATCAAGCGGGCAAACCGCATCAAAAACACCGGGGCGTTCCGAGTTTGCGCTTGCGCTCGACGCATGCCGCGGCGCGTTCATCGGCATCGGCATCATGAGCGGCATGATCAATGTGCTGTATCTTACCGGTTCTTTCTTCATGCTTGAGATTTACGACCGGGTGTTGCCGAGCCGAAGCGTTCCGACGCTGGTCGGGCTTATCATTCTGGCTGGTGGCCTCTACATCGCGCTCGGTATCCTCGACATGATCCGCGGCCGAATTCTGGTGCGCATCGGCGCTCGTCTTGACGAATCACTTAACGCCCGAGTGTTCGACACCATCGCGCGGCTGCCATTGAAGGTTGGGCAGCGCGCCGACGGGTTGCAGCCGTTGCGCGATCTCGACAGTATCCGTTCGTTTCTCTCCGGTCTCGGCCCGGTCGCGATGTTCGATCTGCCGTGGCTGCCGATCTACATCGCAATCTGTTTCGCATTTCATCCGCTGATCGGCATCACCGCGCTGGTGGGCGCCATCATTCTCATAACACTGACGCTGCTCACCGAGACGCTCACGCGCCAGCCCGTCAAGGACGCCTCGATGTTCGCGGCCACACGGGTCAATCTGGCGGAAGTGAGCCGCCGCAATGCTGAGGCGTTAATCGCGATGGGCATGGTCGGTCGGCTCTCCGGCCGTTGGGATGAATCGAACCGCAAATACCGCGATAGCCAACAGCGCATTAGCGACGTCGCCGGCGGCCTGGGCGCGACCTCCAAGGTGTTGCGGATGATGTTGCAATCGGCGGTGCTGGGTGTCGGCGCCTATCTGGTGATCCATCAAATGGCGACAGCCGGCATCATCATTGCCGGCTCGATTCTGAGTGCGCGCGCCTTGGCGCCGGTCGATCTGGCGATCGCCAACTGGAAGGGATTTGTCGCCGCCCGGCAGGGTTGGCAACGCCTCAGCAAAGTGCTCGCCCTGATGCCGGCACAGGTGCTGCCGATGGCGCTACACGCGCCGAGCCGAAATATGTCGGTCGAGAACGCCGCGGTCGTGGCGCCCGGGACTCAGAAAGTCGTGGCTCAAGACATCAGCATCAAGCTCGAGAAAGGCGGTGCGCTCGGCATCATCGGGCCGAGCGGATCGGGCAAATCGTCGGTCGCCCGCATGCTGGTCGGTGTCTGGGCACCAGCGCGCGGCAAGATCCGGCTCGATGGCGCGGCGCTCGATCAATGGTCTTCGGAAACGCTCGGCGTCCATATCGGCTACCTGCCGCAGGACGTCGAGCTACTGGCCGGCACCGTGGCGCAGAACATCGCGCGCTTTGAGCCAAATGCCGATGCAACCGAGATCATCGCGGCGGCCAAGATCGCCGGTGTGCACGAGCTTGTTACCGGTCTGCCCGACGGTTACGAAACGCAAATCGGCGAGCAGGGAACGTCGCTGTCGGCGGGTCAGGCGCAGCGCATCGCCCTCGCGCGCTCTCTCTATCGCGATCCATTCCTGCTGGTGCTTGACGAACCAAATTCCAACCTCGATGCCGACGGCGATGAAGCCTTGACCCAAGCGATCCTCGCAGTTCGCGCCCGCGGCGGCATTGTCGTCGTCGTTGCGCATCGGCCGAGCGCGATCGCCGGAGTGGATCTCCTGATGGTGATGAAGAACGGACGTCAGCAGGCGTTCGGACCGAAGGACGCAATCATGAGCAAGCTGGTGCAGCCCGGCCCGCTGCCCGGCCCGCTCAAGGTGGTTCCCGATGTAGCCGGCCGGAAGGCGTGAAAATGATGATGAAACAGCCACTCACAACGGCGCAACGATCGATTCAACGCCATCTGGTGGCCGGCATCGTCGTGGTCGTCATCCTGGTGGGCGGCGTCGGTGGCTGGGCCGGTACGACCGACCTGTCCGGCGCGGTTATCGCTCAAGGATCGATCGTCGTCGATACCAACGTGAAGAAGGTGCAGCACCCAACCGGTGGTGTAGTCGGCAGGGTCAATGTGCACGACGGCGACCATGTCAAGATCGGCGACATCATCGTGCAACTCGACGATACCGTAACGCGCGCCAATCTGGCGATCGTTACCAAGGGTCTCGACGAATTCGGCGCGCGCAAGGCACGGTTGATCGCCGAGCGTGACGGCGCCGACATTATCAGCTTTCCGGTGGACATTCTGGCACGCGAAAATGAACCGGCGGTCGCAAACGCGCTAGCCAATGAGCGCAAGCTGTTCGAGCTACGGCGCACCGCGCGCACAGGTCAGAAGGCTCAGCTGCAACAGCGGATCGCGCAGCTTGGAGAGGAGATTCGCGGCCTGTCCGCCCAACAAGAGGCGAAATCTCGTGAAATCAATCTGATTCAAAAAGAACTGGAAGGCGTGCGCGAGCTTTGGAATAAAAATCTGGTACCGATTACGCGCATGACCGCGCTCGAACGCGACAGCGCGCGCATCGAGGGCGAACGCGCGCAGCTCATCGCCTCGGTCGCACAAGCCAAGGGAAAAATCGTCGAAACCGAGTTGCAGGTCATCCAGATCGACCAAGATCTTAGCAGCGAGGTCGCTAAGGATATGCGCGAGGTCGACGGCAAAATGGGCGAATTCATTGAACGCAAGGTGACCGCGGAAGATCAACTCAAGCGCATCGATATCCGCGCGCCGCAGGACGGCACGGTTTTGCAGTCCACAGTGCACACGGTCGGCGGCGTCATCACGGCCGGTGATTCGATGATGCTGATAGTGCCGGACGCTGATAATCTGACGGTGGAGGCTAAGGTCAATCCGCAGGACGTCGATCAATTGCAGCTTGGCCAATCAGCGATGCTCCGCTTTTCGGCATTTAATCAGCGCACCACGCCGGAAATTCATGGTACGGTCACGCGGATTTCGGCCGACACCACCGCTGATCAGCGCACCGGCCAGAGCTATTATACCGTTCGCGTCGCGATGCCAAACGAAGAAGTGCTCCGGCTTGGCGAGGTCAAATTGATCCCCGGCATGCCGGTCGAGGCCTTTGTGCAGACCGGCGACCGCACGGTGTGGTCCTATCTCGTCAAGCCGATCCGAGATCAGTTGATGCGTGCGTTCCGAGAAAAGTAATTAACTCCCCAGGTCACGGCTCGGCGCCGGCACCGCCAAAGCGGCGTTGATATGCGCGTATATAGGCCTCCGGCGAGGGCTCCAGATGGCGCCTCGTGAGCGCGATCAGCTCGTCGCGATTCGATTTACGCAATGCAGCTATCATGCCGACGTGGTCACGGCGCGCGCGATCGAGTGCATCCGGGAAGGCATTGGCATACGATCGGATTCCGTAGACCTTTTGCGCGAGCTGCTCGATCGTCTCGATGAGACACGTATTGCCGCACAACTCAAACAATGTACGGTGAAAATAAAGGTTGCTGTAGAATACGTTCAGCAAATCGCCGCTATCAATTGCCGAACTGTGCTTGCGCTGGATCTCATCGAGTTTATCGATATCGCTGCGGGCAACGGGAAATGGCAGAATTCGAACTGCCATGATTTCCAACTCCTCGCGTACTGCGTAAATCTCCGTCACTTCTTTCGGAGAGAGATCGCGCACGATAGCGCCGCGATTCGGAATTCGCTGGATGATCCCTTTTTTCTCGAGCTCGAAGAAAGCGAGCCGCACGTCGGCCCGGTGCGTGTTGAATTGCTCGCATAGATCCTGTTCAATCAACCTCTCACGAGGGTGGCGCCGACCCAACACGATGTCCGCTTCCAGGCTCGTCGCGATGACATCAGCAATGGCAGGTTGCCGCATACGACGTTTCGACGGCAACTTGCTTGACTGTTGCTTGGTCGAAACGGTCGCGCCTCGCGTCACCGGTTTTTGTCGAAGCGTCCTACGAGCTGTCATTGGGTATCCCGGAGTGTCTCAGCGCCTTGAAGTTCACAGCTCTGGTATCTGCAACTCTCTCGGCGCTAGCCAACTAAGGTCCGCAGCCTGTTGCGGGGTTTTCGCTGTCCGACGAGGCGATTATCGAGCCTAATAATGCAATACTCGGATGTTTGCAATCTTAGATACAATATTGTAAACAATCAACAGCCCGATTATCGGGCCACCAACAAGCGCTATAGTTGCATCGGTAGGAAAATGAGACGGTAAATTTTTATCACAGGTCGTGCCGAAGAGCGCGGCTTTAACGCATAGGGAGATGAAAATGAAAAAGGGCCGAGGTCAGACGCCGACAAAGTCGCTACGCCGCAGAGACTTCCTTATCAAGACCGGTGGCGGCGCGCTCGCCACCAGCGCATTCGCCGCATTCCCGATCATATCGAGAGCGGCAGAACCGGTGAATATCGGTGCGCTTTACCCCGTCACCGGAAGCTTCGCGCAAATTGGACAGGGCTGCGTCACGGCCGCCAAGCTCGCGGCGCAGATGGTCAACGATGCCGGCGGCATCAAGTCACTCGGCGGCGCCAAGCTCAATCTGATCGTCTCCGATGTGCAAAGTGACACCACCGTCACGCGCACGGAGACTGACCGTTTGATCAGCAGCAACAAGTTGTCCGCGATTCATGGCTGCTTTGCCAGCGCGCTAACACTAATCGCGAGCGAAGTAGCTGAACGCGCGAAAGTGCCGCTGTTGACCGGATCGAGCTCCGACCAACTTAACAAGGGTCGAAACTACACCTTCACGCCCTTCGCGCGCGCTTCGCAGTTTGCTCAAGCGCAACTGCGAATGTCCAGGCTGGTAAGCGACAAGCCAAAGGTCGCGGTGATATTCGAGAACACCGCGTTTGGCACTGCGACGTCCAACGGGCTGCGCGAACAGGCGGCCGGCGAGGGCGTTGAGATTGTGTTGTTCGAACCATACTCGGCTGGCTTCGCCGATGCCAGTCCGCTGATCAATAAGGTCAAAGCCTCCGGCGCGAACGCGCTGTTTTCGGTTTCCTACTTGAACGACCTCATCCTGATCGTGCGGACCGTCAAGCAAGTTGGCCTTAGCATTGCCATCAATGGCGGATCCGGCGGCTTTGTCATTCCCGACTTCTACAAGAGCGTGGGGAAACTTGCGGAGGGTCTGCAAGGCGTGGCGCACTGGAATCACGACATGGACGCCAACGCCCAGAAAGTGAATGCTGACTACCAGAAGATAGCCGGCGAGTTTCTCTTCGAGTATGCCGGCGGTCTCGTCGCGCAGACATTCATGATCGCCGATGCGCTCGAGCGGGCGGCTTCGACTGACCCGCAAAAAGTGCGCGACGCCATCGCATCACTTGACGTCTCAAAAGGTTACGCCGCGATGTGTCCCGGTGGGAAAGTGAAGTTCGGTCCGGATGGCAAGAACATCCATGCACATCCAGTCGGGGTCCAGTGGCAGAACGGCGATTTGGCGAGCGTTTTCCCCAAGGAAGACGCGCGTGCACCGTTGATGAAAACCTAGACCTCGTCAAAAACGATGTTGGAGACAGTGGCCCAGGCCGTCGTGAACGGCCTGCTCATCGGTGGAATCTACGCGCTTGTAAGTATCGGCGTTACGCTGATCTTCGGCGTCGTGAAGATCGTCAATTTCGCCCAAGGCGAATTCGTGATGATCGGGATGTACATCAGCTTCTTCCTGGCCACCCAATTCGGCATCGATCCTATCGTCTCGCTTGTTGTCTCGATGCCGGTGCTGTTCGTCATGGGCGTGCTCGTACAGCATTTTCTGATCCGCAGAGTTCTGGGGCTTGGCGACATGCCCCAGATCTTTCTCACTTTCGCACTGTCGTTACTGTTGTTGAACCTGGCGCTGATGCTGTTCACGGCCAATTACCGCACCGTGCACACCTGGTACTCGGACGAGGCTTTCCATATCGGGCCGCTCTACGTCCCGGTGGCGAAATTCACCGCTTTTGTGCTCGCGATGGTGCTCAGCGGGGTTCTCTGGGTGTTCCTGCACACCACCGATCTCGGCAAGGCAATGCGCGCCGCGGCTCAGAAGCCTGAAGTGGCGATGCTGATGGGCATCAATCCAAATCGCGTTTTCTGTGTTGCCCTTGGGATAGCACTGGCACTAGCGGGCGCCGCCGGTTCACTGCTCATGCCGTTCTATCCGGCCTATCCATTGGTCGGCCAGGTGTTTGTACTCATGGCGTTCGTCGCCGTGGTGTTGGGGACGCTGGGTAACGTTATGGGCGCGCTGGTCGCCAGCCTGATGATGGGCGTGGCTGAGTCGCTCGGGATTCAATTCGTCGGTGCCGATTCAGGGTTGATCGTGGTCTTCCTGATGCTGCTTCTGACGCTGGCCTTTAGGCCAAACGGTCTTGCCGGCGGGAGAGCGCGATAATGCGGGCGCTGCAAACTCGAGGCGTGCTTTGGCTTGGCCTGCTTGCGGTGATTGTTCTCGCGTTGCCGCTGGTGGTGACGAGCTCGTTCGCGATCGATATTTTCATCCGGATCTTGCTGTTCGCGTTTATTGGCGTCGCCTGGAATCTCATGGGCGGCTACGCCAAGCAGCTCTCTTTGGGTCACGCCGCCTATTTCGGACTGGGGGCTTACACCTCGACAATCCTGCAGATTGATTTCGGTATCTCGCCCTGGATCGGGATGGTGGCCGGCGGAGTCGTGGCGATGCTGGCCAGTCTGCCGATCGGCGCATTGTGCTTCCGGCTACGTGGGCCGTATTTCGCAATTTCCACCATCGCGACGGCGCAGGTCCTGATGCTGCTCTTTCTCAAGTTTCGCGATTTCGCCTGGGGTGCGGAGGGCACGACCATTCCTAACCTTGGCAACGCGCCGCTGATGATGCAGTTCGAAGCAAAGGCCGCGTATTACTACATCGCACTCGGCCTGCTGGCGCTCGGACTAGTAATTACCTACCGCATCGAGCGATCGTGGCTGGGATATTATCTGGTTGCTATCGGCGAGGATGAGGACGCCGCCGAAGCGATCGGAGTGAACGCACCGCGGATTAAACGCGACATCTATTTGATCAGCTCATTCCTCACTGCTTTGGCCGGCACATTCTACGTTCAATACATTTACTTCATCGATCCAAATACCGCGTTCAGCTTCAGCGTCTCGGTCGAGGCGGCTCTGGTGTCGATCGTTGGCGGGATCGGAACATTATGGGGCCCGGTGATCGGAACGGTGCTGTTGGAGGCGACTTCTACTTTGCTTCAAAGCTGGCTTGGCAGTTCCTTCGGTGGCGTGCAGTTGACTGTGTACAGCCTCATTCTGATGGCTGTGATCCTGTGGCGACCAACCGGACTGCTCGGCGTTTTCACCGAAGCGTACCGACGCATTGTCGGCGCTGGCGGGGCGAGCGCAAAGGCGACCCTCGATGGCTGAGGCGCTCGTTATTCGTAACCTCAGCAAGCGGTTCGGTGGACTGCGCGCGGTTCAAGACGTCAGCTTTTCGGTTAACGAAAACGAGACCGTTGCACTCATCGGGCCAAACGGTGCGGGCAAGACGACGAGTTTCAATCTGATCACTGGATTTTACCGACCCGACGTCGGTTCGGTGTCCGCCTTCGGTCGTGAGATCGTGGGCCTGCGGCCGCATGACATCTGTGCGCACGGCCTGGCGCGCACATTTCAGGTCGCCAAGCCGTTCGGCGCGATGACGGTGTTGGCGAACGTGATGACCGGGGCGTTCTTGCGCGACAAGAATGCTGACGTTGCGCGCGAGAAGGCCCGCGAGGCGATCGAATTCGTCGGACTATCGGCCAAGGAGCACGCACCGGCGCGTGATTTGACGACGATAGACCAGCGGCGGCTGGAGATGGCGCGCGCACTGGCAACGCAGCCTCGGCTGCTGCTTCTCGATGAGGTTATGGCTGGGCTGAACCCGTCAGAGATCGATCAAGCCGTCGCGCTGGTGGGGAAACTCTCAAAACGCGGCCTGACCATCGTCATCGTCGAACACGTGATGCGCGCCATCATGGCCGTTGCGCGTCACATCGTGGTGCTCGCCCATGGGCAGAAGATTGCCGAAGGCAGTCCCAAAGAGATCGTTGCGAACCAAGAAGTCATCCGCGCTTACTTAGGCTCCGGCTACGCGCATGTGCCGACACCTGGAGAAATCTAGTGTTAGAGCTATCCGGAGTAAGCGCCAGTTATGGGTCTGTCCCGGCGGTCAGCGACGTCAGCATCAAAGTCGGTGAGGGGGAAGCGGTCGGCCTGTTGGGAGCCAACGGGGCCGGCAAAAGCACCACGCTGCGCACAATCTCAGGGCTGGTACGGCTGACATCAGGCACGATCACGTTTTTAGGGACAAACCTCGCGTCGTTGCCGCCGTACAAGGTCACAGAACTGGGGATTGCCCACGTGCCGGAAGGCCGTCAGGTATTCCCTGAAATGACCGCACAAGAGAATCTTGAGATCGGGGCCTATGTGCCGAAGGCAAAGGTTGAGCGCAGTCGCACGCTCGAGCTGGTATTCAGTATCTTTCCCGTGCTCGCCGAACGTCGAAAGCAACTCGCCGGTACCATGAGCGGCGGGGAACAGCAGATGCTCGCGGTGGGCCGCGGTCTGATGTTGAAGCCGCGGTTGTTGATGCTCGACGAGCCCTCGCTCGGCCTTGCACCGGTCATGACGGATGTCACGTTTCAGAAAATTCAGGAAATCCACGCGATGGGGACGGCGATCCTGCTGGTCGAACAGAACGTCAGTCGTGCGCTGACTCTGGTGCAGCGAGCCTATGTGTTAGAAAGCGGCAAGGTGATCATGCACGGCACGAGCGCAGAGTTGGCTAACAATAAGCAAGTGCAAGCGGCTTATCTCGGCATTTAGCGACGAGCGGTGGCGCCAGATTCGTCTGCGAGGAACTCGCACAGCTTCAACCGCGTGTATTGTCGCTCGTAAAAACACCCAGTAAATCGACCTTCCCCCGCGTCATCGGCCGAAAAAAGCTGTGACAAGGTGCCTTATTAACAAAACCTTAATGACGGATTGCGATAGATAATCGCGACGAATTCGCCTTTTTATTGCGAGAGTCTGAAGCCATGATTCGCAACCTTGCTCGCAGAGCGATGGCGTTTTGCCACGAACGTCGCGGCACTATCGCTATTACATTCGCCCTTGCGGCTATTCCCGTCATATTAGCAATGGGGGCGGCCGTCGACTTCAGTCTGGTGAGCAGGGAAAAGGCAACGCTTGATGGGTATGCGGACGCAGCCGCGCTGTCGGCGGTCAATACGACGGCAATGGCGATATCGGCCTCGACCGAGCAAACTAACGCGGCAAATTATTTCACTGCACAAGCGAGCACGTTAAAGCGCGGTACTGTTAGTTCCGTATCGGCGACCGTCACTGATAGTGGAACTGGCCGCACTGCGGTCGTGAGTTATACTGCAACCATGCCAACCTCCTTTATGGGGGTGCTGGGCATGAACACAGTCAAAATCTCGGGCTCATCGACCGCGGCCTCCGCGCTTCCAACTTATATCGATTTCTATCTGCTGCTGGACAACACACCATCGATGGGTGTTGGTGCGACGCCCGCCGACGTCGCCAAGATGGTCGCCAACACGCCGGATCAATGTGCATTTGCTTGTCACGATCTGTCCGCAGTTCCGAATGACTATTACACCTTGGCGAAATCGCTGGGGGTTACGACGCGCATCGACGTTGTGCGCACCGCGACCCAGCAATTGATGGATACAGCAAAAGCGACTCAAACGGTACCGAGTCAATTTCGCATGGCGATCTACGACTTTGGTTTGGACGCCAGCGTCTCTGGTTTGACGAGAATCTTTCCTCTGTCGGCCAGCCTTTCTGCCGCGAAGACGGCGGCGGGACTCATCGATCTGATGACCGTGCCCTATCAGGGCTACAATAATGACCAGGCCACCGACTTTGACGGCGCCCTCGCGACTATGAACAGTGCGATTGCGACGCCGGGCGATGGCAGCTCGCCGTCGAAGCCGGCAAAGATTTTGTTTTTCGTCTCTGATGGCGTTGCAGACGCGCAATATCCGTCGACGTGTTCGCAACCAACCACCGGCGGTCGATGCCAAGAGCCAATTACGGTGGCAAATTGCACCACCCTGAAAAATCGTGGCATCAAAATCGCCGTGCTGTACACGACTTATTTGGCGCTGCCGACCAACTCCTGGTACATGACCTGGATTAATCCATTCAATCCGGGTCCGTACGGACCATCTGTGAACAGCAAGATCGCCGCAAATATGCAAGCGTGTGCCTCGCCTGGTTTCTATTTTGAGGTCAGTCCAACTGATGGCATTTCGCAGGCAATGGCGTCATTGTTCCAAAAAGTAGTGCAGTCGGCGCGGCTGACCAAATGATTTAGCGAAATTCGGAATGATCGGGTGCGATTGATTTCCGACAAGGAATCCCGGTCGCAGTTCGATGCCGGCAATGCGGTCGCATTCGGCAGCGATGGCATTGGTTCCATCGCTGAAGCAGTCTTGAAACTGAATTTGTTTGACTCCGTCGAAATTGATGTCGTGACTTAAGCCAATCCATGGCATCCGATAAAATTGTGATAACCGGCGCCGCTGGGTTGCTCGGACAAAATCTGATCCGGTGCCTCAAACTTCACGGATTTTCGAATATCGTTGCAATTGATAAGCACGTCGAAAATACATCGACTCTTCAACAGTTACACTCCGACATCACGATCATCCGAGCCGACCTCGCGTGTGACGATGGCTGGCAACATGCCTTGGCAAATGCCGATGTCGTAGTCTGCGGTCACGGACAGATCGGCGGTGTGAAACCTGAGTTGTTCGAACGCAATAATATTTTGGCGACCCGTCGGCTGCTGGAAGCCGCACGCCGCGAACATGTTGGCTATCTTGTCCATATCTCGTCAGCGGCGGTCCGTTCCATGGCGGTCAATCCGTATTCCGAAAGTAAAAAGATGCAGGAGGCCGTCGTTAAAGGGTACGAATTTCACACCGTGATATTGCGCCCGACATTGATGTTTGGTCGGTTCGACCGCAAAAATCTTGGCTGGATCGCGCGCTTTATGCGTTCGGTACCAGTGTTTCCGATCCCAGGCGACGGCAGGTATGCACGTCAGCCGCTTTATGTCCGCGACTTTTGCGAAATCATCAGAACATGTATCGAGCGGCGTATTTGTGGCGAGTACAACATTTCGGGTCTGACCAAGATTGACTACATCGATCTGATCAGAACGATTAGGACAACTTTGCAGTTACCCACGCCCATTATTAAAATTCCATACAGGGCATTTAAGTTGCTATTGAAAATCTACGCACTCATTAATCGCAATCCTCCATTCACAGATTATCAACTTGACGCATTCACGACGCAGGAGGAATTTGAAGTTATTGACTGGCCTGGCATATTTGGAGTCAAGCCGACTCCGCTGGATGTCGCGATCGGGGAAACTTTCTTGGATCCACACTACGCTTAAGATCGGGCTCGAGATCCAAAAGACCGGACCACGCGCGTAATCGGCTGTTTGGCCGCACACCAACCCCTGCCATCTTTTGGCAGCAGTGCCACAAAGCTGACGCGCGAAAGCCCCCGATTATTGTCAGCTGTCGGTGTAAAAGGGCTCTATCCAGTTGGGATCTTGACCTTCGGATTCTGACTTTCCATTTCACCAAATCTCACCGATTATCCAACCCGGTTGATGAGCCAGCGAACCCACATCAATACCGCCACTACCATCTTTCGAGGATCTGCTGTCATATGGCCGCAACACAATCGTGTCTCAGCTTTTACCGGTGCCAAAACATCCATGAACGCTCCAGGGGGGACAAAACAATGAAAACGACGAAGAGGATGCTGTTGGGTTTGGCTTGTGTTCTGCTGGCGGTGTCCGCCCCGCACGCACGGGCCCAGGCCGCCGATGTCATTTGCTACAATTGTCCGCCGCAATGGGCCGACTGGGCCTCTATGCTTAAGGCGATCAAAGCTGACCTCGGCTATGATATTCCATTTGATAATAAGAATTCCGGGCAGACCCTGTCGCAGCTTCTCGCCGAGAAAAATAATCCGGTCGCTGACATTGCCTATTACGGCGTCAATTTTGGCATGAAGGCCAAGTCCGAAGGCGTCGTCGAACCGTATAAGCCGCAAGGTTGGAATGAGGTGCCGGCCAGCTTGAAGGACGGCGACGGTGACTGGACCACCATTCACTCTGGCACGCTCGGCTTGTTCGTCAATAAAGACGCGCTCGGCGGCAAACCGGTCCCGGCCTGCTGGAGGGATTTATTGAAACCGGACTACAAAGGAATGGTCGGGTATCTCGATCCGTCGTCGGCGGCGGTCGGTTATGTCGGAGCGGTCGCGGTCAATCTCGCGCTCGGTGGTTCGGGTAGTGATTTTTAGCCGGCGGTGAATTTCTTCAAGGAACTGCAAAAGAACCAGCCGATAGTGCCAAAACAGACCTCCTACGCACGCGTGGTGTCGGGTGAAATTCCGATCCTGTTCGACTACGACTTCAACGCCTATCGCGCCAAATACACCGAAAGCGGCAATTTTGTATTCGTCATTCCCTGCGAGGGCTCAGTGGTCTTCCCCTATGTCGTGAGCCTTGTGAAAAACGCGCCCGATAAGGACAAAGCGAAGAAAGTACTCGACTACCTGCTGTCAGACAAAGGCCAGGCGATCTGGACCAACGCTTACCTGCGCCCGGCGCGGCCGATCGAACTGCCGGAAGCGGTCAAGAGTAAATTTCTGCCCGACAGCGACTATGCGCGTGCGAAGAGCGTGGATTGGGCGAAGATGGAATCGATGCAAAAGGGCTTTACCGACCGCTATCTCGCCGAGGTCCGATGAGGCATCATCGCGCTCCGGCATGGCGCCGGAGCGCTTTGGCCCATGACGCCTAGGACGTTCATTAGCCTGTGTCTACTGCCGCTTGCGGTCGTGACGCTCGCGTTTTTTCTTTTGCCAATGGCGCGGCTCGTCATCACCGGCGCGAGCGGTCCTATGGGGGCAAGCGCCTACGTAGCTATTTTGCTCGAGCC
>Ga0207137_1164_pt1 | contig 14733 bp, 9 predicted proteins | sample Alteio_BWMinHeat_9_FD_153572 | JGI IMG/M metagenome (GOLD analysis project Ga0207137, IMG submission 153572) | Enriched cells from forest soil in Barre Woods Harvard Forest LTER site, Petersham, Massachusetts, United States -... | ecosystem: Environmental > Terrestrial > Soil > Temperate forest >...
GGAGTCCAAGTACAGTCCCGGCCCTCTGCCCAGAAGTACGCTTACCAAAATTGAACCGTGGGAAGGCGGCATCAAATACACCGTCGATACCGTTACCGCGGATGGCGAGGAAAGGCACATCGAGTGGAGCGGGAAGTTCGATGGCAAAGATAACACGGTCACTGGGAATGCCTTTGTCGACACGAATGCGGCCAAACGTGTCAATGGCCACACTTTCAGAGTAGTTGCCAAGAAGGATGGTAAAGTGACCACAATTACGACAAACGTGATCTCGCGCGACGGCAGGAAGCGGACAGCGACGATGACGGCAATGAATGCCCAGCTTACGCAAGGGGATAATGTCAGGAATGTAGCCGTGTTCGACAGGCAGTAGTCCAGCGTCGCAGGCATGTCTCCTAAAAAGTAAATTTGAGCGCGAGCTGCATTAGCCGGGGCGGCGCGGCGTTCACCACCTGGCCGAAGAGCGCGGTGTCGACGCCACCATCCACGGCCACCGGTCCGAAGAACTGCGCATGATTGAAGGTATTGACGGTCTCGAGCCGGAACTGCAACGCTTTCGATTCGGTCAGCCGCATGGTCTTGAGCAGCGCGAGATCAAAATTCAGTGTGCCCGGGCCGTGGAAGGAACGTCGCGAGGCGCTGCCGGGCGTCCCAAGCGCGTTGTCGCTGAACGCTTGCACGTTGAAATAGGGCAAGCCATTACGTGGATCGCCGTTGAGGTTCAGAGGAGCGCCATTGTAATCCGGCAAGTCGGCGCTATGGTTATTTACTCCGTTCGGAAGGCTTCCCGTGAGGGAATTATCGCCGTCGGCGTGCACGGTCACGGGGAAGCCGGTACTGGCACGCGTAATTCCGGAAATCGCCCAGCCTTCCGCCCAGCCCTTCGCATGGCCGAAGAGGCGTTCTAATGGAAGCTGATATTGGTACGTGGCAACGAGGTTGTGCGTCAAGTCCCACGCCGAGAGCGCACGCGTCAGACGGAAGTTGAACGGATAGAGCGGTTCGGCGAGGCTGGAGGATTGATCGATGGACTTGCTGAACGTATACGCGACGGTCACGTCTAGAGTCCTGCTGGTATGCCGCAGGCTCGCCTGAAACGAATTGTAATTTGAGTTCGCGATACTGGCGTCGTAATCGTCGTTCAGAAAATTCGGCCCGAGCGGTCCGCGCGTCCCGTCAATGACTTGACCGGCAGCAGTGACGTAGGTCGTATTCTCTCCGAAAGCTCCACAGGGGGAAGACCCAGGCGCGATAGCGGCGGGCTTACTCAGCGCTAGACACAATGCTGGATTACCGGGATTCGCCGAATACACCACAAGCAGATGATGCGCCTGCGAGCCGACATAGCTCAAGCTGAGCACGGTGTTGGCCGCCAACTGCCTCTCGATGGAAAAGAAGTAATTCTCGTTGTAAGGGTATGTATTGGAAGGCGGCGGCGCGGTCATTCCGGCCTGGGGCAAAAAGGGCGAGAAGTCGACGTTTGGGTTCGGATGATTGATGGACGCATTCAACGGTGGGGACTGGAATGGAAATGGGTTCACGTGCGTTTGGCCATCGGACGCATTGATAAAAGGTGTAGCAAAAAGCGGGCGACTTGAGTTGGTGTAACTCGTTCCATAGGGTGGCTGGGGTTCGTCGATGCCGATCGTATTGCCTTGGATAACTGAGTAAAAGATTCCATATCCGGCGCGGACGCTGGTTTTTCCTGGACCGCCGAGGATCTTGCCTAGAAGCCCGTCCGATTTGCCCGGGGAATACGCTACACCCAATCGCGGAGCAAAGCGGTTGCGTTGAGGCACGAGAGTAGGGGGCACTCCGGGATCGGTTGGATAGACGAGACTGGTGGGTGCGGTCGGATATACCTTGGACTGTTGGCCCAAGACGAACGTCGGGATCTGATTGTACTTCTCGGACCAGTACTGCATCAGTTCATAACGCACTCCGTAATTGAACGTGAGGTTGGCTCTTGCGCGCCAGCTATCTTCGAAAAAGGCGGCGGCATACTTGTGGCGGCCGTAATACGTTTGCGACTCTGCCTGATTGTAAGTACTGGCAACGCCGATTAAAAAGTCCGCAAAATCAGAGCCGGTCTCCGATCCGGTGAACTGAAACGACCCATTGAAGGTCGCGTTCGGGTTCACATTGACCTGCTCGTAGCTGAAATAAGCGCCAGCTTTCAGCGTATGCGGTCCCTGGACTCTGGAGAAGTTATCCATTAAGGTAAGCGTGTTGTTGGCCTGGGCCAGATTGGTGATGGGCGTTCCCATAGTGAAGCCGTTGAAAACGACGTTTTCGATTCCTTCAATGGATGGCGCCAGTGGCACGATGCCTGGAGATCCAGCGCCAGTCACAAAGCCCTGGGAGGCCAGGCTGGGACCAACGCCGCCTACTGGCTGGCCGACATTGTTGGTGCTGCGCATGAAGCTGAGACGGAGTTCGTTCACCATGGACGCACCGAAGGTCTTGGTTTGCGACAGATTGATCAACTGGGACCGTCCGATATTGAGACCGCTGAAGCCAGGCACGCTGGCGCCGCCCTGATCCCGCGGGTAGGGATTATTCAATCGGTAATCGTCTACAAAGTAGTAAGCCGACAGAAGCCCCCAGCGGTCGCTGCTGGCATCGGCGCGAAGGCTGCCTTTGTCGTCGCGCAGAATCTTTCCTTCAGAAGAAGTTGAAAACGTGGAGTCGCCGATATTCGGAACGGGAATGTATTGGAGCAGGTGTTGGGCGGGCGCTGACCAAACCCGTTGCGGGATGATTCCGTCGGGAAAGACTTGGTCGTACGGCTCACCTGCGACAACAGAATAGCCGAGCTTCCCCGATAACAGGCTCGCCAGGTAGGGACCACTCACGGTTCCTGGAAGGCTCCCGACGGCGCCTGACCGCTCCGCCAGCGACGGCACCGGAATTAACCCGGTATCGATGCCCTGGCTCTGCCGCGTGCCCTGATAGTCGCCGAAGTAGAAGATCTTGTTTTTTCGAATGGGTCCGCCCACGGTGCCGCCGAACTGGTTTTGGCGGTAAAAGCTCCGCTCGGGGGAAAAGAAATTGCGAGCGTCCAGATCCGTATTCCGTAGAAAGTCGAACGCGCTTCCACGGAACTGGTTGCTCCCGGATTTAGTCACCACGTTGATCACGCCGCCGCTATAGTTCCCGTACTCGGCGTCGAAGTTGTTGGTCAAGATCCGGAACTCGGCAATCGAATCGAGGTTGGGCACAATCGAGGTGCCGCCGTTCATCAGCTCCTTGACGTCACCGCCATTCACCATGAAGCCATTGGCATCTTCGCGCTGCCCACTGATCGACTGATTGCCGGCATTCAAGACACCCGAAGGCGCAATGGCTACCGTGACGCCCGCCATGACGATGGAATCGGGCTGCTGGGTGCTGGCCGGCACAATCCCAGGCTGAAGCGCGAGCAAGTCCGTGAAGCTTCGGCCGTTGAGGGCGACAGAAGTCATCGCTCTACCAGTCACCACCTCGCCAACCTGCGTGCTGGTGGTCTCCACCTGGACGACGTTTTCGGCGACCGTCACCTCTTCCGACCTTTGGGCCAGCTCCAGCGACGCGTCCTCGGTAAGAGCGCTGTCGATGTCGATTGCAACCCCGGTCTTATCCTTCGGCTTAAAACCTTGAGCCTCGAAATGGAGGTCATACCGCCCCACCGGCAGGCTGGGGAACGTGTAAACGCCGTATTCATCTGTTACCGTTTTGTTCTGAATGCCTTGGGCTTCGTTGGTGACCGTTACCATGGCTCCTACGATTACGAGGCCATCCGGATCCTTTAGGGTGCCCTTGATGCTGCCAGTCACCGCGCCCCAAGCGCTGGTACAGATCGCAACGAGCACCACGGCGAGTCTTAAACAGCCAAGCGATGTCATGGATGGCATCACTTTGGCCCCGGTCCGCCATCATAGGCCGACCCGGCGTACAACTTTTGTCCATCCATCAAGACGACCGCTCGCGCCGACGCTATGTTCAAACCCGCCCTCGAGCGGTAGCCGAACACGGTCACCCGATCTCCGACTTTGACCGAATCCCGATGCCATCCACTTCTGGCCAACCCCGCAGGTCCCGCCGTTTCAAACGTCCAGTGGGTCATTTTTCCTTCACCGCCCTTTACATCCACGTACAAATACGTGTGCGGGTTTCTCCACTCGACTCTCGTGACTACTCCCCGGAGATTGACCGGATGGCCGGAGTCAAACTCCATGGAAAAGGAATGGTGAGCGAAGATTGGTGCGGCGGCTAAGAGTAAAGCAATTCCTCTAACCGGAATTATAACTGTCATCTAACGTGCCCTCCCACAGGCGCTTCAAGGCAGAACTGTCCCCCGACTTCAGGAGACTATCACGGGACCAACGCGAAGACACCTTCGGAGGGGTCAACTAAGCGTAAGTGACGCCGCAGTGACCGGTATCAACTCGAATTGTCAGACACTTAGGAACTAGTGCTTGGTTGCAAAGCACTCCCGGCGGTCGTGGCCAGGCGTTGCTGCGCCGCACGAGTCGGCAAGCCTTCGCGCCGGGTCCCGATACTAAAACACATATCCGACCGACGCCTGGTAGGTTCGCGGCGGAATGAAGTGGGTTCCGCTGAAGGTAGACAGGAAGTTGTAAAGCGCCACTTTGTTGGTGAGGTTGGTCACCGTAAACCGGAGCGCCATCTTGTGACGCTCGGCGCGCAGCAGGTTGTCGGTTCCGAACGCGATGTCGAACATATTCCGGGCCTTCACGCGGTCCGGGTTATGGTCGTTGTTTTCCGTTCCAGCCTGGGGCAGAGTGAGCAGCGTCGAAGTAACCGGGCCGGCGCATCCCCGGAGCGGGCTCTGCAGGGTCGCGGGCGCGCCATTGCAAGCCAGGCCGATGTCTACTTGCTGCGCTGGTGTGAGCGCTAGCGCCGCTGCAGAGTCCGGAACGCCAGTTACCACCAGCCCGCTGTCGAAGCGCCATATGAAGGTTCCCCATAGCCCGTCCTTCCCGCGCTGATACCGGATGTTCGTCGTTTGCTGGAACGCCTGATCGTGATCGATGCGGAAGACACCCGGGACCGACGCAGTACCCTGGAAGATCAGGCCCCCGACCTCAGGCGGAAAATAACGAGCGCGCGTGTGCCCGAATGTAGTGTAGGCTTGGAAGCCGTGGATGTTCACCGTGCTCAGGCGGCCGGTCAAGCCGTCAAGCTTCGAGTTATGCCAGGCGATCGGGAACGTGATGGGCGTGTTGAACAGCACGTCGAAATCATATCCGTTGTGGGTGTATTTCCAAAAATAGTCGCCGTCGAAAACCAGCCAATGTCCGAACTTCTGTTGTAGCCCGCCGTTGAACTGATTTCGAAAACCCGGCTCGAGCGGCAAACTGGCCTTGGCTCCGAAAATGTTTTGCGCCAAACCTCCGCTGCCGGTCGCGCTCGAAAGCAGGAGGTTCTCGTTGAACGGCGTCTCGAAGGTCCGGGAGTAAGCGGCCCGCAGCACGGTACCGGTGCGATTCACCAGGTAGGAAAAGCCAAGCCGCGGTTGCAGCCCATTCCTGGAAACCAGCCCGTTGTACTGATCGTCCCGAAATCCGACATTCACGCTGAAATCGCCGAATTTGATATCGTCGGTCGCATAGAATGCGAATTGGTTGACGTTACCCGCGCCGTGGAACAGGAAGTACGATCCGCCTCGCGTCAAGTCGTACGGTACCAAGCCGGGGAGCAGGCTTGGATTTGCCAGGTAGGCGGGATTGACGACGCCGCACTGGCTTGGGTTCGTGACCCCGAGTAAAGCCAGCGGCGCGCCAGTAGCGCCGACGCAGACCGGATTGAAGAGGGGACTGGTGATGCCCAGCGTGAAATTCTCCAGCAACTGCGTTTGTTGCATTTGAGTCCCGAACTTGAAGTTGTGCCGCTTGTGCGCTATTGCCACGTCCGCTCTCACGCCGTAATTTGTCAGAAACCGGTTTTGCGATTCGGTGGCCGGTGTGTCGGCGAACGGATCGCGGCTGCCGTAGTAGTTCACTTGATCCCGGCGGGCAAAGGGGTTGATGGTCACGAGCGTCGACGCGCCGAAGGTGTGTTGATAGCCGGGGGCGACATTCCAAGTGAGGACACGCTGTTTCTGGTCCTGCGCTAATTGATCGTAGCTGTTGGGGACCTGGAACCAGTTGCGAGCCAAAAACAGATTCAGATGGAAGGCGTCGCGCGCGCCGGGCACAAAATCGATTCGATCGAAAATGGTTTCGCTGTTCCCGATATCGTGAAAGGGCTGGGATTCCGGCGTATCGAGAAAATGGCCCGTGCGCAGGCTATTGAGGGCGATGAAGTTCCCCAGCTTGGCCGTTCCCCAAGCGAAGGTAGCGTTCTCGCCATAGGTTCCAAAGGATCCCCCGCTGGCCTCGAAACTTCCAAAGGGGCGCGATCCCAGTCCAGATTTGGTGGTCGCATTTACTACCAGACTGGATTTGTCTCCATATTGCGCATCGGGTGCGCCCGTGATGAGCTGCAGGCTTTGGACCGCGTTAGGCGGGAGTTGGGTGGAAAAGACTTTGCTCTGCTGGTCGCTGATGGGCTGGCCATCGATCACAAAGCTGACCTGCCCGTGATCCCCCAGAGGATGGAAGAAACCATTGGCATCGGCGGCCGTGCCTCCAGTGCTGTTGTTGATGATCCCACTTAATCCGGAGGCGGGATCGAATCTCGGCAGCTTCATGAACGCCGAGGAGTCCGCGTCGGTATGAGCCGAAGGATCGGTGTCGATCAGAGCCAGGGAGGCATTCACGTCCACCGAGGTGGATACTTCGGCCATCTGGAGAGTAAACGCCAAGCTCATGGGAGCCGAGTTTTGCACCTCTAGAGGCTGTTTCTTGGGGGCAAAGCCGGGGGCCGTGAGCCGGATCTCATACATGTTCGGAGGAACGTTATTGAACCGGAACTGGCCCGCATCGTCGGTCATTACAGTCTGTTTATAGCCTGTGACGGGATTTACGATTTCCACGTAGGTCTGCGGGACGACCATCTGAGAGGGATCGAGTACGGTGCCACTGACCGTGCCACCGTTGATGGATTGGGAGAAGAGAGGGCTGCTTATGAGTATCGCGAACGCCAGCGAGAGCCCAAAAAGCCAATTTCGCGTGGACATATTGGTCTCCTCGGTTCTCGTCTACGTGCACGCGACTACCCGGGACTATCTTCTAGAAAATGTGAGTTCTTTCTTAGCCCTCCAATCTTCCGTTGTGAGGGATATCACCCTTATGATGCGTCATTCTTCTCACGCTACAAGCTATGCGTGCGGGGCACGGCAGGCTCAGCGCCTTGCGCGTGTTCCGATGCCGGCCGTCCAGACAAGGAGTTCGGAGCATTCAGATGCGCTCCAGTGTCCACTCCCACGCCCAGCCGCTCGACCAGCTCTCCACCCAACCAACCTGAGATGAGCGCGCATCCAACGGCGACGCACGAGAGCGTTATGGCTGAGGTAGAAGGTGTGTAGCCCGGCACATCCTGCCGCAGGATCCAGCTTCCGATGAAAAGCAGCACGACGATCACATTCACGATGCCGTGCCACAGCCCGATGGCTTTGGCTCGGGTGTTCGCGCGGATGCCCCACCAGTCGATGGCGCCGAAAATAGCCGCGAGCAGTCCACCGATGATGCCGGCGGAAATCATCCAGAATGAGACGATCGCAAATTCCGGATTGTCAGTCGATAGATAGGCGGCGTCAAATCCAAGCGACGCAGCCAGCAATCCCAGTGGGAACACGATCAACATCGGATGAACGGCGTGACCCATAAATTTCATGTGTGTTCACCTCCGTTTGTTAGACGCGGGTGCGGAAGCAATTTACAACCCTAGCAGGCCATGTTGGTCCCAGAACACCGCTTACTGCGTGCGCGGCTCAGTTAGGATCGGTACGCTACTGAATGGTGAGGGAGGAAAATGTTACTTGGCCGAGCACGGTGTGGGGTTCCACCGGGAGCCGTCGGGAAGCCTCTTGAATTGATAGGTGATGATCCAAGGCTCGGTAAGATAATCCGGATCCTGCGCCATTTGGGACATGTACAGCCAGTCGTCGCCGTTCGCTTCTTTGAGGACCCGAAAATGTTCGGTCAGAACGAGCTTGCCGGTGTAGGGCATACCATTCTTCCAGTAATATCCCGGCTTCAGGTTTGTCGTAACAACTTCTAAACTGCCACCCTTTGCCCAATCCCCACGCCCACCCATGATTGCCCATTGGGCAACCGAATAGCCTTGCCAACTGGGCTGCTCTCCGGCAGGCGGAGTTGCCCTTGTAGCCAACGGGACGGGAGGCGGCGTGTTAGGTCCGCCCGCCAGAGGAGTTGGGACAAAATGGAGCAGCCGTGTTTGAGTTCCGGCGTCGGTGTCGATCCGCAACGTGTTGTCATCTTGCCAAGTGATGTGAAGATGGGTCGGCTGCCGCATTACGCCAGGGGCCCCGTAAGCTTTACATTGGTTCCCTTCGGCTTCGTCTTTCGCAGGATCCCATTGCATGGCCAGCTTTGCTGCATCCACTCTGTAGGGAATGTTCCCGCCCTGGGATGGATTGGGGCCTTGTCCGTTGAAGGTGCCCGCGAAGCCCGCTGTCGTTCCAGGCGCGCCGGAGCCAAAATCGCCTTTGGGCGCAGTCATCATACGTTCGTGCCAATCTTCGGTGACGACGGCGGTCCAGTAACCGGTCATGTCCACGGGAGCGGCGACTTTGGCGTTTGGCGGCGGACCACCGCGGCCTGCTGGTCCGGCTTGAGCGCGCAAGTTGGCTGAGGTAACACAGAAAAGCGCCGCCAAGAACACGGTCACTAAGCGGAGCGAAAGGGCCTGACTTCTGCGATTCATTTTGGTTCTCTTAAGGACACAAAGGGGCGGTCACACAGCGGTTGGTCCGCTTCCTCTGGTCGCGGTTCGGTAAGTTCCGAGCGCTACTCTACCGTCTCGCCAGGACGTCCGCCCCAGGACTTCCCGTCGGTCGTCCGCGTTATCTTGACCATGCGTCCGCGATAGGCTTCCGGATCGCGCGAAGGATTCGCAATGACTTTAACCGGATCGCCAACCTTGAACGTGTCTCTGCTTACGCCTTGATTCGTTAGCTGAGTAGCAGCCGCGCCTTCAAAAGCCCAACGCCGGACCACGCCTTTATCGTCCTTGGCTTCGACGAAGAAGAATGAATGGGGAGAACGCAAGGCAATTTGCACGACCGAGCCTTCGACAGTGATCTCCTTCTCGCCGATATACGTTGCGGCGAAGGAGTGGTGGGCCTGAGCCGGTAGGCCAGACAGCAACAGCACGGCGGCAAACGATAAAGCAAGCAGGCTAGCTTTCATGACCTTCATAGTGTACCTCTCAACATCAAGCGTTTCAAACGCTTCGAGAAAGCGTTCATGCATTTATGGCCGGCTCACAGCGGTTTCCTCGGTCGATTTCTTTTGGGTGAGGCTGCGATACACGGCCTCGACAAACCTTGAAGTGACGCCCGGCTCCCTGCCGAAAAGCGGATCGTAATCCATGGTGGGCTTAGCGGCCTTCACTTGCTCGAGCGTCATGCCTTTCTTGATCAGATCTTTCACGCGGTCGCGCAGGATCATCATCATGTCCCGGTAGTAGCCCACATCGGCGATGTCGCAAATATGCCCTCGGCCGGGGACCACGAGTGTGCCACCTTGCGACATGTACTCGGGAATCATCATGTCTGTAATACGAATCAACGCGTTGACGACACCTTGGATGCTGCCGCCGTGGTCCACGTCGATATCGGGATAGGTGTCGCTATTGAATATCGCGCCGGTGCCGATTACATCCGACCCGCGGAACCAGACGATGCTGTCGCCGTCGGAGTGCGCGTTCGGCATGTGCAGCACTTCGATGCCTTCGCCATTAATAAACCGGTGGATGCGATATTTCTCGGAGAAGTACGTGTTCGTCGGAAGCCCGGAGGGCGGAAGGTCCGTTATCTCTTCCATCCGCCGCAGAACATTTTCTTGAGCGAGGATGAATTCGCTGGCGGCCTGATCTCCGCCGACACCGATGGGATGCCAAAGTTTCGATCCGACGACCTTGGAATTACCGCCCGTGTATTCCGGTTCGATGCTCGTGTTGATGATGAAGCGGACGGCGGTCGGCGCGAAGGAGTGCTCGGCCTGCCAGGTATCCGCCTCGGCGCGCGCCGAGTTGTAGGCTGATGGCGGAGAGTAGTGCAAGGCCTGGTTCAGTTGGTCGATGGCTGCGATCACTTTATCGCCCGCCTGCATCGCGCCCGAATTCACCATGACGATGCCGTCTCCGCCAACCGACAAGGTGATGTTGCCTCCGGCCCCGCCGAGAAGGTAGATATTTCGACTCACGTGGACGGCTTCGACCTTGTCGTAGGTGGGCTCGCGCTTCGGCTGCGCATCGGCTCGCTCGGCCACGCGAGTGGACTCGTCTTTGTACTCGGGTTTAAGGACGTATTGGGCGTTCGGCGGCGACAGCGTTTTGAGTTTCGCTTGGAACTCCGGATAGATCGTTTCGGCGCCGCCCCGGACTCCCTCCAGCGGGACTTTGTATTTGAAGGCCACCTCGGTGAGATAGGGGTTGGTTCCCGCCAGCCAATTGGGCACTGCATCCTTGGGCCGGTCCGATCTGTATTCCTCGGTTTGGGCGGCGCAGGGATACACCGGAATCTGTGTGGTTGGCGCTCTGATAAAGGTAACGCTGCGAACAAGCGGTTCGGTCAGATAATCGGGATCGTTCACAACGATGACCCAGGTCAGATAGGGCTCGTCCAGAGAAACATGTTCGGTCACGGTGCGCCGGAAACTGCCCTCGACACCGTTGCGGCGAATGAAGCTTTCCTTTAGGTGGGTCGCCGTAATCGTCAGCGTATCTCCCTCGAACTTTCCAAGGGAGAAACCTTCCCAACTGTGGGCAGCGTACTCTGACGGGCGTGGCCGGCCATCCAGGTAGACCATCCGCTCGCCGGGAGTCCTTTGAAAGAGGATGCGGTACGCGTAGAGTTGGCGCGTGACTGGGTCGATGCCCTTCTCGATTCGCATTGAGTCGGGACCGAGTTGCTGGTATCCGGTGGGGTGCGGTCTGCACTGCAGCTCCAGCGACACATTCACCCAAAAGCCGTTATAGGTATCGGCCCGCATGCGTTCGGCATCGTTAACCGGAAGTCCCCAATACTCGCCCGGATCGGGCCCGCCCCCTCGTTCGTGCGCGTCTTCGTGGGAGGTCAGCCTGCGCCATTCTCCGGATAGATCTGGCGGGGATGCGGGTGCTTGAGCAAAAACGAAGCCAGCCGCCCAGGTTGCCAGGAGTGGCAGGGTGCCTGCAATTCGGAAGCGGGTCAACCTGTCCATTTCAATGCACTCCTAATTGCTGGCGCGAGGGCGGAGGAATCCTTCTCAAACACTGAGCCGTGGTCAACATTGTCAGCTTCTTAGCGAGCATTTGTCAACTTTCACGAAAGGGTGAAAGTTATATGGCGAAGCTGGGCATCGCGCCGTTACAGGCCCAGTACGCGCTCGGCATTGCGATGGAACACCCTCTCTTTGATGTCGTCGGCGTAGCCTAGCTCATCCCATTCGTGGAACAGACGCTCGTACGGCATGCTGGGGTAGTCGCTGCCGAACATGATCTTGTCCTTTAGGCGGCTCCGAATGTCGACTTTCAACTGGGGCGGGAAGTATTTTGGCGCCCAGCCCGACAGTTCCCAGAAAACATTCCCCTTGTGCAAGGCTACTGCGGTCATCTCATCCACCCAGGGCCAACCCGGATGCGCGGCGAGGATCGTCAAGTTGGGAAAGTCGGCCGCCAGTTCGTCGATGGCTGAAGGATGAGCGTGGCGGATTTTTGCGCCCATGCCGCCGGGCATGCCGGCGCCCATTCCAGTGGTGCCGACATCGATCATCACCGGAACTTTCAACTCGTTGATGGTCTCGAACAGTGGATAGAGCCGCCGGTCGTTCACGGCAAAATGTCCCATGATGGGGTGAAAATGGAAGCCCAACATCCCGAGCTCGCGGATCGCCCGCCGGGCCTCGCAAATGGCGTTTTCTCCCTTGAACGGATCGACAGCAGCCCAGGCCCGAATGATGCGCTCCGGATGGCGTTTCTGCATGCCCGACACGAAGTCGTTCGAGCAGGGCGGTGTGCCGGCCGTGGTTTCCAAGTCCAAAGCGACGAGCACCGCTTCCACACCCGCCTCTGTGAAGTCTTGAACGACTTGGTCTTCGGTCTTGGCTGTCCACGGCCGGTTCCAATATTTGGCCAGTGCGTCGACGTAAGGCTGCTGGCATGCGATCCACTCCTGGGTGTTGGGATAGCAGTGCAAATCGATGCGCCGCATATTATTCCGCGACCGGCGCGACGCCGCGCTTCCCGTCGCCGGCTGCCATCTTGGCGGTAACAATCTCTACCAGGTCTTTCTTCGAAACCTTGCCAAAGACCGACAGAGGAAGATCGGCCATGATCTCCAGCCGCTCAGGAAGTTTATACTTGGCGATTTCTTTGCCGAGCAAGAAGCTCTTGAGTTCGTCGAAGCTCAGGCTCGCGCTGTCGCGCAACAACACACAGGCGCACATGCGCTCGCCCAGATCGCGATCGGGAATGGGGATGCAGGCGACGTTCTTCACCGACGGGTGGGACAAAATAAGATTTTCCACCTCTTCGGCGCTAATTTTTTCGCCGCCACGATTGATCAGGTCTTTCTTTCGCCCTTCGACGATATAGTTGCCGGAGGAATGTTGCCGCATTAAGTCGCCGGAGCGATAGAAGCCATCGGGGGTGAAAGCCCGGGTGTTGTATTCGGGGACTCCGAAATAGCCACGCAGCGTATACGGGCCGCGGCAACACATCTCGCCCACTGCACCCTTCGGCACCTCGTTCAAGTCGTCGTCCAAGAGGCGCACTTCGTCATCCGGCGAGACCGTTCGGCCCACGGTGACCAGACGCACTGCCTCGGGGTCGCCGATGCGGACAAACATCAGGAGACCTTCCGCCATGCCGAAGTTCTCTTGCACAAACGCACTCGGAATGAGCTTGTTTGCAAATAACCGCGTCTCCGGCTGCAGGCTTTGGCCGCCGCTTTGAATGGTCTGGAGCGAGGATAAATCGTAATTCTTCAACGATGGGTGGTTGAGCAAGCGTATGAGCAGCGCCGGAACAACCTTGACATGCGTGACGCGGTGCTTCTCGATCAGCGCAAACATGTCCTCCGGCTTGGTGCTGGCGCTGAGTACGACTCGCCCGCCATGCATGAGGAAACCCTGGATGCCGGGGCAGGCGAGCGGCAGGTTGTGCGCAATCGGCAAGACCAGGAGAAGCACGGAATCAAGTTTGACGGCACAGACTTCGGAGGCGATCTTGGAGTTGTAAGCGTAGTCGTTGTGTGTGCGCGGAATGAGCTTGGGAATCCCGGTTGTTCCGCCGGAGAGTTGGAAAACGGCCGGGTCATCCGGGTCGATGTGGATTTCCGAGAGCGCCGAAAGGGGCAGAGGCGCCGGCTTGGAAATCAATTCCATCAGCGAGAGGAATCTGTCACGTGCGCTGCCCACGATGAATCCATATTTCAACGTCGGGCTCTCGGCCCGGACGCGGTTTACCATGCTGGCGAAATCGAAGTCGCGTTGGCGATCGGGGATTACGCAAGCGGTTGCGCCGGAAAGCTCGACGAACTGGAGAATCTCCGTGTGCCGGTGCGCCGGTAGAGCCGCAATAGGAATACAACCGATCTTTTGAAGCGCAAAGTAAAGAATGACGAACTCGGCTATGTTGGGAAGCTGCACAACTACGCGATCCAGCGGCTTCAAGCCTGCGTCCAACAGGTTCAGGGCAAGATTGCTGGACCAGCGATCGATCTCGGCATAGCTGATGAAGCGCTCGCGGTCGATGATTGCGACGCGATCGGCGTAGCGTTCGAATACAGGCTTGAATTCTTCGGCCAGCGATTTGTCCTGCCAGTATCCGCGCTCGCGGTAACGCTGGGCGAACTCTGGCGGGAATGGAACAACACCTTGCAACATGGAAAGGGTTTCCTCTTTAAGTAGTAGACGCGTAGCCGCCGTCAATCACTACAACTTCACCATTGACGAACCGGTTACCGGTGAGCAGATTCACGATCACTTCGGCGACGTCCTCGGCCGTGGCGCATCGTCCAAGTGGCGTCTGCTTGGCGCGGCGAGCCATGAGATCGGCATAGCGATCCTTCAGCATGCGTTCCATCCAATCGCCTTCCATCCAGCCGGGGGCCACGGCGTTCACGCGAATCTCAGGGGCGAGATTTAACGCTAGGAGGCGGGTCAGATTGATGACCGCGGCTTTGCTCGACGCATAGGGCAGCGGCTGCGGCCCCGGGCGCAAGCCAACGATACTGGCCGTGTTGACGATGCTTCCTCGTGCCTTTTTCAGCAGCGGGACGGCAGCGCGAGTGACCTGAAAAACTCCTCGGACATTGACCGCATAGACGCGGTCCCACTCCTCAACGGTCATGGCCTCGAAATCCTTGGGAGCGACTTTCGTCGTCGTGCCCGCATTGTTTACCAAAGCGTCCAGACGCCCGAACTCGCGCTCCACCGAGGCCAGCATTTTGCGCACACCGGCGTCGTCGGCGACATCGCAACAGGCGAGCAGTGTCTTTGCACCCTGGGCTTCCGCCAGATTCGCGGTCTCGCGAGCCGCCTGTTCGCTACGGCTGTAATTGATGGCTACGTCAAAACCGGCCGCCCCCAAAGCCACCGCAGTAGCTCGCCCGATTCCTGT
>Ga0207137_1167_pt1 | contig 14489 bp, 10 predicted proteins | sample Alteio_BWMinHeat_9_FD_153572 | JGI IMG/M metagenome (GOLD analysis project Ga0207137, IMG submission 153572) | Enriched cells from forest soil in Barre Woods Harvard Forest LTER site, Petersham, Massachusetts, United States -... | ecosystem: Environmental > Terrestrial > Soil > Temperate forest >...
AATTTGTAGCGAGAGTTCGTCCGGCATAGGCGGGCGTTGCGCTTTGTATTTCTCGAACAGCTTGTCCCGGAACGTCGGGCCCTTCGTGTCGAACACCACTCCCAGGTAGTCCGGCTCGTAATCCTTCACGATCCGCCGCAAAATGTTTGCGAAAAGAAACGGAACTTTGGTGGGTACGCCCGAGGGAGCGTTCATGCGCACCATCGGCGCATAGAACGCGCGGTAGATGTGCGCCATCGCGTCAACCAGAAAAAGCTTCTTGGGAGCAGCAGTCATCCGCGCGAGTATAGCAAAGCCCCGCTCCCCGACTTTCCTGGGGCAAATGGATGAAGGGAGCTTCTCAGGTTTGTCGGTCTACTGGGAGTTGGTCGGAAATCTAAACAATTGAACGGGTCATGTCGGGCATATTCTTGGTCACTATGGGGCGAAGAATGTGCTCATAAAGGATCTAAGCTCGAGTGGTCTGAGTACAGCTGAAAAGGCGACTTTGGTAGCGGGGGTCTTCCTCATACTTCTTAGTATCCTTGCGCTTCTCCTCTTTTTTTTGCTCTCGACCATATCTCTAGCAACTAGGCGCAATTCTCAATATTGGAACGCGTGCTTCTTGCTCAATTCTCTTGCACTCGGCGGCTGGATGATATTCTATGCTGCGCAGTTGCGACTTGGCGGCGGGGTAATGATCTACCGAAACAATTTCCTGCTCTTCTGGCTCCTTGTTCTTACAGTTTTCGTTTCCGCGATTCCACGATTCGCTAGTCCCCAGAGATACATGGCAATTCTGATTCTGGCGCTAAGTCTGGCGGTATTCCATGTAACAGTGCCAGGTTTTCTGAATGCGATTCAGTTGATACGCCAAAGATAGAGTTCGCGTCTGCATCCAGTTCAGAGCCATCAGCCAGACCCAAACCGAAAACTAATCCGCCGCTCCAAAAAATAAGGCCGCCCGGGATTTCTTCCCGGACGGCCGCTGATTTAGCCCTCAACAAATGCTACTGCTTCGACTTGCAGATTCCCCGCGGCATACTTTTTATTGCGTCTTTGCCGCTGGCTTTTCTTTCTCTGCTGGCTTGGGAGGAGCCTGGCGCTGTTGAGCTGGTTGCTGGCGCTGCTGCAACTGTGCTTGCTGCTGGGTGTGCTTTTGCACCAGTTGTTGCGTCTGCTGTTGGTGCTTCTGCTCTAATTGCTGCTGTCTAGGTTCATTAGCAGGCTGTTGCGGGAGTCGCTGATGATCTTGTTCCTGTTTCGTTTGGAGTGCCTGGCGCTCCCTCACCTGTTGTACTTGAAGCTTCTGCTGTTGCTGCTGGTATTTCTGGTCCTGTCTTGCGTTGCCCGTGCTTGGAGGGGCAACGTGTTGCGGGGGCGGAAGATCCCTTGCATGGACCGCCGCGGCCGGGCGGGCAGCTTCGTTGTTCGGGCGCGCAGTCTCGGCGGCCGGGCGGGAAGTTTCGGTGTTGGGACGAGCAGCCTCGGCACCTGGCCGTGCGGTGTTGTTCGTGGACGCGGCTGGGGCAGTATGAACCGTTCCACCTTCTCTTGCGGCTACGGCTCCTCTATCTTTAAACGCTCCCGGTCTGGCCGTTGCGGCGATGGGAGGCTTGCCGTGATTGGCGGAGGCGCGTAGCTCAGGGTTGCCGCGCGCAGATTGCGTATGCTCCGTTTGCGCGGCCACCGCGGGGATGTGTCTTTGGCTTGCGGCAGCTTCTTCTTGTGAAGTGGGACGCGCGTTTACGCCGCCATTGCCGCCGTTATAGCTGACGCGATTATTTGTCGTGTAGTTGTTCTCCACCCGTGTGTTGTAAACGTTGTGAATCTCGGTGACGTTCACATTACTCACCGATTGGTTGTAGAAGAAGCGCCCGTTGTCCCAACGGCCACCTTCGTAGCCCCGGCCAAAATAGCCATAGCCATAGCTGATCCCGCCGTAGTAGCCCACTTCTCTTCCCCAGTAACCTTCGTGGAAGACATAGTCATCGCGGTCTTCTCCCCAGTAGCCTGGAGTCCAGAGATACCCTGGCTCGGGAGCCATCACCCACGTTCCCGGAACCCAATAGTAATCGTCGTCTGCATACGCCCAGTAGCCTGGAGTCCAGATGTAGCCGTCCTGGGGGCATATCGGCTGCTCATAGATCGGCAATTCGGGCGGGGCCGTCCTAATCGATATTGCGAAGCCAATTTGGGCGGACGCCACCGCCGAGATGGCCAGCAATACCGCTCCGAACAACACCGAACGAATGGATAAGTTCAAACGCATTGTCATTCCTTCTGCCTGATGTTCCTACGCTTCTAGGAGACCCACCAGGTCAACTAAGCTCTGTCTCTGCGATTTCGTAAGTCGCTTTGTAGCCCCAAGTAGAAAATTCGACATTGAGAGCGCCACAGTTACCTCGGCACGCTTGCGTGAGTATAGAAATACTCCATCCTCAATACTGTCCCGTATTGGACACAGTTTTTCTTTTCTTGCCGTCATCCGTTGGGAAGATGTTTGCCCAAAAAAAAGCCGCCCGGGAATTTCCTTCCAGGGCGGCCGTTGATTCAGTCTCAGCAGGTGCTACGGTCTGTTTGGTCTTTCTGGTTCGGGCTTCCGCTCCGATTTCGGCGCCGACTTTTCTGCGGTGGGCTGTTTCGATTCGCCCTGCGCTCCGGCGGCCGCCTGCGACACCAGCAGCATCTGCGTGCCGCTGTCGAGGTGAACGTTCTTGCCCGCGGATGTAATGATCGAGCCCTGCGAGCTATTCATCGCCGCGGAGTTCAGGTTTAGCCCGTTCAATCCAAAAACGCCCCGGCTGTTGGAAGCGAGCTGTCCTGCGGTGTTCAATCCGCCGGCGGCTCCTCCAGCTGCGCCATTCACCGCGCCCGTGGCATTTCCCGCGACGTTCGCCGTTGAACTGAGCGCGCCGCCTGCAATGCCGCCCACGTTCGCCGCGGTATTCGTAACCGCTCCCGCTGCGCCGCCCGCCGTGGAGGTGACTCCACCGAGTGCGCCACCGCTGCTCCGTCCGCCTGCTCTGCCGGATCCCGCGCCGGTCGCGCCTGCGCCTCCAAACGCGTCAAGATCGGGTCCCGCCGCGCTTGCCGCGCTTTGCCCTGAAGCGAGCGCCTGAATTCCCGCGTTGAGCGGAATTTCCTGCCCATTCTTCAGTATGGCCTTGTCAAACACGATGCCCAGCGCCGATTCCGATTCCCCGTTGCCGCGAGCGGAGGCCTGCGTGACGTGCCCCATCAGCTTCGTGCCTTTCGGCATCACCGTCTTCCCATCATCACATTTCTTTGGTTCGGTGGTGTGTGCGGTCACCGGATCGCCCGGCTTGGCCTTTTTCGAATCCACCGGAGCATTCAGCGCCGCGTTGAATGTCGACCCGTTGGCGAGCGCCGCGCTCCCTTGCTTCGTTTGCGCCGCCGCGGAAGACGCCGCTGCGCCGTTCGCGTTGCCCTGCGCCCCTTGCTTGCTCGCTTGCGCATTCGCTTGCGCGTTAGTCTGCGCTCCAGCCTGCGCTCCCGCTTGCGGCTGAGCTTGTCCACCTTGGCGGGCAACCGCGTTGCCGGCGAATAGCGCTATTCCCAAAAATACAATTCCCGTGCGTTTCATGTTTCGAGTCCTCCTCCGAAAGTTAGGGGCTGGGCGCTGGGCTTCATGTACTAGTTATAAGGGTATTCCCCAGTCGTTTTGATAGAGGCAAGGCGGTTGCCTTTAGTTAACTAGCCTTTTTTCATCAAGTTAGCCTGGCAACAAGTACCCCGCGCCCTCCAGAAATGACAGGCGCACGGAAAGTTTTACAGGCACCGGAAGCGAACGCTATCCGGTGTTTACCCTATTCAGCCTGGGATATCCGAGACAAATTTCAATGGAAGTTATGTTATGTTAAGAACGGATTGAGGAATCAGGGGTCTTAACCCCTGAGGTCGTCGCAAGAATGGTTCCACCATTCATGAGACAGGATCCCCACGAAAATCGCCAGCGTAGATGAACAATCCTCTGTACCTGCCAAACAAGCGCCGGAGGGCGCGACACATGTTAGCCCCGCCCGTGAGGGCGGGGTCAGGAAACAGGCCAATCCTCAGCGCCGTAGGTGCGGCACTCCCCCTCCTCAACTACTCGCGTTCATCGACAGCGCTGCTTTTTCAGTGATACCCTCCCACCGCGAATCCCGGAGTCATCACAAAGTTTGCGCTAGCTGCGATGATCTCTGCGATTCAACGGTTCGCCGCGCGAGCCGTTGTCCCGAAGTACGATCGATGCTCTTGAGAGGAATCCTCATGAACCCACTTGAGCAGAACCGCCGCTTCTTTCTGTTGGCCATAGGAGGCCTCGGCATCAGCCAAGCATTGGCGCACGGCATTGCCCGGGCTCAGGCTGCGGCACCCCAAGGATATGTGCTCGGCGCCACCGAAGGCGAGCAGCTGGTTCATTTTCGCGACCATGGCAAGATTTTTATCAAGGTCGGCTCCGCCACAGGCTCTGACAATCTTGCCCTAGGGACCCAGCAAGTGACGGTCGGTGCGGGCATTCCCATCCACCGGCACTTGCAGATGGACGAAGCTTTCTACGTTTTGGAAGGCAGCGGAATTTTCATTCTGAACGATGTACGTCACTCGTTTGAGAAGGGCGGAACGATATTCATCCCCAAAAACTCTTGGCATGGCTTTGCCAATCCTGATCACGAACTGCTCCTGCTCTGGATTATGTCGCCGGCTGGCCTGGATGGATTTTTTCGCGACACCTGCACTCCCCCCGGCGTGCCGCCAAAGCAGCTCACCAAAGAGCAGATCAACGAGATTGCCCGCAAATATGCGACGGAATTCAGATAATTACGGCTCGCAATACGCGAAGTGACCTGTTGGGCCCAAGCCGATTGGGTTAAGCGTATCTACCGCGCTTAGACAATTCCCAGCGGCTTGCCCACTTCCGCCAAAATGTTCGCCGCGCGAAGGAGCTGTTCCCTCTTGTGGGTCGCGCTAACAATTGCGCGAAGTCGCGCTTTTCCTTCGGCAACGATGGGGTATCCCACCGCTGGCGCGTACACGCCCGCCTCAAAAAGCTTCTTCGAAAATTCAAACGCTTTCGCTGCTTCGCCCACGTGAATCGGAATGATCGGCGTCTCGCTCACCTTGAACTGGAATCCGCGCTTCTTCAATCCCCGCTTGAAGAACTTCGTGTTGGCCCAGAGTTTCTTCACCAGCTTTTCCCCTTCGGGAGAAGTCAGCAGCGTGAAAGCGGCCTGGCATGCCGCGGCCGTCGCCGGCGGGTGCGAAGTGGAAAAAAGGAACGGACGCGCGCGCAGGTACAGAAAATCGATCAAGTCGCGCGAGCCGCACACGTATCCGCCCATCGCCCCAATCGCTTTGCTCAGCGTGCCGACCTGGATGTGTACGCGGCCGTGCAACCCGAAATGGTCCACCGTTCCGCGTCCCCCGCGTCCCAACACGCCCGATGAGTGCGCGTCGTCCACCATCATGATGCAATTGAATTTTTCCGCCAGCTCGCAGAGTTCCGGCAGTGGCGCGATGTCGCCGTCCATCGAAAACACACCGTCGGTGATGATCAGCTTGCGGCCGTTCCAGTTGGCCGTTTCCTCGAGGATGCGTTCGCAATCCTTCACGTCCTTGTGCTTAAAGACCTTGATCGTGGCTTTCGAAAGCCGTGCGCCGTCGATGATCGACGCGTGATTCAGTTCGTCGGAAACGATCAGGTCCTCTTTTCCCAAGACGGCTGAGACCGTTCCGGCGTTCGCCGTGAATCCCGACTGAAACACCACACAAGCTTCTACATTCTTGAACGCGGCGATCTGCTCTTCCAGCTCCATGTGCAGCTTCATCGTGCCCGCGATCGTGCGGACCGCTCCCGCTCCAGCGCCGTAGCGCTTCACCGCGTCGATCGCGGCCTTGCGAAGCGCTTTGTGCGTGGTCAACCCGAGATAATTGTTCGACGCGAGATTGATCACCTCGCGCCCGTCGAAGATGCACACCGGTTTTTGCTCGCCTTCGAGCACGCGCAGCTTGGGCGCAACGCCCTTGGCGCGGAGTTCGTTCAGTTGATCGGACACGTACTGCAGCGGATTCAGTTTCGTCGTTTGCGTTCCCAGTTCAGACATGTTCTCGCTCCTTCTTGCGCTGGACCGATTCCCATTCTGTCACGCCGCGCCATGCGAATCACCTCAAATGATAAACGCCCCAGTCGGACTCCAAATGTTCACCCACGGAAAAGTTTTTGTTGACTCATTGAGATGGAAGGGGCAGCATCGTGGCTAAATTTACCGCGGCTTGACAGAAATCTCGGATCGAAATGGCGTAGGCCAAATTCATTCCCTCAAGCCAAGGTTCAGATTCCCAATTTTCTTAAGCGAGGTCTCCGCGCATGATGGCGTTCGGTAAAATTGTTTCCAGCAAGCATATTCTCGCGTCTTTTGAAATCATTTCTGGCTCGCGCGCGCAGGAAACTCGAATTTTTACTATCGCGCGTTTCTCAAACACACTTGTTTTATGCACCGCCGCATTGCTACTCTCGCTCGTCACCGCGCTTCCTCCCGCGGCCGCGCAAACTCCCCGCCATCCTCTCGACGGCCTGACGGCGCCCGAATATTGGACGAGCTACGAAGTATTGCAAGCATCCGGCAAAGTGAATGCCAAAACGCGTTATCCGCTCGTTCAACTAAAAGAGCCGCCCAAGGAAGAAGTTTTGGCGTGGAAACCCGGACAGCCCATGCATCGCGCAACGAGAGTCGTCGTCAAGCAAGGCCCGCAAACATTCGAAGCCATCGTCGATCTCGATTCGAAAAAACTTGTTTCCTTCAACGAAATCAAGGGTGTTCAACCCAATTTGACCGGAGAGGAAGAAGAAGAGACCGGCATCGATGATGCCGTCAAGGAAAACGCGGACTGGCAAGCGGCCATGCGCCGCCGCGGCTACACCAACTTTGGAACCGTTCATTGCGGCGGCTATGGAACAGGTTATTTTGCCACTCCCGAGGAGCAGGGACGCCGGCTCTTGCGATTGGAGTGCGGCGACGTGCGCGGCGTTTGGGAAGGCTGGAACCACCCGATCGAAGGCATCGTGATTCTTTGGGACGCCAACGAACGGAAAGTTTTGCGTATCATCGATACGGGGATCGTTCCCGTCCCCCAGGGCGATTCGAATCTGGATCTCGCATCGGTCGGCTCCCTGCGCGAAATTCCCACTCCAATCACAGTGCAGCAGCCGCTGGGCCCGAGTTTTCATCTTGATGGCCACACCGTGAATTGGCAAAAATGGAACTTCCACTTCCGCATCGACCGCCGCGTGGGCCTCGTCGTCACCAACGTTGGCTACGAAGATGGCGGCAAGCTCCGCTCGATTCTCTACGAAGGCTCGCTCTCAGAAATGTTCGTGCCCTACATGGATCCGAGCGAGGGCTGGTATGCCAAGTCGTTTTTCGATGCTGGCGAGTTTGCCGATGGGTTTTCCAGCTCGCTCGAGACCGGCCAGGATTGCCCGGATAACGCCGTTTACTTCGAACAGATTTACGCCAACATCAAAGGAACCCCCGCGCTGCGGCCCCGCGCGGCGTGTTTATTCGAACAGTCCGCCGGCGAGATCGCCTGGCGGCACGAAGCCAACGTGGTGGAAAGCCGCAAGGCGCGCGACCTCGTGTTACGCACCATCGGAATTTTCGGCAACTACGATTACGTGACGGACTGGATTTTCCGCCAGGACGGCTCGATTCGTGTGCGCGTCGGCGCGACCGGCGTCGACGAGGTAAAAGGTGTCAAGAGCCGCACCGCGAGCGAGGATTCCGACGGCCAAGCCAGCGCCTACGGACGCTTCATCGCCGAAAATACCGTCGGCGTGGATCACGATCATTATTTTTCCTTCCGGCTCGACTTCGACATTGACGGCACCGCGAATAGTTTTGTTCGCGACCGCCTCAGTGTGAAGCGTCTCCCCGCCACTAGCCCGCGCAAGAGTCTCTGGATCGCGGAGCCGGAAACCGCCAAGACCGAGCAGCAAGCCAAATTGCACATGAGCATGGACAAGCCGGAAATCTGGCGCGTGGTCAATCCGTCCATCAAAAGCCCGCTCGGATATCCCGTGGGCTACGAACTCATGCCCGGGGAAACGGGAATGTCTTTACTTCTTCCCGAAGACTATCCGCAGAAACGCGCGGGATTCACGGATTACCAACTGTGGGTCACGCCCTACAACGACAACGAACGCTACGCCGCGGGCGACTATCCCATGCAGAGCAAGGGCGGCGACGGCCTGCCCGCATGGACCAAGGCCAACCGGGGAATCGAGAATACCGACATCGTGCTCTGGTACACCATGGGATTCCATCACGTGCCGCATTCCGAGGATTGGCCGGTGCTGCCCACGGTCTATCACGAATTCGAATTGCATCCGTACAACTTTTTCGCGCGCAATCCGGCGCTGGATTTGCCGAGGTAGCTTTGTCACGTAACTCAGCGCGACGGGACGCCGTTCGGATATAGCAAAATTTTCCCGGCCAAGCCGCCTTGCAATAAGGAAAATGCGTTCTCGAATTTATCTAGGGTGGTGCGCTCGCCAAACAACGGCTCCAGATTCAGCCGCCCAGCCTTCAGGAGCGCGGTCATCTGCACCCAAGTGCCGTACATTCTCCGGCCATAAATTCCCTGTACCGTCGCGCCCTTGAAAATTACGTCGTTTACAAGGTCCAGCGGCACGTTTTCAGTGGGAATTCCCAATAGCGACGCGCGTCCTCCCGCGCGCAGCGATTTGAATCCTTGTTGAATCGCCGCGGGATTCCCGGACATTTCGAGCAACACATCCACGCCGGTTTTGTTGGTTTCACCAAGGATGCGCGCCACCGCATCTTCCGCGGCGGGATTGATCACCACATCGGCGCCCATTTTCTTGGCCATGGCCCGGCGATGTTCGTTCGTTTCCGTCGCAAATACCGTCGAGCTTCCGCACGCCTTGGCGACCGCAATCGCCATCAACCCGATCGGCCCGCACCCCGTCACCAGCACCGTCTGTCCTGCGATCGGCCCGGCCAGCACCGTGTGCACCGCGTTGCCCAGGGGATCGAGTATCGCGCCGTAATGTTCCGGAATCGCCGCATCAAGTTTCCAGATGTTCGACGCCGGAATCTTCACGAATTCCGCGAACGCCCCGTCCTGGTCGATTCCGATGATGCGCAGGTTCTGGCAAATGTGCGCTTCGCCGAGCCGGCATTGGTGGCAGTGCCCGCAGTTGACGTGCATCTCCGCGCTGACAAAGTCGCCCGGCTTGACCGCCGTGACCTCTTCGCCGACCCGCTCGGCGACTCCGCAAAATTCGTGCCCCAGCGTCACGGGCGGCTTGATGCGTCCCTGCGACCAACGGTCCCATCCATAAATGTGCAAGTCCGTCCCGCAGATGGACGCCGTTTTCACGCGCACCAGCACTTCTGTCAGGCCAATCGACGGCACCGGCGCCGTTTCCATCGACAGTCCCCGCGCCGGCTTCATCTTGCGCAGCGCCTTCATCGTCGTCGCCATCTACCTCGACCCTCGCCCAACGCGCAAACCCCGATGCTAGCACACCGTAAATTCCTATGCCGTTGTAGGGGCGCAGCACCGCTGCGCTCCAAGCTAGAGCTTACTTTACTTGCTCCACAACTCCGATCCTCTCGAGCGCCTGCAAATACTCCAGCACCATCTCGAGCGGCACTGGCCCATACTCCGCCGACACCGCATCGCGAATCTCTACCGTATTCCGCTTTCCATCTACAAAATTTAGCGTCTCGTAGGCGTATTCTTCTCCCGCGCCCCACAATCCCTCATAGGTCAACAACTTCGGCGTCACCACTCCCGCCGCCTTCGCACGCTCGGAGAAATAGTCGTACCCAAACACCACCAGCGGCCCGCGCGGTTGATTCGAGCGACGAAAGATCAATCGAAGTGTCTCTGCCATTTTTGGTTGAGGTTGCCCCGTAGGAGGGTATCCGGTCCAACATTTCGGGATTTCAGCCTTGAATCCTTCACGGGAATCTTCAGGCAACTCATCGATCATCAACCGCAGTTGCTCCAATAGCTTGGTTTCATAGTGACAAGAGGACAAATTCGCAGCGAATCTCTCATCCGCCGGAAGGTCCTGGTTGCGCCTCTCACCAAATTCTTGTTGCTGTAACGCTCCGCGCTTGGCAAGAGTCCACAAGGCCAATGGCGCTGTCTTCGGTGGAGTCGCTAGAAAATACCCGCTGGCGGCCCCGATAAACGCCGCCCTCTTCAGCTTCGTGGGATCGATATTCGCAGCCGAGTCAAAATTTGTGTGAATGTACCGGTCCGGCCAGTCATTCAGGTAAATCGCCGGTATCCCGAACGACGAATCCTGATACACGTCGTGGTCGCTTCCCATTGTGTACGCCGAGTACTCCGCGCGCAGCGGCTCTTTCCCGCCTCCGGCGTCACCAGCGGATATTCCGCCTGCCCCGTCGCCGCGAACTTGTACGATTGCTCGTTCGCAAACTCCGCGAACGCCCACGCCACATCATGCACAAACGACGGCAAGCTCATCGGCCCGCGTGTCACGTGGAACACTGCCTTCGTCGCCTGCCCGCCGCCCACCATGTCCATGTGCACCACCGCCTTGATTCGCTTCGGGAATTCCGGCTTGCCGTTCAGCAGCGCCAGCGTCCCTTCAATCTCCGGCGGCCAGATAAACCGCATCGTCCGCGCCGGCCGTGCTAGCTTTCCTTCGTTGATCAGCTTCTGCAGCGTCCGCGCCACCTCCAGAATCGTCACGCACCCGCTGGCATTGTCGTTCGCTCCTGGTCTCTGATGATCCAAATGGCAGCTAAACGCAATCTCCTCTTCCTTCAACTTTGGGTCCGCCCCTGGTATTGTCGCCGTCACCACTTCATAATTCCCCGCATGCTGCCCGGCCTTCACCACCGCATGCAGAGCAATCTTCTCCCCCTTCGCCAGACGTTCACGAAATCCCCGCGCCGTCTTCAACGACACCATGAACGCAAACGTCTTGTTCGCCGAAAACGTTTCCAAATGTCCCCATCGAATCAAATTCTCATCTTCGCCCCACCACGCTGTCTTCTGGTTCTGCGCATAGCTGAGAATTCCCGCCGCGCCAAATTTTCCCACCGCCAAATCCTGCACCGCTCCCGGCTGCGCGCTCACCAGCACAATCTTGCCCTTCACCTCTTTTCCCGCGTAGTCGCTCTCTTTCGTTCCTTCACCTACATCCACGAGCTCCGTAACTACGCCAGGGAACTCGCTATCCTCCGCCAGCACCACAGGCTCCGCCTCGTAGCTCGCAATCTTTTTCTCGTTTATGCCGTTTACCCTGAGCGAAGTCGAAGGTAGCGGAGTCGAAGGGCCACTCGTCACTTCACCCTGTGTCATCCCGAGCGCAGCGAGGGATCCGCTTTTCTCCTCCTTCTTAATTTCCCAAAGTTCTCCTATCTCCGCCTCCCACGCTGGCCGCGACCTCTGCGTCCCATAGAAAATCTTCCCGTCGGCGGGAAATTGCAGGATGGCCACGTCGCTCAAGCCATACGCCCGCGCTCGCTCCGCCACCAGTTCCGCCGCCGCGTGAAAACCCTGCGATCCGCGCATCCGGTGGAACCGCGCGATCCCCTCGAGGTTTCTTTTCGCTATCTCCCCGCTCAATTCATTCGCCAGCGCCGCCACGTCTTTCTCCGGCAGCAGCGGCGGCTTCTGCGCCCTCGCCGCTCCCGTGAACATTCCGCTCGAGATCATGGCCGTCGCCACAACCAGGCTTTTCATGAGCCGTTCCTCCGCGCAGCGCATTCTACCTTCAATTTCCTCTGATAGTTGCCGGTGGTCATAAGGGTTCCCTCGCTAGTCGCGTTGCGGGCGCGGGCCGTCGCAGATGATTTCGATGGGTTCGTCTTTCTCGGCTTTTTCCACGAGGCGCACCAGCCCGAGGGAGTGGAGCAGCTGGGCGGCGATGTAGGTAAGGGCGCCAGCGCGTTTGGCGGAGATGCGATTGCGGACCAGGAGAAACAAGAGTTTGGCGAGGAACTCGTTGACTTCATAGGGAGTATGGAACTCCGTGAGCTTGTCGAGAAGTTCGGCGGAAAGGTCGTCGGGATCCTTTTTGGGTGCGCGGAGACCGGCATGACGGAAACAGAGGCCGGAACTGGCGTCCAAGACAGGGAGCTGACAGGGACGGCCTTTGCGGGTGCGATGACTGCAAAGAGGCAAGTGCTGAGAAGAGATGGAGATAGATGTTGTTTCTAGCATGATAGACCTCGAAAAAAGGGTGGAGGGGGGTGTACCCCCCCTCGTTGTGATGGACTGAGTCCCGTAACGGCATGAAGAGAAAAGAGATAGAGGGCATTTCCCGTCGGAAAACAACGGGAGCACGACGGGGGCACAACGGGAGGACAACGGAAGCCAGTGGTGAGTGACGAGAAGGAGCAAGATGAAACAGAACAGGGGGAGACGTCAGCCAAAAGACCACAGGGCACACACAGATCGAAAGAAGAGGGAGACCCGCCTCCGCCAGGAAACCTGCTATGGCGGGCAAGCTGGCACTGGAATCGAAAGTCCACAGGACATGGTAGCATAGAAACGGTACTCTGTCAATAGATATTTTAATAGTACTAGTATCGAACGACAAAAGTGATCATTTCGAACGCAAATTGGGTAAGAGGAAGAAAACAAAGGGGTAGAGTGCACAGCGGGGCGTGGGCCGAGCGGGATGGCTTGATTGATGGAAAAATCGAAAAATTCTTCACCCTTTGTCCCGTAGAATCATCCGGGACGCAAATGGCGCGCAAAAATCAGAGGCGCAAAGGGTACCCCACCCAGGTGCGTTTTTGGGATTGAGCGGCGGCCACCCTCCAGGTACGGCGGATCAGGCGTTAGCCCGATTTCTCCTCGATGGCTTTAAGGGCGGCATACATCCGGTCTATATGAGGTCCTGAGCGCGGAGCACCTGAATTGAGCACACAGCACTCCCCAGCAGGGACACCACAGGTAGGACAGGGGACCGAGGTGATCTGTTCGGGCGTGAGTTCGCGATTTTTCATTTTGGCAACATGCTCGGAGCTTTATCGCTTCTTAGTTCTCTTCTTCTCCACAGCTTCAGCAGCCACAACATTCCGGTGCGGGGTGTGGGTCGCTTCGTAAACCGCCGACAACCAAAACGCACTGCTTCCCGGCTGCGACACCTCACCGTAGGACAGGGGACGGAAGACTGTTGCCTTAGTGTTGGTTTTGTTTTCATTTCTTGCCTTCGTTGCGTTGCGGTTCGACGGTCGTGGTGCCGAAAGCCGGAGCCATCCTGCTGGGTCTACGTTTTCTTAACGGACAGTGGGCGATGTTCCAGGAACGCGGTGACCAGTGCTTTATTTATTTGCAAGCCGCCGTTGTAGCTGACTAATCCCTTCTTCTTGAAGTCGTTCATGAATTTACTTACCCGTGGGCGGGTGGTACCAACCATCTCCGCTAGGGTTGATTGGCTCACCTTCAGGGGAGAATCCGACTTCGATTCCTTGGTTATTTCCCAAAACAACAACAGAACCCGGGCCAGTCGCCTTTCGCTGAAATTAAAGAATTGATCTATCAGGTCTTCCTCGATTCGAACAACCCGCGAAAGTAAATATCCAACGAACAGCATTGCAAAGTGCTGGTCTCTCTTTAACGTGCGAAGCGTCCTCTCCTTTTGAAGTCGAATTACATTGGATTGTCCAATTGATCTCGCCGTACAAATCCGCAGAGACTGCCCTGCTAGGCAGCCTTCGCCAAAAAAGTTACCTCGTGGCAGGATGGCGATTATCGCTTTCTTGCGCCCAGTGACCGCTGTGAGCTTCACCGTCCCGCTCTCGATGTAGAAAATAGAATCAGCCGGATCTCCTTGCGAAAAAACCGGCTCTCTGTCGCGGTAGTTCCGAAAAGTCATCCCGGTACGGAACTTTTTGCGGAGAAGTGTGCGACTGACACCGAGACTACGTTTACTCGCCATTCGAGCATGCTCCATCAATCATTCAGGAAACTAGTCCCGCGATTCGCCAATCGTAGACTTATAGGACCAACCCGTCTAGATGACCAAAATTGACCACATGCAAGTTGAACAAGAGCGAATATCCAGAAGTGAGTAACGGTGCTATGTGCAACGGTTTGGAGAGACAACTACGGCACAGTGACCCACGAATAGTGCAGCACGCAGTCTGCATTCAAATGGACGCGCAGGGTCCAACCAACCTCACCTTAGGCCCCAACTGAGAGCTATCCCGAAGAGCAGACCTCATCATCAAAGCCTGTATAGGTCCTGATAAACGCGGTTGCCGGAGAAGTGGATTCGGCGAAAGTGTGCAAATCACACCACCAGGGCTGAAGCCCACTGATCAGCGACCTCTGGTTACGCGGGCCTAAAGGCCCGGTCCCCCGGACTAAAAGTCCAGGGCTTCCACCAAAGACGGAGGCTTCTACGAGAGTGCGGGGCTACCAGCCGCTTCCCATTTCTCATCACTCGTCACTCGTCACTTCCTCCAGTACAATCGCTGCGCTTC